>Ga0172379_10000666_pt1 | contig 82907 bp, 73 predicted proteins | sample GrowelOW334metaG_FD_119756 | JGI IMG/M metagenome (GOLD analysis project Ga0172379, IMG submission 119756) | Groundwater microbial communities from an aquifer near a municipal landfill in Southern Ontario, Canada - Groundwater well OW334 metaG | ecosystem: Environmental > Aquatic > Deep... | reverse complement strand
TCAACCCATCAGGCAAAAGATCCCATAACAAGTCATGTTCCAACATAGCAATTTCGTTAAATGATAATTGCTATCATTAAAACTTGATTGCGTAACTTTTTCAAACTAATTATCTACTGATCCGAAGAAAGGTTTGAGCAAGGCTGGAAGTTTTCTTTTGACGGGTCTCGTGGGCCCCGACAAAAGAAAATTGACGCCGGCGAAAACCTTTCGAAGCGAATACAATACAGGGAAAAAGAGCACACGAGAGAAAACCGTTAGGTTTTCTTTCGTGATTACATGGTGGGCGGGGAGAGACTTGAACTCTCACTCCATTGCTGGAATGCGATTTTGAGTCGCACGCGTCTGCCAGTTCCGCCACTCGCCCAACCAAAAAACGACCTTTTTTGCAAGGAATATACTAAAGATAAGAACTATCTAAGTCAACCCCGAAAGCTCTAAATTTATTTTACAGTGAAATTAATTTAAAAACGTGTATAATAGGCGCATGAGCATTTTTTGTGACCTAACAATTGTGGAATTTATCGCCGGCCGAGGCGGAGACGGATCGGTTCATTTTCGTCGTGAAAAATATATCGACAGGGGCGGTCCCGACGGCGGTGATGCAGGCCATGGTGGAAACATAATTCTGGTTTCCGACCCTAACATGAACACACTTAGCGACTTTAATACTAAAAAGTTATATAAAGCCGAAGATGGTGGTAATGGACAAAAAAAGAACATGCACGGCAAAGATGGCGACGATTTAACTTTAAAGGTACCTGCCGGCACGATTATTAAGAATGAAATAACTAAAGAAATTATCGCGGATTTAAATAAGCCGGGAAGCTCATTCACAGTAGCTAAAGGAGGAAAAGGTGGTTTGGGTAACACTCATTTTAAGAGTAGCGTACACAAAACTCCGGAATTTGCCGAAAACGGGGAAGCAGGTGAAGCAAAAAAGGTAGTCATTGAATTAAAATTGGTTGCCGATGTCGGAATTATTGGATTTCCTTCTGCGGGAAAATCGACACTGATCTCCAGAATATCAAAGGCAAAGCCAAAAATCGCCGCATATCCTTTTACAACTCTTATTCCAAATCTTGGAGTTGTAGAGATGAGCCAGTTTGATAAGAAATCAAAAGATTCGTTTGTGGTTGCGGATATTCCGGGTCTAATTGAAGGTGCACACGAAGGAAAAGGCCTTGGCCATGAGTTTTTAAGACACGTTTCCCGCGCTGAAATTCTTGTTCATTTGATTGATCCAACCAGAGAAAATGTTAAAGAAGATTTCAAAATTATTAATCATGAACTTAAAGAGCATGATGAGAATTTGGCCAAGAAAGAACAAATAGTGGTTATCAATAAAGTTGATGCTGTTGATGAAGAAACGATCGAAAAAGATTTAAAATCATTAGTAAAAGCTTATCCAAAACTTAAAGGGAAGATCTTAAAAATCTCCGCCTTAACCGGAGAAGGACTTAAAGAATTGGCTTTTGTGATGCAAAAAGCCATTGGCGAAATGAGAAAAGAAAAGACTAAAACAGTTGCAGCACAGGAAAAACAACTGGAAAAGTCCGAAAAGGTTTTTAGACCTGATCTTGAAAAGAAAAAATTCATGACAGTATATCGTCGTGAAAAACTTGAAGCTTCAACCAAAAAGATGCGTAAAATATTTGATGTTGAAGGCGAGCGCATTGAACAGGTTGTAAAAATGACCGACGTGGAGAATCCTGAAGGCCTGGAGCGCATTTTTCACTTTCTTAATAAGATGGGAATCAATCATTCTCTTAGAAAACAGGGAGCTCAACCCGGAGATAAAATCCGCATTGCCGGAAAAACTTTCAGAATGCGCTAATCAAAATGAGTTAACTTGTAAATTCGCATGAAACTTATTATTGGTCTTGGAAATCCGGGCAAAGAATACGAGAACACACGCCACAATGCCGGGTTTATTTTGCTTGATTACGTACAGGAAAAATTAGGTTTTGAGAATTTTCATGAAGAAAAGAAATTCAAAGCTCTTGTTAGTATTGGCGAATTAAACGACGAGAAAGCCATTTTGGCAAAACCTCTTACTTTCATGAACCTTTCCGGTGAAGCTGTGCAGAAAATCATGCAATTTTATAAAATTCCACTATCTGACATAATAATCGTTTATGATGATGTGGATTTACCGCTTGGAACAATCAGAATTCGTAAAAACGGCAGCCCCGGTACGCACAATGGCATGAAGTCGATTGTACAGACTATTGGAGACAATTTCCCCAGAATTCGCATAGGAATAGAGAGCAGGGGAGAAACAGCTCCGGAAAAACAAGAAACTGTGTCCTTTGTTTTGGAACAATTCAAAAAAGAAGAACAGCTGGTCCTGGAAAAAGAGCTAAAAAAAGTCCTTGAAGCAATAAAAATGATTTTCACAGAAGGGCTGGAGAAAGCCATGAACACCTACAACCCAGGGCCAAACAAGGTTCTGGAGGCCTAAATTTAAAAACAATACTTGCTTTTTATTGAAATTTTCAGTAAATTTACCCTCGCACATTTACCAAAAAACTTATGTTTGCTGTTGTAGAAATCGGAGGACGACAATACAAAGTCACTCCAAACGAAAAAATAGAAGTAGAAAAGCTTCCAAATGAAGCAGGTGAAAGCCTGGTTTTTGATAAGGTTCTCCTTATTTCCGATGAAAAAGGACAAGATGCCCAAATCGGCAAACCATATCTTAAAGGCGCAAAGGTAGAAGCCAAAGTCGTTGAAAATTTCAAGGGCGATAAAATTATCGTTCACAAATTTATCGCAAAAAAGCGTTATTCAAAGACAAAGGGCCACAGACAAAATTACACACGTCTGGAAATCCTGGAAATCAAGGCTTAATACCCTTTTCTAAACCTTATAGGTTTCGATACCAGTCAGAACATTCATCAGATCATTCGAAAGGGTTGCTTCAAAAGCAACTCTTTTTTGTTGACCGGGAAGCGTGAAATCTATTTCCTGGGCATGTAAAAACTGACGCTCCAACTGAAATTTTTCCTTAAAAAGAACATTCACTTTTTCTCTTCCATATAAAACATCTCCAACCAATGGGAAACCAATACTCGTAAAATGAACACGAATTTGGTGAGTTCTTCCGGTAATCAGCCCAACTTTCACTAAAGTATAATGTGGAGCAACAGAAAAAGGAGTCTTGTAATAGCTCAAAACCTCATAATTGGTAAGAGCCTTTTTGCCATGCGACAATGGAACAACCGCCATCTTCTTCCTATTAGCAGAGCTGCGACCAATCGGAGCCTCAATAGAACCCTTCTTAGGCTCTAAATGTCCCACCAACAGCGCAACGTACGTTTTCTTGATCTCATGGTTTTTAAGCTGCAAAGCAAGGTCACTGTGAGCCTGGTCATTTTTAGCCACCAAAATCGCTCCGGAAGTATCTTTATCGAGTCTATGAACAATTCCCGGCCTTTGAACACCACCAATGCCACTTAAGTTGCCTTTGCAATGGTATAAAACAGCATTAACAAGACTATCTTCCGCATGGGTATCACCAACGCCCGGATGAACCACCAGCCCCGGCTGCTTATTAATGACCAAAAGATCTTTATTTTCAAAAATAATATCCAGTGGAATATCCTTTTCTTTCAGGTCCAAAGCCTTCGCCTCGGGAACAGTAAGCTCAACTTTTTCACCAAGCTTAAGCAGCGTGCGTGGCTTAGCTTTTTTATTGTTAATCAAAATCTGCTCTTCTTTAAGCAATTTTTGAAGATATTGTCTTGTGAATTTCGGAAAACGCTTCACGAGTACCCGGTCTAAACGCAAATTCAAATCTTCCTCCTGCGCCGTAAATGATAGTTTTTGTGGTTTCATTCCGCGCCATTCTAGCAAAAATACGCGGAATACGCACACAAAAACAAAACATTGCAAAATTCCTTTAGCAGACGGGCTTAATTCCCAAGCATAAAAATCAAATTTCATTGTGTTGAAAGCCAAATAAGCCTAAGATGGAAACGATTTTTCTTTTTCAAAAAAATGCCCAAATCAGATTTACAAAAAATTCATCACCTCTTAAATCACGGAACAGTTGAAGTAGTAGTCAAAGCGGAACTGGAAAAAAAACTGCTTTCCGGTAAAAAACTAAATATCAAATTGGGAATAGATCCAACCGGAGCCGACCTTCACCTTGGTCACATGGTGGTAGTTCGCAAATTAAAAGTATTTCAAGAATTAGGCCATAATATTATTTTACTTTTTGGAAATTTTACCGGCCAAATTGGCGATCCAACCGATAAAAAAGAAACCAGAAAAGCAAAATCACAAGAAGATCTGGAGAAAAATGCCCAGCATTATCTTGATCAGGTCAAAAAGCTGATCGACATCAGCAAAATTAAGATTGTTTGGAATGCCGATTGGCTTTCAAAATTAAATTTTAGCGATGTTGTTCAGCTAGCCTCCAATTTTACGGTAGCTCAAATGCTGGAAAGAGACATGTTCCAGGAAAGAATTAAAAACAATGCCCCAATCGCCATGCATGAATTCTTTTATCCGCTGATGCAGGGTTATGATTCTGTAGCCATTAAAGCTGATGTCGAGCTTGGCGGAACAGATCAAACCTTCAATTTACTTGCAGGAAGAGTTTTGCAAAAAGCTTACGGCCAGGAACCTCAAAACATTATGACTGTTCCAATTCTTGAAGGATTGGACGGCAAAATTAAAATGGGCAAATCAACCGGCAACTATATTGGCGTAAATGAAGAACCAAAAGTAATGTTTGGAAAAATAATGTCCATTCCCGACGAACTGATTATTCGTTACTTTGAACTGACGACCGAGGTGAACATCGACCAATTAACTGCAATCAAGGAAAGGCTTACTAAAGGCGAAAATCCACGCAATCTCAAATTGGAATTGGCTAAAGAAATCGTTACGGCATATCACAGCGCAGACCTTGCAGAAGGAGCCAAAAAAGAATTTATCGAAATTTTTAGCAACAAAGGCCTTCCAACAGAAATTGAACTTATCAAAATTTCAGCAGATGAAATTGGAATAATTGATTTATTGGTTCAGGCCAATCTTTGCCCTTCCAAAAGCGAAGCGCGCAGGTTGATTACCCAGGGTGGAGTAAAAGTTAACAACGAAAAAGTTACCGACATAAACAATAAAATCGATTTAACTAAAGAATCAATTATCCAGGCCGGCAAAAGGAAATTTATTAAAGTAGTTAAAGCCTAATACCATGAGCAAACTAAAACTAACCGATGTCATTTCGTTAAGAACTCTGCAGAAAATTCAGGATAGTTTCGCTGATGCCGCCGGAATGCCGGTATCATTGCGCGATCTTGATAACGAACTAATCACCAACATCAGCAATAAAACTAATTTATGGAGAGTTATCGAAACAATCCCGGAAATGAAAGCGCTCTGGAATGAAAAAAACCTTGAAGCACTTGAAGAAAGCGTCAAAACCGGAGAAGTAATTATTTATGAAAGACATGCTGAAACCTATACATTCGCTGTCCCGGTGACCGTTAATGGCAGAAGTTTAGCCTATTTTATTGGAGGTTTAGTCAGATTCGGAAATCCGAATATAGAACTATGCAAAAAAGAAGCTGAATTATTAAGAATAAGCCTTGATGAATTTTTAGATCTATATTTGCAGGTGCCGTTAATAACCAGAAAAAGACTGGAAGCTGCCGGCTATCTTTTAAAAACAATTGCCAATACCATTTCGAACCTGGAAATAGAATCTACTCAGGCAAAAGCCGAAACTAAGGCCATAATTCAAGATCATGAAATGCTTAAAAAGGAAATTGCCCATAAAAATCAGCTTTTAAATGAGCATAGCGTAAAATATCAAACACTTTTTCATGAGGTTCAGGATGGCATTTTTACGGTAGATATGGAAGGGAAAATACTTGATGTAAATCCGGCGGGAGCAGCAATGCTTGGCCATAAAGTAAATGAGACTATTGGGACGTATACCCAAAATTATTACGTCCACCTTGCCGACAAAAAAAAATATTTAGATAGTATTACCAGGTTTGAACACATCCAGAATTTTTATCCTGAGTTAAGAATAAAAGGAGGAGGAACGATAATTGTAGAGCTAAGCGCAGTCCTTATGAAGGACAAAAACGGCAAAAACATTGGAATACAAGGAATATTCCGTGATATAAGCTGTAGGAAACATCAAAAATTGGAAGATAACAGCCAAAACCATGTCACTGAACAGCAAACTATCAAATCAGCTCAAAACCACCAAGGGGCATCTAAATAAGCTGCAAGGACTCGGTATTGAAACAATTAAAGACCTGCTGTTGTATTTCCCCAGAGTTTACGAAGATCGCAGTCTTTACACTTCAATTGCTGAACTTAGAACCGACGAAATTAACAATATTAGAGGTACGCTAAGTAACCTGTTTTTTCGCAAAACAAGAGTTGGTAAATGTCTGATGAAAGGGCGAATAACCGATCAAACGGGCTCAGTCGAAGTCATCTGGTTTAATCAGCCATACCTGCAAAGAATCCTTAAAAATGGCCAACAGATAGTCGTTTCCGGAAAAGCAAAATATAACCAAGGCAAATTAAGTCTTTTGGGCCCGTCGTTTGAACCTGTAAAAAAAGAGCAAACACACGTGGGAATAATCATACCGGTTTATCATGAAACAGAAGGAATTAATTCTAAATGGCTGCGTGAAAAAATAAAGCCACTATTAAAAGAATGGAAAAGTTTTTTCAGCGAGTATCTGCCGGAGGATATAATCGAAAAATATCAATTAATGAGCTACTCAAATGCAATCGAGATTGTTCATTTTCCCAAAGACGAAGAAACACTTAATGAAGCCAAGAAACGCCTGAGCTTTGATGAGTTATTTTTACTCCAACTCAAAGCTCTTCAAAAAAAATGGCATTGGCAAAATATTGCCGAGCACGAAAAAAAGCAGATAGAGAAGGATCCGGTAATTGCTGATTTCATCAAGAATTTGCCTTATGAATTAACCAACGCCCAAGTACGAAGTTTGGAAGAAATCCTCTTCGATCTTCAAAAGCCATATCCAATGTCCAGGCTCTTGCAAGGGGATGTAGGCTCGGGAAAAACCGTTATAGCAGCCATTGCCGCACTTAATGTTTTAAAAGCCGGCTTCCAGGTTGCAATCATGGCTCCAACCGAAATCCTGGCCAAACAACATTATCTGACAATTTATAAATTTCTAAAAAATCTAAATTTTAATATTCAATTCATTGCAGGGAGTACACCGGACGGAATCAAAGAAGAAATAACTCAGAATTTGGCGTTAGGTACAATCGACATAGTCATTGGCACACATTCGTTAATACAGGAAAATATTCGTTTCAAAAAGCTGGGTTTAGCTGTAATTGATGAGCAGCATCGCTTTGGCGTAAAACAGAGAGAAATTCTAAAAAATCACAACAGTCCACATCTTTTAAGTCTTTCCGCCACACCAATTCCACGAACCCTGGCCATGACCATTTATGGGGATCAGGATCTTTCAATCATTGACGAAATGCCAAAAGGAAGGCAAGAAATCATCACCCGCATCGTTCCGGAAAATAAGCGCATGGACGCCTATCGCTGGATAGAAGATCAAGTTAAGAAGGGACGTCAGGCTTTTATTATTTGTCCATTAATTGATGAATCTGATGTACTTGAGGTTAAATCGGCTATCCAGGAATTTGAATATTTAAAAGAAGCAGTTTTTCCACAACTTAAAATGGGATTGCTCCACGGAAAAATGAAACCAAAAGACAAAGAAGAAATCATGAATTTATTTTCCTTAAACAAAATTAATATTTTGGTTTCTACTTCGGTTATTGAAGTTGGAATCGATGTTCCCAATGCCAGCATTATGGTTATAGAAGGCTCTGAACGTTTTGGGTTGTCACAATTACATCAATTTAGAGGAAGAGTAGGTCGTGGAAACCATCAATCATACTGTTTTCTTTTCACTAAAAGCAGATCGGAAAATGGGGGAAACAGACTACAGGCAATGGTTAAACACACCAGCGGTTTTAAATTGGCCGAAATTGATTTAAGTTTAAGAGGGCCGGGCGAAATTTATGGCGTAAAACAAAGCGGCATTCCTGACCTAAAAATGGCCTCACTCAGCGATTCTGCAACCATTTACATTGCCCGTGAAGCTGCGCAAAATATAATTGATAAAGATCCTCAATTAAAAAACTATCCAAAACTAAAGGAAAAACTGGATAAACTCCAGGAAGTTTTTGTGAACGATTAAGTCTTCAATTAAAGCATTTCTTACAAATGTCTTTTTTTACGACGAACAGTTTCCACCACAAAAGACAGCCAGTATTTTGGTGAAATAACATAATCCTTGGCATGAACATAGGCGTGCTCAGTACCGCCAAAACCGCGCTTAAACAAGGACAAACCGGCCCAAGGATGCTTTGAATTATCTTCGGGCGAAACGCCCCAGAAATCATAAAGTTTAAAACCACGCTTTTTCGCTTCCAAAATAATATGCCATTGCAGTAGGTAGGGAGCGGTTATTTTTGAATATTTGTGAGTTGAAGCTCCATGATGATAAAAAGCCGATCCATTGTAGAAAACAATTAAAGCCGTTGCGACCAGCTCGTTGTTATATTTTGCGAAGAAAAATAGTGCTTCATTGTTTTTCCCAAAGACCTCCATTTCGGTCTTTAAATAAGTCTTGGAAAACGGCGTAAAGTTTTGACGATCAACAGTGGTTTGATAAACTTCCCAAAATTTTTCGACATCATCCGGATTATCACTGGTAAAAACTTCAACACCATCTTTTTGCGCCTTACGGATGCAATAACGTGTTGTTTTACGCATATTCATCATCAAATTATCCTCCGGGGCGGAAACATCAAGAATCCACGCCAACTCGGGATGCTGCATATGAATAGGCGCCTGCCTAAAACCATTCTTCAAAAAAAGCTCTTCGTTTTCTGAATTATTTTCCAGCAAAGGACTGAAGCGAATAAAAGCACATCGCTCTTCACCTGCGGCAATTTTAAGGTGATCAAGCAGAACCTTTAAAGCTTCATTTTTATCTATACTATCAACAAAAACCGGGCCATGAGGACAAAACAAAAAGGCACCGCGACGTGCGGCAATCTTTAAAACAAGAACAACTCCAACCAGATTTTCCTGATCATATAGCCCAAAACGGAAGATCTTCGTGCCCATTTTTTCATTAAACTCGCCCCAAGACCAGGAATGCAAAAAAGTTTGCGGTTTGGCTTTTAAAATAAAGTTTTCCCATTCAGGCCTTGATTCAATTGTTTGGATTCGAAGTGACATAATTTTTTACAAATGAAATAATCTTTTCCGCCTCATTTTTTGTGATCTGAATATTAGTTGGAAGATTAAAAGTTTCTCTGGCCAGTTTTTCCGCAACAGGACAGGTTGATGGAGTATACTGCATCTTTTCATAATCAACACCTTCCGGGGCCAGAGAGGTTGTATACCAGTCACCAAGGAAGATTTTGTGCTTTGCCGCAGACTTTAAAATTTTATGCGCATGCAACATGTGGATTGTATACCGAAGATAAATCGAACGCGAATTATTTAGTTCCTTTTGGGCTTGTAGATGAGAAAGATCACTTTTATAAATTCCAGCTATTTCTTGACGATGCTGATTGAATTTATCCAACTTTCTAAATTGTTTTAAAGCTAATACCGCCAACGCATTGGGAAATTGCTTGAAAATAAATGGAGGCTTAAGCCCTTTACGCTCCTCTCTATAAACCGCTTTAGATAAAATTCCAAAACGCAAAGCTAAATGTTGAACAATCTTACCAATATAAATATTAAAAGTAAGCTTCACAAAAGCCATTATAACCGGATGAAGAAGCTGATGGAAAATCCACCCGGAAGAGGGAAGTGGACATATGCCCCAAAAGGCCTCAATTTTGGCTGCAATTTGCGGATTTTTAACAGACACAACTCCTCCAAAAACAGCTGAAATAACTTTATCACGACCAAAACTAAAAAAACTCGCGTCGCCAAAAGTTCCAACAAGTTTATCTTCATAAGTACTCCCAAGAGCATGCGCGCAATCTTCAATCACAAAGAGATTATGTTTTTTGGCAATTTCCAAAAGTTTACCAAGATCAGCCGGATAGCCAAAAGTATGTTGGATAATCAAAACTTTACTTTTAGCAGTAATTTTCTTTTCCAAATCAACAACGGACATATTGAAAGTTTCCTCATCACAATCCACATAAACAGGCTTTGCTCCGACCCATAAAATCGGCTCCGGGACTGCAATACATGTATATGCCTGCAACAAAACTTCATCATCATTTTTAAGATCAAGAACGTTTAAAATCGCATATAAAGAAGTCCGACCACTCTCAAAAAAGAAAACATGTTTTGACGATAACCAATCTTGAAATTCCTTTTTCAACAAAGATAAGTGAGCGCCATTTTTCCATCGCCAAGGCCTAAACAATAATTTAAAAGCCAATAAAACGTCATCACGTTCAGTATTAGGGGAAAGAGCTGTGAAAATAGGCTTACTCATGAACATTTTCAGTTAAACATTGAATCTCCATTTGAATCTCCTTACTTGCTGCCGCCGGCACAATTATTGGATTTTGCAAAATAGGAGCACGTATTTTAAGATCATCTACAATTAAAGGCATATCACAGCCATAAGAAAAGATAACTCTATCACTCCCGACATAACCAAAACGACCAGATTTCTTTGTTTTTCCAAGACCAAAAAGCTGCTCCATTGATGGATCAACCGGAACCCACACACCATTTGGTAACATAAATTCAGCCCAAGCGTGCATGGAATTATTCTTGTATCCAGCCAAAAACCCGGAAACAACCCGTGCCGGAATTCCACAAGCTTGACATAAAGAAACAAATAGAGCGTCAAACCCACCACAATCAACCTGGCGTGTTTTTAGCGCTTGCTTATAGGAATAAAGATCAAGAATCGGATTCTTATATTCCAAAAAAGAAATCACAAATTCGTTAATTTTTTGAGCAATTTTAAAAACATCAGTTGTATTTTTCTTTATGTCCAAGGCAAAACTCTTAATTGCGGCATCCTCACCGGAAACAAAATTATTTGGTGAAGTATAGAGGCTATAAAGATCCGGATCGCATTTTAAATAATCTTTTAATGTAAAATGGTGTTTTTTAATAGAAGGCGAGGCAGGGGAGACCTCTATCGTAAATTCTTCCTCAAACTTTTTCACTTCATGATTCCCCAAATCGATTTGCCAAAATGTATATTTATTTTCATATAAAGAATCCTGAAAAATCCCACCGGAAATTGGATTTGTTTTAATTTCCGATTTCAATTTTTGAGATTCGCAGTTACTTGGAATTGGCAAAATTAAATAAAAATTTTTCGCTAAAGAAGAGTTATTAGTTAAAGTAACAGAATACTTAAATCGATAAACCTGTTGATGGGTGTAAAAAAGGAAAAGACGATTGTTTTCCAAAAAATAGATTAAAGGTCGACTGATTTTCCTAAGAAGTGAATTTTTCATTCATTTAGACAAAAAGCCCTCGAATTATAACATGCCAAGGGTATAAAAACACCCAAAAGGAACCAAAGACGCTATAAACGAAGATTCTAACCTAATGGCTAATCATAGGCAAAAATAGAACCAAGTGAGTATAACTTTTGTGCTCACCACCTGTTTATTTGCACAAGATATATTGTGCAAAATAGAAGATAGGTCAGAAAGAGTGAAAATTTACCACTTCCCTACCAAGTAAATACTACAAAGTTGTATCACGATATCCAATCTGTTTTAAAAATTCAGTAAAGTTAACACTGCTCAAATGATTTGGATCAAAAGGTAAAGTTTCATCTTTAAGTGCTGTTTGAATCTTGCCAACCGTACCTTCTGATGACAATACAATCAAAGCCTTCGCTACCCTACTCCCAAAATCATCAGTTGCAGGGCCATAAAACGTCGGATTCACATCAGGATTAACCAATATGTTCATAAATTTTTCAAACAAATGAATCTCTTTTTCAGTCAACGCAGCATGATCTATAGAACGTCCAAAAAGCTTTGTAGAAAGATCAGCTAGTTGTGCATCATTCAACTCTTTATTATAAGCCTGATGAAATTGTGGCATCCTTCTAAGCAAAACGTCAGTAGCCAATGCATCCAAACGAATACAATTACCGGCAAGCCGTAAACTTCTTGGAGGAACAGTAACTTTTCCATGATCGGAATTTGAATCATAAAAAGTATAACGAGCATTCTGATCAGAAAAACCTGAAGCTCCAATAGTATCAATCGACATCTCAACACGGACTTCCCCTGGCAAAACCAGTGTATAGTGACCATTTTCAGGATCATAAGATTCAACTCTTTTCGCCCCAAAACGCGCAGCCGCACCAGCAGAAGAAACTATTGGTTGATGAGATGGATCAATATTTTGAACCTCTAAATTTAAAGGAAAACCCTGATTTTCATTAGCGGCTGATTGATTTTCTTTATCAGCTTTAGCTTGCTCTTCTTCAAGCATCTGTTCCCATTCTTCATCACTAATCCCCTGCCCTTTTGCGTCTTCAATCTTATTCAACATTGCATGATAAGAAGAGAAATATCGCTGAGCTTCAAATGCTTGCGTTTGCAAACTTTTCACCACATCCTCAAAAAGAACTTTAACATTACCTTCAGGCAAATTATCAAGACCACAAGTGGCCTTAAAATTTTGATACAATGCTAGCTTGGAAGCCTCATCCAACTGATCATAATGCAAAAGCTTTCCCGAAACTTTAGGATCACGAACATAATCCAAAACTCTTTTTGTTAAATCTTTTGGAGCTGAAGGATTTTCTTCCTGGAATTTTTGGACGTAAACTGCAAGTACGTTATCCAACAAATCACTTAAAAAAGTATAACCCTCTTTTAGAAAAACAGTATGGCTCTGTTCTTTGGAATATTCCTTTTGTTCAACTGTAAACTTATTTCTGGTCTTGCGATAAAACTGTTGAAAATGCTTAGGATCATCAATAAAACCACTAAGCATTCCACGACACAACGCAGCTTTTTCCTTAACGGAAGGATGAGTAGATAACGTCAAAAATCCGGGATCAAAACCTATATTATCTGCAGCCTGAAGAACATAGAAAGTGTTAACTTTATCCTTCATCTCCTCTGCTGCAAGTTCCGCTCTCTGCCTTGAGCGCTCATCTATAAAAGCTGAACGCTCATCCATAAATTTAGGATCCTTCAGCTGCTTACTCAATGATTGTGGGACAGTACGAAGCTGCCCCAACCCTTCTTTGGAAAGTTTAGGCGATTCAAACGCTGGTTTTTCAATACTATCCGCCATTTTTATTTACAATTTTACAAAATATTATACAATTATACTCTTTTCTGGTGAAAACTTCAAACTGATTAGCTTAGGGGAAAGCGGACAAAGGTCTTTCTAAAAAGCCATTTTTTTGCTATAATTAGGGGAATTTATTAATACCAACTCTATGGGAGGCGACGCAAACAAGCCAAAAGGAAAAATCGAAAATGCAGAAAGGGCCAAGGATCAAAGAGAAATCACCCCCTCAGACGCAAGTAAGCAGGAACGAGCTTCCGTGGCGATTGATGTTACAAAGGGGAAATCTGAAAAAGAGATTGCTGCTAGGCTTGAAGAACACAAAGAAAAGGGCTCAGAAACATTAAGTACAATCAAATCAATAAATGTCTCAAAAGAGACAAAAGAGCAGTTGGAAGCAATTAAACTACTTAAAGTTATAAGTTACGTTGTTTTTACTAAACTTTTTAATAAAGGGCTTAAATTCAAAGACGTAAAAGAATTATCATCCCTAACAAATGTTTCTACAAATTTAACAACAGAACTGGATAGCAATGAAAAAACAGCTTTTGAAAAATTAAAAGAAATTGCCGAAAACTCTAATTCAATCCTTTTTAAGGAATTCACGCAAACAACGGAAAATACATTTAATTGGAGTTCATTTATTGAAGATGCACACGCACAATTCCAAGCCGTTGCATTTAAACCATCAATGCATGCACCGGAAACTGTGCCTTTAAAACCAACTGAAGAAAGTAAAAGTCCAGAAAAAGCCTTCCACGAAAGGGCCTTTGATTGGATCAAGGAAAACCCAGGTAAAACAGCACTCATAACCGCAGGAGTATTCATTGCCGGTTATGGCCTTTATGAATATTTCTCATCAGATGAGAATAAAGATGAAAAAAAAGAAGGAAGTAATATGAATAAATATTTATTGGGAGGAGGTTTAGCATTATCAGGATTGGTTTTGGGAGGAATTTTAGGAAAAGATAAAGTTTTGGATTGGTTTAAGGAACATGAATGGATTTCAGATGAAAAGAAAGAAAAATTCCTGGCCTATTGGAACGCAGGAGAAAGGCTAAAAGCAATCGAAACATTATTTGAAAGTCCGGATCCAAACTGGGAAAAAGAAAAACAAATTGCCGAAAAAATTTCAAAAGAAACAGGTAAAAAAGTATCCGCACTTACTCTTAGTTCGATAGCAAATCTAAAATATGATGATTTTAGAGGAATGTCCGATGAAGTAAAAAAACTGGCAAGCTCATTACTGAAAACGGGTGGATTGAGTTTTCTTTCCAAATTGGTTGAAGAAAGCCCTATTGTAGTGCAAGAAGCAAAAGTCATAAAAGATTATTTAGCAAAAAAACAGGATAAAATTAAAGCATTGAACCTACCTGAAAACGTCACTGTACTAGAGGTATTGGGCAAATTGACTGAAATTCATGTCGAAGTTATCCCACAACCAGAAGAGGAAAAAAGCGTGATTGGAAAGGCGGGAAAAGCAGCAGGAATTGTCTTCGTAGAAGGAAAAGAGAAAGTTAGTGGGTTTTTCCAGGAAAGCTATGACGCAATCAAAAAAGAATTTGATGATATCCCTGAAATACAAGAAATTTTAAAAAAATACGATAATGGAGAAGCCACTCTCCACCCTTATAATTTCATTACAGAACTTTTTAACGCCTGTACTAAAAATAAAGTGGATATTGTTTTAGGTATGGGAAAAGTTGCACTTTACCGTGGCGGAAAATTTATTTTCATTTCAAGTTACGAAACTTTATATAACACCGCAGTAGCTTTTGTAAAATCGCCAGGCATAAGTGCCCCAGTTCAAGAATATCTGATAGGTGCAACTCCATTTATTGCAGTTGGTAGTGCTATTGGAGGAATTATCAATTCGGTCCAAGGACATAGTTTTGTTGCCGGTGCCTTTAGGGGAGCCGCAAAAGGAGCGATTTTTCCTGTCACAATCGCAACTGAAACTGGAAAATTTATAACAAGAGGACCACAAAGAATTTATCGAACAGCGAAAGGAATGGAATATTCTGTAAAAGAAACATTTAGTTCCGAAGCAGGGAAACTGGCAATAATTGAAGAGGAAGCCAGATTCTATGCTAAAATTGCTAACGGCTATGACGATTTAATCGTAAACAAAGATGGATTATCTATCATCAATCCAAAACGCTGGTATGCAAAATTAAGCAAAGCCCGACTTGAAGAGCTTCGCTTCGAATACATGAAAAAGTTTGCTATTGCCTACAACAAATTAAACAAAGGACCAGCACTAAGTATTGAAAAACTTAACGATACGGCAGAAATAAAAGATGCCAGACAGAAGATATATGATCTTTTAAAAGATGCAGAAGCTAAGGATAAATTGAAGTCAACAGCGGCAAAAACAACTCCGGTTTTACCCCCAGAAGAACCAAAACATCTTGGCTCAGAAGGCCCTAGTGGTCCTGATCAAAAGCATAAATATAAATATTTCAATGAAGAGGTTGAGCTACAACAAAAAAATATCGAAGCAAAAGCTGGCGAAATCGCAAAAACTGAAACACCTCCGACAGATCCTGCAGAACTGCAGAAATGGAATGATACAAACTGGAATAAAGCCATCAAAGCGCTTTGTGAAGAAAAGCTGCTTACTCCAACGCCAGTTCAAGGCAAAAAAGATGTTTATCGCTTTCAAAATAAAGAAATTACAATTCCAAAATCCGAAATTGAGGCAAAGATGAAGACTTCCGGAATATCCGAAATAGAGGCAACTAAAGCGCTTTGTTATGAAAAAGCTTTAGCTCACGTCACAGTCCAGGAAGTTAAAATTGTTAACGGCGAATATCAATACAAAATTAATGGAGAATGGGTCACACCAGATGATCCTAAAAATCCGGTTAAAGCCGCTGAAATTAAAGAAAAGTGGATGAACGAAATGCAAAAGAAAGGTGTGAATTTTGATTTTCAGAAATTTGCCGGTGAAGCAAAATACTTCAAATATTTCTCTGCATTCGAAAAAGTTCTAGGTACCGCAGCTGCAGTTGGAATATTTTATCACCTCTACAGTGCACCAGATAAGAAAAAAGCCGTAGCGGAAACAACCGCAGGCCTAGCCACATTTATCACTGGAGCAAAATTGACTGAATGGAAAATAGGTAAGCACTTCAAAAATCCGATAGCAAAAGGAGTCATCGACATGATGGGTGGAGTTGCATTTGCCATGGGTTTCACCGAACCAATTTCAAAATTAGTTGATGATTTTATTGATGTTTTACCTGCCGGATATGGAGTTTCAAAAGAAGTGGCCGAAATAATGGAAAAAGCGGCAGCGGGCTCAATTGTTAGAACAGCTACTTTAAGTCTTGAAAAAGGAATCTTAAGATCAGCGGTTGAAAAAGGAGCAACAAAACTTGGATTCAAGGGAATAGAAAGAGTATTCGAGAAAAAAATTGAGAGTACGTTTCTCAAGAAAATAATGACGTTTAGCGCAGAAAAAGGATTTGGTAAAATCTTAAAAATGCTAGGCTGGAGAGGCGCAACCACCATAGCCCTGCTTGCCGACGACGCAACGGTAATAGGCGTTCTAGACGACGTAATCGCTTTAGGGTTTATTGTTTGGATGGGCATCGATATCGTCGAAATTGTGATGTTGATGAGGAATGCATACAAAGTAAAAGAGCAAATGGCACAAAGAACAGGAAAAGAAATCACTGAATTTAAACCTGAACACGGCAAAAGCGAAGCTCTTATTCAAAAAGAACTGGCCAAATATGGTAAAACCATAAGCCAAATTCACGAATTGAGTGAAGACGATCTTTTCGCAATTTTAAAATCCATTGATGAACCGGTAACATTCAAAATCAAACGAGCGGGAGTAGCCGGATATGAATCCTGGACATTAACTAAAGGTGAAGCAAGCGGAATTGCTATTTTTGACGACGCAGGAGGCAAAATTGCAGAAATCGAAGATAAAGATGCGGCGAAAATCGACAAGGCCGTTAAGGAAATGGAAGAGAAAGCACAAAAGGAAGGCAAAACCGGCAAAGTTGATGCTCCTTCTGAAGGCCAAACTCCAGCTGCCAAAGCCGCTTAAAGATACTTCACCATATACGTTCCTTCAAGTTCGTAGCCTAATTTTTTATAGTATTCGCGAACGCCGATTCCGCTGATTACGGCGAGTTTTTTATAACCGTTCTTTTTGCTGATCTCTTCGGCCTGAAGCATCATCCGTCTACCCAAACCGATGTGCTGGGAAGCATTATTTTCTCTTCTGGAAATCTCAACCTGCTCGCCATAAGTGTGAACTTCACGGACAAGCGCCGCGCCTTCCAGCTCTTTAATAAAGTGTTTTTTGCCCTTCAAGCTGTAAGAAGAAAAACGAAGTCTAAGCAAAGCACAAATTTTATCCTTCTTCAGATCATCATAAGTCACAAAAAATTCCTGTCCTTCCGCGGCTTCCATTGGCTTAATATTCAAGGTCAGATCATTAAAATTCACCTGTTCATCTTTAATTTCCCGACAACGGATACAACGACATTCAAGTCCCCTCTTTTTCATTTCGACATCAACAAATTGGCGAAGATTGGACATTTTTGATCCACCCAAAATGGTTGGAGCCGGAATATCCCTGTACATTCTTGTCACACGACAATACTCGGGAATTACTCCCGAAATTTTCACCATCAACTCTATCAATTCCGGATCAGAATAAGGCCTATGTTTACCTTCTTTATGGATCTTTTCCAATTGTGACCATGGCACAACCATAGTTGGATAAATCTTCATCCAATCAGGACGATAAGCGGGATTAGCAAACATTTCCACCATATCCGCATAATCAATTTCCGGCGTACTGCCATAAAGATTCGGCATCATGTGGCAATTAATTTTATAAGCCGCATCACGCATAAGCTGAATAGCATGCTTAGTTTCCGCTATTCCATGGTCGCGCTTATTCATCTTCAAAACTCGATCATTCAAACTCTGAACGCCAATTTCAATTTTGGTACAACCAAGATTTCGCAGACGAATCAGCTCTTTTTCATCAATGTGATCAGGACGGGTTTCAAAAGACAAGCCAATACAGCGATGCTCAGCCGTTTCATTAATTTTTTGAGCTTCAGCCAAACTACGTGATTTTTTTTGAGGATAATTCAAAGCATTAAAAATTCCGCGAGTAAATTCAGTTTGATAACGGTGCGGATAAAAAGAAAAAGTTCCACCGGAAACAATCAAATCAATCTTATCGGTTTTATGACCGGTTTTATCCAGACTTTTTAAACGATTGAGTGTCTGTTTATATGGATCAAAATCATTTAAAATAGCCCGCATTATAGCCGGTTCATTCGACAAATAACTCTTTGGCATTTCAGGTTCTGTAGGACAAAAAATACAGCGACCGGGACAAGGATAAGCCTTGGTTATAACGGTAATTGAAGCAATGCCGGAAAGTGACCTTACTCCCCTTTTTCGCAAAAACTTTAAAAACTTTTCATCATCCGGCAACTCCCCTTCTTTTACAAGGTCACGATAGACCTGAATAAGCTCCGAGTTTGTCGGGAAACTTTTAACATAGTGGCTCGAAAATTTGCTCTTCAACTCATGCAAGAACTTAGCATCACGTATTTTGCGTTTATAAGCCTCTTTTACCAGTTGTTTTAGACCTTCCGACATATCGTTGTCTTTTTGAGGTAATAACGGTATAAACTAGAATGAGCCATTGGCCAAAAACAAGTCATATCGCTCGCCCATTATACGAAAAAATGAGAGAAAATAAAGCAAAAAAGCTCCTTCAGGGCGTTAAAGAAACTTACAATACCATTGCGGAAGAGTTTTCTGACACACGCCATACCAACTGGGAAGAATTTGAGTTTTTTGCCAAATACCTTGAACCTGACTCGGAAATATTGGATTTAGGATGCGGAAACGGCCGCCTTATTAAATTTCTGGATCAAAAGACAGTGGGCTTTGAAAAACCGGCCTATCATTATGTTGGAGTTGATAACAGTGAAAACCTGCTTAAAAAAGCGCAAACAATCCACGCCAAACAAACCTTTATTTTGGGCGACCAACTGGCGATTCCAATGGCCGAAAACACCATCGACCTTCTTTTCAACATCGCCGCTTTTCATCATCTTCCAGACAAGAAATCACAACTTCAAGGTCTGGAAGAAATGAAACGAGTACTCAAAAAAGATGGCTATTTGTTTATTACCGTTTGGAATCTTTGGCAAAAACGCTACATCAAACCTATTATCAAAACCCTGCTTAAGTGTATCTTTACTTTAGGATATTACCGCTTTAATGACCTTTTTATTCCCTGGGGGAAAAGTAAAATTCCACGCTATTATCATGCCTTTTTACCATCAGAATTTGAAAAACGGATACAGGAATCAGGACTGGAAATCGTTGAGATTTTTGCAGTAAAAAACGGCCAAAAAGTACACCTGAAAGAAAGCAATAATATTTGTTTGATAGCGCGAAAAATATGAAAGAACGCATCACCATCATGAATGTCCCTTTTGATCGAGTAACAGCCAAAGAGGCGCTGGCTATTACGTTAGAAAAACTCGACGGAAACAAACAAACCACAAACGGAAAACACCAACCTTTTTTTATTGCGACTCCAAATCCGGAAATGCTTTTGGCGGCCCGAAAAAATGAAAGGTTTTTAAAAATACTTCAAACCGAAACTGATCTAAATATTCCCGATGGAATTGGTATTATTTTCGCCTCCAAATTAAGTAAAAATTCCTTGCCACAGCGAGTTACAGGAACGGACTTAATGCAGGCCATTTGCCATTTTGCCCCCAAAGGAACAAAAATTTTTCTTTTAGGTGCAGCCGAAGGTGTAGCTGAAAAAGTTAAAGCAAAACTTCAAAAAAAATATCCCCAAATACAGATAGTTGGAACACACAGCGGATCACCCGCCCCCGAAGAAGCAGAAAAAATCAGGAATCTTATTCAAAAAAGTGAAGCTGACATTCTATTTATAGCCTTTGGGGCGCCAAAACAGGAACTTTGGTTATCCGAAAATCTTTCTCATTTAAAAAATCTTAAAATAGCCATGGGCGTTGGCGGAGCTTTTGATTTTGTTGCCGAAATTAGAAAAAGAGCACCCCGCCTTATGCGTAAACTTGGCCTTGAATGGCTCTTTAGACTTGTAATTGAACCAAGCAGGTTCAAAAGAATCTACAACGCTACAATCAAATTTCCTTTGCTATTTTTAAAGCAAAAAATCACCGGAAAATAATAGCACTAAATTTATTTGTCAGATCTTAAGGCTTCAATCGGTTGCAAACCGGCTGCCTTTCTGGCAGGCCCAACTCCAAAGACTAAACCGAATCCCAATGTTACAATAAAACCGATTAAAACCGAATAGGCTGAAACCACCATATTCAATTGCGTACCGGTCTGTGCCGCCACAAAATTGATCAGGATACTCATCAAGAATCCAAGAAAAATTCCCAAAAGGCCCCCTAAAAGCGTTATTGTTAAAGCCTCGATCAAAAACTGAAAAAGAATATCTTTTCGGCGTGCCCCAATAGCCTTACGTAATCCAATCTCAGCAATTCTTTCCGTAACACTCACATACATAATATTCATAATTCCCACTCCCCCAACAATTAACGAGATCGACGCAATTGCCCCAAAAAGCAATGATACGGCAGAGAAAACCACCCCAATAATGTTCATGGCATCTTCCGAAGATTGCACCGTAAAATCATCTTTCTTAAGATCATTCCCCCGTATTCCATGCTGCCTACGCAAAAATCTGCGAATGTCATCCGAAGTTATATCGGTCAAAGTCGCATCCTTTAATTGAGCCACAAAATAAGTCATGTAATCATAGCCCAAAAGCGCTTTCTGCGCCGTTTTAATGGGAATATAAACATATTCATCATAATTTTGAAACATAGCGGCTCCACGCTTTTCCATTACTCCAATCACCTTAAAATTCAAATTCCGCACCCGTATTGTTTTACCAATCGGATTTTCACTGCCAAAAAGATCTTCTTTAATTGTTTGACCGATGACAACAACCTTAGCCAAACTATCATTTTCAATATCATTAAAAAATCTACCTACCTGAAGTTTGCTTTTATCGATATTCATAAAACTTGCCATCGTTCCGGTTATCATGGAACTTCTGGATTTATCTCTATAAACAAGTTTCTCTTGGGCAAAAACAGCCCCATAACTATCTTTAACATTGGGAATCTTTTTTACTCCATCCACATCCGCTATTTTTAAAGTTTTAATTTGAATACCGGTAGCAATAGCCGCACCTGAAGCCGCCATATCTGTATTTGGAACTTTCACCTCGACAAAAACCGTATCAGAACCAAAAGAGGCCAACTGATCCCTAATAAATCCCTCGGCAGCATTGGAAATCCCTAAAACCAGAATTAAAGTTGAAATACCAATCACAATACCCAAAACCGAAAGAATTGTTCTCATACGATTTTTTTTGAGAGCATCAAACGATAAACCAAACAAATCCTGAATGCGTAATGAACGTTTTTTCATAAAATTAATTATTCGTAACGCAAAGCTTCAATTGCCGGCAATTTGGAAGCCTTGGAAGCTGGATAATAACCAAAAATAATTCCAATGACCTGACAAACCAAAACCCCAACAACAATCGCAGTAATAGAAAAAGATAAATCCCAATAATATCCCATACTTCTAATCACCAGTGCAATGATGAATGTGATCAACATACCAAAGACAATCCCAATCATTCCACCACAAGTCGTCACAAAAGCCGCTTCAATCAAAAACTGATTACGGATATGAAAAGGTTTGGCCCCAATTGCTTTACGCAAACCGATTTCACGGGTTCTTTCTGTTACTGAAACCAACATTACATTCATGATCCCAATTCCACCAACCAACAAAGAAATAGCCGCAACCGCAGCCAACACAAACTTAATAATATTGGTGATATTTTGAATAGTCATGAGCGCTTGATTGGCACTAACAACCGTAAAATCATCATCATCCGGATTTTTTATGTGATGACGAATGCGCAAAGTCCTTTGCATATCGGCAATAACCTGATCAACATTTTCATCAGAATCAACTTTACCACGAATTATTCCAACATAATTTTCACCAAGCATAATCTTTTGTGCAGTACTAACAGGTATAAAAACCTGATTATCAAGATTTTGAAAACCGACTACTCCCTTTGGCTGAAAAACACCAATTACATGGAATTTTTCATTACCAACCCGAATAGTTTTACCAATTGGATCTTCCAAACCAAATAAATCAGCCCTAACTTTGCTCCCCAAAACCACCACCTTTGAAAGGTTTTTTTCTTCTTGAGCATTTAAAAAACGTCCAAGATCGATTTTTTGATCAATTACTTTAGGATACTGAGCCATCACTCCAAAAAAAGGTACATTCACACTTTTATTAAAATAAGAAACCTGCTCCTGCCCACGAGCATAAGCAGAAATCGCCGTTAGATGCTGAATCGCATTTGGACCAGTCACCATTGCCACCGCATCTTCATACTTTAAAGTTGTAATCACAACGCCCAAAACCGCCGCCGGTGGCCCATTATCCCCACCTTTTCCCGGCAAAACTCCCACTAAATTTGTTCCCAAACTTTGAATTTGATTATAAATAAGACTTTGAGCCCCACCACCTGCCGAAACAATAATAATCACAGCAGAAACGCCAATAATAATACCAAGCATCGTCATCAATGATCGACTTTTATTAGTCAAAAGGCCCGTCCACGCTAGTTTTATGACATTTAATAAGTCCATTGTTAATTTAATACATCAGAAAGAACCTGACCATCACGAAGAGTGATAATACGCTTTGCACTCCGCGCAATATCCACCTCATGAGTCACAAGAATAATTGTTTTACCTTCGGCGTTAAGCTTTCTAAAAAGCTCAATGATTTCATGTGAAGCCTGAGTATCAAGATTACCGGTTGGTTCATCAGCCAAAATCAACTTTGGATTAGTTATTAAAGCTCGAGCAATAGCCACGCGTTGCTGTTGACCACCTGAAAGCTCATTCGGTTTATGAGACATGCGATCACCAAGTCCAACTCTCTTTAAAGCCTCTTCCGCCCTCTGCTTTTGTTCAAAAAATGGAACACCCTGATAAATCAGCGGCAAACGAACATTGTCTATAGCGGTAGTTCTTGGCAACAAATTAAAAGCCTGAAACACGAATCCAACTTTTTCACTGCGAATATCAGCCAACTCATCCTCTTCATAAACTGTTGTATTGCGGGAATCAAAAACATAGTCACCTGTACTTGGAGAATCCAAAAAACCCAAAATATGCATCAAAGTTGACTTGCCTGAGCCGGATTGCCCAATGATCGCGACATAGTCACCTTCATTGATAGAAAACGAAACCCCTCGAAGTGCCTGTGTAACAATGCTATTTTCCCCCTCACCCATAAGGTATTCTTTACGAATATCCCGCAGTGAAATCAAAACACTCATAAATATAATTAATTAATTCTTGGTAAACGTCACTACCTGCTCACCTTCATTCAAACCCGAAACAATTTCTACATTTTCATCACCCTGAATTCCTGTAGCCACATTGCGTTTTTCAACCTGTTCCTTGTCGGAAGAATCTTTTTTCAAAACCTGAACATAAGCCTGATTACCTTCATACTGGATTGCACGAACAGGAACCATTAAAGCATCCATCTTCGTCTTTGTCTGAATGGTTAAATTTGCCGTCATACCCGGCTTAATTTGTTCAGATGGATTTTGAATCAAGACCTTCACTTCATAATAAATTACACCTTGAACAACCGTTTCAGCCGGTGAAACTTCAATAACATTACCTGTAAATTCGCTGCTTATATCCAAAGCATCAAAAGTCATCTTTACACTTTCATTTTTTTGAATTTTGGCGATATCCGCTTCAGAAACCAAAGCTTTTACATTCAATCCATCACTATCCATCACAACAAAAGCCTGTGCTGAAGAAACGACTTCACCGGGATTATAATTGATTTTTGCAATCACGCCATTCGCAGGTGCCTTTAATTCTGTCTGACTAACCCTGTACTGGGCCAAATGAACTGAATCCCAAGCCTGATCAACTTGCGCCTTTAATGACGCCACATCAACGTTACGGGGCGTTGCCTGAGTCAAATTTAATTGTTCTTGAGCACTCTGAACGCCAATTCCAGCTTTATTCACGGTAGAATTAAGATCGTTGAGCTGTCTATTATAATCAGCTGCCGCCTTCTGATAATTATTTTGAGCCTGCTGCAAAGCAAGTTGAGCTTGTGTTAATGCACTTTGTGCCTCATCCATTGATCTTTGATTTTGCATTGATTGTTGCTGAGCCTGACCGGCTAAATAATCATTAATTGGCTGAAACAAATCTCCAAAACCGGTTGCTGAACCTGACATTGATGTCGAATCTGGAAACATTGAAGCCGTGGAAGAAACTTGCCTTCCGGTTGTGTCATTATTAGCCAAGAAAGCCACTCCTTGCAAAGCGGAATTATAACTTTGACTGGCTTGATCAAGAGAAATCCTGGCAGTTTCCAAATTACTTCTTGCAATCGATATTAATGAATTTTGATTCTGAAGAGCACTATTATAATCCTGTTTAGCAAGATCAACTTTAAATTTACCCAAATTTACTTCTTCGTTTCTTGGACCGGAAAGAGCTTTTGCCAAATTAGCCTGAGAAATATGTAAAGCTGAAGTTTGAGCCTGAAGTCCAATTGCCAAATCGCCACCCTCCAATTTTGCGAGTACGTCACCTAATTTCACTCTATCACCTTCATGCACTAAAACCGCATCAAGAGTCCCCATAATAGGAAACTGCAGTTGATAACGAACCTGTGACTCAGTTGTGCCAGTAACACTAACAGTCTGTGAAATAGTTCCCTTGGCCACTTGGGCTGTAACATATTCAGGCCCCTTTGTTCCTGTAAAAAAACGAGAAACAATGAACCCAACAATCACCAAGCCAATTGCTACATAAAGGACAATTCTTAAAATACGGCCATTTTTTACTGTCATAGAAAATTCAAAAGTTATATTAAAGGATCATACTTTAATACTTTAACATAAAAAGTCAAGCATTTTAGGCTTTTATATCGGTTTAAACCACGAAAACCAACTAAAAAATCAATAATTTGGAAAATTAGCCAAAACTCTACTTCTTATTTTTAAACTTACTGGCTGATTTCTGGACAATTTTACTCACATTATCTTCAAGCTGATGTCGTTTTTGCTGAATAGCATCAATCATCGGTTTCACATGTTCAACTACCTGACTTATTAAAGCCAAAGGTTGCAATACATAATCATTTACACGCTCCGCCGTATCACGAGCACTGTCAGTTATCTTATTAACATCACGCAAAATCTGCATGAAGTAAATTAAAGTTACACAGATAAAAATCACCAACAACAAAAACCCCACACCAAGCGCAATGTAAAGAAAAGCCAATGGATCCATATTATTTATTTGTTAAGAATTAAATTTATTTTGATATTTTATTATTATTTTTAAAACACTAAGCTAATAAACCGGACATAATTTCCTGAACAGCCTGAGCATTGGCCTGTCCTTTAGTCTGTTTCATCACCTGTCCCACCAAAAATTGCATAGCCGCCGCTTTTCCTTTTTTAAAATCTTCAACCGATTTTGGATTGGCATCAATTGTTTTTTTACAAACATCATTCAAGGCTGAAACATCACTCATTTGGGCAAGACCTTTTTCTTTCACAACCACTTCCGGATCTTTTCCATCGACATATACAGACTCGAAAACATCATTTTTAGCCATATTCATAGAGATTTGGGAATCATTCACCAGTTGAATAATTTTACCCAGATTTTGAGCGGAAACCTTATTTTCAGCCAAAGTAAGACCATCTTTATTTAAACGGCCAAACAAAATTGATGTAAAAAAGCTCGCAGCCTTTCTTGGATCGTTACATGCGGCAACAACTTCTTCAAAATATTTGGCAAAACTAACATCAGAACTAATAAGTAGGGCTTCAGCAGCCGACAATTTCCAATCTGACAAATAACGATCCCGTTTTTGATTTGGCAATTCCGGCAACTCTGCTTTAAGTTTATCAATAAAATCCGCAGTTACTTCAATCGGTGGTAAATCCGGTTCGGGGAAATAACGATAATCAGAAGCCCCCTCTTTATCCCTTAAAAAATAGGTTTTTTGCTTATCATCTGTCCAACCAACGGTAATATCGGAATTTAAAGGATTCCCCTCTTCCCACAGAAATATTTGACGTTCAATTTCATATTCAATGGCAGCCTTAAGGGAATTAAACGAATTTAGATTTTTGATTTCCGCGCGTGGATTTAATTTTTTATCACCATGTTTTCTGATTGAAACACTGGCATCAAAACGCATCATGCCTTTTTCCATATCAGCTTCAGAAGAACCAACAAATCGCAAAATAGCCTGAATACTCTTGGCATACGCAACAGCTTCCTGACTTGTACGAATATCCGGTTCACTGACAATTTCCATCAAGGCAATGCCGGAACGGTTATAATCACAAAGAGTTCCACCATCCACATGCGTTAATTTGCCGGCATCATCTTCCAAATGAAGTCTGGTAATGCAGATTTTCTTTTTGGTGCCTTCCACATCAATATCAAGCCAACCATTTTTTGAAACCGGCTGATCAAACTGCGAAATCTGGTACCCCTTTGGTAAATCGGGATAAAAATAATTTTTGCGATCAAATTTGGAAAAACCGGGAATTTCACAATTAAGTGCCAAGGCGGCCTTCACTCCCTTCAAAAACGCCTCCCGATTAATCACCGGCAATTGCCCCGGAAAACCCATGCAAACGGGACAGGTATTAATATTTGGCTCTTGATCAAAAGAATAGCTGCTACATCCACAAAACATCTTTGATTTAGTAGCAATTTGAGCATGAATTTCTAAGCCGATAATAACCTCAAAATCTTCGCGCATGTTTTTTTATAAAACAGTGCCTTAAATATAAACTAATTAAGAAAAAATCACAATCTTGGCCTTATATTTTCATCATAAAACGACTTAACCTGTTTTTTTAGATCTTTAAGATCACCATTATTCTTTATACTGAAGTCAATATGCTCAGGTTTTACCTGAATATTCCAAATTTTCTCAAAAAGATCTTTTTCGATTGGCCGCAGGCCCTTCACATTTTGATATGCAGTTTTTTTATCACAATCAACCCAAAGCAGCGCCGAAATAAACTGATGCAAATGTTTCTTTTCAAAGTAAGTCGCTTCCAAAACAATAAAATTATTATCCGCTTTATCGATTAGCTTCTGCACATGGGCCGTTACCAAAGGATGAATCAAGGTATTAAGAATTTTCAATTTTTTGGGATCATCAAAAACTATCTTCCCCAATTTTTTACGATTAAGATGCCCACTTTTTAAGATGTACTCATCACCAAAAAAGCATTGGATTTTTTTTTGACCATCCTGTCCCGGCTGATAAAGTTCATCAACTATTTTGTCCGCATCAATATAATACGCACCAAGATCCTTGAAAAAGTTAGCTGCAGTGCTTTTGCCTGAGCCAATATTCCCCGCTATACCAAGTACAATTTTTTTCATAACTATAAAGCCTGTAAATCCTTAAAAGCTTTTTCAAATGAATTCAACGCTTGTTTGCCCTCCGATAAACTCACATGGAAATTCAATTCATGCGCGATTTTATTACGTAATTTGTGGGCAGACCAAACCGCATCAAGATGACTAAAAAGCTTAGCTGAAACCTTAAGCTTCTCCCCTAAAGTCCCCCTGTAACCCTTCTTTTCCAAAATCATATTCAAAAGTTTATCCGCCTCCAAAACCGCATGCTTAAGATCCGGCTGCTTTTTTATAATTTGCCATTGCAGATTAAAAAACCGTTTTTCCTGCTTACTAAAAACCCTTTTTCTTTTCAGGACGAACCAGACAAGAATCAAGCCACAAACAATTAAGACCAAAAGGGCAAAAAAGGCGATACTACTATCCATAAATTAAAAATTACTGATTCTTTTGAGTTTGTGTAGCCGTTCCATTTTTCTTAGCATGATGTCTTAACATCACAGTTAAGAGATTCTTAAGAGAATCCGCATCTTTAAGATTCTGATCGGAAACGAAATGCTCCTGATTGGAAAGAACCAGCCTTTCAACTTTTGCAGGATTTGCCGCATCCAATAAAGTAATGGAAGTACTATTTGCGACCTGACCAAGTTGAACATCACCATAGTTGAAAACAGTTCTTACAAAGCCACGAAGAGCATAACTGATACCATCAATATTGTGATACTCCAAACGCGAAGAGGCACGATCAAAAAAGCCATTCCACTCAACCTTCACCAAACTGATATTGGTAAGCAAAAGAGCATCATGGTACCAATTAAAAATCAAATAAAAAACCTTAATAGACCCTACCGCAAACCAAAGAACAAAAAATAATGAAAATTCCGGAAATAAATAATACAAGAATAATGGCACCAAAAAGCCAAAAAATGCAACGCGCAACAAGTCAGGCAAAACCACAAAAATATGTCTATGACAAACATACAAGATTTCTTCACCCGGATCCAAATGAACATCAAACAAACGCTTAGCTATAATGGTCGGACTCATGACGGATTCATAACTTATAAAATCTTCATTAACAATACTATAATAAAATTATAATGTAAATGTCCACAAGATTGCAGGATGGCCTTTTTAAGAGTAGAGTCGATATTGTTAACTTTTCTGATTATGATCAAAAAAATAAAGCAATTATTCAACAAATATCCAGCCCTGGCCTTTATTGGGGACATTTTATTGAATCTGATCATTATCATTGGACTCGTTTTTATTATCCGTAATTTTTTAATTTCACCTTTTGAAGTATATGGCCCTTCAATGTGCGACACACTAAATAATATAAACGGAGAATGTCAACAAGGACATGGTGAATACATAATTGTAAACAAAGCCATTTATGGCAATTTTTTGGGTCTTCAAGTCGGCAAGCCACAACGTGGAGATATAATCGTCTTTCACCCACCACTTAATAACAAAGAATTTTTTATTAAAAGAGTAATTGGACTCCCTGGCGAAACAATCAAACTGGTCAATGGTTATGTTTACATTATTAACAAGGACAATCCTGAAGGTTACAAACTGGAAGAATCATATTTAAGCGCGGAAAATCTGGGAAACACGCATCCTGCCAGTCAGGGAGATACCGTTTTTAAAGTCCCTGAAAATAAATACTTCGCTTTAGGCGACAATAGACTCCACAGCTCGGATTCCAGAAGCTGCTTTAAGGAATATTCAAATCAGGACTGTGGCAAACCCGGGGCAACTCCATTTCTACAACCATCTGAAATTGAAGGAAAAGCATGGTTAGTCCTATGGCCAATCAGCAAGATCGAAAGCCTAAAAAACCCTTCCTACGGGATCTAACAACAAAACAATCTGAATAAATTTTTAAAATACACAGGGCCCCTACCCCGGATGTATTTAAAAAATTTATTCAGATTGTTTTAACGTTTGTATCGTAGTTTGTCTTTAGCATCTAACTATTTGGTAGAATACATAGAGCTAAGCTAAACACCCTAAAAAAAACTTTGGGGAATGTTTATGAACACATCCGGGGTAGGGGCCCTGTGTGTGAAGAAATATTTCCCAAAGTTTTTTTTAGCTTTGTTCTTTGGCCATAAAATAGAATTCTACCAGGGTTATTGCCGCTATAAAGAGCAAACCGGACCACCAGGTCAACACTCCTAAAAGTTGAAAAGCTAAAGATCCCACCGCCAAAAAAGTCAAAAGGACTCCTTGTCTGAAGGCAATATTAATATGATTGTAGTAAATCTCGTTTTTGTTGAGCCAAACACGAAAATAAAAGCCAACAACCGTAAAAGTACAAATCAACGCTACAAAAAGGCTCAAGAAAAATAACCCCAACGACACCCCCGTAGAAGCAAAGGGATCAAGTTTATTTAGAACCACAATCCAGGCAATCCAGCTTAAAACACCTGCGGATCCTATAATGGCCAAATAACGATGATGTGACATTTTAAAAACTTAATTAATATTTCTTTTGTCTTTTAAGTACAAACTGAATAAAGAACAGAAACGCCCCCAAGATCAAGAAAATAAAGGAAATCTTTCTAATTTCCGTAGTAAGAAAACTAAAAACATATTCCAAATAACGACCAAAATCTTCCGAATTGCCAAATGCCTGAAAAATATTTGATCCACCATCTTTATAACTGGAAAATATTACCGGGATCAAAGATTGTAAAAGAAAACTGCTCAAGAAGCCAAGAATTCCACTTACAATAAACGCTACAGATTCAAACCTTAGCATTAACGAAATCGGATAATAAATGATCAACGCAACAAAGAAAACCAAAGCAATCAAAGCAAAAAGTAAGTAAACTTTCAACCGATCAATCCACAAAAACATATAATAAAAAGCCTGATTTTTGCTTTTTGCACTGCTTAAATCAATCTGAACCTGCTGCGGCAAAAATGCATAAACGGTCTTTTCAAACTGCTTCGAAATCGGAGCGGAAATATTTGCGTAATCCAAACCCTTTGGAACGCAGGTAGGAATCCCCTCCGCATTCACCTCAGGCAATTGATCTACCTTACAAACAGGTAAACTTTGAAAAAGTTTATAAGCCAAATTATGAGTTACCGTTAACAAACTATCCTGAAAAACCTTCAAGGAAATAGCTACGGGAACGTCAGGTTTCTCTTTCAAACTAGCCATCTCCTGACCAAAATCCCCGGTCAACTTTCGTAAAATATCAATTTTAAAAACATTCTGAACCTCTTTTTTTACATCAACCAACTTAAAATGTCCCTGCAGTGTTGGATCGGCCTGATAAATATGGATGGAAACAGCATTTACAAAAAAGTCATAAGAGCCATCAACCACAGGCCCGGTATAAAAACTTGGCGAAAAATAGGTTTTCGACAAAGCATAAACCAAAAAAGTCGGCAAAGAAATAGCTATAAACAGGAAGACAAAAAACGCAGCAATAATCCGACGAATAATCATGGCAAAAAATAATAACTCACACATTATAGAGTACACTTGGAAAAAACAGAAATTTTTTATCTAATTTGAAATTAAACCAGACTTTTTTTTGTTGATTCCGGAAAAGACAGCTTTACCAATTCAGATTCATTGCCCTGGTTTGCCGGAACAATTTTCCAATGAACTTCTTTTTGAAGTCTTCCCGGAATGCTAAATCCTGCGGCTTTTTTATGTCCTCCTCCTCCAAACTGACCTGCCAGTGCGGCTAAATCAACATCATCACGCTGCGTTCTAAACGAACCTTTAACATTACCATGCTCGTCTTCATTCAATAAAACTGTAAATTTAGATCCGGGTACGGAATTCAAGAAATCAACCACACCGGAAATTTCATCGGGACCCGCGCCACACTCTTTAAAATCCTTCCAGGTGACAACGGAAAGCGTAACACCTTCATCATTAACTCGCGCATTCTCTAAAACTCTTCCCCAAAGTTTTAAAGTTGAAACCGGATTGGTGCGAAAAAGATTTTTAGAAACCTGATGGATTTTTCCACCTTTTTCCATAAGTTTGCCGGTAATCTCAAAAACCTCAATTGTCGTATTGGAATGCATTAAACTGCCTGTATCATTATAAATTCCGCATAAAAGCGCAGTAGCAATACTTGGCGTAATGCGTAATCCCACAAATTCAAAAAATTTATATAACAGGACGGTTGTTGAAGCACAATGCGAATCAACCGCATTCACTTTTCCAAAATCGTCATTGGATGCATGATGGTCAAAATTAATCACCGGAACTTCACTCTTAAAAATATCGGGATAAACAGTATGGTAATTCGTCATATAAGAAGCACCCGCATCGGACACAATGATCAAATCATAGTCTCTAAAATTAAATTTACGTATAACCTTATCCATATCCGCCATAAAGCGAAAACGCTCCGGAACTTCATCAATACAGGCCATATCAACCTTTTTACCAAGCTGTTGCTCCAGAGCCAAATGCAAAGCGCAGGAAGATCCAAGCGTATCGCCATCCGGTCTTTTGTGTGAGATAGAAAGGATCTTTTGAGCCTTATCTATCAGCTTTTTGGCTTGTATAAAATTTTCCTCCATAGATTTAAGTATTTGCTTTGTAAGAGTCGGATCTTAACTCATTGAAATAAACTTTGCAAGATAAGCTGACATAAAAAACATATTTTGTTATGATGAGCTAAAAAAAATGATTTAATATATACAAAAATGACACCAGAACGCCTTAAAATTATTTTCATGGGAACGCCGGAAATAGCTGTCCCCTGCCTTGAAAGTCTCTACAACTGCGATGGATTTGAAATTTCCGCAGTTGTAACGCAAGAAGACAAAAAAGTGGGACGAAAACAGGAAATCGAAGCTCCACCTGTTAAAATATGGGCTCTAAAACACAATTTACCGGTTTTACAACCACCAATTATCAAGAATAATAAGGAATTCCTAAAGGTGCTAAAAGCCCTAAATCCGGATTTTATTGTTGTTATTGCCTTTGGCAAGATTTTGCCCGAGGAAGTTTTGAATCTTCCAAAATATGACAGTATAAATATTCATGTTTCACTTTTGCCCAAATACCGCGGAGCCTCACCAATTGAAGAGGCGCTGCTTAACGGCGATAAAGAAACCGGCATCAGCATCATGAAAATGGAAGAAAAACTGGACACAGGTCCGATTTATTTTGTTAAAAAGCTGCAAATCGAACCGGAAGATAATGCCGAAACTTTAAGGATTAAATTAAGTCTTTTGGCGGGTGCGGCTATTCCAATCATTCTAAAAGAGATCAGTGAAGGTAATTTAAAAGCTATTCCCCAAAATGAAAGCAAAGCAACTCATTGCCATAAAATCACCAAGGAAGATGGCTTAATCAACCTTCAAAGCATGGGTGCCGAAGAAATCGACAACAGGATAAAGGCCTACACTCCCTGGCCGGCTTGTCACCTGTTTATTGAAAATAAAAGATTTAAAATTCTGGAAGCAAAGATAGATTTAAGCAAAAATGAAGAGTCGGGCAAAGTCATTGATATCGATAAAAATTCCATCGCGATTGGAACCAAAAAGGGACTACTAATCCCACTAAAAGTTCAACTTGAAGGCAAACCGGCAATGGACATTCAGGATTTTTTGCTGGGCAATCGAAAACTACTTAAAAACTCGCTGGTTAATCCCAAATAGAAAAACAGCAGGAATAACCCCGGATAAAGCGAAAAGAAGTAATGATCAAACAAACTTACGGTAGCAATTGATGACAGTAGCGCAATGTAGATGTATGCCTGCATTTTTTGCTGCTCGTTGCAATCTTTTATCACCGCAACCAGTCTATAGAAAACATAGCCCAAAACAGCCATGAATAAAGCAAAAGTTATCAATCCCCCTTCATTCGCCACCAATAAGTAAACATTATGCACCGGCTGATAAATCCAAGGCGCAATTTTTGACAAAGAATAATTTTGCATATTAACGGTAAAACCGCCCAAACCAACTCCAAACGGATTATCAAACAACATCAATTTGCCAATGCCAAGATACAAAGTTCGCTCCTGATCGGAATTTAAATCACCCAACAAAAAACGCTGAAAAAAGACACTTTCCAGATTAAAAAGAACCACGAAAAAAGCGACAAGGCTAATAATCAAAAAAATCAGCTTATATGGGAATTTTTTATTACTTACGGCAAAATAGATCATAAATGCTGCAAACAAGCCAAAAAGCGCACTTCTGGAAAAACATAGTAAGAGCGCAATCATAAATAATGATAAAAACAGGCTCTTTAAAACCAAAGGCCATTTTTTAAAAAGCCAAACAAAAATTAAGGCCATCATTAAGGTTCCGCCCAAGACATTTGCATGCGGAAAAGTTCCAAAAGCCCGTAAAACCTTACCACCACCAACATCAATTTTAGCTACCCCCAAGGTTGAAGAATTTGCAATTGGCTCACCAAAAACACGCAAGCCCAAAGAGCCCTGAACAAAATACTGCAAGATCGCCAAAAATGCCTGAAAACCAACCGAAATTAAAAAAATAACAATCATTTTTTTCCAAGGAATCAGCTTCTGCACGATCAAAAAATAAAAAGCCACAAATTCCAATAGCCTAAACAAAAGCATAAAATGGAGCATTCTGTTTTCTATCCAGATAGTTTCAATTGAAAGTGCCCCAAGAAACAGTAAAAGCAGGAAAGTTAAATAATGGTCACCAAATTGCAAAGATATCTTGGCGGAATCTTCTTGATTTTTTTTTATGACATTTTGATGGAAATAGGCCAACCCCCAAAAAAACAAGGCCAGAACCAAAAAAAGATCATTGATATATACAAAAAAAGAAGTGAACTCGTTGAAATTACCGGTAAGATAATAAGACCCGGAATAAACCAGAGTCCTAATCTGAAACGGAAAAAATAAAATAAAAAGCGCCAGAAATCCCTGACTGAATTTGATCAAAGAAAGATTTCTGAAAACTGTCTTAAAATAAGCAGTCTTCAACATATTCAATTATTTAGTTGGTGTCGTTATTTTTGAATTTGATTGCTGAGTCCCCGTACTTCCACCGGCTTTCGGAGTTGGATTTTTAGGTATCAAACCTCCAGTTGGAAGTAATTTAGAGATCGCCTCCTGAGCAATTTTCATAGCCTCCGAAGGATCAACCGTATTCAAAACACTATCGATTGCTTTAGAGAAAATGTCGCTATAGGCCTGCTCATCATAAATCGGGAAACTATCGGCAAAACCAATCTGTTCTGCGAAAGGACCATAAATAACATCGGTTTTTTGCTCATTGATAAGATCACGACGGCTGGTTGGACGATGAGTTTTTTGATTATAAACCTGCAATGAATTTTTAGAACTTAAAAACATCAGGAAATCCCAGGCTTCCTGTGAATGCTGCGATGTTCTGGCAACCGTTTCCGCATAATAGGAAGCAAGTGCTCCACGCTTATCCTGAGAAGTTGCCGGATCCTGAACCTGCGGAACAACACTTACACGAATATTATTTGGATCGATTGTTTGCACACCTTTATCTTTTAAATCCTTAATTTCAGCCTTTATCTGTTCATACAAATACGAGTACCCAAAAACCATTGCAACCTTTCCCTTAGCGAAAGTTTCCATGTCTTTTACATTTGAAGCACTATCTGCCAAATAGTTATTCCAGGAATAATTTTTTTGGTTTGAAAGCGCAAAACTTGTATAAAGACGCATAGCTTCAACAGCGGGATTTACGCCAAAACCTGTATTACTCATTATTTGCTGTTCGGCAAAAGTAGCCTTGGAAACATTTGAATTATAAAATTGGGATTTGAATTGCAGCATCAACATGTAAAGAATATCAACCGCTCTGGCAATATTGTCTGACCTGCCCATGGCAATTCCGGAAACTTTAAAACGCTCAAAACTATTGTCTTTTTTGGTAAGCTGAAAAACATCTTCCTTCAAAGCATCCCAGGTAGTAGCCGGACGACCACTGCTTGGGAGCGCATCTTCGTAAAGAGCTTTGTTATAATAAAGCGCAAGAGTATCAACCGTTAAAGGCAAACCAAAAACCTTATTTTGACCGTCTGTTGGATCAGCTAAAACCAAATCTTTAGAAGCAACATTAACAAAAGTCTGGTCAAACTGCTGAGGATTCATTTTATTTAAAGGCAGTGGTTCTATTTTTTTTACATTTTTTAAAAACCAGGAATTAGGTGCGGAAAAAAGATCAGGCCCCTGTCCTTCGGCCAACTCATTTAAAAGCAATTTTTGATATTCAACCGGATCAACAAACTTGCGATAAGTAATGGAAACATTGGGATGAGTAGCCTGATATTGGCTGATTAAAGGCTGAATAACATCCTCGTTGTCAAAAAGCTTATAATAAACAAGCTTAATCTGTTTTGAATTGGCATTTGGCGCCGGCTTATCTTTTTGAATACATCCCCCCAGAATTGTTGATGACATCGTTACAAGAAGCAAAACAGCTGAAAGACGTTTGATATTCATAAAAAAAGCTCTAAAAAAATACCTCCAACATTATATGGAAAATTAGTTGCTACGTAAAGCAAAAGCTGCAACAAACTACCCTAAAAAGGAAGCATATTTCTGTTTACCTTTCTTCAAACCATCCAGAAAATATTTTTTGGAAAGAGCGTAATAATAAAAAGGCTTGGAAATATAGCGGAAAAAGAAAATAACCGGGCCAAAAGCCAAAATTGAGAAGATAGTTCTTTTCCAAAAACCGGGAACTTTTTTAAGTTCAGGATATTTATGATGAAAAAGCCAAACTGACTCACCTATGTTACGCATACGATTTGCCAGCCCTTCTTCGGTCATTGGGTGGTCATGATAGCCAATAGCCTGAGAATTATAATAAAGTTTCAAATTTTCACGCTTAGTCAGACGATACCCAAGTTCAATATCTTCCCATCCATAACCGGAAAAAGAAGGATCAAAAGGATACTTGTCCAAAAGCGAACGCTTGAGGGAAATATTTGAAGTGTAGAAAAAATTAAAATCCGCTTCAGTTTTTCCCAAAAGTTTTTCATAAGCAAATTGATGTCCACCAAACTTTCCAAAGATTGATGAACCATTAGTCATCCACTTCATAAATTTATTTACCTTCAATTTTGGATGCCAAAGAGTTAAACCCAAAACCGCTTCGTTTTCATTTGAATGGCGCAAGTGTAAGCGCAAATGTTCACTCAAAAGATTTTGAGCGGGAATAATATCATCACCTAAAAAAAGAATGATTTGCCCCTTGGCATGATGAACTCCCAAATTTCTGGCAACTCCCTGTCCTTGATTCCTTTGGTAATAATAATGAATCCCCTCGTATCTTGGCTGAAAAGCCTTCACCACTTCTTTGGTGTTATCTCTGCTTCCATCATCAACAACCACAATTTCAAAATCGCTAGACGGAAGATCCTGTCTAAGCAGAGCGCTCAAACACTCCTTTAGGATATTAGCCCGATTGTAGGTTGGGATAACAACACTCAAAATCATACAGCAGCATTGTAGCAAAGCCGGGCCTTGCTACAAAGTGCTGTTTAATTTTAAAGATTGCCAAAGTCAAAAACACAGATCGGATGGCACAATTTAGGCTTCCGTAGAAACTTCCTGCAATTGAATTTCGCCACCTTCTTTGTTCTTTTTGTAACTGATAAAGTTTACAACATCCGCAACAATTTCAGTAGTCAGATGATCTTTGCCATCCTTACCTTCATAATGATGATTCATAATTTTGCCTTCCAGATAAACCGGCGAACCCTTTTTTAAATAGAGCGCGCAGACTTCCCCCAGCTTTCTCCAGGCAACAATTTTATGAAAATCCGTAGCCTCGTGATGCTCACCATCACTCCCCTGCCAATCGCGATGAATAGCAACGCGAAACCTGGCCAGATTTTGCCCCTTTTGAGTAACCTTTGCTTCTGGATCAGCGGCAAGATGACCCATCAGTACAACTTTGTTTACACTTCTCATAAGAAAAGAGATTAAAAAATAAGTAAGCTAAAAATAACAAAAAGTTATTAAAAAAAACTAAACCGGAAGTGAAATAAATCTAAAATGATCACCACAAATTAAAAAGATTGCTTTTTTGCCAATTTTCGTCAGAATGGAGCCACAAAGTAATTATTTTTTTATGTTCACGGGGATTATTCAAGAAGTAGGGTCAATCAAAAAAATCAGTGATTCTGGCCAAAACAAGCTCATCAGCATTGAATCAACAGTCGTAAGCAACCTTAAAATTGGCGGCTCAATCAGCGTTGATGGCGCCTGCTTAACCATTATTGCCAAAAATGAAAACGGCTTCGATGCCGAAATGATCCCGGAAACTCTTCAAAAAACCATTGCTCAAAATTATCAAACCGGAACAAAAGTTAATCTTGAGCCGGCAATGCAATTAAGTGATCGCCTGGATGGACACATGGTAAGCGGACACATTGATTTTAAGGCCCAAGTCCAAAGCATCGAAAAAGAAGAAAATGGCTATGTCATAACCATTAATTTCCCTCCGGAGTATCAAAAATATATCGCCATGAAAGGATCAATTACCATCAATGGCGTCAGTTTAACCGTTTCCAAATTGCACGCAAACGCCTTTGAAGTTAGCTTAATTCCGCATTCACTAGCCAATACCAATTTGGGCGAACTAACCAAAGAATCCGAAGTAAATATAGAAATAGATCTTTTGGCCAGATACCTTGAAAATTTATTGGGAGCTAAAGACCAACAAATCACTTACCAGTTTTTACAGGAACGCGGCTTTATTTAAGCTAAAACATTCGTTTTTTTTGATAACAATTATCTGCATGAAAACCTCACAAAGCAAAGCAAAACTCAATGGAAAACCTTTTAAAATCGCCATTATTCTTGCCCGTTACAACGACGATCTTGGATCGGAACTTTTGGAAAACACCACGGCAACTCTTCTAAAAAATGGCGTCATTGCAAAAAATATTGATGTAATTAGAGTTCCGGGAGCACTCGAAATTCCACTCGCCGCTCAAATGATTGCGCAAAATAAATCGCATCAGGCCATCATTGCTTTAGGAATTGTGATTAAAGGCGAAACTGCCCATTTTGAACATGTGAGTCAGCAAAGCCATAATGGACTTATGCAGGTAAGCCTTGAGCAAAAAATTCCGGTTATTTTTGGAATTCTGACCGTTAACAATTTAAAACAAGCCACGGATCGAATCAGCAAAACAAAGCTTAACAAAGGCCAAGAATACGCAGAAGCTGCCATTGAAATGGCGCAACTGCTACAAAAATTGCAATAAAAAAAGCAATTTTGCCAATCAACCTAATACACGCTAAAATAACTCAGGTTATTTTTCCAATTTTTTGACCTTAAAATTATGAATGTTCGCCGCTTTCAAGATATCAATCTAAAAAACAAGCGTGTTCTTTTGCGTGTTGATTTTAACGTAACCATGAAAGATGGAAAAATCGACGACGATACACGCATAGTGCAAACATTGCCGACCATCAAGCACCTTATTAAGAATGGCGCCAAGACCATTATCGTTTCTCATTTGGGCCGCCCAAAAGGTAAAGATAAAAGTTTAAATCTTACCCCAATCGCCAAGCATCTAAGCAAACTCTTAAAAAAGCCGGTATTAAAATTAGACAGTTGTGTCGGCCCGGAAGTCACTAAAGCCGTAAAAGCAATGAAGCCGGGTGAAGTAATTATGCTGGAAAATATTCGTTTTTATCCTGAAGAAGAAAAAAACAGCGCGCCTTTTGCCAAAAAACTGGCAGCTCTTGCCGATATTTTTGTGGCTGATTCATTTGGAACCGCGCATCGTGCCCATGCTTCAACATACGGTGTTGCCAAATATCTGCCTGCCTATGCGGGATTTTTGATTCAAAAAGAAGTAAATGTTTTGGGCCAACTGTTGGATAAATGTCCACGACCAATGACTTTAATTGTAGGAGGAGCCAAAATCGACACAAAAATCGGCCTGATTCAAAACTTTGTAACCAAAGCCGATTACTTTTTGATTGGTGGAGGTTTGGCAAATACTTTTTTGGCAGCTGAAGGATTTGATGTCGGAAAATCCCTTTTTGAAGCGGATAAAATCGAGGTAGCGCAGGACACAATGCTAAAAGCTGAATCATTCAAAGAAAATTTTGTTCTTCCCGAAGATGTGGTGGTTGCCGATGAAATTCAGGAAAAAGCTTCCACACTTGATCTTCCGGTTGAGGATGTTTTAGGTGATATGAAAATTTTGGATATTGGCAAAAGATCAATTCGCAAATTCATCCATGTTATTGAAAAATCCAAAATCGTAGTTTGGAACGGACCAGTCGGACTTTTTGAAATGAAACCATTTGCACACGGCACTCGCATGATTGCCAAGGCTCTAGCCAATGCCAAAGGCGTTAAAACCATCATCGGCGGTGGCGATACAATTGATGCCATCAAACACTTCGGCTTCAGCGAAAAAGACTTCACCCACGTTTCCACAGGCGGTGGCGCCATGCTGGAATTTTTAGAAGGCGAAATGCTACCGGGAATCAAAATTCTGCTGGATAAGAAGAAAAACACAAAGAAGAGTGCAAAAAAAGCAGTAAAGAAAGGCAAAAAATAAAAATTCCTTTTAAGCCGCTATACAATCAATCTCAACTAGGACATCTTTAGGCAACCTTGCTACCTGCACAGTTGCCCGCGCGGGCTTATTTTCACCAAAGAAACGTCCGTAAACTTCATTCATAGCTGCAAAATCGGCCATATTGGCCAAAAAGACGGTGGTTTTAACCACTTTACCCAAACCACTTCCGGCAGCTTCTAAAACAGCCTTCAAATTGCTTAAAACCTGCTCGGTTTGTTCAACAATTCCACCACTAACCAATGTTCCATCAGCCCTCAAAGGAATCTGGCCAGAACAGAACACAAAACCATTCGCTTTAATTGCCTGACTGTAAGGTCCGATAGCCGCAGGAGCATTGGTTGTAGCAACAATTTCCATCATAAAAAGTATAAAATTTATTTTTTGTTGGATTTACCGGCTGGCACAGACTTGGCCGCAACAACCTTTTTCATCGCAGTCAAAGCCTTCTTTTCCTTTCCAGCAACGACCAAACTCTCCCCACCTTCTTCCTCCTCTTTTTGTGAACCTTCATGCCATCTTCTAATCTTGTCCTCCACAATTTCACGCGGAGTCGCATAACGTTCACGTGAAAGCTTGATAACCTTCTCAAGACGCCCTTCTTCCTGATCAAATTGCGGTGGAGCCAAAGTATCCATAGAGAATGTTTTAGACGGCATACCGTCAATCAACAACCTGGTATAAGCCGTATACTTACTCAAAGCGACCAGATCATTCGGCAAAACCTCTTCACCATATTGGCCGGACAAAAACTCGGCATCATCAAACCCAACCTGAAAAGACAAAACCGAACCGACGTTACCAAAAACCGCATCACGAACCTCTTCCGGCATTTGCGCAATATATTGATTAGCCATAGTCAAATTCAAGCGATACTTACGCGCTTCAGACAAAATCGTCGAAAAAGAATCAGTCGCAAAATTTTGAAATTCATCAACATACAAATAAAAATCCGTTCGATCTTCTTCCGGCACATTAGCCCTGCTCATAGCGTCCAACTGGAATTTGGTAATCATCATCGAACCCAAAAGTGATGACGTATCTTCACCAATTTTCCCTTTGGATAAATTCACAATCACGATTTTTTTGTGATCCATGGCAAAGCGCAGATCAATGGCACTTTTTGGCTGACCCAAGATATTTCTAATGATCGGTGAAGATAAAAACTGTCCAACTTTATTCAAAATTGGCGAGATAGCTTCCACCCTGATTTTTGGATCCATTTTTTCAAATTCATTAACCCAAAAACTCTTCACTATCGGATCGGTAATTTTGCGAACCACACGAGCACGAAAATCTTTATCCTGCAAAATTCTTGGGATACCCAACATGGTAGTATTGGGATATTCAAGCAAAGAAAGCACTGTGTTTCTTAAAATATGTTCAAGACGCGGCCCCCAACTTTCGGCATAAATTTTCTTAAAAATCCCCACTAAACCGGAACAAACAATGCTGTTTAAAGCCGGATCAATATTTTCCAACATGTTGAATGCAACCGGAAAATCGCGATCGGAAGGATCAAAGATAATCACATCATTGGTGCGGCGCGCCGGAATAAAATTCAACACATCATCAGCCAAATCGCCATGCGGATCAACCACCGCAAGGCCCCTACCCGCTTGTATATCGGCAAAAATCATATTTTCCAACAAGGTTGATTTACCCATGCCGGTTTTACCAATGATATAAATATGACGTCTTCTATCCAACTTCTTAATTCCGAATTCCTGATCGGTTCCTCTAAAATTGGTTTTTCCAAGCAACGTAACTTCTTCTTCACCAAAATCCTTAACGGTCGGTAAATCATTTGGTGGTTCAACTTTTTTGGAACGAACCCAGTAAATATTTGGAGTAGTCACGGTCAAATTCGGCATATGATAAATAGTCGCCAATTCCTCTACATTAAGGGCAAAAGGGTGATCCATTTCACGTTCACGGTAACGCTCAACAATTGAAGAATCCTTAACAATCTCCTTCATTTTAAAACCATTCAAGTGCGGAATATTATACTGCTTAAACGACCCGGCAATTTCACGCAATTTCACCATGGCAACTTCCATATTCTTGGTTTTAGGAACATAGACAATACGAATATTGGCTTCATACATAAGCTTTCCGACCTTGTCGATTGCCGCGACCATCACCGTTTCTTTTTCATGAGTTTTGGAAACCTGTTCTTCAACATCTTCACCGCCAGAGTGGCCTTCTATCTGATCAAAAGCATGCGTGCCGGAAAAAACACCTTTTAAAGCAAACATCCAATATAACGGAAAAAACAAAATTCTTTTATATTTATTTCTGGAACAAAAAGCACGAGCATAAGCCTTTTGCAAGCTATCAATATTCAAAAATATTCCTTTTTTTAAAATACGAATACATTTCACAAAAACCATACGCCATTTTTCTTCCAAAGGCCGAACAATAATTTGGATCCAGGCCTGCTCATCCAGATCATGAAATTTAGCCAGTGTTGCTGTAACTCCAGCCAGAGAATCCAAAGAAACTTTGGCCTTTTTATCTTCAAATTGCGGATAACGTTTGATTGGGAAAATATCCGGATCCTGTAATTCAAGTTCTACACCAACGGCATTTTGGAAATCATGAATTTTAGTAAAATCCTTAGGTTGAGGAGCCGCAGCTCCACCTTTTGGCACAAGCGCCTTAACTTCAACCTCACGACCTTCCTTGTCTTGATCGGCAGGTAAACTGATTTCCAGATCCAAAGAACTGGCATAATCCTCCACCTCAACAATTTCCACATTTGGATATTGCGCATAAATTTGTCCCTCCACCAGATTCCTTAAACGAGTTGGAAAATGCACAAAAAAGCGGATACTTCGGCCAACATTGGCTATTTCAAAACTCACCTGATCCTGACTTAAACCACTCAAACGATCCCAAAAAGAAAACTCACGGGCAATGCCATGAATGGTTGCAAAAATTTGTTCCGCCACAATTGGGCCGGTTTCGTTTTCCTTTGAAACCCGTACCGAAAGCACAGTTTTATGATCCCTTAAGCGTCTACTTTTTTGACGATGGGCAATAAATGCCTCCAATAAAAGCAAAAAAGCTACAATGACCAAAACGGCCGCAACCGCATTGATGATAATAAAAAGAAATAAGTCCATTGGGAAATTTAAAATCGACGAAATTATAGCCGAAATGCTCCGGAAAAGAAAACATTTAGACCATCTAAATTAAAGCAGTTTCAAATGCTTTTTTAAAATCAGAATAGCCGCCAATTCATCTTCATACTGCTTGCGCTGCGAGCCTTTTAAACCAAGATCAGCCAAATGCTTATCAGCTTCATACGAAGTAAAAGACTCATCCTCAAAAACAAAAGATGGCACAAAGCCATTTTGCTTCAAAAAATCCTCCAGTTTTGTTATAAACTTTCTCACTCGTGCAGTTTGAGGAGTTTCTTCCCCCTCTGAACCCAAAGGCAACCCAACAACTACAGTTTGCACCTGCTCATCCCGGCAAAACTTTAAGATCTTTTCAAAAACCGGTTTAAGACCTTTTAGTGGATTAAGCACACCTTTTCCAAAAACAAATTGCTGCGAGTCATCACAAATCGCCAAGCCGATAGCTGCTAAACCGTAATCAATAGCCAAAATTTTGCCTTTTTGCATGTTCCATTAAAATGAATCCCTATTTTTCGCCTTTAATTTCAAGAGTAATCTTTGCGCTAACACCTTCGGCAATATTAACCGGAACTTCGTAAGTACCGGCAACCTTAATGTGTTCACTTAAAGCCAAATGCTGTCTTTCAAGACGAACATTGATTTTTTGTTCAATCGCCTCCAGAATCTCTTTTTCCGTAATTGAACCATAAAGCTTATCCCCTTTTGCCTTAGCCTTAAGGGTAATTTTAAGTCCCTTCAACTTTTTCTGGATTTCCTCAGCCTGTTCGGTAATACGTCCCTTTTCCACAACCTGGCGCTTTAGCGCTCCCTCGGCCTCTTTAATTTTAGCCGCTGTAGCCACTTCTGCCAAACCCTTTGGTTGAAGATAATTTTGGAAATAACCTTCTTTAACGTTTTTAACTTCCCCTTTTTTACCTAGAGCCGGAACGTTCTGTTTTAGAATAACTTGCATATGATAAATCGTTAAAATTACTCCTTATCTATAGCCAAAAAAGAGTCAAAAGTAAAGACTCGAACTTTAAAATCAGGACTAATTACAAGTTGACGCACACCAGTTTGGCAAACCGGAAAAACGATCACTTGGATAAGCCAGGGAATCCAGAGAAATATTCTTAATTTTGTTATCGGAAGCCAAATAATACTGTGGACGATAAAGGAAAACCGCCGGAATATCCGTAGCCAAAACCTTAGCCAAATCTTTTAATTTTTGATCTTTATCTGCAGAATCAAAACTATTTCTAATCTGCTCAATCAGTTGATCAGCGGCAAAACTCTTATAATTGGAAAGATTTAAACCATCATTACCAATCTGACTTGAATGCCAATAAGAATAAGTATCAAGGTTATAACCCAAACTTTGGCCGGTAAGAAGCATGTCATAATCACGAGCCTGCAAACGTTTATTAAAATCATCAGTCTCCGCCAATTGAACATCCAGTTGAATACCCAAATCACCCCATGACTTTTTCAGAAAATCAGTAACGGTTGCAAGTTCCTTGGCAATTGGATTTCCAGGTTCGTAAGCTCTAACCAACAAATTCAATTTCAAAATATTTCCTTTACTGTCACGGCGCAAAAGATCCGCACTTTTACTATCAACTTTAAATCCGGCATCGTAAAAAGCTCCTTTTGCTTCGGTAAGATTTGATTTATAAATCCAATCCGACTGGTTAAGTTCAAGCAAAGGTGTATCTACCGCGATTTTATCACCAAGAGTTTTTAAAAGATCATCTTTATTAAGAGTCTTTAAAAGGCCAATTCTGATTTTTTGATTTTTGATAATCGGACGATCAACATTAAAGAAAACCGCAGTGTACTGAAGAAGACTATATGGCATTAAAGTAAAATGCTGATCCTGTTGAAAAGCTGTTACAGATTGGGGTGGCACTTTGGAGATGATATTTAAGCCATTTTTCTCTTTCATTAAACTCGCCTCATCAGGGTAAACCGTGAAACGAATATGTTTGATTTTTGGAAGCTGTCCATAATAATGATCAAAAGCAGCCAAATTAACCAGCTGGCGGCCATCATCAAAAACCTGCATTGGAACATCCATTTTATATGGCCCGGAGCCAATCGGTTTCAAATTGAAAGAAGACATAGGCAAATCCGCAACTTTAACATTGCCCAAAATATGCTTTGGCAAAATTCCAATATTAAAATTGGTTATAAAAAACGCATTGGGGTTTTGAATTTGGAAATCCACTGTTTGCTGATCTACCTGCTTTATTTGGACTCCTTCAAAATTAACTTTCAAAACCGGATTTTGAAAATCGGGACTCTGGATAAGATCATGAAAGGTAAAATAAACATCATCTGCCGTTACAGACGGACCATCATGCCAAAGCAAATTGCTCTTCAAAATAAAACGATAAGTTTTATGATCATCACTTAAAGTCAAACTCGCCATATCATCCACAAAAGTTTTTTTACTTGGATCATATTTAACCAAACCCGAAAAAACCAGACTGGCCAAATCGCGATTTGCTTCCCCAAAATCGACAAACAAAGGATTCACCAAAGCCGGCTTATCGCTTACCAAACCTTCGGTATAAGCATCACCAGCCAAAGCGGGACTGCCATTAAAAACATCCAGGGTTAACTGCAATCCAAAAAAGACCACCATTCCCAAAACGATCACACTTATAACTTTCTCCTCAATACTATAAGAATGAAGAACACGCAAAATGAGCTTTCCCCATTTAGACATACTCACGTTTTTAAAGACTAATGAACAAACAGGAACGCAAGTGAACTAAGAACAAATATCACTCCCAAAACGATTGTTGCCTGGAAAATAACCTTTTCAGCACCACGTTTAGTAACATGAAAAGTATCACTACCTCCAAAAGTAGCGCTTAAACCGGAACTTCTATTCTGAACAAGAATAGCAAGAATCAAAAGGAGAGAAACGACGGCCTGGAAATATCTTAAGAAGGTATACATACAAAAAAGTTAGAAAGCTTATTATGAATTATTTGTTGCGAATAAAAATATGCAGAACCCAATTTGTAATCGCAAAAGCAAAAGCAGCAATAATATAGGTTAAAACACCGCTCACTGCAACACTAACATCAGAAAAATGAAGAGCATTGACCCCTTTTACCGCTAACCAGAAGATAACAACGTTAATTACAAAACTAAATAGACCAAATGTCAAAAGCAAAACCGGCAAAGAGAGCAACTTCATCAAAGGCTTCACAAAAGTGTTCAAAAATCCGATTATAAAGCCACCAATGATAAAAAACTTAACACCACCGGTATAAGTAATATCAGGCAACAAACGGGTAGCCACATAGAGTGCCACACCATTTAAGACAACGCCAATCAGAATTTTTTTGAGCATAAAATGTAAAAAAGCCTTGCTAAGATTAACATATTTTATTTACGAACAGCAACCTTGATTTCAACTCCATCAACATCCACAACTCTTTCTTTATCCCATTCAAAATCACCTTTATCCTGCAGTTCCATCGCCAAAGTTTCACGACAGATATAATCGGCAAAATTGGTTACGGCGGAATCTAGTGGCTTTGGAGCATGAATATAAACATAAATGCGATCACTTACATTATATCCGGCTTCTTTACGCAAATCCTGAACAACGCGAATAATTTCACGAGCCTGGCCTTCTTGTTTGAGTTCTTCGCTAACAACCGTGTCCAGAACTACTGAAATTCCTTCATCACTGGCCACATCAAAGCCTTCTTTGCCATGAAAACCAATTTGGACTTCATCACCGGTCAAAATAAATTCACCAACTTTAATAGTTCCATCTGCATGAATTTCAAACTCCCCCGCCTTGGCTTTGCGAATAATTTCCTGGACATCTTTGCCATACTTTGGGCCCAAAACTTTTGCATTTGGCATAACAACTTGAGTGATTACCGCATGTACATCCTTCAAAATTTCCAAATTTTTCACATTGAGCTCTTCACAAATAACATCCTTTTGTTGAAGTACCAGTTTTTCGGAAATGGTTTTTGGCAATGCTACCTGAACCAGGTTTAAAGGCTGTCTTACCTTCAAATTGGCCTTATCACGAACGGCATGACCAAGTGCCACAATTTTACGGACAACGTGTGTTTCCTGATTTAGTTCCGGCTTGATATGTTTTTTATTGGCTTTTGGCCAATCCGCCAAATGAACAGATTCCTCACCCGTCGAAGACCCCGCTTCGGCGGTGGTTAAATTCTTGTAAATTTCATCCGCCAAAAAAGGCATAAAAGGAGCCAGCAATTTTGAAAGCTCTACCAATACCACATAAAGTGTCTGATAAGCCTCAAATTTATCCGCATCATTTTCCGATTTCCAGAAACGGCGGCGACTTCTGCGCACATACCAGTTGGAAAGATTATCCACAAATTCTAGCATTGGGCGGGTAGCTTTGGTCAGATTATAAGTATCCATTTCTTCACTAACCGACAGGATTAACTCGTTAAGTTCCGACATGATCCATTGATCCAGTTTGTGCTTTGGCGCAAAATTTTTCTTTAACTTCTTTGAATCCCACTTATCAATATTGGCATAGGTTACAAAGAAACTATAACTGTTCCAAAGTGTAAGCGTGAATTTTTTGACGATTTCTTCCACGTGCTTTTCGGAAAAACGAACATCTTCAGCGAGTGGAGCGGTGCTTGTATAAAGGAACATTCTGGTTGAATCCACACCCAAAGTATTAAACAAAACATTTGGATCCGGATAGTTTTTTTTGCGCTTGGAAAGCTTTTCGCCATCGGCAGCAAGCAAAATACCGTTCACGATAACGTTTTTAAACGCCGGCTTATCAAACAAAATTCCAGCCAAAACATGTAAAGTGTAAAACCAGCCACGAGTTTGATCCACTCCTTCGGCAATAAAATTCGCCGGAAAATTATCTTCAAACTCTTTCTTATTTTCAAAAGGATAATGAAGCTGAGCATAAGGCATTGAACCGCTTTCAAACCAGCAATCCAAAACTTCCGAAATACGGTGCATTTTCTTTTCGCACTTGTCACAGGTAATCGTAATTTCATCAATATATGGCTTGTGCAAATCCAAAATCATTTTTCCATTTTCATCTTTGCGCATTGGCAACTTGCCACCGGAACGCTTTTTTAATTCCTCAATCGAACCAAGACATTCGGTGTGTCCACTTTCACACTGCCAAATTGGCATAGCGCAGCCCCAGAAACGGTTTCGGCTAATCGCCCAATCACGGGCACCTTCCAACCATTTACCAAAACGACCCTGCTGAATATGCTCAGGCTGCCAGTGAATTTTCTTATTATTTTTTAATAACGCACTCTTAATTTCGGACACCTTTATAAACCATGATCCCGTCATATAATTCAAAAGCGGGGTATCACAACGCCAACAATGAGGATAACTATGGCGGAAATTATAAGCTGAAAAGCAAAGTCCCCTTTTCTTTAAATCCTCAACCACATTCTGATCCTGGCCTTTAACAAATTTGCCTACCCAAGGAGTAACTTCTTTAGTGAAAGCCCCATCCATACCAACATGCTGTACTAAAACCAGCTTATTTTTTTCCGCTACACGGTAATCATCTTCACCAAACATCGGCGCAATATGCACAACACCGGTACCATCTTCGGTTGTAACATAATCGTCCAGGACGATTTCATAAGCTTTTTGACCCTTTTCTTTAATAGCCAATTCAACTTCATCCACAAAAAAATCAAATAACGGCACATATTTTTTGCCTTTCATTTTTTTAGGATCAACCGACTCAATCAGCCGATATTCCATGTCCTTCAAAACAGCTTCAACCCTGGCCTTAGCCAAAATATAAAACTCTTCTTTATCTTCTGTTTTTACGGCAACTTTCACATATTCAACTTTTGGACCAAAACAAATTGCGATATTTCCAGGCAGTGTCCATGGAGTAGTCGTCCAACCAAGAACGTAAGTATTTTCCTCATCAACCAATTTGAATTTTGCAATCACCGAAAGATCAGTCACGTCTTTATATCCCTGACTCACCTCAAAATTACTCAAAGGAGTCTCGCAACGCGGACAAATATGCATGCTTTTATAGCCCTGATAAACCATTTTCTTATCATAGATCTGCTTGAATACCCACCAGATCGACTCCATATAAGAATTATCCAAAGTGGCATAACTATCACCAAAATCAACCCAACGAGCAATACGCTTTAACAAAGTTTCCCATTCCTTGGTATAACGGAAAACACTCTGACGACATTTTTCATTAAAAACAGCCACTCCCAGTTTTTCAATATCCTTCTTTCCATTTAATTGGAGCTCCTTTTCAATTTCATATTCAACCGGAAGACCATGACAATCCCAACCGTTAGTTCGTGGCACATAAAAACCCTTCATCGTCCAATAACGGGTAACCGCATCTTTCAGCGAATTGGCCATAATATGACCATAATGAGGAAGTCCGTTCGCAAATGGAGGTCCATCAAAAAACACGAATTTCTTTTCGCCTTCACGAGCCTGCACGGATTTTTCAAAGATTTTTTGCTCCTCCCAAAATTCAAGAACAGCTTCTTCCATTTTTGGAAATGATTGCTTTGGATCAACAGATTTAAACATATAAAAAAGAAAATTGAATCAGGGGAATTTTAATAGATTTCGAGCTAACATGCCAGAGAGATTGGAAAACGCTGGTTTTTAGCCATCAACTCATCAAAGAAAATCATCATGCATTATCAGGCTTCTTTAAATTTTCCGGTCTCAATTTCCTAATCTGCTGACCAGTTTGCCAGATTTCCTCATTATGGATAACCGACAACTCCTCATCCAATTTTTCACGATAATCCGGCTTACTATTTTTATCCAAAACAATTTTAGCTTCAGTACCATCAGCCACATTTCTATAAAGATCAGCAAAAACAGGAGAAACTGCACTCCTAAAACGGCCCTTCCAATCCAAAGCCCCTCTTTGTGCGGTTGTAGAACAAACAGATAAAAGCCCATCCAGCCCCTTTTCCCCCAACATTGTTGCCAACCATTGAGTCAGTTCTTCTACACTCTCGTTAAAAGCCTCACTTGGGGTATGCCCATTTTTTCGTAATTCATAATATTGAGCTTCAATAATCCCAGCAATTGCACCTAATAAAACACCGCGTTCACCGGTTAAATCGCCATAAACTTCACGTTCAAAAGTTGTAGGAAAAATAAAACTTGACCCAATACCAATTCCTAAAGCCAAACAACGATCTTTTGCCCTCCCTGTCGCATCCTGATAAACAGCAAAACTGCTATTTATACCGCTACCTTTAATAAAATTTCTGCGAACGGAAAGCCCAGAACCCTTTGGCGCAATCAAAATCACATCCACATCTTTTGGAGGAATTACATCGGTCAAATCCTTATAAGTAATAGAGAAACCGTGTGAAAAATATAGCGCTTTGCCTTTAGTTAAATTAGGTTTTAGCTCGGGCCAATATACCTTTTGCCCGGCATCGGAAAGCAAATACATTATAATCGTAGCTTTTTCCGCCGCCTCTTCCAATTCGAACAAAGTCTTGCCTGGAATCCATCCATCCTGCACCGCCTTATCCCAACTCTTAGAATTTTTGCGCTGGCCGATTATGACTTTAATGCCATTGTCTTGTAAATTAAGGGCTTGCCCCGGCCCTTGCACGCCATAGCCCAAAACCGCCACCACTTCATCTTTCAAAACTTCTTGAGCCTTTTTAAGCGGGAATTCATCACGAGTAACCACCTCTTCCATCACCCCGCCAAAATTAAGATTTGCCATAAATTAAACATTAAATGGCGTTAACCAATGTGCGAACTCTTTTACCTGCCCCTCTCTAACTTTATCAAAAAGTGCTGCTAATTTTTTAGTCACAGGCCCAATACCCAATTTATATCTACCCAATTGAGTGACCGGTCCAATGAAACTGGCTGTGCCCGTTACGAAAATTTCTTCACTTTCCAAACCATCACTTAAGGTAACTTCCCCTTCTCTCACTGGAATCTTCAAGAATTTAGCCATCTTAAGAACGCTGTCTCTGGTAATTCCATTCAGAATAAAATCCCCGGAACCAGGCGTTAACAGCTGTCCGTTCTTAACAAAAAACAAATTACTGGTGGTTCCTTCCGTAAAAATTAATTTTCCACCTTTACCCAAGCCCAACTGAAAAACATCATCATATTTGCCGTTGGCACTTTCACGAATCATGCCATATTCCGGATACTTTCCCATACCTTTAACCGGATAATGACTATAACGTCCCGCACGCACAAAATCAGCAACAGTCGCAGAAATCCCACCGGCAGGCAAATAATTCCCAAATGGAAAACATTCAATCACCACATGCGTATCATGACCATAGAAAGGCTTAACCACAGGATCAGAGTGATACATTTTTGGCCGAATATAAATACTTTGAAGTTCACGCTTCCCTTTCAAATACTGAAAGTTTTTCTCCACACATTCAACCAACCCTTTCAAAACTTGTTTCTCGGAAAGATCACACTTCAAATTCATTTGTTTCCAACCATCAAGCATGCGTTTAACATGATCCTTAAAACGAAAACCAAACACGCCCTTCCTTGTAACATTGGCACGAATTCCATCAATCAAAACCACAGAATAATCCATAGCCTGACTAAAAGTCGGCACAGTTGGCACTCCATGTTCATCATGATGACAAAGTTTTCCGTCTAACCAATAGTATGGAAGAAGCTCCCCTTGTTGAGCTTTTAAAGAGGTCATAATAATATTATAAGCATTCAAATTATTTCTTCAAAACCATCTTCAAAAACTCCGGATCCGAAGCAATTTTGCTTTCTTCCGGATAGACCTGTCCCTGATATTTGGAACTTCCTTTTTTATGATACGGAACTTCAGCAGGAGAAGACATTTCCTCAAACGCAAGCTGACAAACACGCATGCCCGGGTACAAAGCCACTGGCATTCTATTAATGTTGGTGATCTCCAAAGTGATAGTTCCCTCAAATCCCGCATCCACAAAACCGGCAGTGGAATGAATAATAATTCCAAGACGTCCCAGCGAACTGCGCCCCTCCACACGCGCCACCATATCATCGGGAATCTTAATTCTTTCCAATGTAACACCCAAAACAAACTCGCCCGGTTGAACAATAAAAGGAACACGTTCATCATCAACTTCAATCAATTTAGCAATATCTTTAAACGTATCAGGCTGTAAAGGATCAAGCACTGCAAATCTGGTGTGATCATAAATTTTGAAATATTTACCAAGACGCAAATCCAAAGAAGATGCATGCACATTAGCCAAATGATCATTGTTGGGGGAAGTTACAACTATATCCCCTTTCAACATTCTAGCCTTAATATCACGATCAGAGAGAATCATAAACTAATTCTTAAGAAACATCGGCTCGTACGCCTCAACCAATTCCAAAGCCAGCCCAATATACCTTTCAGGTGTCAATGTTTTCAACCTCTTTTTTTCTACAGCTGGGATTTTTAGACCATCAATAAACTTGGAAATAGTTTTTTGATCTATTTTCTTACCACGAGTTAAAGCTTTTAACTGTTCATAAGGTTTTTCAAGACGATATTTTCTCATTACAGTTTGAATCGGTTCCGCCAAAAGTTCCCAAGCGCTGGTAAGGTCACGACTAATCGCCTCCTTGTTCAATTCCAACTTGCCTAAACCTTGAATACAATTTTTGTACGCCAACACAGAATAACCAACCGCAGAGCCAATGTTGCGCAGTACCGTAGAATCGGTCAAATCACGTTGAAAGCGAGACATCGGCAGCTTTGCCGAAAAATGTTCAAGCATAGCATTTGCCATTCCAAGATTACCTTCACTGTTCTCAAAATCAATCGGATTAACTTTATGAGGCATAGTGGAAGACCCAACCTCACCCGCTTTAAGCTGTTGTTTAAAATAACCAAGGCTTATATACCCCCAAATATCTCTATCAAAATCCATCAAAACCACATTGATACGTTTAAGTGCATCAAAGATCTCCGCCATATAATCGTGCGGTTCAATTTGAGTGGTGTATAGGTTAAAATCCAATCCCAAAGCTTGTACAAATTTCTTACTCGCACCAACCCAATTAACACCAGGATAAGCCACAACATGAGCATTGAAATTGCCAACTGCTCCATTGATTTTCCCATACATAGGAATAGCTTCCAGCGCGTTCATCTGGTTTTCCAACCTTGCCAAAACGTTAATAAATTCTTTTCCAAGAGTTGTTGGCGAAGCTGGTTGCCCATGTGTCCTTGCCATCATTGGAATTGCCTTATATTTTTTAGCATTTTCATAGATAAGTTCAGATACACCACTTAAAATCGGCATGATCAATTTTTCCAAAGAGTCCTTTAACGTTAACGCATAAGCCAAATTGTTGATATCTTCAGATGTACACGCAAAATGAATAAACTCGAAATAAGGCTCAAACACAGAGCCTTTTAGATTCTCTTTAATAAAATATTCAATAGCCTTCACGTCATGATTGGTAGTCTTTTCGATTTCTTTAACACGATTGCCATTCACAACATCAAAATCCTGATAAATAGTGCGGAGTTGCTTTACCTCAGCGGCTTTCCAAACTTTAGTTCCTTCAAGTTTGAGATCATTGCAGATAAAAATAAACCATTCAATCTCAACCAAAACACGAAACCCCATCAACGCAAACTCACTAAAATATCCTCTTAAATCATTTAGTTTTTCGGCATAACGGCCATCAAGAGGAGAAATATTAATGAGAGGATCGCGCATATTAATTAGTAATTAATAATTAGGAATGAGTAATTTTGAATCTGTTTTAAACCTTAAATCCAGCCTTCACTTTTTTAACATGCTCTTCATATTTTGTACGAAGATCAGCGTCACTCAAAGCAAAAATCCTTACAATCGCCAATGCCGCATTTACCGGATCCAGAACAGTCAAAACAGGAACTTCAGACGGCATTTGCAAAGTGGAATTAATATTTACCGCCATATCATCTTTATCCGCAAAAGGAGGACAAGCAATCACAGGATGAATACTTGAACCGGCAGTCACACCGGAAAGTCCATTAGAACGCCCGGCAATCGTTACATAGCAAACCGGCTCTTTAGATTCATTATATTTATTGATTACCTCAATCAAAAGTTCCGGAACCTTATGAGCCGAAACAACATGTACCTTGGAAGGAATATTCCACTTATCAAGTTCTTTAGTGATTTTAGAAGCCCAGTCTTTGTCTTTTTCTGAACCGAGGAGAACGGGAACTATCATGTAATTAGTAATTAATAATTTATAGGTATTTTGCTAAATTCGTCTTAATACGCTCGGCAACCGGACCAACCTGAGCATTAAATTTCTGACCGGTAATCAGTTCAAAGGCTTCAATATATCTTCGCGCTGTTTCTGCCCTTATTTCATCCGGAATAACAGGAACTTCACCATCACCACGAAAACCTCGCTCTGCAAGCCATTCACGCAGATACTCTTTATCAATTTTCTTTTGCTCTTCACCTGCCGCAAAACGTTTTTCATATTCATTCGCGAACCAGAAACGGGAAGAATCAGGCGTATGAATCTCATCAATCAAAACAATTTCACCTGCTGGCGTCATCCCAAATTCATACTTTGTATCAACCAGAATAATCCCCTGCTTTGCCGCAATTTCAACACCACGTTGATATAGTTTCAACGATGCCTCAGCTATTTTGTCGTATTGTTCAGGAGTCAAATTGGTGCGCTTCAAAATTTCATCGCGTGAAACAGACTCATCATGATCACCATGTTCTGCTTTAGTGGAAGGCGTTAAAATCGGTTTTTCAAACTTCTGATTTTTCTTGAGACCTTCCGGCAAAACATTTCCACAAAAATTACGAACACCTTTTTCATAGTTATACCAGGCACTTGTAGAAGTTACGCCGGTAATATAGCCACGAACCACCATTTCCAGCGGTAAAGGCTTACATTGCTTTGCAATAACCACATTAGGATCAGGAAATTCGATCACATGATTACCCAAAATATCCTTGGTCTGTTCAAACCAAAACTTGGCCATCTGATTCAAAACCTGACCTTTAAAAGGAATCAGGCAAATCACCCGATCAAAAGCGGAAAGTCGATCAGTCACAATAATCACGCGTTTATCCCCTTTTGTGTAATTGTCGCGCACCTTGCCCTCATATTTCTCGCCCATGGTTGGAAAATCCGTACTCCCTAAACAATGCGGAATCTGCTCAATTAAAGGATTCCCACTTTGAATTTTATCGTCCATTTTAATTAGTAATTAGAAATTAATAATTAGTAATTGTTCTTTTTGATAGAAAGAGGGCGCACTTGATCGCACCTTATATACCCGTGCGCCCTCAATATACTGGATTGGCTTAGGATAGCGCAAGAAAATATTAATCCGGATTATCGGCAATAATATCGCACATTCCACACTTACTTATTTCTTTTACTGATCTCTTTGAAGATCTGTTCGATTTTTAAGTTGTTATTCACTAATAAAACAAATAAGTGGTAAAGAAGATCAACACTTTCCTCTATCAATCGTTTAGGAGTTTCTTTCTTAGCTGCGCGAACAACCTCCGCCGCCTCTTCATAAATCTTTTCGCAAATTTTATCCAAACCTTTCTGGAAAAGAAAAACCGTGTACGAACCTTCTGGAAGTTTTCGTTTGCGATTTTTGATAAGTTCAAAAAGCTCCTGAATAGCTGCACCATCCTTATCATTTAATTTATCACCTCTAAAACAAGTCGCTTCACCCGTATGGCAACTTGACCCTACCGGATTAGCCTTTAGTAGCAAAGTATCGTTATCACAATCCAAAGATATATCAACAATTTTGAGTACATTTTTGCTTTCTTCACCTTTCATCCATAAACGTTTTTTAGTTCGGCTATAAAACCAAGCTTTTTGGGTAGACATAGTCTTTTTTAAAGCATCATTATTCATATAACCAAGCATAATGATCTGACCAGTCATAGCATTTTGAATAATTGCAGGGACCAGACCGTTTACTTTTTCCCAATTGATAGCTTTTGTAAGTTGAGCAAAGTTCTTTTTTTTCATAAACGTATTGGAATATTAAGGAATTTAAGATATTTTTTAGCTTCTATTATTGAAGTTTCTTTATAATGAAAAAGGCTTGCTGCAAGAACAGCATCAGCTTTACCAATATTGAAAGCATCAGCCATGTCCTGCAAAGATCCGGCTCCACCTGAAGCTATAACTGGAATGCGAACCGACTCTGAAATTTTTTTTAATATTTCAAGATCAAAACCCGATTTGGTGCCATCGCGATCCATAGATGTGAGTAAAATCTCACCTGCCCCCAACTTTTCAACCTGTTGAGCCCAATTAAGTGCATCTAAATCCGTTTCTTCGCTTCCTCCTCTAATGAAAACTTTATATTTTTCGTTCACTTTTTTCACATCAATTGCCACAACAATACATTGATTACCAAAAATGCCACTCGCCTCTTGAATAAACCCAGGATTTAAAACACCAGCCGTATTAATCGATACTTTATCCGCACCAGCTAAAAGAAGAGCACGCACATCAGATGGGGTAGTCACTCCACCTCCAACCGTAAAAGGAATAAAGACCTCTTCGGCAACTTTACGTACTATTTCTAACATGTTTTTTCGATTCTCTTTCGAAGCGGCAATATCCAACAAAACCAATTCATCAGCCCCTGCCTGTGAATAATATTTTGCCAACTCCACCGGATCTCCGGCATCCCGTAAATCCTCGAAATTAATCCCTTTGACTACCCGTCCATTTTTTACATCCAAACAAGGAATTATTCGTTTTGTAAGATTAGAGCCGGTTTCAACAGTTTTTATAGCCGTTTTTAGATCAATAGAACCTTCGTAAAGGGCCTTACCTAAAATTGCCCCCTTAATATTCATATTACGAAGTTTTTGCAAACTTTCGGTACTTGAAATACCACCTGCAGCTACAACATTAAAGCCAAAACCATTTACCAACTCGATAGTTTCAAAATTTGGAGTTGTAAGTGTTCCATCTTTTAAAATATCTGTAACAATAATTTCTCGCACACCTCTAAACTTAAGCTCTTCCAAAAACTCAGTAAGATTTTGTTCCGACGTTTCTAACCAGCCATCCGTTGCCAATGCTCCATTTCGAACATCAATCGATACTACTAATCGATCAGCTCCATAGCGTCGAAAAAGGTCAGAAAAATATTCCGGATTCTTTAAGGCAATAGTACTAATAATAATACGATCTATTCCCGCTTGAAGATAATATCGAATAGTATCTAAATTACGAATTCCACCGCCAACTTGCACAGGAAGGTTCGTCGCTTTCTTTATCTTTACTATCAGCTCTTTATTGACCGGCAAACCTGTTTTAGCACCATCAAGATCAACAATATGAAGCATATTCGCTCCTTGCGCCTTAAAGCCCATTGCTACTTCAATAGGATCCTCACTGTAGATCTTTTTTGAAGCAAAATCTCCACGTGTAAGCCTTACACATTTACCATCAATAATATCAATTGCGGGAATAATTAACATTTTTTACAAAAGTTACGAAGTAATTGAAATCCTGCCTCCCCTGATTTTTCAGGATGAAATTGAACACCATAAAAATTTTCTTTTTGGACAATCGACGGAAAATCTATTTCATACAAAGTCTGTCCAAAAATATTTTCTTGAGGAGCATCAAAATAATAGGAATGAACAAAGTAAAAATAAGAGTTGTTATTCAAACCTTCTACTAAAGGTGATCTTTGATTGATAGCTACTTTATTCCAACCGACATGAGGCACTTTAAGGCTTATCTTCATCTTTTTAACTCGTCCTGGGATTATTCCAAGACATTGAGTATTATCTTCTTCAGAAAAGTTTGCCAAAAGCTGCATCCCCAAACAAATTCCAAGAAATGGCATGGTTAATTTTGGAATTGCTTCAATAAAGCCGCTTTCGAGCAAAACCTGCATAGCACTGCCAGCGGCACCTTGCCCGGGAAAGATCACTTTTTGAGCTTTAGATAGTTCCGCTGGTTTTCTAACGACTTCAAATGGTTCTCCTAATTTTTTAAGTGCATTCGCTACACTTTGTAAGTTACCTGCACCGTAATCGATAATAGCAATCATAAAATTCCTTTAGTAGATGGTAAATTATTTCCAAGTCTTGGATCGTAATCACAAGCCATACGCATGGCTTTGGCAAAAGCTTTAAACATACCTTCAATTTTGTGATGTTCATTGCGACTATAGCGAACCCGAATATGGATATTGGCTTTTAGCGTATCTGACAATGACCTGAAAAAATGTTCGACCATTTCTGTCGGCAAATCACCGACCTTTTCACGCTTAAAGTCTCCATTAAAGACAAAATAAGGCCTTCCTCCCAGATCCAAAGCAACTTCAACCAGGGTATCGTCCATTGGTAATAAAAAGCCATAACGACGAATTCCTTTGCGCTCACCTAAAGCTTTTGATAAAGCGGTTCCAAGAGTCAAAGCCGTATCTTCAACTGTATGATGTTCATCAATTTTCAAATCACCTTTTACTTTTAAAATCACATCTATCAGCGAGTGCTTTGAAAACTGTTCTAAAACGTGATTGAGAAAATTAAGACCGGTATCAATTTGAAATTTGCCACTTCCATCAAGGTTTATAGCGGTGAACACATCGGTCTCATTAGTAACGCGCTCCATTATTCCAATACGAGGAAAAGCTGAATTGGTTTCCATTTTAAAGCCGGATATTCCCATATTCTGAGCACATTCCATATCCGTAAGCCTATCTCCAATAAAAAATGATTTTTCACTGTCAATTGAATTATTTTTCAAGAAATCATCAACCATACCGGTTTTGGGTTTACGGCAAGCGCAATTATCTGATTGCAGGTGCGGACAAATAAATACCTTCAAGAACTCAATACCTTCATCTTTCAAAATTGATAAAAACTTTTCCTGAGGAATCTTGAAATTTTCCAAAGGGAACTGCGGCGTTCCAATTCCATTTTGATTTGAAACCAGTACAAGTTCATAACCATCCTGTTTTAGCTTTTTAAGGCCATCAATAACACCAGGCAAAATCCGCAGACGATCAAGTGAGTCGACCTGTTTTGTGTCCGGTGGTTCATAAATAAGCGTCCCGTCGCGATCAAGAAAAGCAATTTTCATAAAAGTTTAGTAAGTGATTGGATAAAAATATTATTTTCTTTTCTTGTTCCAACTGTTACGCGAAAAGAATCAGAAAGCAGCGGTTTTGAAGAGAAGTCACGAACAATAACGCCAAATTTCTCGGCCAAAGTCTTAACAATTTCGGAAGCATTTGGAACTTTTACCAGTAAAAAATTGGCTTCACTTGGTAAGACTTTCAAACCAAGTTTTTCCAAATTTTGCTGCAAGAAATCACGTTCCTTTACAATTCTATTCCGCATCCTCCAGAGCTTTTTCTCTTGTTTTAGAGCTTTAGTGGCCATCAAAGCTGAAATCCGGTTTAAATTATATGGAGGCTTCACCTTGTTCAGGTAATCTATAATTTCTTCATTCGCCACCGCATAACCGACCCTCAATCCTGCAAGTCCCCAAGCTTTAGAAAAAGTTCTTGTCACAACCAGGTTAGGAAACTGTTTTATTTTTTCAACGATTGATTCGGAACTTGAAAATTCAATATAAGCTTCATCTACCACAACAATTCCTCTAAAAATAAGACAAAGATCTTCAATATCCTCAAGACTTAAAAGATTGCCCGTGGGACTATTTGGAGAACAACAAAAGACCATTTTCGTACGCGCGGTCGCGGTTATATAAAAAGCTTCAAGGTCGAGCTCGAAATCTTCAGTCAAAAAACATGTTTTTGCAAAAATTCCGTTAATTTCTGCAGCAACTCTATACATACCATAGGTTGGCTCAAAAATAATGATTTCTTCATCCTGATCAACAAAAATTCGCATTAATAGATCAATCACTTCATCAGAGCCAACTCCTACAAAAATATTTTTTGCAGTAAGCTTCAAAAACTTGGCAAGAGCCCGTTTAAGAACTTTAGAATATGGGTCGGGATAACGATTTAAGTTATTATCTTCCGGTAAAGTAACCACACTACCAAAAGGATTTTCGTTCGCATCAAGTAAAACACCTTTTTGATACAGATCGCGGGCACAAGTATATGGCTTAAGCGCACGTATATTTGGCCGGACGAGATCTGAAATTGCTAATTTATTCATAATATTTTTCATATAATTAAGTTTTAAAACGGATTGAAACCGCATTTTTGTGTGCATCCAAACCTTCGCATTCAGCCAACGTTTCCACAGTTTCTTTTAAATTTCTGATTCCCTGCCTTGAAACTTTTTGAAACTGCAACATTTTGCCAAAAGATTCAGTCGAAAGAGGTGAAAACATTTTTGCAAAGGAGGAGGTTGGAAGCGTGTGATTAGCCCCTGTGGCATAATCTCCAAGTGGTTCCGACGCATATTTACCCAAAAATACAGATCCAGCATTGTTAATTTTTTCCGCTAATTGATTCTCGAATTTACAGTCAATTTCCAAATGTTCAGGGGCATATTCATTCGTTAGTTCGATTGCTTCATCAGGATCTTTCACAACAATCACAAAACTTTTGGCAAAAGACTCATCAATAATCGCCTTACGACTCAGTGAAAGCACTTGAACTTTCATTGCCTCTACGATATTTGCGGCAGTGTTTTCGTCAAATGTCACAAGTATGCTTTGCGAATCTGTTCCATGCTCAAGTTGTGAAAGCAAATCAGCGGCAACCCAGGCTGGGTTTGCTTTGTTATCAGCAATAACTTCAACTTCCGACGGTCCCGCCGGCATATCAATATCAACTTCGCCATATACTAACATTTTTGCAGTGGTCACATATTGGTTCCCAGGACCAAAAATTTTATAAACTTTCGGTATAGATTCTGTTCCATAAGCCATAGCACCAATAGCCTGGGCCCCACCCACTTTGAAAATTTCAGTAATACCGCACAAATCAGCTGCCACTAAAATTGCCGGGTTTAATTGCCCATTTTTGGATGCCGGAGCACACATCACGATTTCCTTACATCCAGCCACTTGAGCCGGCACACCAAGCATTAAAACTGTTGAAGGATAGGCCGCTTTACCTCCAGGCACATATAAACCGACTTTCTCGATTGGCCTAAATTCGCGCCACACTTTAACCCCTTTTTCAGTTTCAATAATTGGCGACCGTTTTTGAAGAGTACTCTTGTGAAATTTCTCAATATTACTCTTGGCTCTTTTAAGAGCTCGCAAGACTTCAAGATCAATCATCTTATAGGCTCTTTTTATTTCTTCATTTGTCACTTTAAAATCTTCCAAATCAAATCCATCAAACTTTTTATTAAAGGCACGTAAAGCGCTATCCCCACTTATTTTAATTTCATTCAAAATCCCAAGCACAACGGCTTTTACATCTTCAGCCTTACTGCGCCCTTTACGAATTTGCTGTAAAATATCCCTCATTGATGATGTGCGAGTATTAAGTATTTTCATGAGAAAGTAGATTGAAGAAATAATGAATCCACGTTTTTTTCGGCCACAGCACTCAAAAATGGAGATCGAATGAATACCGCTTGAGATTCCATGATGGTAGCGATGATCTTAAGATTATTTTCACGTAAAGTTCTTCCTGATTGAGTAAGGTCACAGATCGCGTCAGCCAAATTCAAGGCGGGAGCTATTTCAACCGAACCTTTTAATTTGATAATTGCAGCTTCAATATTTTGCTCTAATAAAAAAGCTTTCAATAAATTAGGATACGTCGTAGCAATTCGTTCACCTTCCAAATCTAAAACCGAACGTATTTTGCTTTTTATAGGTACTGCCAGCACCAAAGAGCACGAACTGAACCCGAGTTTTTTTACAATCCTTGAGTTTGTAGACTTTTCCAATAATACGTTTTCACCCACGATGCCAAAATCAGTGACTCCTTTTTCAACGTACTGCGGAATATCATCGTCACGTAAAAAAACTAAATCAACTGGCGCATTGCTACAAGTAGCAACAAATGACCTTTCTTTTTGTGCAAAAATAAGTCCAAGGGATGCCAAAAATTTAAGGCTATCTTCCGACAAACGTCCTTTACTTTGAACAGCAATGCGAATGTTTTTATTCATATCCCTGAATATAAGAAATAAGTTGAGTTAAAGGAATTGTCTTCTGTTTTCCTATCTGTAAAGCCTTGACGCTAACCGTTTGATTCTTGATTTCTTCAGGCCCACGAAGTACAACAAAAGGAATACGTTTTTTATTCGCATACTTAAGCTGTTTTTGAAGTTTATCGGGTTGAAAGTAAATTTCGGACCGAATCCCCGCATCGATTAGTAAGTTATATACGCCTAAAGCATCTTCATAGCTTTGGTTATCAAAAAGTGTAACCAAAACATTCGAATTTAGCTGGACATCTTTAAGTTTTCCCAAATTTTCCAGCACGGTCATTATTCGTTCAAAACCAAAAGATACACCCACTCCCGAAAATTTTTCTTTGCAAAATAAACCACAAAGATCATCATATCTGCCACCTCCACAAAGAGATCCCAAGTTAATATCATCTCCAATAACTTCAAAAATAATACCGGTATAGTAATCCAGACCTCGAGCCAATCTTGGATTGAAAAACAAGTATCTTTCAGGAACCTTAAAGCTCTCACAAAGTTGAAGAAGCCTTTTTACTTCACTCACATCATAATCAGCCAGTTTGGCTAAAGTAGAATCATTAGTAGCCTCAGGTCTTAAAAGGTCTAACAGTTCCTGAATTTTACTTGCCGAAGGAATCATTTTTGCCAACTCGATTTTTACATTTTCTTCACCAATTTTGTCGTACTTATCAATAATTCTCAAAATCTCCACGCAAATATTTTCCAGGCCGAGTTTCTTCATAACATCATTCATCAAACGGCGTGAGTTAATCTGAATTTTTATATTGTTAATGCCAAGTTCAGTAAAAACTTGCCACATCAAACGTGTTAATTCAGCTTCAGCAAGTAAATTGGCAGTACCAATAATGTCGATATCACATTGATAAAATTCACGCATTCTACCTTTTTGAGGCTTTTCCGCACGCCACACCCGTTGAATCTGGTAACGCTTGAAAGGAACAGGTAATACGTTATAATTAGCCGCAAACAGCCTGGCAAACGGAACAGTTTGATCATATGGAAGTGCAATTTTGCGACCACCGTTATCTTCAAAAGTATAGGTAAGTCGATCCCCTTCTTCTCCATATTTGCCCAAAATCGTTTCAGCATACGAAAGTACAGGAGTTTCAATGGTATCGTAACCGAAACGAGCAAAAATAATTTTCATTTTGTCCATAACGTAATTTCTTTTTGCCATTTCATCTGGCAAGAAATCACGCGTACCTTTTAAAATCTTTGGTTCAATAATAGGTTTCATAATATGTATAAGTTAAATAGTTATTTTTCAATTTTAGCGCGTAGATACAAAAAATCCCGAAAAGGATGTTCGGGATTTGAATGGGAAGCTAATTTGATAAGATGTTTTAATGCGAATTTAATCGCTCCAATACCAAACGATAGCCTCCCATTCCGTGATGCAGCCAATGGGCAACCCTTGTTATAGTCGCAGTACTGGAACCTGTTTTTTGAGAAATATTTCTATAAGAAATTTTCTTATTAACACACTTTGCCACTTGTAAACGCTCACTTATGGCTTTCAATTCACTATAAGTACAAATATCTCGAAAGAACTTTCGACATTCGTCGACATTTTTAAGTTTTAAAATAACCTCAAACAACTCATCCATTTCCTTGCTGCTAATTTCTGGTTCCATATTTACGTGTTTTAACATGATAATACGCTAACATATTACTACGCCGAAAAATAAAGTCAAGGAAAAACGCAAACCGAGCCACATCACACCATTTTGTCAACAATACCCGTCTCTAAAATTTTTCATTTAACACGTCCGTGTGCTATAAATCCAAAGGGCATTATAAACAATTACAGAGAACAGAAAATCGACAAAATCCATCGCCTCAATTACTCATTCCTAATTCTTAATTACTAATTATATGACCCTCGCCTCAAAATATGGAAATGTCTGCGCAGTTTTAGGAGGCCAGTGGGGTGATGAAGGCAAAGGCAAATTAGTTGATATCCTTGCCAAAGAATACGAGATTGTAGCTCGTGGAACAGGTGGCGCCAATGCCGGCCACACCGTTTACATTCCGGATCCAAAAAATCCAACTCAAAAAAAGAAAATCGTTTTCCATTTGATTCCTTCGGGCATTCTTTATCCGCATATTAAAGAGGTAATTGGCAATGGTTGCGTGGTACACATACCAACTTTATTTGAAGAAATTGAAGTACTCAAACAAAATGACATTCAGGTGGAGGGTCGATTATTCCTTTCTGACAGGGCTCATTTGGTATTTGAGTACACAAAATTGGTCGACAAAATCCAGGAAGAACGCAAAGGCAGTGGAAAAGTTGGAACAACCGGCCGTGGCATCGGTCCGGCCTATTCTGACAAGATTAATCGCATCGGCCTGCGGGTTCACGAACTATTAGACATGGTAACTTTTGAGAAAAAATTCCGCGCACGTATCGAAAATCTACAAAAAATGTATCCGGAACTTCAATATGATTTTGAGGCCGAAATTGAGTACTATAAAAAAATAGTTGATCAGATCAAACCACTTATTATTGATTCCGCCTCTTACCTCAATGAACAAATAGCCCAAGGGAAAAAGATTTTATTGGAAGGAGCAAACGCTGCCCTGCTAGATATTGACCACGGGACTTATCCATATGTAACCTCTTCCAATGCCACAATTGGCGGACTTGTAGCCGGAGTTGGCATCAGCGCGTTAAAAATGACTTCCGCGATTGGAGTGATGAAAGCATATTGTACCCGTGTTGGCAGTGGCCCTTTTCCAACTGAACTTGATAATGAAATCGGCAACAAACTTCGTGAAACCGGCGGAGAATATGGCTCAACCACAGGGCGCCCTAGAAGATGTGGCTGGTTTGACGCTGTTGCTTCCAAATATTCGGTTATGCTTAATGGCTATACCTGCATTAATTTAACAAAATTAGACGTAATGGATGATCTGGATACAGTAAAAATCGCAACAAAATATCTACATAAAGGCAAAGAATTGACCGCATTCCCCGCCTCAATTGAAATATTATCCGAAGTAGAAGCGGTTTATGAAGAAATGCCAGGCTGGAAACAATCAATCTCTGAAGCAAGAACCATTAATGATCTTCCGGAAAATGCCAGAAATTATGTTAAAAGACTTCAGGAGGTACTGGGCTGCCCAATCGAGTTTGTAGGGGTAGGCATAGGCCGCGAACAGATGGCTTTAAGCTAATAAATATGCTATAATTAGGCAATTTAAATAAATATTAAATATGCCTAAGAAACAACCAAAACCAACTCATCCTTGGGCCAAAAGCGAAACCGAACTTTTTGCCGAATTTAAAACTTCAACAAAAGGCTTACAAGAAAAAAACGCACAGGAGCGCCTTAAAACATATGGCCTCAATGAAATAACCGGCAAAGGTAAAAAAGCAGGCTGGGAAATTTTAATTGGACAGTTTACCAATCCGCTTATCATTGTCTTGGTTGCAGCAACCATCATAGCATTCTTTTTAGGTGAGCAAACCGATGCCTACATTATAGTATCCATTGTCATTTTTAATGCGATCCTGGGCTTTGTTCAAGAATATCGCGCAGAAAAAACAGTAAGAGAATTAAAAAAATTGATATCGCAGGAAGCAACCGTCCTTAGAAATGGTAAAAAGACGGTTATCGATGCCAAAATGGTAGTCCCGGGAGATATTGTTTATTTAAGAATTGGAGACATTGTCCCGGCCGACATGCGCATTCTGGGGCAAGAGGAAATGACCATTGATGAATCTTCACTAACCGGAGAATCGCTGCCGGTAATTAAAATAAGCACCGTCACGCCGGAATCCCGAACTTTGCCACAATATCTAAAAAACATGGCCTTTATGGGCTCACATGTTATGAGCGGGGAAGGTTTTGGTATTGTGATAGGGACAGGTGAACAAACTTTTTTTGGCAAAACAGCTTCTTATCTTAAGGAAGCAGAAACCATTTCGGATTTTGAAAAAAGCATCGGAAATTTTAGTAAAATGCTTTTAAAAATAATTTTGGCAATGACTTTGGTCGTTTTTCTGATTAATGCCTTTTTACAACACGGGATATTTGAATCTTTTCTTTTTGCGCTGGCATTGGCAGTAGGAATCACCCCGGAGGCCCTTCCAATTATTATTACAATCAGTCTCTCCAAAGGTGCTCAAAACCTGGCAAAGTCCCACGTAGTGGTTAAAAAACTATCTTCCATAGAAGATCTGGGCAACATGGATATTCTTTGTACGGATAAAACCGGAACACTTACCGAAGGCAAACTGGCACTGGAAACATATTTAAATGCCGATAATAAAATTGACGAAAAGCTCTTGCTGTACGGAATGCTTTGTAATGAAGCCACCGTTAATAAAAATAAAGTCGAAGGAAATATCATTGATCGAGCAATTTGGGAGAGCACTCAAAAAGATAAACTTTTAAGCACATACAAGAAAATACAAATACTCGACCATAACGAATTTGACTTTAGTCGCAGAAGAATGAGTGTAATAACACAAACAGTTGATGGAAAGAAATTATTAGTTGTTAAAGGAGCCCTGGAATCATTAATTGATGTTTGTACAAATATAGATATCAACGGGAAATCAAAACCATTTACAAAAAAAACTCGCCAAGATTATCTGAATTTGGTTAATCAATATCGAGAAAAGGGCTATAGCACAATCGGCATAGCCGTTCGTGATTGGCACAAAGCCGACTCTAATAAAGAAGATGAAAAGAATTTAACAATGCTTGGATTCTTGGCTTTTGTGGATCCTCCACGTAAAAGTTCAAAATCCGCGCTGGCTGAAATGAAAAAAATGGGCGTTACAGTAAAAGTATTAAGTGGAGACGATCCACTTGTAACAAAGGCAATCTGCGAGAAAGTAGGCCTAACCATTGTCGAAAATAAAATATATACCGGCGATGAATTGGACAAATTATCAGACGAAGAATTCGGAAAGGTAGTAAATAAATATAACGTCTTTGCGCGAATTTCACCTGAGCACAAATATAAAATAGTAAAAACCTTAAATACAGGTGACGACGTAACCGTGGCCTTTATGGGCGATGGTATCAACGACGCACCGGCCATCAAGGTTGCAGATGTGGGAATTTCAGTAAACACAGCGACCTCAATCGCAAAGGAAGCTGCAGACATTATCTTAATGGAACAAAGCCTGGAAGTAGTAGTAAACGGCATACGCCAAGGCCGCACTATCTTCACAAACATCACTAAGTACATTTTAAATACAGTGAGTGCCAACTATGGAAATATGTTTACAGTTTCATTGTCTTCACTCTTCCTTAAGTTTATTCCGCTGCTCCCATCACAAATTTTGTTAAACAACTTGCTCACAGATACACCAATGTTAGCCATAGCAACAGATTCCGTAGACAAAGAAACCCTTAAGAAACCTAAGAAACTTGACTTAAAAATGATTAAAACCTTCATGGTTTTCTTTGGTCTTTTAAGCACTATTTTCGACATGGCCCTGATTTTAACAATGATTTTCATAGTCAAAGCGGAACCGACCCTGTTCCGCACAGCCTGGTTCCTGGAATCGGCACTATCGGAAGTAATCGTCACATATGCAATTCGAACAAAGAAGCCATTCTACAAGAGCGTTCCCGGTAAATTTTTAAGCATCATCTCAGTCCTGATTGTGGCAACATTACTATTCATGATCTATACACCAATCGGCAAAATCTTTGAATTTGAACAACTCAACTCAGGAATTCTGCTTTTAGTTATAACCATCGTCGCAATGTATTTCATCAGCGCCGAAGTAGTGAAAAAATACTTCTTCAAAAAGTTTGATTTTTAAAAAAAAAGCTATAAAAGAGCATGAGCGGAGGAAAGTTTGAGCAAAATACAAAAAAGATGAGCGAAAAATTCGAAGCAAAGCGTGGATTTTTGAGGATTGGGTCTCGTGGGCCCCAACCGGAAAAAATTCCGCTACTGCGCAGAATTTTGAGTGAATAACAATATAGGGAAAGAGAGCACCACGAGAGAAAACCGTTAGGTTTGCTTTCGTGAATTTAAAAACCTTTTCAGGGAAAAGGGTTTTAAGTACTATGGTGGACGCTGTAGGGCTCGAACCTACGACCCTCTCGGTGTAAACGAGATGCTCTACCAGCTGAGCTAAGCGTCCATATGAAACAGCGAGAGAAAAGTTATCACAGGGCTCTATCTATTTCAAGTTAATTTTCATTATTAAGACCGATTTAAAGACTTATTTTGTTAATTTCAGGCCATCCCGCTATTTCTGGAAAATCGTCAACATAGTAAGTGTTAAAGCCATTCCAACGATAAAAACAATCGAAAGAACAGAAATCACATTCAGCCAAGGACCATTTTTATATTTTCCCATTAAATTTTCCTTATTTAGAAGGATCAAAATTGCCACAAACAAAATTGGCAACACGAACGTATTCAACATCTGCGACCCTACCAAGATTGGAATCAAGGGCAAACCCGGAATAAGAATCACCGCCGCAGTCGAAAATATACTAAAAGTCAAAAGCTTATAAAACGAAGGAGATTCTTTTTTTAGATCCACACGCCCCTCCCAACCAAAAGCTTCTGTCACAATATACGAAGAAGTCATGGAAACCACCGCCAAACCAAGCAGAGAAGCATTTAAAAGGCCCCAGGCGAAAAGATGTTTGGCAAAAGCTCCAGCCAGTGGTTCCAACGCAAGAGCAGCCTGTCCGGCATCCTGAATAACAATTCCATTTTTATAAAGAGTTGCCGCAGTCGCTATCACAATGAAGAAAGCGACAAAATTCGTCCAAAAACTGCCAACAAACACATCCGCACGGGCATATTTAAGATGCTCGGCAGCCAAACCCTTATCCACGAAATATGACTGTACAAAAAACTGTCCCCAAGCCGTAATTGTAGTACCAATCAACGCCACGGCCGTATAAAAGAAGGTAGGGGTCAATTCAATCGTTGGGATAAAAGTCCCCTTCAAAACCGCGGACCAATCCGGATGAGCCATAAAGCCAGCCAGGACATAAGAGAAAAACAACAAAGAAGATGTCAAAAATATTTTTTGAACAATCTTAAAAGAACCTTTATAAACGATCCACCAAATCAGCAAACTGGCCAACGGAATCGCAATATATCTTGGAACATGATAAACATCGGCAACACTTGAAATACCTGCATATTCAGCCAAAATATTTGTCCAGTTGGCAATAAAGGTTATGGCCACAACAAAAGTCGTAATTTTTAATCTAAAATTCTCCCGAATCAAAGCCGCCAAACCACGGCCGGTAACCAAACCCAAGCGCGCGCCCATTTCTTGAGTAATCGCTAAAATAAAAGTAATCAACAGCAAAATCCAGAGCATTTTGTACCCAAAAGATGCCCCAACAACCGAATAAGTTGTTATACCACCGGCATCATTATCGGCAGTCCCGGCAATAATCCCCGGCCCCAAAAGGCCTAAAATCATTATGAGCTTAATTTTAAAAGGGGAAACCTTGTGTTTGATTTCATTTTCAAAGCTTTTCATATCGGAAAAAATTAAGCATCAGGAACCAAAAGACGCATGATATCGTCCACGGTAATAATTCCTTTCAAATGTTTACGACGATCAACAACGCCCACAGAGAGCAAATTATATTTAGTCATAATTTTGGCAACTTCACGTGCATGAGTTGAAATCTTCACGGTTTTAACCACCTTGGACATTAATTCACCGATTTTTTCGCTATGATCAGCCAAAAGCAAAGTCCTAATGGAAACAATTCCAATTAAAGCATTATCTTTATTTACCACAAACGCGTGGTAAATCGAACGATGTTCATCGGATTTCTTCCTGATTTCCTTAATAGCTTCACGAACAGATTCATCTTCACCAATATGCAAATATTCAGTATTCATCAAACCTCCGGCACGATCTTCTTCATAAGTCGTAAGTTTATGTAAAGTTTTTGCCTTTCTAATTCCCAAGCGACGAAAAACCTGGATACGCTTATGCTCGGAAAGATCCTGAATAACATCAGCAGCTTCATCCGTTGGCATTTCCTCCAAAATCCCCGCCAAATATTTAGGGTTAATATGATCAATCAAAGTTTCTTTATATTCAGGTTCAACTTCACCCAAAACCTCAGCGGCTTTTTCTTTATCAAACGCCTGAACCAACTTGGTACTTTGATGTAATGTTAAGTTTTCAATCAAATTCGCAATATCCGCAGGATGCAATTTCTCCAACTTCTGATACGGAGTTTTTAGCTTAAGACTACCAATATTTCCCTTCACCAGATTCACATTATGCCAATCTATAAAACGTGATTGCATGGAACGAATAAAAGGTAAATGCGCCAATCCCAGGCGACGCATCAGCGCTTTATTACTAACATCAATTCCCACAACCGAAAAATCATCCTCAATTTTTGAAAGTTGCAAATCATTAACGCGCACCACCCTGATTCCCTCCACATCAAAAATTTGCTGATCAAGAACATCACGAACCAACAAAACCTCATCATTGGAAAACTCATAATTAACTTTCCAGCAATTTGATCGATTGAGAGTTATTTCAGCACGACTCAAATTTTCTATACAAGTATAAGGAATAAAATTGACCTCTTTTCCTCTATAAAAAATCAAACCCTGAACTCGCGGATACTCTCCATTTTTTGTCTTTGCATTAACAACAACATCTCCCAAACAACCAATAACATCTTCCCTGCTATCAATAATATCGGCCTTCACTAATTGGCTTAAAAAAATCATAAAAAACTCCTGAAAAATTTCACCGAAATTATATACTGCATTTACAAAGCGAACAACAAAAAAGAGATGGAAATTTTAATTCCACCTCTTTTAAATTTGAAGATGAACCGAATTCCAAAATTTATTTTGTGTCAGAAGTCTTATTTTCTTCCTTCAATACTTTCTTTGCTTCTTTCTGGGCTTTCTTTTGATCTTTTTCTAACTGAGCCTGAGCCTTTAAAGTAACTTTCAAAGCATTCAAAGCATCCTTTTTAACTTTCTCAGCAGCTGAAACAGCAGCGTTAAACGTCTTTCTTGCTGCTTCTCTAGCTGTTTGTAAAACTGCACGAGCTGCACTTACTCCACCTTTGTAAGTCTTACGAGCGGCATTCATAGCGTCATTATAAGTTTTCCTGGCAGCCTGATTCTTAGCTTTATCAGTAGTTGCTGAACAAACAGTAGCCTTCAAAGTATTCAAAGCCTTTTGCATAACAGCCTTACGAGTTGCAACCAAAGCATCAACCTGTGTTTTAAACACTGCAAAAGCAGCATCTACAACCTTCTTATGATCTGCAATCGCAGCCTTCATACTTGCACGGAAAGTCTCAAGTATCTGTTGAACCTTAGAATCCTTTACAACTTTCACATCACGTTCCGCACGTTTATTTGCCATATTACCATCATATTCAGAACGATTTTTGGAAGATTTAACATTATTTTCCGCATTCTTATTTTCAGATTTCACCTGTGAATCGATAGCATCTTTTGTCGATTTTTGCTGTTTTTCTTCAAAATTGACCACATTACAAAGCTTATTCACCTTATCGGATAAAGAAACACTCTGAGTAGACTCATCCTTCGATTTTACCTGATCCGAAGTCCCTTCCATCGCAAAAGAAGGAGCCGCAAAGCTTAAAACGGTCATACCAACCAAAAGTGCCGAGGTTACCTTTTTCATAGAAAAAAGTTATGAAATAAAATTCTTTTGTTACCTGCATATTCTAACGTAGATCACAGAAAATACTTACAACCTAAAATCCTTTCCCCTTGTGCAATCCAAAATTCATTTTCTAAAAAATATCTATTTTTAGCCAGATCAAGATTTTAGCCACGTCAAATATAAAAAAACATGAGCGAAAAATTCGAAGCAAAGCGTGGATTTTTGAGGATTGGGTCTCGTGGGCCCCAACCGCAGAAAATCCCGCTACTGCGCAGAATTTTGAACGAATAACAATATAGGGGAAAAAGCCCAAAATAAGGTCTTATCTTTTGCTTCGCAATAGGGAAAACCTCGCCTCGAAAGAATTTGGAGTTTGTTTCACAAACAAGTTTTTGCTATGCCCGCTTGAGGGCGGGCGCGGACACTCGCTATGCTCGTGTCTATGGTGCGCGGGAGAGGACTCGAACCTCCACGCCCTTTCGAGCGCTACCACCTCAAGGTAGTGCGTCTGCCATTTCGCCACCCGCGCTAAACACATTGCCTATACCACAACCAAAAACAGAGAAGGCACAAAGCTCACCCATTTTAGCCAAATTCTGAAAAATCTCAAGGTGTTCTAACAATATTTCACCGTTCTTAACCCAAAAGACCACTTCTACTCATACAAAAGTGATCTTTTAACCTGCTTTTTAGCTACATTTTATAAAACCTGCCTCCTGGCCTAAGCACTTGCCTTTAGTGCCGCCGCCGCATCCTTACTTTAAGTATGTAACAGATTACAGTTAATTTGATTTTTCCAGGCTTTATTAATTTCAAAAAAAATGTTTAAATATACATGCCCATGAAAAAAACACTTCGCCAAATAAAGCTTTTAGAAAGACTGGCCCACCATCCGGTTGAAAAAACTAAAAAAGATCGGCTTATACTTAAAGGAATCTGCAATTTACCCGAATTCAAAAAGGCCAAAAACATCTTATTCTACACTCCAATTAAAGGAGAAGTGGATATTTCTAAAATCCTGAAGAAATCTAAAACTAAAAAGTTTGTCCTTCCTCGAATTAATGGAAATAAACTCGATCTTCACTATATAGAAGACCTTTCTCAAGCCGAAGAAAACAAGTTTAAAATCCTTGAACCCAAAAAAAATCTCCCCAAAGCAAAACCACAAGATATCGACTTGGCAATCATCCCTGGTGTTGTATTTTCCGACAACGGCCATAGGGTTGGCTATGGCAAGGGATTTTATGATCGTTTTCTTAAAAAGACTCTAGCCGTAAAAATTGGTGTTGCATATCGGTTTCAAATCGTTAAGAATATCCCCGGTGAAAAACACGACGTACCAATGGAGATAATCATCACGGAAAACAAAACCATGAGAATCAAACACAATACTCTTTAACCCCAGTTTCCATGCAGATGCCAGCACTCAAGTCGTATGATCCGCAAGTATACGACGCAATTAAACGTGAAGAAAAACGCCAAAGTGAGGGAATGGAATTAATCCCTTCGGAAAATTACGTTTCTCAGGCGGTTTTAGAGGCAAACGGCTCATTAATGACCAACAAATATTCAGAAGGATATGTTGGCAAACGCTATTATGGCGGCCAGGAAAATGTTGATACGATTGAAGCATTGGCTATAGATAGAGCAAAGCAGCTTTTTGGAGCTGAACACGTCAATGTACAACCATATTCCGGAAGTCCCGCCAACACAGCTGTTTATTTTGCTCTATTGAATTATGGCGATACCGTTCTTGGCATGAAACTGGATCATGGCGGACACATCACCCATGGCTTGCCAATAAGCTTTTCCGGCAGATCATATAAGTTTATCGGCTACGGTGTAGATAAAGAAACCGGCCGAGTTGATATGGAAGAAGTCCGAAAATTGGCTCTGGAACACAAACCAAAGATGATTGTTGCGGGATTTTCCGCCTATTCACGTAATCTTGATTGGAAAAAATTCAAAGAAATTGCCGATGAAGTTGGGGCCATAACCATGGCCGATATTGCGCATATTGCAGGGCTGATTGCCGCTGGCGAAATTGACTCACCAATCCCCTATTTTGATGTTGTCACCACGACTACCCACAAAACCTTACGCGGACCTCGCGGCGCAATGATTATGTGTAAGCAAAAATTCGCCAAAGATATTGATCGCGCCGTCTTCCCGGGATTACAGGGTGGCCCACACGACAATGCCATAGCCGCAAAAGCAGTTGCCTTTAAAGAAGCGCTTGAACCTTCCTTTAAAGAATATGCCAAACAAATCATGAAGAACGCCAAAACTTTAGCGGACGCCCTAACCGGTTATGGTTTTGAGATCATTTCTAAAGGAACCGACAATCACCTTATGCTTATTGATCTTACAAACAAAGGCGTGACAGGCAAACAAGCCCAGGAAGCCATGGATAAAGCCGGAATCACCTGCAACAAAAACACTGTTCCATTTGAAACACGCAGCCCAATGGACCCAAGCGGAATTCGTCTGGGAACACCTGCTATTACCACTCGTGGCATGAAAGAAGCCGAAATGAAAACAATCGCCGGCTGGATTAACAACTGCATCGCCAACTGGAATAACGATGAAAAACTCGCGCAAATCGAAGCAGAAGTAAAAACTTTGTGTCTTAAGTTTCCGGTTCCGGGTGTGAATTAAAGCTTTATTTTCGTTTCACCACAATCAGCGTGATGTCATCCATCTGTTTATAACTTCCGCTAAACTCTTTGACATCGGCCAGCAGCGCATTGCGAATAGCAAGAGCTGTTGGCAAACTTGAATATTCAGTCACCGCGCGTTTAAAACGAGCCATTCCATACATTTCTTTGTCGTTCTTCCACGATTCCGGAATACCATCCGAATACAAAACCAAAACATCATCTTTTTGCAGACCGAATTCTTCTTCCTTAACAACTTTGCTAATATCGGGAATCATGCCTAAAGCCAACCCGCCCGAAGGACACAAAGTCACTTTTTGATCCTGCGCATGATAATGAATCATTTGTTCATGACCGGCATTTACAAATTTAAGCTTAGAAGAAACCGCATCCCACTGCAGCATTACCATCGTCAAAAACATATTTGAAGAAGTTTTAGCCTTAATCACGCGATTAGTATCCATCATAATTGACTTCAAATCTTTCTGCCCAGCCATAGTGTAAATAACAGCATTTGCAATCGAAACAATGATACCGGATGGCACACCATGACCGGTCACATCACCAATATAGAAAATGAGCTGATCATCATTCAATTTCAAGAAATCATAACAATCACCACCAATTTCTTCAGCAGGTAAAAGCCCGGCAGCAAGGTCCAAACCGTTAATTATCGGCATGGTTTTAGGCAAAAGTTGCGCCTGAATTTTTGAAGCCAATTCAAGTTCCTTCGTAACACGTTCTTTGTAAAGCATGGCTTTTGTACTGATTTCCAAATCGGCGGCCATTTTGTTAAAAGCTCCCGCCAAAGTGAAAAGTTCATCTTTGGTTTTTACAATAACGCGATGCTTAAAATCACCTTTTGCAATAATTCCGGCACCTTCCGTTAATTGCTCAATTGGCTTGGTGATGGTCTTAGAATAGAGCACCGCCATCAAGATTCCAATGCCTACACCAAAGATTGCCAATAAAATAATACGCCATGCAGTTTGATTAACCCGGGCTTCAAGAGCCTGGTAAGTAATACCATAGGAAACGGCAAACTCGGTACCAACCGGCTGCACAAAATAAGAAATCTTTTCGGTTTTACCAAGGTCTGTTGTGGTTTTTTCATCTTGATCAACGGCCTGGAAATTACCATTTTCATCTTTTTTAAAATAAACCACTCGCTTGGAATCCGTAGTCAAAACAGACAAATTGCGTGCTTGAATTTGCTTAAACAAAAGATCATTTTGCACTTTGCGAACAGTTCCATCGTATTGTTTAGACTGCTCAGTATGCGAGTCATAAGCCAATTCCCCGTTATACTTATAAATTTGGACCGAAGCAACATCCACGTTTTTTTGAAAAACATCCTGAATGTTACGATTGAAATAAATAAAACTCTTCTGAGAAAGATACAAATTGTAATCATTCACAATATTGGGAGCCGTTAACTCCGCAAAAGAACGCGCATTCAGGAAAATATCATTCGAAAGTTCCTGCCGCTTTTCATTTAAAAGCACAAAGGCTGCTGCCGTTAACAGGACGACAATGAGAATACTAATGGTTATGGTGAGTTTTGTTTTGATTGAGCGCATATATTTGTTGTTTCAAGGTTATTATTGTACAGAAGCGGCTGAAATATAACCGTCAACCCGCGGTTCAAAATGAATGTTTTTGGCATAAGCAAAGACTTTTTCACTTTCAAATAAAGGAACTCCAATTACATCTTCATCGACAATTTTCTTCATCAAATTCTGTAAATCTTCCAAACGTTTTTTAGGATCAAGCTCTTGTCGACTTTGTTCAATCGCCTTATCAGTGTCGGCGTTGCTGTAATGTGAGCCATTAAACTGCCCATAAAATCCATATCCATCCGGACTATGAACAATGCTTGAAAGGAAATCATCACTATCACCCAACTCGGAACGCCATCCTAGAAAATACAGTTGAGAAGTACCTTCAGCAATTTTCTTCTGTAAATCCTGACCGGAAAGCGGATTTAATTTTAGATCAATACCCAAAGCCGCAAATTGCGTTTGAATGTATTGACCCATAACATCCAATTCTGCCGGGTAGTCAAAAGTCACAATTAAAGCATCCTCTGAAGTCAAACTAACAGATGCAGTCGTTTGAAAATCTTTTTGAGCCTGGGCCAGATTATAAGCCGGAGCAGCAACATCAGGATTAAATCCAAAAATACCACTACTGACAAATTGACCTATGGGATGCGCAAAACCATTGGCAAAATCGACGAAAACTTTAGCTTCCAATGATTGTGGAATAGATTTACGCACTTCCACATTTTGCCACAAAGGATCATCAACATTAAACATTAAAAAGTTAACTTCCAAACTTGGAATTGAAACAGTTTCAAAACCTTTTGTGGCCAAATCCTTAACCGTTGCCGGCGGAACATCAGCCAATATTTGCACTTTGCCCTGTTCCAAAGCCTGTTGTCTTTCATCTTTATCCAAAATTGTCTTCAAATTAACACTCTGGAAATAAGGCTTGTCTCCCCAGTAATCATTAAATCTCTCCATGATCATAGCCCCGGAATCAGCAGACACAAAGCTATAAGGCCCTGTCCCAAGCGGCTTAGCAAAATCAGTAAAGTCTTTAGGATAAACAAAAGCCACCGCCAATTTATTCAAAAGCAAAGGATCCGGCTGGCTTGTGACAATTTGAATTCTGGAATCATCAACAGCTTTAATTGCGGTTACATTACTAAAAAAATTCTTAAGCTGCGATTGAGGAAAATCCTTGGCACGCTCAAGACTAAAAACGACATCAGCAGAATTTAAAATTTTGCCATTATGAAATTTAACATTGGGACGAAGCCTAAACTCCCAGGTATTTTCATCAAGCATTCCCCACGAAACCGCCAAAGCCGATTCGATTTTAAGATTTCGATTAGTCCTAACTAACCCCTGATACACGTCCAAAAGACGACTTTGAGTAACCGGATCAAAATTGACCGGATCCAGACTATTCACAGGTGAAGCGTAAGCAATAGCCAAACTTTCGGCTGAAGAATGCACAACGGGACGGGCAAAAAAGTTACTAAGCAGAGCCAGACGATCGCCTAAAATATCACCCAAAAAAAGCTGAGTACCAATTCCTCCCAAAACAATCAGGTACAAAAAGACAAAAAACTTCACAGCAATTTTTCTGAAAATGCCGTTTTTTTTCTGAGGGTTTTCAACTTCCGCTAATTTTGTATTTTCTAAGCTCACTTTTTCTTTTTATTTTTAAGTTCGATAAAGATCAAACTTTATCTTTACATTTTAGCAGAAAATAGCCGAAAAAGGAAGATAAAACCGTATCACATATCTCCTTCTTTGCTAATTAAAAACAAACTGAGTTGCCACCCTCTCTCATTTTCCCCCAAATCTTGATCTATTTCTTTAAAATCGCCAAGAAAGCCTCCTGTGGCAAATCAACCCTTCCGACCTTCTTCATGCGCTTTTTGCCCTCTTTTTGCTTCTTTAAAAGTTTGTCCTTACGCGTTCTATCACCACCATACAGCTTGGCCGTAACATCCTTTCGCAAAGCACTAATGCTTTCACGGGCGACTACTTTACTGCCAATCGCAGCCTGAATCGCAATCTCAAACTGGGCTCTTGGGATAAGTTCCTTCAGTTTTTTGGTCAGAGCAATGCCAATATGAAAAGCATCATCCCTGTGCACAATATTGGAAAGCGCATCAACCCGCTCAGTAGCAATCAAAATATCCAATTTAACCAAGTTCCCGGCACGATACTCCAAATACTCATAATTCATGGAAGCATAGCCGGAACTTATGCTCTTTAAACTGTCATAAAAATCAATCACAATCGATGCCAAAGGAATCTCAAAAACAATCATCACCCTGGTTGGATCTATATATTGCAAACTCTTTTGAAGTCCCCTTTTTTCCTGAGCCAATTGCATAATTGCCCCCACATAATCTTTAGGAGTCACAATCTCAACCTTCACCCATGGCTCTTTAACGGCCACAATCGTTGCAGGATCAGGATAATCGCTTGGATTTGCCACAAAAATTTCTTCGCCTTTTTGATTAATCACAACATAAGAAACCGAAGGTGCCGTTACAATCAAATCCAAATTATATTCCCGCTCCAATCTTTCCTGAACAATTTCCAAATGAAGTAATCCCAAAAATCCGCATCTAAAACCATGACCTAAGGCTCCGGATTGTTCAGGCTCAAAAGTTAAAGCCGAATCGCTTAATTGCAGCTTCTGTAAGGCATCTCTAAGCAATGGATAATCATCTCCTTCCACACTGAAAACACTGGCAAAAACAAAAGGTTTCACCACTTTATAACCTTCCAGTGGAACCGCCTCATATCTTTCCAACCGCTTCGTCCCAGGCTTCCAAATCGTGTCCCCCACACGCGCATCAGCCACATTTTTTAAGCCTGAAACAACATAACCAACTTCCCCCGCGACTAAAATGTCCGCCGCCAAATATTTCGGCTTAAAATAACCAACTTCAAGCACTTCCAATTCCGTTTTATTATGAAGCATGTAAATTTTATCACCACGCTTTAACTCTCCCGACATCAAACGCACATAAGAAACAACCCCTCTATAAGAATCATAAACCGAATCAAAAATCAGCGCCTTGGTTTCATCCCCTTCATCAGTCGATTTTGGCGCAGGAACACGCTGAATAACAGCCTCCAGGACTCTTTCCACATTAGTGCCCTCCTTAGCTGAAATCGAGATTATTTCTTCTTTTGCGATACCCAAAGTATTTTCAATTTCGAGTGCAACTTTATCAACATCGGCAGAAGGAAGATCAATCTTATTCAAAACCGGAACGATCGTCAGGTTATGTTCCAAAGCCATATAACAGTTTGCCAATGTTTGAGCCTCGATTCCCTGGGTAGCATCAACCACTAAAATTGCCCCTTCACATGCGGCTAAACTGCGAGAAACCTCGTAAGTAAAATCCACATGCCCCGGGGTATCAATCAAATTTAAAACATACTTTTCTCCCTGATAGACCCAATCCATTCTAACCGGCTGCAGTTTGATGGTAATTCCCCTTTCCTGCTCCAGGTCCATTGTGTCCAACATTTGCCCATGTTTCATGTCACGCTTGGAAATAGTTTCCGTAACCTCCAAAAAACGATCGGCCAAAGTCGACTTTCCGTGATCTATATGCGCAATAATGCAAAAATTCCTGATTTTAGAACTGTCTCTCATGATTTTATTAAAATTAGTCCATATAACCAAAATCGCAGAAGATACTATCAAACATTGAAGAATTGAGCAATTCTTGCTATAATAAGAAGAAATTTTAAAGAAGTTTATGCAATTCAAAGTCCCACAAAACGTACAACGCGAAGATCGCATCGTAGGACCATTAACACTCCGTCAGCTAATAATTTGTGGCATCGGTGGTGGAATCGCCTATGCTATTTATGTTTCTTTGGGCAAAGATTACATTTGGATTACCTGGCTTCCACCGGTTGCAATCATCCTGGCAATAACCGCTCTTTTCGCCTTTATCAAGCCACTTGACCTAACTTTTGGAAAATTTATTCTAACCTATCTCGAATTTCTATTACTCCCTCAAAAAAGAATTTGGATTCAGGCCAGCTCAGAAGTTTTAACAGCAGGATATCATCCAAAAACAAAATCCAGCGCTGAACAAAAAGCCGAAGAAAAAGCTCAATTAGTTGAAAATAAAGCCAAAAAAATCATGGAACTAAGCAGAATTCTGGACACCAAAAGCTCCGACGAAAAAATTGGCAGAGACTAATTTTAAATACTACAACTCCTAATTACACAAAAATGAACGATCAAAGCGTAAAACAAAGCCAATCCAAGAAAAATCCCAGTTCCAGTACTCAAATATATTTGAGAATTTCCGAAATCAGGGATAACACACTCGTGCTTAAAAACGGAGGCCTTCGTTCAGTTTTAAGAGTTTCCAGTATCAACTTCAACCTAAAATCGGAAGAAGAACAAAACGCGATTATCTATTCTTATCAATCATTTCTAAACACGCTTGAATTTCCTATTCAGATCGTAATCAGGTCAAAAAAACTCGATATTGATGAATATTTGGACAAACTCAAAAAAATCGGTGAAAAACAAACCAATCCGCTACTTCAAACTCAAACTTACGAATATATCGAATATATCGCCAAGTTAGTGGAATATGCCGATATCATGGAAAAAGACTTTTTGGTTGTTGTTCCTGTAGATCCTTTCCGAGCACAAAAACCAAATATAGTACAAAAATTCCTCCAAAACCTAAATGCCAAGGACTCATATGACTCGGTCAAACGTCGCCACCTGGAATTTGAAGAATTACGCAAAACACTCACTCAACGCTCCAGTTCAGTTAAAATTGGTTTGGAAAATTGTGGATTAAAAGCCGATGAGCTAACAACAAAAGAGCTTATCGAACTTTTCTACAACATCTACAATCCTTCAGTTGCCCGTTTTGAAAAAGTAAAAAATCCGGGCGAAACAACTATTCAATCCGACGAAGAAAAATCGACAGAATTTGTCGAAGTAAGCGAAGAAGCTAAGGAAACACCAAAGGAACTTCCAAAAGAAACGACAGAACAAGGAACTATTAAAAACCATTTAATTCGAGCAGAATGAGTAATTAAAAACTCATTAATGCAAGCGATACAAGGAAACAAAAAAAATTACAACCGAGCTAATCGATTTAAGTAATTAAAAACTCATTTGAACAAGCAGTACTAGGAAGCAAATGAATTCCGACCGAGCAGTATTTTTATACTGAGAGGAAGGAATTTCATGTAGCTGACGACGTAATGCGCCGTTCAAATGAGTTTTTAAAAAGCACTGTCTTGGCAGCGCCCTACTTTCCCCTTACTGATAGTATGAGTATCATCGGCGAAGAGTGGCTTAACTTCTGTGTTCGGGATGGGAACAGGTGTACCCCACTCTCTAGAGCTACCAAGACAGTGCCTTCTAAAATATAAATTTTAAAGTAACACCGTCTTTTAAATTGGGCCTGAAAACATTTAATTCTGTTGTTTCGTTTCTTCTTATATCCAGATTTCGCTGGACGTTTGCCTGAATCTTCACTCAGCGCTAGTTAAAAGAAGCCATCGTGTGCCAGTACTCAATCCCGCCAAGGCGGGACTAAGTACTGACACAATGTACTTTTTACGGCCGTGCCGTAAAGATAAAATCAAAATAAGTCGATCGCCTGTTAGTACCTCTCGGCTGAACATATCACTATGTGTACACCTGAGGCCTATCAACCCGGTAGTCTCCCGGGAGGCTAATTGGGAAATTTTATCTTGAGCAGGGTTTCGCACTTAGATGCTTTCAGCGGTTATCCCTTCCGAACATAGCTACTCTGCCGTGCCACTGACGTGACAACAGATACACTAGAGGTTCGTTCGCCCCGGTCCTCTCGTACTAGGGGCAACTTCTCTCAAATTTCCTGCGAATATGGAGGGTAGAGGCCGACCTGTCTCACGACGGTCTGAACCCAGCTCGCGTACCGCTTTAATGGGCGAACAGCCCAACCCTTGGGACCTTCTTCAGCCCCAGGATGCGACGAGCCGACATCGAGGTGCCAAACCGGGTCGTCGATGTGAACTCTTGGACCCGATCAGCCTGTTATCCCCGGCGTAACTTTTATCCGTTGAGCGATAGTCCACCCACATGGAACTATCGGATCACTATCACCTGCTTTCGCATCTGCTCGACGTGTCAGTCTTGCAGTTAAGCTCTCTTGTGCGATTACACTATCAGCTTGATTTCCATCCAAGCCTAGAGAACCTTTGCGCGCCTCCGTTACTCTTTAGGAGGCAACCGCCCCAGTCAAACTACCCACCAAACAATGTTCCCCTGACGGATTAACATCAGAAGTTAGAGGCGAAATATATCAAGGATGGTATCTCAACGGCCGCTCCACATGAACCAAAGTCCACGCTTCAAAGCGTCCCATCTATCCTGCGCAAG
>Ga0172379_10000665_pt1 | contig 83078 bp, 78 predicted proteins | sample GrowelOW334metaG_FD_119756 | JGI IMG/M metagenome (GOLD analysis project Ga0172379, IMG submission 119756) | Groundwater microbial communities from an aquifer near a municipal landfill in Southern Ontario, Canada - Groundwater well OW334 metaG | ecosystem: Environmental > Aquatic > Deep... | reverse complement strand
TGGCATAGAGTTTGTATGTGTGAAAAAGAAAATCATTCTCATCAAGGCAAGTGCAACGTTGAGTTTGAAACCAGTTATGCGCCTGAGAGACCGGAGATCGTGTATTGTGAGAAGTGTTATCAGGCGGAGGTGTATTAGACGTTAACAAACTTGACGGCCGTTCAAAAGTGATAACATATTAAAAAACATGGAACCAAAAACAAAAACATGCCCAAATTGTAAAAAAGATTTCACTGTAGAAGCTGAAGATTTTAATTTTTATGAAAAGATAAAAGTGCCAGCACCGACTTGGTGCCCGGAATGCCGGATAATCAGAAGATTTGTTTTTAGAAATGAGCGAAAGCTTTTTAAAGTCAAAGATGCTTTTACTGGAGAAAGTATTTTTTCTCTGTATCCGGCTCAAGCGGAAAGGAAGATCATCACACAAGAAGAATGGCATGGAGACAGCTGGGAGGGGATGGGCTATGCTCGTGAAATTGATTTCTCAAGGCCCTTTTTAAGGCAAATTTTTGAATTGGAAAAAGAAGTTCCGGTTTACAATCTTAACGTCCAGTTTATGGTAAATAGCCCTTATTCCGGCAACGCCACCGCTTTAAAAAATAGTTACCTCTGTTTTAACTCAAACTATTCTGAGGATTGTATGTATGGGAATTCTATAGATTTTTGCAAGGATTGTGTGGATAATTCCCATTTGAACCATTCAGAACGATGCTATGAAAGTTTTTGGCTGCAAAATTGTTACCAGTGTTATTTCTCTATTATGTGTGCGGAATCTCATAATCTCTGGTTTTGTCGAAATTGTCTGGGGTGTAATGATTGCTTTGGCTGTGCAAATTTACGCAAATCTTCCTATTGCATCTTTAATAAAAAATACACCAAGGAAGAATATGAAAATGAAATAAAAAAATTTAATTTAAATACCAAAACGGGGATAAAAACAGCGCGAGAGCAAGCCAGAGCTTTCTGGCAAACCCAGCCGACAAAGTATCAGCATGGATTAAAGAATTTGAATTCAACCGGCTCCCATGTGACTAATTGTAAAAATGTAAAAGATAGTTTCTTGATACGTGGAAGTGAGAATATGCGGTATTGCCAATACATGCAAGTGCCAGAAAATAAGGATTGCTACGATGCAAGTATTTGGGGAGAAAAGACTGAGCTGAATTACGAAACAATGATTTGCGGTGAAAATTCTTACAATAATAAATTTTCTATAAATTGCTGGCCAGCCTGCAAAAATAATGAATATTGTATGAATTTATTTAGTTGTTCAGATTGTCTTGGTTGCGTCGGCCTAAAGAAAAAACAATATTGTATTTTAAATAAACAATACTCAAAAGCAGAATATGAAACATTGGCAGAAAAAATAAAAAAACACATGAATGAGATGCCGTATCTGGACTCCCAAGGTCTTGCTTATAAGTATGGGGAATTTTTTCCCATAGAATTTTCATCGTATGGCTACAACAACACTATTGCTATGCAACATTTTCCGATTACAGAATTAGAAGCAAAAAATAAAGGATATCCTTGGGTAGAAGTGTCGCCAGGGGAATACAAAATAACGAAGAAAGCTGGAGAAATTAAAGATTCAATTGATGAAATAAAAGATGGCATTTTAAATGAAGTAATAGAGTGTGAAAATTGTCAAAAAGCTTATCGGGTGATGGAAAATGAATTGATTTTTTTGCGAAAAGAAAAGCTCCCCACCCCAAATCTGTGTGAAAATTGCAGATTTGAAAGAAGAATAAAAGATAGGCTAACAATAAAATTATATGCTAGGCCTTGTATGTGCGTAGGTGAGTCAGATATTACGAAGGTTTATAAAAACTCTGCGAAGCATTTTCATGGAGATAGTCCTTGCGTCGAGAAATTTGAAACTGGGCACGCTCCAGAAAAACAAGAGATCGTGTATTGTGAAAAATGTTTCCAACAGGAAATATATTAGTTTTATTTTCCAAAAGTTTCAAATAAAACTTTTTTTGTTTCTTCGTCTATTAACTGCGTGACAATAATGATCATCTCTGTCGTCAGGTCTAAGTCTTTTTTAATATTCGTAAATAAATGCTCAAAAGGGTAAGGAGAAATCCAAATGGAATTCTTCAGACAAACGAAACCGGCTTTCTTGAGGAGGTAACGCAGGCTCTCGCGTTCGCTTTTCCTATTTTCCGGCAGGTCGAGTAAAATAATTCTCCAGTATCCGTCCCAGGAGGTATTTACCAAAGTTGTTTCGTTGTTTAATTCTAAAGTGTGGATTTTTTTTCTACCCAAGCTTGTCAGGCGCGCGTATTCATTTTGGGGAGAAGAAACTTTTTCTATTAGTCCGGCCTCCTTAAGGTTTTTTAAAGAACGAGTTACTGCATAATTTTCCCTAGATAGTGCTTTAGGCTCTATCTGGGGGTCTAGGGCACTCTCTAGTAGATCAGGCAGGGAAATAGCTGTTTTTTGGCTTAATATTTTTAGTATTTTATTAGAATATTTGGATTTGCTTGACATGGATATATGCTATCATATATACTACTTTTATACAAATTATTAGTGGTCGCGAAATTTAAGTTAAATTATAAAATAATCAATAGCCGCCTACGCTAAAGCTATGGCGAGCCAAAGAAAATATGAGTAAAATAATTGGTATAGATTTAGGGACAACAAATTCAGCCGTAGCTATCATCGAGGGCGGGGTGCCGAAAATTGTTGAAAATGTGGAGGGTAACCGCACCACTCCTTCGGTCGTGGCGATTGCAAAAAATGGGGATCGGCTTGTAGGCCTTCTGGCCAAGAGGCAGGCAGTTACCAACCCAGAAAATACAATTTACGGCATCAAGCGTTTTATGGGGCACAATTTTGACGACCCAGAAGTGCAAAAAGATTTAAAAACTGCTTCATTCAAAGTACAAAAGTCGGCTAACGGCGGAGTGGAAGTAAAAATCGGAGACAAATGGATGCGCCCAGAGGAAGTCTCCGCTATGATTTTATCAAAAATTAAAAATGACGTGGAGGCAAAATTAGGCGAAAAAATTACGGAAGCGGTCATCACTGTGCCGGCATATTTCAATGATGCTCAAAGAAAGGCGACCAAGGACGCGGGCGCGATAGCCGGACTAGATGTAAAACGTATCATCAACGAACCTACCGCGGCCGCTTTAGCATATGGATTTAATAAAAAGAAAAATGAAAAAATTGTTGTTTACGATTTCGGCGGAGGCACTTTCGATGTGTCGGTGCTGGAGGTAGGGATGAGCGAAGGCGAAAATACAATTCAAGTAATATCCACCGACGGAGACAGCCACCTCGGAGGCCGGGACATTGACCAGAAAATTATCAATTGGATTGCCGAAGAATTCAAGAAAACTTCCGGGGTAGATGTGCGCGGAGACAAACTTGCCTTGCAACGCCTAGACGAAGCAGCAGAAAAAGCAAAAATAGAACTTTCTACGGCTGTTGAAACCGAGATAAATATTCCGTTTATCACTTCCACCGCAGAAGGTCCTCAGCACTTGCTGCTGAAGATGACTCGCGCTCAGCTTGAATCATTGACAGATGAATATATCGCTCGATCAATAGAGATCACCAAGCGGGCCATGGCTGCTTCTGGACTAAAAATTGAAGACATGAATGAAATAGTGATGGTGGGCGGGCAGACCAGAATGCCCAAGATAGTGGCCGAAGTAAAAAAGGTTTTCGGCAAAGATCCGAATCTTTCGATAAATCCTGATGAAGTGGTGGCCCTAGGGGCGGCGGTGCAAGCAGGTGTTTTCCAGGGAGATGTGCGCGACGTTCTTTTGCTCGATGTCATTCCGCTTTCACTCGGTATTGAGACTTTGGGCGGAGTGGCTACAAAATTGATTGAAAGAAATACAACTATTCCTTCAAGCAAATCCCAAGTATTTTCTACGGCCGCCGACAATCAAACCAGCGTCGAAATTCATATAGTGCAAGGCGAGCGCCCGATGGCTTCCGACAACAAATCCTTAGGCCAGTTTATTTTAGACGGCGTTCCGCCAGCGCCTCGCGGCATGCCTCAGATAGAAGTTACCTTTGATGTGGATGCCAACGGCATTCTGAATGTTTCGGCTAAGGACAAGGCTTCCGGCAAAACTCAATCAATTAAAATAGAAGCAAGCTCCGGGCTCAAAGACGAAGATATCAAAAAAATGCAAGCGGATGCGGAAATTCACGCCGAAGAGGATAAAAAGAAAAAAGAAAATGCCGAAGTGAAAAATACCGCGGAGATGATTATTTACACTGCGGAAAAAGCTCTAAAAGACAATGAAGCAAAAATCCCGGCAGAATTAAAAGAAAGTGTAAATGCGAAAATCACCGCTTTGCGCGGAGTGAAAGACGGCACTGACGGAGAAGTCATCAAAAAAGCCACCGAAGAGCTTTCAGCTGAAATGTCTAAGATAGGCGAAGCCTTGGCTAAAGCCGGCGATGTTCCCCAGTCTCCAAAAACTCCCGAAGAGCAGAACCCGGAAGTCCAAGAAGCAGAATTTAAAGAGAAAGGGGAAGAAGGAGAAACTCCAAAAGCGTAATTGTTCAACCCTCAGTGTTGAACATTTACTAAAAAGCACTGAAGAATTAGGTTTCTTTAGTTATCTAATTTTGTATTTAGTAAAACAAGTTGTATACTGTCTTTAAATGGAAGAAATACTAAAAAATTCATGGGTTATCGGAATAGGGACAGGAGTTGTAGTTTTGTTTTTGGGTTGGTTGTGTAAAAGAATGTTTTTTCCAATCAAGGAAAAAACTGTTGATATTTTCAACGCCAATAATCAATCTCAAAAACAAGAGGTTGTTGTAAATAATTTTATGAATAGAAATAAAGAAACACAAAAAACTTACACTAGAAGTATACCCAGCAACAAAAACGAGGTTAAAATTTTATTTGTTGACGATGACACTACTTTTAAAATTATAGATATACTTAAAAATTCTGGTTGGAAAAATACTTCTATCGTTAATGATATTACTGACGTAGACTCTATTGAAGTTAAAAACACAGATATTTTTTTTATTGACATAAAAGGTGTAGCTAAATGGCTTTCAGAAAAACACCAGGGGTTGGCATTGGCAGAAAAAATTAAAGATAAATATTCAGAGAAAAAAGTTGTAATATACTCTTCTGATATAAAAGGAGATAGGTCCCATAGTGCATTACAAAAAGTTGATTGGTTTTTACCTAAATATGCAGAACCAGCGGACTTTTTTAGTGTGATTGAGAGATTTACTGCCGAGGAGTAAAATGTATAAAGAAAAAACAAAAATTTACATTGCCGACAAAGAAGGATCTTGTTTGTTTTCTAATTTATGTCCTGAGGAAGAAAATCTTTCAAAAAATTGTATTTCTAAAAATGAAACAATTTTTACAACCATTGGGAAAGCTAGACATGGAAAAATTCAGAACGAATATGGAGTTATATATCTAATTACTTACGATAAGGATATTTGTAATCATTCTAAACTTTTCAAAAAAGAGATTTTTTTAGTAACAAATATTTTACCCTATGTCAGTAAGACTAGAAAAAGGGCATTTGATGATTTCAATCACGACATACCTAAAATACACGGACACAACATTCAAGAAATCTTTTCTTTAATACCTCAAATTGAATTTCAGAAAGAAAAAACAGGACAAGATCAAATTAATTTTATAAAAAAGATTATAAAAGATGATCCAGATAAGGTATCTAAAACACTCTTAAAGATTATAAAAAATAATAGTTCTATAAGTAACGAGTTTACAATTTTACATTCTAAATATGTTGATGAATATATTGTACAAAAAGATTGGCACGAAATTTACAAAGTTCTTCATAATGTATTAATTAACTTTTTTGCAGATTTCAATGATAATAATGTTTTTGTTAGTATTGATTCTATAGAAGATTCTATTTTTATTGACTTCAATACATTTAAAGCAGCATTAATACCTTTTTTTGACAATGCTGTAAAATATGTTTTACCTAATTCAAAAATAAAAATAAATTTTGAAAATATTTCTAACAATACCTTGGTGATTAATATAGAAATGATCAGTTTACAAATTATGGAAAATGAAGTTTCGAAAATTATGAATGAAGGATTTATAGGTGAGATGGCTAAAAAATCTGGACAGAATGGAAAAGGATTAGGATTTTATAAAATAAAAGGTTTACTCAAGTTTAGCGATGCAATAATTGAGATTCAGCAAAATACTAAACCAGAAGAAAATCAAACATTTAATGATCTTCAGTACGAGGTAAATTTATTTAAAATCTTCGTAAAGAAAAGTTGTGTTATTTAATAACGATTTTTGATTTGGGCTTTTTAGTTTGGTCATTTTGTTGTAGAATTTAAAAATGGAGAAAGATTTTAATGAATGGAACGAGCTAAAGAAAAAAATTAATGCTCGTAATCCTATTTATGTATCTGAAAGAGACATCTGGTTTTGTTCTGTTGGCTTAAATGTCGGGAGCGAACAGAGTGGCAAACATGAACTTTTTGAACGCCCAGTTTTGGTTATTAAAAAAGTTACGTCAAACACATTTATTGGAGTACCCTTAACTTCAAATAAAAAGAAAGGCTCTTGGTATGTAGAAATTGAGTCCACTAATTCATCAGCTATTATTTCTCAGATAAAATTATTTGACACAAGACGACTTGCTCGTAAAATTGGGGTTATCTCAATTGAGGAATTTGAAATTATAAAAAATAAACTAAAAAACTATATATAAATGAAAACCCCTAGCTAAAACGCTAGGGGTTTCTGTCTTGTCCGCCGTTAGGCGGACTGTTAAAACATTTTGGGCTGCTCTGGTCGGTGATTTTGATTTTTGATGTAATTCTTAATTTGATATTCATTGCCACCGATAGTAGAAACATAATATCCGCGAGCCCAAAATGTTCCTCGTGGAATTTTCTTGACCTTTTTCTTGACCCACATAGATGTTTTCCCCTTGAGCACTTGGATAATATACGCCACGGAATATTTAGGAGGAATGGAAACATAGAGGTGCACATGGTCATCTCCAATATGCCAAGCGTGAATCGAAAGTTTTTTCCACTTAGCAATATATTTGAACATTTTCTTTAATTCCTGTTTAATATATGGGTCAGCCAATACCTTGCCTCTGTACTTGGGACACCACACTATGTGGTAATCACACAACCAAGTGGAGTGCGTTAGCTGATACAGACGTCTGTTCATACGTAAAATAGCCTTAAGTTGATAATATCGACCTAAGGCTATTTTACCGAGAGCTTCGCTTTTAAACGCACACCCCAGCTAAAGCTGGGGGTTTATACTATTAACAACGAAACCCCCTTGCGGGGGTTTCTCGGAGGCCGAAGCCAAAGTTATTGAAAGGATAGCAAAACTAATATAAAAAGTCAAGCGAAAATTAGCAAAAAAGGTTATTTTATTATAAAATATATGTATGACTCATATTGAATTGCCGGAAATACCCATAAACAAAGATGTGACTTATCTTGGGCTGACGACTTACCGGGACAAGAATATTCTCTTTGGCATCAAGCGCAAAGACAGGCGCCAGCATGTTTATATCCTCGGTAAATCCGGCACCGGTAAATCTGTGCTGATGTTCAATATGATTTTTCAAAACATCAAAAACGGCGAGGGGATTTGCGTGGTTGATCCGCATGGAGAACTTGTCGAGTCCGTCCTTTCCGCTATTCCGGAACATAGGATAAAAGACGTGGTTTATTTCAATCCAGCCGATGCCGACCATCACATTGGTTTTAATGTTTTAGAATTGATTGATCCTCAATACAAGCATTTGGTGGCATCAGGGCTGATGGGGATATTTACTAAAATTTGGGCGAATGCATGGAGCGCTCGAATGGAATATATTTTAAATAATTGTATTTTAGCTTTGCTGGATACTCCTGGTACGACCCTTCTCGGGATTCCCCGCATGCTGGTGGATAAAGATTATCGCCAGAAAATAATCGCCAATCTCAAAGACCCGGTGATAAAGGCTTTCTGGATCCATGAGTACGAAGCTTGGCAGGACAAATTTAGAAACGAAGCGATCGCGCCGATCCAAAACAAAGTCGGGCAGTTTCTTTCTACTTCCATTATCCGCAACGTCGTCGGCCAGTCAGAGAGCACCATCAACATCTTTGACATTATGAACGAAGGAAAAATTTTTCTAGTGAATGTTTCGAAAGGGCGCATCGGGGAGGACAATTCCGGACTCTTGGGCGGAATGATAATCACCAAGATTCAACTGGCGGCGATGGAGCGGGTCCGCATCCCCGAAGATCATCGCAAAGACTTCTACCTCTACGTGGACGAATTTCAAAATTTCGTAACCGATGCCTTTGCCGGCATTTTATCCGAAGCCAGAAAATACAGGCTCAACCTGACTGTGGCTCACCAGTACACCGCCCAGCTTATCTCCGACAAAAGCTCTGCCGTTCGAGACGCTGTTTTCGGCAACGTCGGTACCATGATAGTTTTCAGAGTCGGCTCGGACGATGCGGACTTTTTAGAAAAAGAATTTGATCCGGAATTTACTCCTTCCGATATTGTAAATTTACCGAACTATAAAGTGTATCTCAAGTTAATGATTGACGGGGTGACCTCACGTCCGTTTTCTGCCAAAACTTTGCCTCAAATGGTAAAGTCTGGCGACAAGAAGGTAGAAGAAGCGGTGATCCAGTCTTCCCGCTCTCTGTATTGCAAGCCGAAAGAGGAAGTGGAAAGAGAAATCAATAATTGGAGCGGAATGTCTTTGGGCAGTGATACCGATACCGGAAGCAGTGGTATAGAAAAGTTCCCCGTAGTTTGTTCCCTTTGCAAATTAGAAAAAACAGTGCCTTTCAAACCCGAGCCGGGCCGGGCAGTTTATTGCAAGGAATGCATTGCAAAAATAAAATCAGGAGAAGTCAAAATAGAAAAGAGGGGAGAAGATCAGATTAAATATGATGAATCTAAATTTTTCAGACCCCTGGCGGACCTTGGCATAGAGTTCAAGCAAAAAAATGGAAAAGTTGAAGAAGAGAATCGGTATCAAGAAAGAGGAGAAAAAGATTTTGCGTTAGCCGGGAAATCCTCGCCTCGGGCGCTACCCAGACCACCCGCTCCAGCGCACAAGCCAGGCGTGTTTGGTTCTATCAAAAAGGTTTTTGTAAATAGGGCGGTTAAACCACCAAGTATGCTTGGCGGTTTAACCGCCAAGTCCCCAGTTCAACCCAAAGAGAATCCAGCCTTAAAAGCAGTTTTAAATAAGGTTTTAGCAGAACCAACTCCAGAGCCGGTTTCGCTTAATTCCTTAAAAGCTAAAGTCGTGTCACCTAACCCTACTCAACAACCGGCAAGCAAAGACAGGGCTGCCAGCGCAGAAGACATGAGTAAACTAAAAGATTTGATCCAAACGGCTCAAACACCAGGAAATGAGCCCTTCGGCAATACTCAGGATAAGCCGTTGCCTGCGCCAGCTCCCGGCGCTTCTTCAGAAGTTCCCCCTAAAAAACCGGTACCTCAAAAGCCCAAAGAAGTGCCAGAAGATGTTTTAAGAAAAGTTTTAGAATAAATCCGACCTCTCCCCAGCCCCTCTCCTTGACAAGGAGAGGGGAAAGCAAGGGGTGAGGTGAATTAAGAAATTTTATGAACCAGGAAACAAAAACCTGCCAGAGTTGTAAAAAAGATTTCGTAATAGAGCCGGAGGATTTTAATTTCTATGAAAAGATCAAAGTCCCATCTCCGACCTTTTGTCCCGACTGCCGGACCGTCCGGCGAATGGTGTGGCGCAATGAACGCTCGCTCTATAAAAGACCTTGCGCTAAAACAGGAAAAGAAATAATCACAATGTTTCACCCAGATGCCGACGTTGTCGTCTATGCCCATGATGTTTGGTGGGGCGATGAATGGGAGCCGACTGACTATGGCCAAGAATATGATTTCTCTCGGCCATTTTTTGAACAATTCAACGAGTTGTTGCACAAGACCCCGCTCGCAAACTTAGGCAATTCTAATTGCGTGGGTAGTCCCTATGGCAACCACAATGCGGATTGCAAATATTGCTATTTGACTTATGCTTCTTTTCAAAGTGAGCGAACGCATTATGCCTGTGGAGCTGTCGGGGCAAAAGATTGCATGGATAGTTATAAAAGCTCTAATTCAGAGCTATGTTATAGCGATACTTTGTGTACCGGCCTATATAAAACTCATTTTTCTTATGATGCTGACGAATCTATTAATTCTTTTTTTCTAAAATATTGCAAGAATTTACAAGATTGCATCGGCTGTGTTAACTTAAGAAATAAAAATCGTTGCATTTTAAATGTGCAATATTCCAAAGAAGAATATGATAAAAAGAAAAAAGAATTAGATTTTGGCAGTTACAAAAAACTTTGTGAATTTGAAAATTCCTATGATAAATTTGTTCTTAGTTTTCCTAAAAAATATGCAAGTATAATAAAATCTACAAATGTTACAGGCGACAATGTTATGAACGCCAAAAATGCAAAACATTGTTTTGACATTTGTTATGGAGGAAGCGTCGAAGATTCAAAATATTTAATTCATTGTGTGAATGCCAAGGATTGCTACGATGTTTACGGCGGAGGCGAAGGAGATTTAATATATGAGAGCTTTGATGCCGGGATAGAAGTTTCCAGAGAATTGTTTGCCATTATTACGCACAGTTGTTTAGATACTTTTTATACTTATATGTGTTTCAGTTCTAAAAATCTTTTCGGCTGTATCGGGTTGCGAGGAAAACAATATTGTATTTTAAATAAGCAATACTCTAAAGAAGAATATGAAAAGCTTGTGCCAAAAATTATTGAACAAATGAGCGCAGTACCTTATACGGACAAAAAGGGGAGAGTCTATAAATATGGCGAATTTTTTCCGAGCGAACTGTCTCCTTTTGCTTACAATGAAACCATCGCGCAAGAATATTTTCCAAAAGCAAAAGAAGAGATTATAAAAGACGGATACAGTTATCGGGCTCCTGTAGAAAAGGATTACCAGGCAACTATTAAAAGCGCCGATTTGCCGGATCATATCAAAGATGTCCCGGAAAATATTTTAGACGAGATTATTGCTTGCCCAAATAATGGAGATGAAAAAACTCAATGCACCAAAGCATATAGAATTATCAAGGCGGAATTAGATTTTTTGAAAAATAACAACATTGCCTTGCCACGATATTGCCCAAATTGCCGGCACTATCAGAGATTAAAGCAAAGAAATCCATTTAAGCTTTGGAGAGGCAAATGCCAATGCGCGGGAGCAAATTCTCAAAATAAAAAATACAAAAATACCATAGAGCACACTCATGGTGATGTTCCTTGCCCAAATAAATTTGAAACAAGCTATGCGCCAGACAGACCAGAGATTGTGTATTGTGAGAAGTGTTATCAGGCGGAGGTTTACTGATATGTTCAACACTGAGGGTTGAACATATCAGCCATAGCGTATATCAAAAAACATGGAGCCAGAAACAAAAACCTGCCAGAGTTGTAAAAAAGATTTCGTAATAGAGCCGGAGGATTTTAATTTTTATGAAAAGATAAAAGTCCCACCGCCGACCTTTTGCCCGGAGTGCCGAATGCAGAGGCGTTTTGCTTGGCGTAACGAAAGAACTCTTTATAGAAATATTTGTGCAGTTACTCATAAAAATGTTATTTCTGGTTTTTCCCCTAGTTCTGGTATTACTATATATGAACGAAATTTTTGGTGGAGTGATAAATGGGACCCTATGTTTTTTGGAGTTGATTATGATTTTTCAAAACCGTTTTTCTTGCAATTCAATCAATTTATGCGAAAAACTCCTATGCCTTCATCTTTTAATGCTAGAACAATAAATAGTGAATATTGTCAACATACTGGGGAATTTAAAAACGCCTATATGACACATGCGTCATGGGAAGGGGAAAATGTATCTTATTCAGCGAGATTAAACAAAGTAAAGGATTCAATGGATACATTTGTTCTTTCAAATTCAGAACTTTGCTATGAAGTAATTGCAGGAAATAAATGCTACAACGTAAAATATTCTCAAAACATAGAGGGTTGCAATGATTCTTCATTTTTGTTTGAATGTCGTGGATGCTCAAATTGTTTTGGTTGTGTTAATTTGAGAAATCAAAATTATAACATTTTCAATCAACCCTATTCAAGAGAAGAATATTTAAAAAAGATAAAAGAGTTTAACGTTGATAACAACATTACACTACAACAAATTCAGAAAAAATTTGAAAATCTTAAAATGCAAGCTATAAGGAAATATGCCAATCTGGTAAATTCTCCGTTATGTACTGGTGATAATATTGTGAATTCCTATAATGCTAAAGAGTGCTTTGATATTTATGGAGATGTAAAAGACTGTAAATTTATTCAAAACTGCGCGCAGTATTTAAAAGATAGTTATGATGGTTATGGAGTGGGGGCCTCTGCTGATCTTCTTTATGAAGTTTTTGATACTGGCGTACAGGGGTCCCGGTTGTGTTTTGGTGCCATTATCTATGGTGGTCATGATGTGTATTATTCTTATAATTGCCACGGCAGTCAGAATTGTTTTGCCTGTATTGGTCTCCGTTCTAAGCAATATTGTATTTTTAACAAGCAGTATTCTAAAGAAGAATACGAAGAACTAGTGCTTAAAATAATTAAACATATGAATGATATGCCGTACATAGACAGTAAGGGTATAACATATAAATATGGAGAGTTTTTTCCAACTGAATTATCCCCATTTTGTTACAACGAAACAATTGCTCAAGAATACTTTCCTTTAACCAAGAATGAAGTTTTTAAACAAGGATATAAATGGAAAGATGAAGAAAAAAGAAATTACAAAATTGATATTAAAAATGAAGATATTCCAAATAGTATAGAAAATGCAAAAGACACAATCATAGGGAAGGTAATAGAGTGCCAGCATCAAGGAACTTGCAACGAACAATGTACTGAGGCATTTAAAATAATACCCGATGAATTTAAATTTTATCAAAGAATGAAATTATCTATTCCACATCTCTGTCCAAACTGCAGGCATTACCAAAGGTTGAAACAGAGAAATCCAATGAAACTTTGGATAAGGCAATGTATGTGCGAGAAAGAAAACCATTTTCACGGGGCAGATAAGTGCAAAGTAGAATTTGAAACAAGCTATGCGCCAGACAGACCGGAGATTGTGTATTGCGAGAAGTGCTACCAGGCGGAAGTTTACTAATTCTCCTCTTGAGGAGTACCCTTTAGGGGGAGGTGGAAGAATCTCCACCCCGCTCCGACCAAGGTCGGAGCACCCCTCAAGAGGGGAATATGATACAATAGGTAAATACATGAACAAGCCGAATCGAGTACAAATAATAAAATACGGGCCACCGCCGCCAGAACTGCCTGTCTTCGGGAAAGTTAAACCCGAAGACGTGTCTTTTATCGGCCGGACGAATTATGTGGCGGCTCTGGAAGAAAAGAAATTTATTTTCGGCATCAAGCGTATCGACCGCCGGAGGCACCTCTATATTATCGGAAAGTCCGGCGTCGGCAAGAGTAAACTGCTGGAGCTTTTTATGCGTCAAGACATTACTTACGGTCACGGGATTTGCCTGATAGATCCGCACGGAGACGAGATAAACGCAATTCTAGACTACATCCCAAAGGATCGCATCAACGACGTCTGCATTATTGACCCGACAGATTTGGATTTCCCGGCTTCCTTCAACCCGCTGGCCAATGTCGACCCGCTTTTTAAATTCCAGCTGACGCAAGGACTGATCGAAGTTTTTCAAAAGCAATTCGGAGCAAACTGGACGCCTCGCTTGGAGCACGTTTTTCGTTTTACTTGTCTGGCCTTACTGGACTATCCGCATGCCACGATGCGAGGGATGATCTCCATGCTGACAGACAGGAATTATAGGCAGAAAGTGGTGGAGTATATCAAGGACGACATGGTGAAAAGATTCTTCGCTATCGAGTTCGCCGACTGGTCTGAGAAGTTCGATACTGATGCTATTATTCCGCTGGTAAACAAGCTCGGGCAATTTCTTTCCGATCCATTACTTCGAAATATTTTCGGACAGAAGCAAAACAAGATAGATATCAGCGAGCTGATGAATCAGGAGAAAATAATTTTAATTAACCTTTCCAAAGGGCGCCTAGGAGAAGAAAATTCTTCCTTCTTGGGTTCAATGTTTTTGACAAAAATAAAACAAGCCGGGATGGAGCGGGCGGCTATCGCCGAAGCAGACCGCAAAGATTTTTATCTATATGTGGATGAGTTCCAAAATGTCGTTACTCAAACCTTCGAAAATATTTTATCGGAAGCTAGGAAATACGCCTTGAACCTCACTATCGCGCATCAGTATGTCGGCCAGATCTTGCCCAAAGTGCATCAAGCAGTCTTGGGTAATTGCGGTAGTGTTATTACTTTCCGTATCGGAGGTGAAGACGCAGTAAAAATGAAGCCGGAATTTGCGCCGTTGTTCGACGTTAAAGACATGATCAACTTGGCGGTAGGGGAATTTTACATAAAAATGACTATTGATGGTGAATCTTACGATCCGTTTTCGGCGGAAACATTGAGGATTCTTCCACCTACTCATCCCTCATATAGAGACGATGTCATAGCCGCCTCGCGCAACAAGTATTCAATACCAAAAGGCGATGCGGCCAAACTTATCGCGGAAGAAGAAGCCACCATTATCCGCAGCGCCGAAGAAAAAGCTATTATCGAAGGCAAAACAAAAAGAAAAGAAAAAGAAGAAGAAAAGGAAGAAGATAAAGAGAAAAAAGAAAATCGACAAGAGGCTGAACCTATGATATAATACAGAAATATCCTTATGAATAAAGACTATTATGACATTTTAGGTGTTCCCAAAAGCGCTTCTAAAGATGAAATCAAGAAGGCTTTTTATAAATTGGCGCACAAATATCACCCCGATAAAAAAGGCGGCAATGAAGCAAAGTTCAAACAAGTAAACGAAGCCTATCAAGTGCTTTCCGATGACGCCAAGCGTTCCAAGTATGACCAGTTTGGATCTCAATTTGAAAATGCTGGAGCCGAGTATGGGCAGGGCCAGCCGGGCGGGTTTGGAGGTTTCGACTTTTCTCAAGGATTCGGTGGTTTTTCTGCGCAAGGGGCGGACTTCGGCAACCTCAATGATATCTTCAATGATTTTTTCGGTGGAGGGATGGGAGGTTTTTATACGCGGAATCCTCGCGGGCGAGATATGCAAACAGAGGTACAGATTTCTTTGACGGATTCTATTTTAGGAACAGAAAAAAGAATGATCATAAGCGGGCACAAAGAGATAATTGTTAAAATTCCCGAAGGCGTACAAAATGGACAAACCTTAAAAATGACAGGGTACGGCGAGGTTATCAAAAATGGCAAAGCGGGGGATTTGTATATAAAAATAAAAATAAAAACACCAAGCAAGATTTCTAAAAAAGCCCGCTACCTTATCGAAGAACTAAAAAAAGAGGGGATATAATTTATGCTTCCGGAACAAATTATTTTTATTTCAATCCCCGTTACGCTAGTAGCATATTTTTTTTATTTTAAAAATATTTTTTACGGACAGACTAAACCGAATTTAGTTTCATGGTTTATCTGGATGTTGGCGCCGTTTATTGGAGTATTTTTTCAGCTTAGGGCTGGAGCAGGTTTTTCTGTATTACCTGTATTTCTTGCCGGCCTTGGACCTCTCTTGGTAATGATTGTGTCTCTATGGAACAAAAATGCTTATTGGAAAATATCCAAATTAGATCTAACCTGTGGGTTATTAGCTTTAATGTCTTTAATATTTTATGTGCTTACTCACAATTTAGGAATATCAATTTTTTTTGCAATATTAAGCGACGGATTTGCCTTTATCCCTACTTTTATAAAATCGTGGAAATTTCCTGAAAGTGAAACGTCTGGCATTTACTTTGCAAGTATCGTTAACAATATTATTGCTCTTTTAATAATTAGGAATTGGCTTTTCACTATCTATTCGTTTGGAATTTATTTCATTGTTTCTAATATAATTGAAGTAAGTATTTTATATCGCAAAAAGATTTTTTAAATTACAAAAATTTTGTTGTTAAATTATGCATATGCACAAATTAACAACATCAAATTTTAGAAATTTTTTGGCCGGTGGAGGTGTCTTTGACTTCGTAACCCAGGGAATTTATTTCTTGCCTTAACTCGTCGGACTTTTGGAAATTTTTATCTTTGCGTGCCTGCTCGCGCTCTTCGGCCAGCTCTAAAATTTCTTCCGGAATTATTTCTTTTTGAAGATTTTCGAAGCCAAGCCCGAGAACTTTATCAAAATCTAAAATAGTCGCCTTCTTGTCGCCGGCAGACATATTTTCATCTTTCATCACATCCCACAAGAGCGCCAAGGCTCGGGGCGTATCCAGGTCATCTTCGATATATTCTTTAAACTTATTTTGGTATTCTTTGTGTACATGGCCATGCTCGCCCTCAAGCTCTAAATACAGTCCGTATAAGCGTTTTAAGGCCGTTTCTGCCCCCTCTAGGGCTTCCCAATTGAAGTTCATTTTAGTCCTATAATTTGCCATTAGAAGCCAAAAACGATAAGCTAGGGGGCTAATTCCTTTATCCGTAATACTGGCAAGTCTTAAGAAATTTCCATCAGATTTTGCCATTTTCGCGCCTTCTATGCCAACATGATCATTATGCAACCAAAACCTCACAAAGGGTTTCTTGCCTGTCGCAGCTTCTGATTGAGCAATTTCATTTGTATGATGTACTGCTATGTGGTCTATACCACCGGTATGTATGTCAAACTGCTCGCCTAAAAATTTTATTCCCATTGCCGAGCATTCAATGTGCCATCCAGGGAAACCATTACCCCAAGGAGAAGGGTATCCGAGTTTGCTATCGAATTTCCATAGAGTAAAGTCCTTCTGATCTTTTTTTTCTGAGTTCTCAACTATCCGGGCCCCTTTTTCGTCCCAATCTCTTTTTCCGCCCCAAAGAATTCCGTAATCGGGAACTTTTGAAGTATTAAAATATATACCGTCGCTTGTTTTGTACGTATATCCTTTTTCTTCGAGTTTTTTTATGAGCTCGACGTCTTCTCTAATATAATCGCTCGCAAAATACATTCCGTTAGGCATTTGGATATTGAGCGCATGTAAATCTTCCTTAAATCTTTCTGTGTAGAATTCTGCGAGCTCGCGCATATTTTCCAAAGTCAATTCTTTACCTTCGCGCAAAAGCCCCTTGGTCATTTTGTCTTCACCTGAATCAGCGTCACTGGTCAAATGTCCAAAGTCAGTAATATTCATTACTTGTTTCAATTTATATCCACTATATCTAATCGTTCGGCACAATACATCGGTAAAAACATAAGCGCGCAAATTACCGATATGGGCATAGTAATATACCGTCGGTCCGCAGGAATACATCCTGACTTCTTCCTTGTCGATAGGGGAGAAATCTTCTTTTTGCCGCGTCAGCGTGTTGTAAAATTTTAAGGCCATTTTATTATACTGCATAGGAGTTTCCTATGTACATAGGAAACTCCTATGCAACTACTTAAATTCTTTTTGATAAATTTCAGTTAAAGTATAGAGCAAGCTCACAACCAGCGGGCCGATCAAAATACCTACCGGACCAAGGAGGGCAATGCCACCCAAGACCGAAAAGAGGATCAAGAAAGGAGGCACGTCGATCTTGTGTCCGATAAAATACGGATTTAGTAAATTGTCTCCGCTTCCAACTATTACTATGGACCAGATCAAGAGGCCGACAGCCGAGCCGATGTGCCCCGTGGCAAAAAGGAAAATAACCGCCGGAATAGAAACTATGGCTGTTCCCATCGGAGGAATGATAGAGGCTATGCCTGCCACCAGCCCCCAGATTGCGGGATTAGGCACATGGAAAATGGCCAGGCCGATGCCCATCAATACTCCTTGAATAAGAAAAATCAAAAGGTAGCCTTTCACTACGGCGTTGATGGTTTGGGAAAGTTTGCTGAGTATTTTTTGGTCGTTTTCGTCGGAGATGGGGCTCAGCTCCATAATAGTTTTTTTCCACTTTTCTCCGTCTTTCAAGAAATAAAAAATAGTTAAGAGTAACAATACAAACGAAAAAAGAATTGAAAGCGTGGTGCTGAAAATACTTGTTAAGTTGTTTGCTAAAAAGGAAACAAGGCTGGAAACTTGCTCTTTGGTGTTGAAAGACGCACCGTTCGGCAAAATGTGATTGATTTTGTTGCCGATAGAATTTATAAACGGTAAAGTATTTCCATTATTGACGACAGAATGATAGAGATTTTGAGATTGATTGAAAACGATAGAGCCTATGCCAAAAAGGGGAATGCAAAGGACGATAATAAAGAAAATTAAAGTTAATAACGAGGCCAGCCAGTTTGGCAGATGCTTATTGTTCAGCCAAGTATAGACGGGGTAAAAAACTACGGAAAAAGAAGCACCTAATATTAAGACAATCCAAAACGGGCGAAAAATAAAAAAAGCGAATAAAAAAGTGATAAATAAGAGCCCAAAGAAAAAATACTTTTCTTTAATTTTTGGTTGCATGTAGACAAGTATAGCAAAAGTTTGCTTTTTTGTGAAATATCGTATAATATAGGGCATATATGAACAAAGTGAAGAAAGATGAATTTGCGGTTATATTTACAGGCGGGAAGCAATACAAAGTCTCCGAAGGCGGTCTTGTTTCTATTGAAAAAATAAAGGCAAAGGGAATTGAGTATAAAAAAGGGGACAAATTAACTTTTGACAAAGTTCTATTAGTTGACGATGGCAAGGACACCACCATAGGCACTCCGTATATCAAAGGGGCAAAAGTAGATGCCGAGATTGTAGAAATAGGCCGGGCTCGCAAAGTGATGGTGGTAAAATACAAACAAAAATCCCGCTACCTCAAACGCAACGGCCACCGCCAGCCTTTCTTCAAAGTAAAAATCACTTCGATAAAATAAAAATGTGTTAATTTTAGGTCTCTTTATTAATTTAATTTTTAAAAGTTATGATAGGACAAGGACCAAAAGGACCAGAAGAAAAAAATAAGGTAGTAGATCAATTAAATCATCTTAAATCTATGCTTTATTCTAAATCACTAATTGAACAGACAATAGGTAGTTTAAATCTTTATATTGCTTTTAGAAAAAACAAAAGTAACTCTGAAAATTTAGGAGCAACAACTCTTTCTAATAATGCAATGGATAAAGAGTATGGAGGATTTAGTGATAACGAAATTGATCAACTAATAATTAAACTGCAAGAACTTCCTGTCTATAAGGGTGAATTAGAAGAAGAAAAATAACTAAAGTAAAAAATCCATTCATTACGGATTTACCTACATAGGAAACTCCTATGCATTTAAATTATATTTTTTCAAGCTTGAGTTTCGCGCCGGACTTCTTGTATAGGGATATAAAATAAGTCACAACAGATTTAACTTCCTTGTATGCTTTTTTATTGTTTCTTTTCTTTAAAACCTCAAGTAGTCTACTGGCAGCTTTAATAAAGCTACGATTTAAAATTTTATTAATTAAGTCTGAATGAATTTTAAAATCATTACCAAACACAATAGCAAAATGATTTCCTTGAATATTATCAATCAATTTACAAACAAGAACTTCTAGGCTATTTATTTCCTCATGTTTTTTCTCAAAAGCATCAAAATTCTGAAGTATGGTTTTGAGAGTTTTTTTAGGTATTTTACCGGCCATTTTTATTATTTCCTTTCGCTCAATCTGGCTTTTATTTATGCCTTCGCCATTGATTTGCAAAGATTGAGAAATATCTCCAATAAAAATTTCACCCAAATCATGTATCCATAAAATTTCATAAATCTTTTCCGAATCCACTAATTTGTTTAGATTAGGGCAAATCCTTCTTAAGTTAAACCAAAAACCAATACATGCAAGCTGGTGAGCCAAGATGGATTCTTTTTTATTCTTTAAAAAATTTCCCATATGAGGCGTTCCTTTCCAGCGATATTGCCAATTACCAAAATAAACATTTGACATAAAATCGTATGTTGCTTTTATTTCTTTTATTTTTTGTACGGACATTTTTTTAGTATAGCATAGGAGTTTCCTATGTATTTTTACTGCCTATTTTTTAGGGCATTTTTTAGGGTGTCGTTGTCGGAATATTCGAGCTCGGTGCCGGTGGAGAGGCCCTTGCCTAGAGAGGAGATTTTAGTGCCAAGTTTTTCCGTCAGCTCCTTGAGCTGTTCTCGCACATATTGGTCTGTGTGGTCGCCTTGGGGACTAATGGAAAAGGCTAAAATTATTTCTTGGAGCGAGGCAAGGCCTAGCTCGCTAGGCCTTGCCTCGCTCGCGATCTTCTTCTTTAATTCTTCGATCCGCACTCGGCTTTTGGTATTTTTCTCCACTATCGGCACCAGCCCGCCTAAAATAAAATATTTGCCTTGGTATACTCGGCTTTTCCTGATGCTTTCTAGGTCTGAATCTTTTTCTACTATCATTAAAACAGAAGCATCGATGTGCGGATCGCTACAAATGTCGCAGACACTTTCATTTTTTGTCTTTACAAAAAATCTAAAACATTCTTTGCACTGAGCCACGTCTTTTTTTAATTCAGAAATTAGCTTGCATAAGTTTTCCGCATAGGCTGGATTCTTGTGCATTAAAAAGTAAACAAAGCGTTTCGCCTGTCTTTCTCCGATGCCGGGAAATTCTTTAAAAACTTCTGTTAGTCTTTCTGTTATGTCCATGGGGTTATAAATTCAAGGCAAGACCTTGTACTAGTACAAGGTCTTGCCTTGTTAATTTAGAATTCATCCAGATCTCCCTTCACTTTGGCCGGAGCAAAATCGCTCAAACTGCTTTTTTCAAGGTTTAGGAAAGTGGTGGTTTTCTCATCAAAATACAGATCAACTTTTCCGGTTGGCCCGTTACGGTGCTTCTCCACTAAGATTTCCGCGATGTTTGTTTTTTCCGATTCATCTTTCCCTTTATCTTCGCGGTGAATGAACATTACGACGTCGGCATCTTGCTCGATAGAGCCTGAGTCGCGAAGGTCGGAGAGGCGAGGCTTGCCACCCCGGGACTCCACGGCTCGGCTAAGCTGAGAGAGCGCCAGCACCGGCACGTCTAATTCTTTAGCTAGGCTTTTTAGGGATCTGGAGATTTCGGTCACTTGGTTGACCATGGAGTCGTAATTCTTGGAAGTGGTCATCAGCTGTAAATAATCCACCACGATCAAGTCCAGCCCTTTTTCTGCTTTCAGCCGGCGGGAAAGAGCTTTCATTTTGACGATAGAATTTCCAGGCTGGTCATCAATGTAGATTTTTGCCTTGGCTAATTTATCCAGAGAATCTCGCAGTTGGGAAAATTCTCGATCGGAAGACAGGCGCCCGGTGCGTAAGTTCCAAGCATTCACTCGGCTCTCGGCCGAGAGCATCCTGTCCACTAATTGCTGAGAAGACATTTCCAGAGAAAATATTAAGATAGACTTTTCGTGCAAGACTCCGGACATGCGCGCGATGTCCAGCGCCAAGGTAGTTTTGCCCATGCTCGGCCTGGCCGCGAGGATGACCAAGTCGGATTTTTGTAAACCGGAAAGCATACTGTCCAGATCCTTGAACCCGGTGGCCAGCCCGCGGAGCATGCCTTTGTTCTCGTGTAATTTTTCCAAACGTTCGTAGGCTTCCGGCAAGGCGTCTTTTAGGTTTACGTATTTTTGATTCTTTGGAGAAGAAACTACGCCGAAGATTCTTTTTTCCGCCATATCCAAAATATCATCCATGTGGTCGTCGCCCTCTTCGAAAGCTAGCTCGGAGACATAGTCTGCCGCTTCTATCAAACTTCGCAGAACATATTTTTTCTGGACAATGTCTGCGTAGTGCTTGATGTTGGTGCTTGAGGGAACGACGTTTACGATCTCGGCCAGGTATTGATTGCCTCCGACGTTGTCTATGAGTTTTTGTTCATGCAATTTAGTCGACAGAGAAAGCATGTCAATCGGCTCATTTTTAAGAGACAAGTCCAGCATGGCTTGAAAAATCTTCTTGTGTTTTTCCGCGTAAAAAGAATCTGGAGTTATCATGTCTTCCACCTCGTGCATCGCGTCTTTGCGAAGCATGATGGAGCCCAGGACCGCTTGCTCAGAAGGAATGCTCTGGGGCGGAATGCGCAGATTGCCTTGCTTGTAAGTTTTTACCATAAAAGCATTCTAACATAGTAGAAAAATTAAAAAAGGCAGAAAGTTAGCAAAGATGTTACTAAAATGTGGACAAAAAAGAAGTAGCGAGGCAAGACCTAACATGTTAGGTCTTGCCTCGCTGAAAAGTGTGTTATTATAGACCATATGTCAAAAAAGGTATTTTTATCAGGCGTTCAGCCTTCCGGCAAGCCTCATCTGGGCAACTATTTTGGGGCCATGAAGCAGTTTGTTGACTTGCAACAGGAAAACGAGGGCTATATTTTTATTGCAGATTATCATGCCTTGCATTCTCTGCGTAATCCGAAAGAAATGAATGAAAATATCAAGAATGTTTTGCTGGACTATTTGGCTATCGGCCTAGACCCAAAGAAAGTAACATTTTTCAAACAAAGCGACATTTCAGAACATACGGAGCTTACTTGGATTTTCGACACAGTTACCACCATGCCATTTTTGATGCGGGCGCATGCTTTCAAAGATGCGCAAGCAAAAAATAAAGAAATAGATGTCGGTACTTTCAATTATCCTGTCTTGATGGCGGCAGACATCTTGATGTATAGTCCTGACCTAGTGCCAGTGGGAGCAGACCAAAAGCAACACGTAGAAATAGCCCGCGATATTGCCGAGAAATTCAATAATACTTATGGCAATGGAAGTCAGACATTCAAACTGCCCGAGCCGATGATTTTAAATGACGTGGCGGTGGTGCCAGGCACCGACGGCCGAAAGATGAGCAAGAGTTATGGCAACACCATTCCGCTTTTTGCCGAGTACGAAGAGATCAAAAAGTGCGTCATGAGCATAGTCACAGACTCTAGCGGTGAACTGCCCAAAAATGTTTATGCGATCCACAAGCTAGTCCGTCCTGAAAGTGAATTAAAAAAGATCTATACAGAAAAATCCGGCAAGTATAAAGAGCTCAAAGAAATGCTGATAGAAGATTTGGAGAAATTCATCGCGCCTCTCCGAGAGAAGAGAAAGGAGATTGCCAAGGACCTGCCGAGCGCCCTAAAGATTTTGAAAGAGGGGAGTGAAAAAGCAAAAATTATAGCTTCAAAAAAAATGCAAGAAGTGCGAGAAAAGATCGGAGTGAATGTATAACTTTTCATAAATTGGCAATAAAAAAAACGAGCAACATCAGTATAAATGAACGCTGCTCGTTTACGATGGAGAAGATTAGCCTTCCCTTGCCTTGCTTGGGATGATGGCGTCCAAGCCCGCCTAGAACCATTCTTCCAGGTCCCAGCCCATTGGCATATGGATCACCCCCCTTCTTGTTTTTTAATCATCACAGCATACATTTGAATGCCCTGTTCAGCTGCCTCTTTTTTTAGAAGCAACTCCTTTTCTTTGTCGTTGGTTTCGACTGCCCTCACAGCCGCAATTACTAAACGTAGTTGGTCAAACGGAACTTCACCATAATATTGTTTCTGTTCACACATAATTTTACCCTCCCGTAAGTTAGTTTTTTATGATTGTGATGATTTATTTTGTTTTGATGAACAATTTTTTCTTTATATAAAAAAAGAAACGAGCCGTTCCAGGGCTCGTTTCTAATATTGTTCGTTTAATTGAGAATTATTTTAACAATAGCAGAAATCAGCTCTGGAACCTTTAGGCCAGAAGCTAAAATAGAAGAAACTGCTGTTGTTAATATTTGACTTCATTAAATTCCATACTACACTACGGCCCTCAAAAAGTCAAACTGGTCTTTTGTGGATTCTGTGCTAAAATATTTCCTATGAGCCAAAACCACATAAACCTAAATCCTTACCCCATCAAGCTATACGGAAGCGTCAGCGGGACTCATCAAAATCTTGCCAATAAAGTTGCCAAATTATTAAAAACCAAACTCTCGCCAGTTTTCTATAAAACATTCAGTAACGGAGAATTCCTGGTGCATCATGCCGAGTCAGTCAGAGACAGAGACGTATATATAATTTCTCAGCCTCGCTTTGGAGACAAAGAAAATCTTGCCTATGATTTAGATGAATGTGAGTCTTTGATTCTTGCTCTCAAACAAGGCGAGCCTTCTCGAGTAACAGTGGTGATGCCATCTCTACCTTACGCAAGACAAGATAAATCTTCGAACCATAGAGAGCCAGTATTGTCTCAAAAGATTCCCATGCGTTTGCAAATGGCAGGGGCCTACAGGCTGGTAGTTTTAAAACTACACAATCCTTCGAGCTACAATGCTCACGCCCTAACTATCCCGATGGTGGACGTGAATACAGATGCGCTTATCTTAAAACATATTCGTTCAAAAAAATTTGATTTGAAAAAATTCAAAATAGCCGCGCCGGACTTGGGGGCTGCTCCTTCTTGCCGGAAGCTGGCCCAGCAATTAGGAATTCCAGGAAATATTGTAATCATCAATAAATTTCGCGACCCAAAAAAGGCAAACCACAGCGAAACTACAGAAGTGATAGGGGACCCAAAAGGATATAATATAATCATTCCTGACGACATGGCCGACACTTGCGGCACGGCGGTAAAAGCCCTCGCAACCCTAAAAGCAAATGGGGCCAAAGATGTTTATTTTGTAGCCACCCATGCGGTCCTTTCCGGAAATGCGATAAACAATTTAAACGAAGCGCCGTTCTCCGGCGTCTGGCTCACGGATTCTTGCCTTTCCGAAGAAGCTTGTAAGAAAATTAAAAAACTTGAAATTATTTCCACTGCCAAACTAATCGCCCAAGTTATAGACAACCTGCACAACGGCAACTCGGTCACGGAGCTTTGGCATAATGGGAATTAAAATAAAAAAATATTTTTGTGCTAAGATTATAGAACATGAAAAACAGAACATATATTAAAGATTTGAAAGACAGCGTCGGGAAAGAAGTTATCATCGCCGGATGGGTAGATGTCAGACGCGACCAAGGCAAAATGGTCTTTTTTGATATGCGGGACATGACTGGTAAGGTACAGTGCGTAGCCTTACCGAGCCGAGCCGAAGTAATAGAAAAAGCAAAAGAAATTCGTCCAGAATGGGTTTTAAAAATTACAGGTATTGTCAACAAACGTCCTGAAAAAAATATTAAAGCCGGAGTATTAAATGGGGAATTGGAGCTCGAAGTTACGGGTATTGAAGTTTTAGCTGAAGCTGAAACATTGCCATTTGAACTTGATGCAGAAGTCAATTTAGATACTTATTTAGATTATTTGCCATTCAAACTTAGAACAGAAAGAGCTAAAGATATTTTTAATATACAGGCGTCAATTTTGGATGCTTTCAGAAATTCTCTACGTAATCAAGGATTTACAGAATTTATTGCTCCGGCATTGGTTGGTGGGGATGCTGAAGGGGGAGCAGCGGTTTTCAAGCTTGAGTATTTTAAAGATCATACTGCTTTTTTAGCCACTAGTCCTCAGTTCTATAAACAAATAATGGTAGGCGCTTTCGAAAAAGTTTTCACGATTGCTAAAGTATTTCGAGCAGAGAAAAGCGCTACCACTCGTCATATTTCCGAAATTACTCAGATGGATTTCGAGATGGGTTTTATCGAAAATGAGCGAGAACCTATGGCGATATTAGAACAAATTATGCGCGACGTGGTAAAAACAGTAAGCGAAAAACATGCTGATATGTTTACGCGATTCAACACCGCTTTGCCACTTATCCCGAACGAAATTCCTATATTAACACTAAAAGAAGCACAGGATATTTTGGGTGTTGAGCATGCTCCAGACATGGAGCCAGAACATGAACGTAATATTTGTGAGTGGGCAAAGAAAGAAAAAAGTTCAGATTTTGTATTTATTACAAGATTTCCAACAGCCAAACGCGCCTTCTATACATATGAGGATACATCGGAGGCTCCATTTTCTAGAGGATTCGATTTATTATTCCGTGGATTGGAAATAAATAGTGGAGCGCAGAGAATACATAATTATGATGAATTAGTAGAACGCATAAAGGAGAGGGGGATGGATCCTGGTAAATTTTCTTTCTATCTTCAAGCTTTTAAATATGGTATGCCTCCTCATGGTGGGTCATCTACCGGACTGGAACGGCTAACAGCAAGGATGCTCGAACTCCCGAACATTAAAGAAGCGACTTCGTTTCCGAGAGATATGACACGCATAGACAATAGACTTTCCGAATAATCGAGGGGAGTCCTCGATTAAAATTATGCAATATGAAATTTCAGGCAAAGTAATAAAAGGCGATGGATATGGCAGGAAGCTCGGGTTCCCGACGGTGAATCTGGAGACACAGTTAAAGGAATTTCCACCCGATGGGGTGTATGCTGGAAAGGCGCTTTTGGATAATGTTGAATACCGAGCTGGGATAGTGATCGGACCGAAAAATAAAATTGAGGCGCATCTGATAGGCTATAATGGAGATGCGTATGAAAAAGAAGTAGAACTCGTGATAGAAAAATTCTTGCGAGAATATAAAAAATTTGAGACAGAAGAGGAATTAATTAATCAAATAAAAAAAGATATAAGCCTATGCTAAAAAATTTTAAATACAGTGGTCCGGTTTTAATTATCATTGCCGCCTTGCTCTGGGCCGTGGACGGGGTTATCCGCAGGAATTTATATACGCTTCCGCCGATTACCATAATTTTCCTTGAGCATCTTGTCGGCTTGATTATTTTAACCCCCTTTGTTTTTAAATATGTTTTACAGACTAAGCTCACCAAGCGTGAATGGTGGCTATTAGTTTTAGTAGCGGTTTTGAGCGGACTGCTGGGCACGCTTTGGTTTACGACGGCTCTGCTGAAGGTGCATTTTATTTCTTTTTCAGTGGTGTTTCTTTTGCAAAAGCTTCAGCCTATTTTTGCTATTACAACCGCTACAATTTTTCTTAAAGAAAAATTTGACAATAGGTACATCAAGTGGGCCTTGCTTGCTATGATTTCAGCTTATTTTGTCACTTTTCCTGCCGGTTTAGTAAATCTGCAAACTGGCGAAGGCACAATAATCGCTGCGCTTTACGCGCTCGGGGCCGCTTTTGCCTGGGGGTCGTCCACCACCTTTTCTAAAATGCTTTTAGGCAAAGTAGATTTTAAAGTTAGCACTTTTTATCGTTTTCTTTTTACTCTTGTGATTGCGTTGCCGATAATTTTAATTTTTGGCTATGGTTCATCTTTAACTTCTGTTACGTTTCCTCAGCTCGGACTATTTGCTTTGATTGCAATCTCTACCGGCATGGTGGCGCTCCTTATTTATTACAAAGGTCTGGCAAAAACGCCCGTGCACATCTCTACTATATTAGAATTAACTTTCCCATTTATCGCAATTTTGATAGATATGAAGTTGTATCACACTATCCTCACGCCAGTTCAGTGGTTTTCTTCCTGTCTGCTAGTCTATAGTATCTACAAGATAGCCATACTGCGAGAAAATCAAAATAATTAATTTTGTGATACAATTAAGATTATGAAAATAACCTTTAAAAATAGCGTGAAGGACGTGCCTAAGGGCGTGCTTTTTGTGTCCGTTGGCGCAAAAAATAATGATGAAATTATTAAAGAGAACGGGGTAAAAACTCTGTACTTGAAGTGCGACGAGGTGGGAAAAATGAATTTAAGAAAGTTTTTTTTGCTGGTGCGCAAAATGATTGTCAAAGCAAAAAGCATAAAAGCAGAAAAAATTTGTTTTAATCTTAATGATTTTATTAACCCCATAGGCAAGACCTATGGGGTAGGAGAGTTGAGTGAAATTATCGGCACACAGTTGGATTTTGCCAACTATGAATTTAATATATACAAAACTCCGCCCAAAGAAGGTTTTTCTTTTGTTAAAGAAGTTTTTATTTTAGGAGCCTCAAAGGAAACAGAAAAAGCGATCGTAAAAGGTCAGGCAATATCCGAAGAAGTAAACAAAACCAGAACGCTCGCGAATACTCCAGGCGGAGATATGACCCCGCAAATCTTAGCTAAGGCGGCAAAAGAAGCAGTGAAGGGGCTACCCGTAAAAGTTACCGTGCTCGGTGAGAAAGAAATGGAAAAACAAAACATGAAGGCCATTCTTTCAGTCGGCCGAGGCTCAGATGAAGAATCAAAATTTATAATTATGGAATACTGGGGCGCGGCGCAGAGCGCCGCGCCCATAGTGCTGGTCGGCAAGGGGGTGACTTTCGACACTGGCGGAATAAACCTTAAACCTTCGTCATCAATGGCCGGGATGAATATGGATATGTCCGGAGGTGCAGCTGTCATCCACACAGTGGCCCTAGTAGCAAAAATGAAATTAAAAAAGAATGTGATCGGCCTTATCCCTTCCGTTGAAAATATGGCTTCAGGAAAAAGTTACCATCCGGGAGACGTAGTTCGTTCAATGTCCGGGAAAACAATCGAGATACTTAACACTGATGCAGAAGGGCGAGTAATTTTAGCCGATGCCTTAACTTATGCCGGGAAATACAAAGCAGATGTTGTGATAGACGTGGCTACTTTGACCGGCGCAGCGATGGTGGCGCTCGGGGAGAGGGCTTCGGCTATTTTTACTAACGACGACGACCTGGCAAAGACCCTTGAAGACGTCGGAGAACAAACCGGCGAGTATGTCTGGCGTTTGCCGATGTGGGAAGAGTATGAAGAAGAAATAAAAGGAAGCCTAGGTGATTGGACTAATATTCACAATAAAGATTCTCGTTATGGCGGAGCTATTTATGGCGCGATTTTTCTGTATCAATTTATCAAAGGTGAAAATGCGGGGGAAACTCCAAAGTGGGCGCACATAGACATTGCTCCGCGGATGACTTCCATGGCCGGGGAGAACTTAGCCTCGGGCGCGCTCGGCACTCCGGTCCGCTTGCTGTATAAATTTATAGAAGAACATAAATAAAATGGAAACACAAACTGATAATTCTGTTTTTATAATTAAATCAGGTGGTTTTGAAGGGCCGTTTGGGCTACTGCTAAGTTTAGTGGAAAAGCGCAAACTTTTTATTAACGACGTTTCTCTGGCGCAGGTGACCGAAGATTATTTGAGCTATGTCAACAAGCTAGGCGGTCTGCCTTCTGGAGAAGTTGCCAGCTTTGTTTTCGTGGCTTCCACCTTGCTTCTAATTAAATCAAAATCCCTCTTGCCTAATTTAGACTTAACCAGCGAAGAAGAAAGAGATATAAAAAACTTGGAAGAGAGACTTCGCTTGTATGAGCTTTTTACCAGGCTGGGTGGAAATATCAAAAGTAATTTTGGCAATAAAATAATTTTTGCTCCGCTGGAAAGAAAAAACGAAGTTCTGGTTTTCTTGCCCGATGATCGGATTACCAAAAACTCCATGATGACTTTTGCTAAAAATGTTTTAGGATCAATGCCCAAGAAAGTTTTTTTGCAAAAAGTAGAAGTAAAAAAAGTGGTCAGCCTAGAAGAAATGATAGATAAGCTTACTGCTAGGATAACCAACGCTCTGAAGATGAATTTTTCCGAATTTGCTGGCAAGTCTCAAACTCGGGAAGAAAAAGTATTTGTAATCGTAGGATTTTTAGCTATGCTGGAGCTTGTCCGAAACGGGAGGCTGGATGCTGTGCAAGTGAATGAAGAAATAATTATAGAAAGAATTTAAAAATTATGAATTTAGAATCAAAAATCGAGGCAATACTATTTTTCAAAGGGGAACCAGTTAATTTTAAAAAATTAGAGGATATTTTGAAGGTTTCCAAAGAAGAAATTGAGCAAGCCATAGAAAATCTAAAGATAAATTTAAAAAATAGAGGTATCGTATTGATTGAAAAAGAAAATGAAATTACGCTAGGCACTGCGCCGGAATTATCCGAACTAATTGAAACTCTGCAAAAAGAAGAATTAAATAAAGAGCTTTCGAAGGCAAGCTTGGAGACATTGTCTATAATCCTTTACAAAAACGGCGCAAGCCGAGCGGAGATAGACTACATCCGAGGAGTGAACTCCAGCTTTACCCTGCGCGCTTTGTCTGTCCGTGGACTTATAGAGAAAAGTTTAGACTCAAAGGACAGCCGACGCTACATCTACAAGCCAAGTTTTGAGACGTTGTCTTTTATGGGGGTAAAATCTATTGAAGAATTGCCGGACTATAACGAGGTAAGAAATTCTATTGATGTCGCAGCTAAAAGTTTAGAAGAGGAAAATGAAAGAGACACAAACTAAAAATTGCCAAAACTGCCAAACGGATTTCGTAATAGAAAACGAAGATTTTAATTTTTACGAAAAGATAAAAGTGCCAGCACCGACATTTTGCCCGGATTGTAGACTGCAAAGGCGCTTGGCCTGGCGAAATGATTTGAGCTTTTACAATCGCATTTGCGATCTATGTGGGAAAAAAATTGTTTCTATTTACCACTCGGACAAGCCCTTAACTGTTTACTGCAACAAGTGCTGGTGGAGCGACAAATGGGATCCGAAGTCGTATGGAAAAGAGATAGATTTTTCCCGTCCATTTTTTGAGCAGTTCCGAGAATTGCAAGACAAGGTGCCGTTACCAGCATTGTTTAATGATGATGGCATGGGTAGTGTGAACTGCGAGTACACAGAAAATGTAACTTTCTCAAAAAATTGCTATATGGTTTCAATGTTTTGGTATATAGAAGACTGTATGTATTCATATTCAGGAGCAGGACCAGAAACAAAAGATGTGGTTGACTCAACCGATATCTTTAATTACTCGCAAATTATTTATGATAGTGTTTTTCTGGAGCATTGCTATAATTGCCGAAATTGCTACTTTTCTACCGGTCTCACTGATTGCAATTTCTGCTATGACTGCAAAGGGTGCTCGCATTGTTTTATGTGCGCAAATCTAAGGCAGAAAAGTTACTGCATTCTTAATAAAGAGTATTCAAAAGAGGAATATGAAAAAATAATAAAAAGTTACAAGTTGGATACTTCTTCTGGTACTGAAAAAGTGAAAAAAGAATTTTCAGAATTTCTTTCAAAACAAATAAGAAGATTTGCGGACATTAGAAATTGTGTTAATTGTACTGGGAATGCCTTGTTTAATTGTAAAAATACCAAGAATAGTTTTTTTGCCAGAGCCTGCGAGGATATGCATTTTCTGTGGAAGGGAAACGAAGTAAAGGATAGTTATGATCTTACTCCGGCGGGAAAAAGTTCACAGTGTTACGAAGGCTTAACCCCAGACAACGATTACCGTGTTCTCTTTTCGATATATTCTCTCAAGAGCCAGGAGCTTAGCTATGTGGAGAACTGCCATTCTTCCAAGCATCTTTTTGGATGTTCAGGGATCAAGCATGGCCAATATTGTATTTTAAATAAAGAATACCCGAAAGAAGAATATTTTGAATTGCGCGACAAGCTAATAGCCCATATGAAAAAGACAGGAGAGTATGGAGAATTTTTCCCCAGTGCTATGTCGAATTTTGGCTACAACGAAACTATGGCTTCCGAACATTTTCCTTTAACCAAAGAAGAAGCTATCCAAAAAGGCTTTAAATGGTGGGATAAAATACAGAAAACAACAGGTAAAGAAACGATAAAAACGGAACAGATTCCGGATTCTATATTTGATGTTGGAGAAAATATTTTAGATCAAGTGCTTGCTTGCGCCAAGTGCGGGAGGAACTACAAAATCGTGCAGAATGAATTAAATTTTTACAAAAAACATTCAATTCCGGTACCGCGCCAATGTTTCTTCTGTCGAAACAGCGCCAGATTAAAATTTGAAAATCCGATCAAGCTTTGGCACCGAAAATGCATGAGGAAAGGTTGCGAGAATGAATTTGAGACAAGCTATGCTCCTGAGAGACCAGAGATTGTGTATTGTGAGAAGTGTTATCAGCAGGAAGTTTATTAATACTAATTTACTTGTTGTTAAATCATGCATATGCGCAATTTAACAACATCTACGCTATAAGCGTAGATGAAAATTACTAGAGGCAGTCTGGGTTGATACCCAATACATAGTCATTGATTAAATTTAAAGAAGGAACATATTCATCTCCTAAAAATCCTTTTATGTCTTCACTTTTTATCAAAGCGTTATATTTCTGGGTGAAGTTTTTAGAAAGTGGCAGATAAGACCAATGCCACTTTTCTTCATTGTAGCCTGTTTGCCTTTCCGTTCCTTTTTGATTGTAAGGCTGGCAGAATCCAAACGAGTTGGCATTTCTTTCTAGCCATTCATATACCTCGGCGCCTTTTTCGGTTTCAAAATAGTCCGGGTTTGCGTCGTTCAAGTCTATGTCTGTGCCCCAGTGATGCCGGGAGGTGCCCGGGGCAGAGCTGTATTCCAATATTTTTTTAAATCTATTTAAACCGCTTGGAATACTTTTTGATAAATCTTTTCCGTCTACCAGAGTAAGCCCTGTCCATTTATTATTCCAAATATTTTTTTGATAATCAAAATTCCTGGTAGCAGAGGCTATCTTTAAATCCACCCCATCTTTTACGGCCGATTTTTGCATTTCTAGAAATGCTGATAAGGTTTCTTTTCTTAGATACATTTTATTTTGATTAGTAGTGTATCTGAGGGGGATAGGGCCGAAGTCTTCTCGGCTACCTTGGTCAAATTTGCCCATCAAATAAATCTTCTGCTCTTCTTTCTTCTCTGCCTCTTTTAAAGCTAATTGTTCTTGTAAAAATTTTTGATATTTTATTTCGCTTATCTTTTTTTGCTCCAAGGTAAAAAATGACAATAAAATTGCCAACAGAAGTGAAAAAATTAACACCAGGAGAGGGAATTTGTATTTTGAAATTTTACCGGCCATTATGTTACAATATGACGATAATGGAGGCACAAGTCAAGATTTGTCAAAACTGCCAGAAAGAATTCGTGATAGAACCGGACGATTTTGGGTTTTATGAAAAAATAAAAGTACCCCCGCCGACCTTCTGCCCGGATTGCCGGCTACAGCGACGGCTTATGTTTCGAAACGAAAGAACTTTTTATAAACGCAAATGCGATCTTTGCGCCGAAGATATTATTGCTTCCTATCCGGCAGATGCGCCTTTTCCTGTCTATTGCATAAAGTGCTGGTGGAGCGACAAATGGGACCCGACTTCTTATGGCCAGGACTTTGATTTTTCCCGCCCGTTTTTTGAGCAATTTAAGGAATTATTCTACAGGGTTCCCGTTATTGCCTTGATGAACGACGACGGGATTGCGAGTATAAATTGCCAATATAATTACGATTTTGCCTTTAATAAAAACTGCTATCTGTGCGCTTGTGGCTGGTATAACGAGAATGTCCTTTATTCAGCAAACGCAAATCACAATAAAGACACAGTGGATTGCTATACCACGCACAATAGCGAATTGTGCTATGAATGCGCGCTTTGCGAAAAATGCTATGGTTGTTCGCACTGTGTTCGTTGCTCCGATTCCGTAAATTGCATATTTGGTTTCGACCTGCGGGGGTGTTCAAATTGTGTAATGTGCATCGGCCTGCGTAGTAAGCAATATTGCATCTTAAACGAGCAGCACAGCAAAGAAGAATATGAACAAAAAATAAAAGAAATGAAATTAGAGGATAGAAATAATCTTCAGAAATACAAAAAACAATTTCAAGAATTTAGTCTTAGGTTTCCCCGCAAGTATGCGCAATTTGTAAACTGCGTAAAAAGCACCGGCGATATGCTGGTGAATTGCAAAATGTCCAAAAACTGTTTTTATTTTAACGATCTGGAAAACTGCAGATATATGGTAATGAATGACGGAGCGAAAGATTGTCATGATTGCAACAATACCGGGCACCCTGCTCTGTGCTATGAGGCAGTAACTCCGGACAATTCTTATGGCTGTATTGCCACTATTTTTTGCTGGAAATGCAACAAGGCGGAGTATTCCAATAATTGCCATAGCTCGAATAATCTTTTCGGGTGTAGCGCTTTGCGGACATCAGAATATGCAATTTTAAATAAAAAATACTCTAAGCAAGAATATCTGGCATTGCGGGAGAAAATTATTGCTCATATGCGGGAAAGAGGGGAATGGGGTGAATTCTTCCCGGGCACTCTGAGCCCTTTCGCCTACAATGAAACAAGTGCTTATGACTGGTTTCGATTGAATAAAGAAGAAGCTTTAATGAAAAAATATAAATGGAAAGATGAAGAGGAAAGAAATTATCAAATATCTTTGGTTGCCGACAAAGTGCCGGCTGAAATTGCGAAGGTGCAAGATTCAATCATTGACGAAGTACTAGGCTGTGAGCATCAAGGAAAATGCGAAGAAAAATGCACTACTGCATTTAAAATCACTTTGCGAGAACTACAGTTTTACCAAAGGACGAATACACCTTTGCCGACACTCTGTCCGAATTGTCGTTTCTATCAAAGAAGTGAAAATGTAAACCTGCCACATCTTTGGAAGCGAAAGTGCGGCTGCGCAGGCGCTGAGTCAGAAAATAATTTATATAAAAATACCAAAGAGCATTTCCATGGGGCAGCGGAGTGTCGGGAAGAATTTGAGACAAGCTATGCCCCGGACAAACCAGAGATAGTTTATTGCGAAAAATGCTATCAAGCGGAGGTGTATTAGTATGCTATAATCAACAAATAATGCTTTTAAATTTGATTAAAATTTTTCTGCCCACGACTTTTGCCTTTTTTTTAGGATTGCTGCTCACTCCTATTGCCACTCACTTTTTCTATAAATATAAAATGTGGAAGAAGTATGGCAGGAGCGCCAACACTTCCGCCTCCGGCTTTGACAAAATACACAACCAAGAAGCAGAACTCCGGACTCCCCGCGTAGGCGGGATAATCATCTGGGTTTCCGCTTTGCTCGCTACCTTGTTTTTTTATTTATTGTCTATTTTCTTTCCGTCTGCCAGCACGGAAAAGATGAATTTCTTGAGCCGGAATCAAACCTTAATACCATTTTTTACGCTTCTTTTTGGCTCGCTGGTTGGGCTTTGGGACGACCTTATCCAAATTTACGGAAATGGAATATTTGCTCGAGATGACATGTCTTGGCGCAAATGGAAAGCTTTTTTAGTAACGCTGATTTCTTTTGGGATAGGGCTTTGGTTTTTTTATAAATTAGGTATGACCTCTATCCATATCCCCTTTGGCGGAGAAGTTTACTTGGGAGTTTTGATTATCCCATTTTTTATAATTGTCGCGCTGGCGACTTTCTCCGGAGGGGTGATAGACGGGATAGACGGGCTCTCCGGCGGAGTGCTAGTTTTTATTTTCGCCGCTTATTCGGCTATCGCTTTTGCCAACAACCAGATAGACCTGGCAGCCTTTTCCGGAGTTATCGCTGGAGTGACCTTGGCTTTCTTGTGGTTCAACATTCCTCCTGCCAGATTCTACATGGGAGAGACGGGGATTATGGGCCTTACTATTACCTTAGCGACGCTTGCTTTCTTGACTGACTCTGTTTTGATCTTGCCAATCGTCGCTCTGCCTCTAGTGGTCAGCTCTGGCTCGGTTATTATTCAAATGCTTTCAAAAAAGTTTAGGGGAGGGAAGAGAGTGTTCAAGCTGGCACCCATTCATCATCATTTTGAGGCAATTGGCTGGCCATCCTACAAAGTAACTATGCGTTTTTGGATTTTCTCAATCATGTTTGCCATCATTGGTATAATTTTAGCAATTATTAGCAGATAAATTTAAAGGCAAGACCTAACATGTTAGGTCTTGCCTTGGGTAAAGATGAAAGGAAAAAAGGTGGATAGATTTTTTCTAATAATTATATTGCTCTTGCTGGCTCTCGGAGTGGCGATGTTTGTGTCGGCGTCTTTAGGAATCCTGGCGAAAAACACAAAGACTTTTTATTCGGTGCTGTTTAGTCAGCTGGTCCTCGGCCTGGGGATCGGCTTTGTCGGCATGTATTTTTGTTCAAAAATAAATTATAAATTTTGGCGCCGGTTTTCCTTTTTGTTTTTTATCGGAGCGATCCTTTTGACGGCGGCAGTCTTTATCCCTTCCCTAGGCTGGAGCCATGGCGGAGCAGAAAGGTGGATCCAGCTGGGGCCGATTCCTTCCTTTCAGCCGGTGGAGTTTTTAAAATTTGCTTTTGTAGTTTATTTTGCGGCCTGGCTGTCTTGGGCAAAGAGCAGAGTGCAAGATTTTAGATTTGGAGTTTTGCCGTTTGTGATAATGATCGGGATTATCGCAGTAGTTTTACTGAAACAACCAGACACGAAAAGTTTTATTCTGATCACCGTGACCGGGATATCCATGCTTTTTATTTCTAGTGTTCCGATTAAATATATTTTAGGCACAATTCTCGGAGCAGTATTTTTATTTGGCGCTCTGGTTTATTTTACGCCCTATTTGCAAGAACGAGTGAAGACCTTTATCGACCCGGCGCAAGACGCCAAGGGCTCTTCTTACCAGATCCAGCAGTCGCTCATCGCCCTCGGGTCGGGTGGAGTCTTCGGCCGGGGGTTTGGCCAGAGTATTCAAAAGTTCAGCTACCTTCCGGAGCCACAAGGGGACTCTATCTTTGCTGTTTTAGGGGAAGAGCTGGGCTTTGTCGGAGTCACGATCACTATCTTTCTCTATCTGCTTTTTATCTTGCGGGGTTTTTATATTGGTAACAGGACACCGGATGCCTTTAGTGGACTTTTAGTGTATGGAATTGTTATACTAATTACGGCTCAGTCGTTTATGCATATTGCTTCGGTGGTCGGAGTTTTTCCTTTGACCGGAGTGCCGTTGGTTTTTATGAGCCAGGGTGGTACGGCGCTGATGGTGTATATGATGGCTATCGGGATCGTGCTTAATGTGTCAAAATTTCAAAAAAATTAATTTATGAAAATAGTTTTTACAGGCGGAGGGACAGGCGGGCACTTTTATCCAATTATTGCTGTTGTCCAAAAAGTTAATCAGCTGATAGACCATGAGCACGTAGTGGGGGCGGAGCTGTATTATTTTTCTGATAATCCTTACGACAAGGAGATACTTGTAGAAAACAGGCTTCTTTATGAAGAAATAAAATGTGGCAAAATGCGCACGTATTTTTCCTTTCAGAATTTCTCTGACCTCTTTATAACTTTTTTCGGCATTATCAATGCCATTTATAAATTGTTTACTATCTATCCGGATGTGGTGTTTGGCAAGGGAGGATACGCGTCGTTCCCGACTATTTTTGCAGCTAGAATTTTACGTATCCCCGTTATTATTCACGAATCTGACTCTGCTCCGGGGCGGGTAAATAAATGGGCTGGTCATTTTGCTAAAAAGGTGGCGGTGTCTTTTGAGCAAGCCGCAGAATATTTTTCTAAAAAGAATGTGGCCTGGACGGGGCAACCAATAAGAGCCGAGATAGCGCACAAAGCCGATAAAAACGAAGCCTTTAAATATTTTAAATTAGAAGAAAATATCCCGGTAATTGTTATCCTTGGTGGTTCTCAAGGAGCCGAACTTATAAACAATGTCGTTTTGGATGCTTTGCCGAGGTTAATAAAAAATTACCAGATTATTCATCAAACCGGGATTAAGAAATTCAAAACAGTTTCCGGGCAAGCGGAAGTGATCTTGGCCGAAAACACATATGGAACAAAATATTTGCCTTTTGCTTTTTTGAATTCTTTGCAAATGAAAATGGCTGCCGGAGTTGCCACTATCATTGTTTCCAGGGCTGGGTCTACTTTATTTGAAATAGCTTCCTGGGGCGTGCCCTCCATCTTAGTGCCATTTAAAAATTCAAACGCAGACCACTCCAGAAAAAATGCTTACAATTATGCCCGAGCCGGAGCGTGCAGCGTGGTAGAAGAGGCGAACATGACGGCTAACATCTTGAGTTCGGAAATTGAGAGAATCCATAACGACAAAACGGGATATGAGCAAATGGTTCAAAATGCCAAAGCGTTCGGGAAAGTTGGCGCCGCCGAAAAAATAGCCAAGGCCATAATGGACATCGCCCTAAGCCATGAGAAATAGAAATAAATACAACCCTCCTAACCTTGATATAAAATACACAACCCTCTCCCGACCTCTCCCTTATCAGGGCGAGGAGAAACGGTAGTGTCTTATCCCCTTGATAAGGGGGATTTAGGGGGTTGCATTTTATTTTAAAAAAGTATTTAGAAGGTTGCGTTTCTGTGCTATTATATAGTTATGTCAGAAAATAAGGTTGTTACTAGGTTCGCGCCCAGCCCGACAGGGTTTTTGCATATAGGTAACTTTAGAACGGCTATTTTTGCCTATTTTTTTGCTAGAAGAAACAGTGGCACTTTTGTATTTAGAATTGAAGATACCGACAAAGAACGTTCCAAAAAGGAATATGAGAAAGATATAATTGACGGTTTAAGTTGGCTTGGGCTTGAATATGATAAATTTTATAGACAATCAGAACATACTGATAAATATAAATTTTATTTAGAGAAAATGATAAAAGACGGGAATGCTTTTATCTCTAAAGAAGAAGCTAAAGACGGAAGCGGGGTTATTAAGGAACTTGTTCGGTTTAAAAATCCCAATATTGATGTTACTTTTAAAGATGAAATAAAGGGAGAAGTGACGATGAATACCAAAGATCTAGGAGACTTTGTAATTGCTAAAAATTTAAACGAGCCGTTGTTTCATCTGGCAGTCGTGGTGGATGATTTTGAAGCAGGAATAACTCATGTTTTGCGAGGGGAAGACCATGTTTCAAATACTGCCCGTCAAATTTTAATTCAAAGAGCTATTGACGCGCCTACTCCAAACTACATTCATGTACCACTTGTTTTAGGTCCGGATCGATTAAAACTTTCTAAGCGCAGAGGGGCTTTACCTCTGACCGAGTACAAAAAGCGCGGTTTTTTACCTGAAGCAATGCTAAATGGGGTTACATTTATCGGCTGGAATCCGGGCACTGATAAAGAAATTTTTACTAAAGATGAGTTAATAAATACTTTTGATATAAAACGAGTGCAAAAGAGTCCAGCCATTTTCAATGAAGAAAAATTGGAATGGTTTAATAAAGAGCATTTAAAATTATTATCAACTAAAGAAGTTGAGAAAAATATTCTTGAGTGGTTGCCGGAGGAAATGCAAAATCCTAAAATTATTCCGGTGATTTTAGAAAGAATTAGTAAATGGGGAGACATTAAAGACATGGTAAGAAGAGGGGAGCTGGACTTCTTTTATAAACAGCCAGAATACGAAAAGAAAAAATTAGTTTTCAAAAATACTTTACCTGAAAAAATTTCAGAAAATTTAAAACAAGCAATCGAGGCGCTCGAAAAACTAAACGAAAAAGATTTTACAGGAGAGAATGTAAAGAATATATTAATGTCTTTGGCTGATAAGGCAGATAGCAGGGGAGAGGTGCTGCATCCTGTGCGTTTTGCCCTATCCGGGCTGGACAAGTCCCCCGACCCTTTTATTATCGCGTCCATTTTAGGCAAAAATGAAACTATATCCAGACTACAAAAAGCTCTTTAGAAATACAAGGCAAGACCTTGTACAAGTACAAGGTCTTGCCTTGGTAATATTGATGTTAATTCTGCTGCCTTTTACTTTTTCCTATGCGGAAACGGCGCAAGAAGTTCAAAACAAAATTAATCAAAAAGATTCTGACATCAAAAAACTCCAGCAAGAAATAGCCTCGTATCAAGCCCAGCTTGATACTCTCGGACAGCAGAAAAGCTCCCTAAATAGTTCATTAAAACAATTAGATCTAACTAAACAAAAGTTAAATGCAGACATTAGCATAACCCAAAATAAAATTGATAAAACAAATCTGACGATCCAAAACCTGAGCTCAGACATTGGCAACAAGCAAGATCGAATAAACAACGACAATAAAGCGATCGCTCTTGGCTTGAAGCAGATAAACGAGGCTGAGCAAAACGGGGTACTAGCAACTCTATTGTCAGACAATAATTTTACTGTTGCTTGGAACGACATAGATAATATTGTAAGTGTGCATGATAATATTAGAAAAAGTATTTTAAATTTAAAAAAGGTTAAAAGCGCCCTGGAAGACACCCGGCAACAAACCATTGATGCCAAGAATCAGCTTACAAGGCTTTATGCGGAGCTCTCCGACCAGCGGAAAATAGTAATTGAAAATACTAATGAAAAAAACAAGCTGTTGAAGCAAACAAAAAACAGCGAGGCAAATTACCAAAAGATTTTAAAAAATCGGCTAGCGCAAAAAGAGTCACTGGAAAAAGAACTTCGCGATTATGAGTCACAGCTTAAATATATTCTAGATCCGTCCAAACTGCCGAACGCCGGAGTATTTTCTTGGCCACTTGATTATGTATTTATCACTCAGCTTTTTGGAAAAACCGTAGACTCAAAAAGGCTGTACCTTTCTGGTTCGCACGGCGGAGTGGATTTTAGGGCGCCTGTCGGCACGCCCGTCAAAGCTATGGCTGCTGGGGTAGTGAAAGGCACAGGGAATACTGACCTCCAATGCCCTGGAGCCTCCTTTGGCAAGTTTGTCTTTATTGCTTATGACAACGGCCTTTCTAGCGCTTTTGGGCATTTGTCGCTTATTAAGGCCAACGTAGGGGATAGGGTGTCCACTGGCCAGGTGGTGGCTTATAGTGGCAATACCGGCTATTCTACCGGCCCGCATTTGCATGTGACAGTCTACGCTCCAAACGCGGCTGAGGTGAAGGGCCTGCCAAGCAAATCTTGCCCCGGAAGAATATTGACGCAACCCCTAGCGCCTATTAACGCCTACCTCGACCCAATGTACTATCTGCCGGCCACCACTCTGAGTATGTATAAATAATTTATTAGTGTGGTAAAATATAATTATGAAAAGCAAAATATTTATCCCGTCCTTGGCGGGGAAAAATACGCAAGGTGGTTTTTTAGAATTAATTATTATTATTGTGGTTGCGTTGTTAGTAATGAATTATTTTCATCTCACGGTGTCCGGAGTCTTGGCTTATTTTGGCACTTCCGTATCTGAGATTGTAGATTGGGTCAAATCAGCCTTTCAGAATGTGGTTAAATAAGATAAAGCAAACCCCCAAGCACAATGTGCGTTATGTTCGGGGTAATGTCCTTTGGGACTTTACCCCGAACATATATTGTGCGACACGCTTCTATATTAATTACACGAGCTGGAAAGCGAGTATCCGGCTGCCTGGGCCTCTTCCCCTGTCGTAAAGTAGATTCTATTTTCTGTCTTGATAGTTTTGCCAGCTGAACAGTTAGTTGTGTAATATTTACTTCCCTTACTGGATGCGAAAAAATTTTTTCCTGTCGAGTTAGTGTCAAAGACGGTCTTTGACACGTTGGTTTCAGTTGCTACGGCGGGCAGGATTTTTAGGCTTTCTGAGGCATTTTCCTTGGACAGTCTCCCCAGCTCAAAGGACCCTGTGCCGACTAAAATTACGATGATAACCACCAAGACATCCTTTCCTTTTTCACTCTGGAGCGTCTCCTTGAAGAACTGCTTGATTTTTTCCATAAAATAAATTATACTATGCTCTGTTGGTAAATTATACGATAACTAGCCCCTAGAAGCTATAACTTAGAAACTAAACATATGGCACATAGAAAAGCCGGCGGAACAGCCAAAAACTTAAGAGATTCGCAACCAAAATACCTCGGTATCAAGCTTACTGATGGACAGAAGGCTCAGTCGGGTTCTATTATCGTTCGTCAGCGCGGTACAGCCATCCTGGCCGGCACAAATGTATCCACAGGCAAAGATCATACCCTTTTCGCTCTCAAAGACGGCATTGTAAAATTCGGCTCTAAACGCAAAACATCTTTCAACGGCAATACGGCAGTCAAAAAAGTAGTGAACGTAGTAATTTAAATTCTCTCAACTATAAGCTTGAACGAAGACTTTTTGCTTGCCCCGCCGGCAGTTTTTATTTCAATCGGAATTTCAAACTCCCCTATTTCTTTAATTGGTTTTTCGAGGACAATGCATTCTTCGCTTAGGTCAGCGTGTTGCTGAGTTTTCATTTCTTCAATAAGTTCTTTTACGTGGATGGATTTAAACAAACTTCCCTTCTCGTTAGCTTTTCTTTTTATAACTACAGTTTTGTTTTTTATTTCTTCTAAATTTTTAAGCAAAAGATCTTCTTGGATCTGCCTTTCTATTACTAACCCCTGCTGGTGTTGCTCAAGTGAGGCGATGGCCTTCGGGGTCGCTATCTCGGCGAGCTTTCTCGGCAATAAAAAATTCATAGCGTAGCCGTCGTTCACTTCTTTGATGTCATATTTCTTCCCTACCCTGGATACGTCCTGTAAAAATATTACTTTCATAAATTAGTTTCTAGGTTCTGGTTATTTGGCTAGTAATAACTCAACTGCTTTGTTTAATTGCGGATCCACTTTAGCATCTATGTCTTTTTGGGTTATTTCCACGGGGTAGTCGGGAGTTAGGCCTTTTAAGGAGATAGAAGTTCCGTTTGGAGTCAGCCACTTAGCCACAGTGATTTTCAATATGGTGTCGGAAGTTATGTCTACCACTTGCTGTACTGAACCTTTCCCGAAGCTCTGCGCGCCGACCAGCTTGGCGCGTCCGTTGTCTTGCAGTGCCCCGGCCAGAATCTCAGATGCCGAAGCGGAACCTTCGTCAATTAAAATGACGAATTTTAATTTATCGTTGAAGATGTCATACCCCTTGCTTCGGAGTACATCCGGCTCTTGGTTACTACCGTAGTCTTCAGTTACGACTACTTTGCCTTCCGGCAAGAACCAGCTGGCCATGTCCACCGCGGCATCCAAATATCCACCTGGATTCCCTCGCAGATCAAGTAAGAGCTTACTGCTACCAGTATTCACAAATTGTTTTATGGCATTGCGAAAAAGGTTGGCCGAGTTCGCGTCGAAACTATAAAGTCTGATCACAAAAATACCGTCTTTTCTTAATTCTGTGTCCAAGGTCGGGATATTGATCGTGTCTCTGATGATAGTAACTTCCTTCGGCTGTTGTAGTCCTTCGCGGAAAATGGTGAGGACGACTGGCGTGCCTTTTGGTCCGCGGATTAATTTGATAGCTTTGTCGATGCTTAGGCCGGTGGTGGTGGTCTTGTCTATCTTGAGGATTTTATCGCCGGACCGGATGTCCGCTCTATAAGCAGGAGTGTCTTTTAATGGAGCGATAACAGTTAAGACCTTCTCTTTTATGCCAACTTCCATGCCAATGCCGTCAAAATTGCCGGCGATTACTTCTTCAAAAGCCTTTGCCTCATCTGGATTAAAGAATACGCTGTATGGGTCGTTTAAAGAGCTTACTAGGCCCGAAATAGCGCCATAAACTCTGTCCTGGTCGGTTATGGAATCGGCTTTTGGATATTTTTCGTTGATGGTGTTCCAGACTTTCCAAAAAGGAGAAAAGTCTGTCTTGGTGGCCACTTGAACATCTTTATTAGAAAGGCCGATTATCTTGTCTATCTCAGGCCTGTTGTAGTCCCCCACATATACACCCGTCAGGAAGGTAGCCAGAAACAAAGCGCCGATGGCAACGACAGTAGCGATACGTCTTGTTTTTGAAAAATTCTCCATTTAGTTATTTGCTATATTTGCTCTTCCCTTCTAAATTCATTTTCTGAAAAATTGTCAAAGGTTTTTTGTTTTTTAATTTCTACTTTTTTTAATTCTCTATACAAAGTAAAACTTAAATAAATCAGCCCCAAGCCGGAAAGAGCAGTCAAAACATCTTTCCATGAATATGGAAAACCCAGAAATGGCAACAATACCATCCAAACACCTAAAATTAAAAATATGCGCGCTCTTCTCATAAGCTCATTGTATTTCATCAACAAACAAAATGCAAATATGTCTATTTATGCTTATTCCTTTTGGTTTGAATAATCCAGACTCTGAATAGTTACCATCTCTCGGTAGCTTAAATAATAGTTGGCAATAAAAATTGCCCCAATGATAGCCAAAACAACTAGGCCATTGGTGATTAGGTCTGCATGATGGTTTTTCATTTTTATTATAATATACAAAAGCAAAGCGACAAAAATTATTCCAAAAAAGATAAGCAAGATCGTGTTTGTGGTATTGCGGGGAGAAGCAAATATTTTCTGCCAAAAAGTCGGTTCTGTAACAGGCAAAGTATTATTAGGTACGGCTTCAGCTCCGAGAACTTTAGGTAAAACATTTTTTACTTCGGCTGGCGTGGAAACTTTCGCTGTTTTGGTTTCAGTAATTTGCTTGGCCGGGGTTGTTGTTTTTGGCAACGGATTTGCATAAACTTGGACTACGAAGACCGTGCTGTGTCCTTCGTATATGCCGGTGGCAATGCCAGTGCCTATCTCCGTGTAATTTTTCTTCACAATGTTTGCTTTATGGGTGGGGCTGTTCATCCAGGCATTAGTAACATCTTGGGAATCTATAAAATCAATGGCTAAATTTTCTCCGGCGTATTGGTATTGATACCCGACTGCTTCAAGCCAATACCAAGGCGTTTTTCCTTCGGGGCTGGTATGAGCGAAGTACCCTTTAGTGGCCATGTCTACTGCTTTCATTTCGGCTGCTTTATTTAGGACTGGATTCACTGTTAGGATTGCCAGGTTTTGAGACTCTCTTTTAGCATTAGTCAGGTCGTCCAAAACTGCCGGCAAAACTGCCGCCATCCCGCCGGTGGTGTTCAGGTGAGAGATGGTCGGCAAAAGAAAAATCAGAGTTTCCAGCAACAGGAGAACTAGAATAATATTGCGAGTATTCTGCCGGCGCAAAATATGCGGACGGTGACTGTTCCCTTCGTGCGGGATAAAATGCTTTTTCAGCCAAGAGATCATTCGTTTATTATACCAAATTTATTTGTTTAAAACTGCTCTAGTGAGCGCTCCCACTACCCCGTCCCCTTTTAGGCCGTTAGCAAGCTGGAACTTTATCACAGCTGCTTTGGTTTTGGCTCCAAATTTTCCATCAACTGTTCCGAGATTGTAGCCGAGGTTGGTGAGGAATTTCTGGAGTTCGGTAACTTCATTCCCCTTTGAATTTTTCTTCATTAGTTTTGTGAAGTTGAAAGAGGTTGCGCCGAGAACTTGGCCGATCGTCGGAGTAGCTGTTGTGACCGCTCCGGTTGCCAAGGTGGTGGTAGTTGGTACGGTTGCTACTGTCGTTATCGGCGGGATATAACGTCCGCCTCCGCCACTGCCACCACCCGAACTGCTAATACCTTGAGAGTAAGCGACGAAGGTGGAGAAGTGCTTGGTCCAGACGAGGAGATCGCTTCCGGAATCAATCTTGCAATCTGCTCCCGCCGCCAAGGTAGGCGTGGTGGCGCTGTCGCAGATGGTGGGTATCGGGTGAAAGGTGCCACCCTGCGACCAGCCGACGTACTTGCCTGCCTGTCCGGCGAAAGTTAATTTTACCGCTTTATCAAATTTGAGATGCGTGTCCCCTGCGCCGATCTCTATGGCTTCTATGGCGGTAGCAGTTCTCCCTGAGTCTGGAGTCAAGGTATAGGTGCTGGTAATCACCGGCAAGGAAATGCTTCCGTCCCAGCTTGAAGGACCAGTGATAACTAGGTTTGCCGGCATTTCAATATCGATCCCTCCCTCTGAAGTGCTGGTGCTGGTAGTTTCGGCGCTTCCTTGCGTGCCACTCTTGGTGCCATCACCATTATCTGTCGGAGTGGTAAAGAGGTGCGTGGTTGAAGGTGTGACGTGCACTACGAAAGTAGTTTGGGTGGCAGCGTTGCCGGCGGTGTCGCTCTTAGAACAAGTTACTGTCGTGTCCCCTTCCGCAAAAGTTGTGCCGGAAGCTGGGGAGCAGGTGGCTGCTGCGGTGGCGTCAATGTTGTCGGTGGCATTTGGAGAAGTGTAAGTGACTGTTGTGCCTAATGCGGAGGTGGCCTCTGCGGTCACATCGGCATGCGCCGCGATCACCGGCGCTGTGGTGTCGATATCGAACTGCGTGAAGTGTGCCGCAGAGAAGGTGACTTTGTGCAGACCGGCATTATAGGTGAATCCGCTGGTAACTCCGGTCAAGACTGCACCTGTGTCATCGCGCACGATTAGATTTGCTGCCGTCACTGGGGTCATGATGTTGTACATTTCGAGCGAAGCGCCGGTCGCGGCAAACACGGCCGAGGTGCGAGCGTCGAGGGCAATCCTGCCGTTGCCTTGCTCCAGCTTCGTGCCGAGATTTTGCAAGAAAGTTTTTGTAGCATCGGCAGAAAGATCCAGCGCGCCGGAGAAAGTCAGCTTGCCGACTGGCGAACCAGAAATAGATTTTTCAAAATAAAGACCGGAGAAGGCCGTGACATTGTTGGTCGTCACAGTGTTCATATTGTTTGCAATATCACTACCGGGAGCTGCTAGTGTTGCTGAAATGATAGCGAATGCATCAGCGACAGAATCTTTCACATGCACAGTACGCGTCGTTGAAGAATGATTTCCGTGCGCATCAGTGGCGTCATATGTGATGGTGTTATTGCCGACTACTGCCGTGTTGACACTACCCGATGGCGTGGCTGCAAATGAGCCGTCCACTAGATCTGAAGCGGTTGCACCGAGTTCAGTGTAGGCTGTATTTATTTCTACATCAGGAGTTGAACCATTAAGGGTAATGGTGGGCGCGGTCGTGTCGCGTACTGTTAAGATGAAAGTGGTGGAAATTGCCGGATTCCCTGCTGTGTCGGTTGCATTACAGGTAATTGTTGTTGCTCCGAGAGCGAAAACCGAACCAGAGCTAGGTAAACAAGTTGCTGTGCCAGCCGGGTCAACATTATCACTTGTCGCTGGTGATGTATAAGTTACAGTGGCGCCTGAAGCAGAAGTTGCCTCGGCAGTGACATTGGCGTGTGCGGCAATGATAGGCGCAGTGGTGTCAACTGTAATAGTGTATGGAGCCAGGTCAAGATTAGCAACAGTGGTTCCTGCAGCATCATTGATGTTAACCTGCAATGTGTATACATCATCCGGCACGACAACGGCTCCTGCATTTTTGCCGTCCCATATTTTAGTCGCAGTGGTAACGAAATCTGTAATTTCAGTGAAAAATTTTACTTCGACGCCTAGGCTGTTTAGGATCTTTATACGAGTAAATTTAACTGCTTCGTTCGCATTGAGAACGATGGACACTGAAGCTGGAGTGTTCGGATTAAACACGACACTCTGTGCCGAACCATTTAGTGTGTAGGAAGAAACGGCTGGAACAACACTAATAGTGATGTTGTCTGTAGCGGTAAATCCCCCGTCTACTGTGGTGACGGTAATAATAGCTGAGCCTACAGCTACTGCGGTAACTAGACCAGAATTATCTACAGTTGCAATGTTTAAATCATTAGAAGACCAAGTAACTGTTTGGTTGGTTGCATTTACTGGCGTGATGGTAGCAGTAAGCTGGTCGGTAGCGCCGACTGCGAGAGTACGACTCGTTTCATTTAAAGAAACCCCGGTGACCGCAACATTTGCCGGAGGAGAAACTGTTACCGTTACGGTGTAAGCTTGAGTACTACTGTCTTGTGCCGTTACTGTATAACTGACCGGATTAGTAAAATCTGTCGCCGTGCCAGAAGTTGGGCTTACAGTTGCATTCGCAGAAACGGTAATCGTCGGTACTAATGCGGTTATATTTGTGCCGTTAGGTACGGTAAGGGCTACTGTATGTGCTGTATTGTCCACTGTTCCAACGACAGCCGGAGAAAGAGAATTAAAATCAAATGAGGTGATATTTTTAGCGGAGCTAAGAGAAACTATGTTTAAATCAGGAACAGTAATAAGACCGCCACCGGGGTTTGTTTCAGTATTAAGTACTGTAATTGTAGCTGTCAGTCCTGAGTAAGAAGCAACGAGTTGAATTTGATCTCCAGCTGAAGGAGCTGGGACTAGATTTACTGTATCAGAACTATAAAACCCGCCTCCAGCTGTTAAGTCAGGCAATGTAAATACGGCAGAGCTGTTTGTTAGGTCTTGCATAGTAACAGTTGCTCCGTCTATCGGTGTTCCGTTAAAAGTAACCATACCCATAATCGGAAGTGGAGCAGAGATAGCGAATGAAGTGTTTGGCGTAAATGCTGTTGCAAATACTATTAATGAAACTAAGACGAATATTTTTATTTTTGCTATATTTTTAAATATGTTCATATTTTTTTATTAAATTCTTATAATTTATGAATAAACAATCCATCGCCAGGATTGATAGTAAACTTATTAAGCGGAATATTCAAGATGTAATCAGTCCACTGTTTAGTTGTATTATTAAATCGTGAGACGATGTTGACACCTGGATTTGCTAAAGCGAATGCATCCGCGGTTGTTGGTACAGCTGTCCAGCCGATTAAATTCCAACCAGCGACGAGCGCTGAGAGAACAACTGGTGTCGGAATAAATGTCGCGCTGATAGTGTGGGTGGCCACAACATTGGTGAAAGTATATGTTGTCACCGCTCCGACTGATACGCCGTCAACCAAGACATCTGCCACCTGATAACTTGCGGTTGGTGTAATGGTGTATGCCTGACTGCCACCCGTAGTGACTGTCGTCGTCCCAATTGGAGTGATTGACCCGTTCGCGCCAGACGAAGCAACAATATTAAAAGTTACAGCGGGGATGAAAGAAAAACTTGCACTAATAGTGTGATTTGCGATTATGTTAGTGAAGGTGTAGCTGGTCATTGCCCCGACTGATGTGCCGTCAACGAGAACATCGGACACGGCGTAGCCGGCAGATGGAGTGATGGTATATGTTTGAGAACCTCCCGAGAGAATACTGGTATAGCCTGTCGGGCTCACTGTCCCGTGCACGCCCGCAGATGCTGTGATGCCAAAAGTTCCCGGAATAGCGGTGGCGGTGAAGGATGCAGATGTATATTTAGAACCACTTGTCGCAGTGACAGAGGTGGTGCCAGGAGAAACTGCCGTTACTAACCCCGAATTATTTACAGTAGCAATCGCTGGAAAATCAACTAGCCAAACGATAATGGGTTGCGTCGACATCAGAATGCCATTTGTGTCGTAAGCTGTAGCAGTAAATTGAGAAGTGGAGCCGACATCTGCACTTGTAGAAAAAGGAGAGATGGCTATTGAGCCTAGAGTTTGGGGCGCGGCAGTAACCGTTATTAAAATAGAACCGCTGATTCCTCCGCTAGAGGCGGTGATAGTCGTCGTACCGGCTGCTGTGGCAGTTAATACATATGTGCCTTGGGTATTCGGTGTCGCACTCATGGTCGCAACTGATGTGTCAGAACTGGCCCAAGTAATCGTGGGTGCAGGTAAAAGGGCTACACCAGCCTGGTCCAAAGCTTCGGCAGCCATTCCCCAACTATGACCAACTTGTAAAGTATTATTTATTGGGAATTGCGTTATGTTGATTGTGGTTAAAGCGGCAGAAGCGGAAAAAGGTGAAAGCAAGCAGAAAACAAATAAAACAACGGCTACGATAAAAAGATTGTTATTTCTATGTTGTGTTTTCATAAATATAAATAATTTACTTTTAATACTAATAATTATACTATAGAAGAGTAGTATTTTAAGTTAAATTTAACATTAATGAAAAAATTGAACTTTTTATCAGATAATATTAGCTTTTTCCCTGTAAGCTTGGTGGATCTTTTTGGGGCAATAATTTTTTTATTTGGACTATATTTAACTAGCTTGGTTAGCTATGACATTTTTCACTCTTTAGTGGAGCTTTTCAGTATTATCGTCGCTTTTGGGATGTTTATTATTTCTTGGAATGCGCGCAGTTTTTTTGATAATCATTTTTTGCTTTTTTTGAGTATCGCCTACATCTTTGTTTCCGTTATTGATATAGCTCATACCTTGGCTTACAAAGGTGTAGGAATTTTCTATTTTTTTGATCCAACTTCCAACCTGGCTACTCAACTTTGGGTGGCAGCCAGATACCTACAAGCTATTTCTTTATTAGCCGCCCCCCTTTTTTTGACCAGAAAAATTAATATAAGATTTGTTGCAGAAATTTTCTTCTTAATTATTGTTTCGGTTTTTGTCTCCATTTTTTATTTGAAAGTTTTTCCCACCGCTTACATCGATGGTCTGGGATTAACTCCATTTAAAATATGGAGTGAATATATAATCTCCTTTATTTTAGTTTGTTCTATTGTTTTTCTTTTTAGAAAAAGAAAAACTCTAGATAAAAAAGTTTTTTCTTTGATACTGTATTCAATTATTTTTACCATTGCTTCAGAGTTATCTTTTACCACTTACATTGGTGTTTTTGATTTTTCCAATATGTTGGGACATCTATTTAAACTAATCTCTTTCTTGCTGTTGTATAAAGTGATTTTAGAAGTCGGGTTGAAAAACCCCTTGGCTTATATTTTTAGAAACATGGAACAAAATGCCGAAATCTTAAGAAATTCTGAATTAAAATTTCGTACGCTGATAAAATTGGCGATCAATCCGATTGTGATGACTGACGGTCGGGGCGTAATTATACTGAGCAATGATTCCACTGAGCGGGTATTCGGCTGGAAAGAAGAAGAGATAGTCAATAAATCTTTCGCGGAAATTTTCCTTTTACAGAATAAAGACAAGGTAGATTTGAATAAATTTATAAATACCGAGGAAGAAAGCAGAGTTGCGCATGAAAGACATCAAATTTTAAGTGCTAGAAAAAACAAAGAGGAATTCAATCTAGAACTTAATTCATCTCACTGGACAATCAATAATGAAACTTTTTTTGGTTTCTTAATGCGAGACTTAACTAAAGAAATAGAATTGGATAAATCTAAGTCGGAGTTTATTTCCCTTGCGGCTCATCAGTTGCGGACGCCACTTGCCACCATTTCCCTAACCTCGGAAATGTTGCTCAAGGGTATCGTCGGTGATATTTCCAAGGAAAATAAAAAATATTTTAAAATTATTATTAAGGAGATAAAGGGTATGAATGAAATGATCAGGATATTTTTAAATATTACCCGAATCGAGATGGGAAAATTCCCTATAAAAATGGAGTCGGTAGAGCTATCGGAAGTACTGGATAATATAACGGCAAACCTGCTCCAGCAAATTAATTACAAAGAGATTCGTTTTAAAAAGAATTATAAAAAAAATTTACCAGTGTTAAATTTAGATAAAAATGTAATGAAGATTATTTTGGAGAACCTTCTCTCTAACGCTATTAAATATTCCAATAAGGGAGGAACAATTACCCTGACAGCTAAAGAATATGAAGAGAATGTAATTATCGAGGTTAAAGATGACGGGGTGGGTATTCCTGAAAAAGATCAGCCTAGAATATTCACCAAGATGTTCCGAGCCGAAAATGTTTTTCGTATCAAAAATGAAGGTTCTGGCTTTGGGCTTTATCTAGTAAAGAATTTAGCTAAACAAATCAACTACGACATCACCTTTAAATCAAAAGAAAACCAAGGTAGTACTTTTACGCTCTCTATTCCCAAAGAACAAAATTAATTTCAAATTTAACTTTGGTTGATACTATTGCCACATATGGTATGGTGGAATTTTCTAAAAACAAAAACTAAAAATAATACTCCAACTTTCCGAACTGCTTTTAAGAAAAATTTTGGAGAGTATCTAACCGATTCATATGGGCGTGCTTTGTATTGTAACACCGGAGACAATATAAAAACGATGCATGATGACATTGAAGGTATTCGCAGTGATTTTCATTTAGGCATCTGGCAGGGCTTCTATAAAGATAAACTCAATATTCAGGCTCCTTTCAAAAAAGAAGACTTTTGTGGTGTTGTTAGACCTAACGGTCAAAAACAAATAGCCTATAAAAACTATCCCATATATTATTATGCTAACGACCTCGAACCTAGGGATACGAACGGTGAAGGTATCAACAACCAGTGGTTTTTAGTGAAAATGAATTAGACTTTCAGCTTGTAACCGACTCCGCGAACGGTTTCAATTAGTTTATTTTTCCGGCCAGTATCTACCTTGGTACGCAATCGATTGATATAAACTTCAATAATATTAGAAAAAGAATCGTAATCGAAATCCCAAAGATTATCCGCTAGATCTATTCTTTCTATTACTTGGTTTGGTCGGCGCATTAAATATTCTAAAAGCCTAAATTCTTTGAGAGTGAGCTCGAGGTTTTTTCCGTTTCTTAAGACCGTTTTTTTGCTTGGCGATAAAATTAAATCCGCAACTTTTAATTCAGTCGGTAGGACTGCTTTAGGTCGGCGGGTTAATGCTCGAATGCGGGCAAATAATTCCGAAAGCTCAAATGGTTTAGACATATAGTCATCTGCTCCGATGTCGAGAAGTGCAATTTTGCTCTCCGTATCGTATTTGGCGGTAAGTATCAAAACCGGAATCGAAATTTCCATTTGACGGATAGTTTGGCAGATTTCCCTGCCCGTTCGTTTTGGCAACATCAAATCCAGAATAACTAAGTCGTAATCTTTATGATTAAGTAAAATACGATTTTGTCCAGCTTCCCCGTCCATTAAGTAATCGACGGCATAGCCTTCAGATTCAAGACTTTTCTTTATTAATTTTACTAAGTTTTCTTCGTCCTCAATAATTAGGATCTTCATAATTCTATTCTATTAAAATCAAATTACATGTCAACCTTTATTTAAAACAAGGTAGTAGATCTTTAATAAAAGTTTCACTACGGGGTAAAATATTCAGGCGTGTTGACGGACATCCAGTCCAGAAGCTGGCGCATAATAGACGAGGCAGCGCCACTGCCCGACGTTGCAGGGCCAGCTTCCATCATTACCGCAAAGGCGTACTTAGGATTTTCGTAAGGGAAAAAACCGATGACCCAGGAGTTGACCTTGTTTTTAGCCAGGCCGACCTGGGCGGTGCCTGACTTGGCGGCTACTTGTACATAAGGCACATTCAAAGCAGAAACGGTTCCGGAAGTTACCGCCATGCGCATCCCTTGATGCACCGTATCAAAATATTCTTTATTCAAATATAAATTCGAAAATGAATTTTCTTTTTCTGTGTCGCCGAGTACCAAATGCGGAGTTAATATCTTGCCTCCGTTGCCGATGGCGGCTACGGCTCTAGCCATCTCCATCGGAGTCACCTGGAATCCATATTGTCCGATGGCGGTGTGGTAAGTATCGCCGATGCGCCAAGGGTCCCCTTTGAAATTTTGCAGTTTCCAGGCTGGGCTGGGGATTGTGCCAAATTTTTCGTCCGGCAGGTCCACCCCGGTCTTGTCTCCAAAGCCAAAAAGCTTGGCATATTTTTCAATGTTGGCAATCCCCAGCCCTTTTTGATCTTTATACCCTCCTCCGATTTCATAAAAATATACGTCCGAAGACACCGCCAAAGCTTCCATCATATTGGTCCACCCGTTTGCCTGCCAATCTTTAAAAACAGTTTTTTGATCAGGAAAATATGGATTTGGAATAGAGATGGATCCGGTGGAAAGGATTTTTTTATACGGGTCGATCACGCCTTCGGCCAAAGCGCCCAAAGCAAAAAACGGCTTCACTATCGAGCCAGGCGTGTAAAGTCCAGAAATATTTTTATCCAAGAAAACTTTTCTTTTGTCTGTTAAGTATCCATTTATCGCGCCCACATCTTTCCCTAAGGACAAAATTTCAGAATCATACTCGGGGTAGCTGGTGGTGGTTAGTATTTCTCCGTTCTCAATATTTAAGACAACGCCCGAACCGCCGGTAAAAGTTCTGTTGGCGGATAAATTTTTAATAAGATTGAATAATTCCTTTTGAATTCTTGAATCAATAGTGGTGACTAGGTCTGTGCCTTGCTTCGGAGCGTTGACGATGTTTTCAGAATATACTTTACCTAAGGCGTCTGTCTCTATTATTTTTGCGCCATTTTCGCCCTTGAGTAGATCGTTGTATTGTTTCTCCAGTCCGTCCTTGCCGATAAATTCTCCTTGCCAGAAGTTACCGGTTTTGTCCTGTGTAGGATAGCTCACATACCCGGTCAGGTGAGCGAAGCCGGGCGCCAAGTACGCCCGAGTGGGCACAGAATTGATATCGTTTTTTTTGTTCCAAACCAATTCCACTTTATTGCGGTCGTAGATCATTCCCCGGTCGGTAAAAATAATCGCTTTTTCTAAAATATTATTTTGGCTTCGTTTGAAGTTCGTCTCGCCTTTTTGGATCTGCAGATAGAATAGGCGGGTGCCGAAAATCCCAGTAAAAAATAGAAATAAAATCCCCAAGAAGTAAACTGTTTTTTTCGGAATGGGGCGTTCTATCCTCCCTTCAAACTGCTGGCGGTCGAAATTTAGCAAGTTTTTTGAATCCAAAAAAATCTCATCGGGGTCCACTAAAGAGTTTGTTTTATTTTTCCGCCGAAGGGCGGATTTTTTAATTATTCTGGCTATCATTTGAATAGAACTTTACGTATTTCTTTATTATCTCAATAATGATCAAAACTATTATAGACGCAAAAAAAGAAACAAAAACCATGCCGGAAAATTTAGCCACTTTGGCTCCAAAAAGCGCGTCAGAAAGCAGGAATAAAACGCAAGCTTCCCAAAAAACATTAAAATAAATCATGCCCGCGAGAGCTAAAATTACCGACATCCAGAAAGGCATAAAAAGCACGGAAAATAAAAGTAAAACAGTAGCCAAAATGCGAAGAATCATAGTCCTATCTTACTTGGAAGCAAGCTTGGACGCAAGGCCGGTGTAGTTTTCCGGAGTTATCTTTAGTAGCTCTTTTTTTATTTTGTCGTTAACTTCTAGAGAATTAATAAATTTATGTATATTTTCCAGAGTAATTTTTTTTCCGCGAGCTAATTCCTTCAATTTCTCATACGGCATGGCTATGCCTTCGCGGCGCAAAATAGTCTGGATGGCTTCCGTGATGACTTCCGGATGATTATTTAAATCTTCCAAAGCTTTTTCTTTACTTACCACTATTCTACCCAATTGATTGTTCAAATATGCAAAACCTATCAAGCTGTGCCCAAAAGCGGTGCCGATATTTCGCAAGACAGTAGAATCCGACAAATCTCTTTGCAGGCGCGAAATGGGAAGCTTGCGTCCGAAGAATTCAAACATGGCGTTCGCGAGCCCCAGGTTCCCCTCGCTGTTTTCCAAAAACCAAGGATTTATCTTATGAGGCATGGTCGAAGAACCCACTTCCCCTTCCACTGGCCTTTGGCTGATCCAGCCATCGCTGATGTAGCGCCACATATCTTGATTGAAATTAATTAGGATATTGTTTGTCCTTTTGAGGATATCGAAAAGCTCAATATAGCTGTCGTGCGGTTCGATTTGGGTAGTGAAAAGGTTAGGTTCTAGTTTCAAGGTTCTAGTTTTATTAAAACTCTCAATAAATTTTTTACTAAACTTAACCCAGTCTACATTCGGATAAGCAACGTGGAGCGCATTATAGTTGCCGGTCGCGCCGTTTAGCTTGGCTGATATTGCTAATTCTTTTAGCTGATAAATTTGTTGTTTTAACCTTATCTCGAATATTTTGAATTCTTTGCCGAAGGTCGAGGGTGAGGCCGGCTGTCCATGAGTCCTCGCCAGCATCGGGATATTTTTATTGTCTTTGGCCAATGTTCCGATTTTCTTTATGACATTTTCCAGAGTCGGCAGGTAGATTTCTTTCAGGCTCTCGCTGATCATCAGAGCATAAGCGATGTTGCTGGCGTCCTCACTAGTCAGGCCGAAATGAATATACTCTAAAACATCTCGCAAGCTTGTCTTTTTAAGTTTATCCTTAAGGTAATATTCTATAGCCTTGAAATCGTGATTAGTAGCCTTGATGTTTTTATAACCACGAAGTTCAATATCGCTTATAATTTCCGCATCATATGGTGAAAAATTTTTATATAAATTTCTTATTAAATTTTTTTCTTCCGCACTTAATTTTCGGATATTTATTTTAGGGGTTTCCGACAAGGCGATTAAGTATTCGCATTCCATTAGTATTTTATACTTCATCGAAGCCGACTCGCTGAAATACGGTACCAACGCTTCGGTGTATTTCTTGTAGCGTCCGTCTATCGGTGAAATTAAATTTAAGTTTGAATTTGATGGCATGTTTTTTTATATTACGTATTTTTTTAAATTATTTTCTATTCTTTTTTCTATATCCCCTGTTTCAACATTGAATGTATCTCCGGTAATCTGTTTAGAGATTTGAATGTATCGCCTAGATAATTCAGTCACCAGTTCTGGTGGCGCTGGGGGTAAGATTTTATCATTATATGGATCGCAGTTGTCTTTAAACCACAGGCGTAAAAATTCTTTATCAAAATTTTCCGGCTCCAAGCCAGCCTGGATGCGCTCCGCGTATGTCTTCGCTTGCCAATACCTCGAAGAGTCGGGCGTGTGGATCTCATCCACTAAAACAATTTCATTGTTTTCATCCAAGCCAAACTCATATTTAGTATCTACTAAAATCAACCCGCGGGCAAGAGCCAGCTCTTGGCCCCTTTTGAATAAAGCTTTGGCAATTTTTTCTAATTCTGTTGTCAATTTTTCGGAGAGTATTCCTTCGGCTATAATTTCTTTTGGAGTTATGGGCCTATCGTGCTCGTCTTTGGTCGTCGGAGTAAAAACTATTTCTGCCAGTTTTTGATTCTTTGTAAGTCCTTCCGGCAAAACAAAATTACCAAAATCTCTTTTACCTTCTTTGTAGTGCATCCAAAGAGATGTATCCGTAACGCCTGTGATGTACCCGCGCACTACCCACTCTATTGGTATTACTTTACATTTTTTACCCACAACAACATTCGGATCAGGAAAATCTATAACATGATTCTTTACAATATCTTTAGTATTTTCAAACCAAAATTTACTTACTTGCGTTAGCACTTGTCCTTTGCAAGGGATTAATGCTAAATGACGATTAAAACCGGAATATCTGTCGGTGGAAATTAGAATTACTTTATCTTTTTGATTGTAAACGTCCCTGGCCTTGCCGACATATTTTTCTCCTAAATTTTTGAAATCAGTTTTTTCTAAAAGATTCATATTAATTTTACTTTTCCTTCACCTTTAATAATTCTTCCAATTTCATAGATATTAAAACTTTTATGCTTTTCCAAAATTTTCTCTATCTTTGTTTTTTCTGATATTGGTGCAACCAGAATCATTCCGATGCCCATATTAAACGTCGTATACATTTCCTTTTCGCTGACGTCGCCAATTTTCTGCAAAAAAGTAAAAATCGGGAGGACCGGCCAAGAGCCTTTTTTAATCTCTGCGTCCAAGTTTTTAGGCAGGACGCGTGGAATATTTTCGATGAATCCCCCACCGGTGATGTGTGCGATGCCTTTAATCACGATACCAACGTCGAGAATTTCTAGAATAGGCTTGGTGTAATTCAGGTGTACTTGCAGAAGAGCCTCGCCAGTAGTCATGCCGAGCTCGGGGATTTCCTCATCTATCGCATGCCCGGCCTTTTCAAAAATTAATTTTCTGGCGAGCGAAAATCCGTTGGTATGCAGTCCTGAAGATGCTAAACCAAAAACAATGTCGCCTTCCGTTATTTTTTCTCCGGTTATTATTTTGTCTTTTTCCACCACCCCGGTGATGCATCCGGCGATGTCGTGCTCGCCTTTCATGTATACCCCAGGCATTTCGGCAGTTTCTCCACCGACGATAGCCACTCCAGCCTCCCTACAAGCCTTAGCCATGCCGGAGACGATTTGCTCCATTTCTTCGGGGACGAGAGTCTCATTGGCTACATAGTCCAGAAAGGTAATAGGCCTGGCACCCATAGCTAGGATGTCTCCACAGCTATGCCCCACCATGTCTTCGCCCACCGAATCGTATTTGTTAGCCATTTTAGCCACTAAGAGCTTAGTCCCTACGCCGTCAATGCTTTGTACCAAGATAGGATGCTGGTAATTTTTAATTATATCTCCGAGGTCATAAAGTCCGCCGAAGTGCCCGATACCGGTCAACACCGCGCTCGTGTGAGTGCTTGCCACATTTTCTTTTATCCGCCTTACGACTTCATTCCCAGCTTCGATATTTACTCCAGCTTGTTTATACAAGTCGCTCATTTTTTTATTTATTTTCTAAATATTTTTTATAGCCAACTTTTAAAAGTTTTTCTCCTTTTATTTTTATTTCCTTTCCCATTTTATTTTTATAAGCTGTCAATTTCTTTTCCAAATTTTTATCGCTAGTAGCGAGGATAGCGACAGCGAGCAAGCCGGCATTTTTCGCGGAGTTGATGCCAACGGTGGCTACCGGTATGCCTGGAGGCATGCCCACGGTGGAAAGCAACGAATCAAGACCGTCTAAGCTTTTTGTTTTGATAGGTACGCCGATCACAGGCAAGGTCGTAAGTGAAGCGATGACTCCTGCCAAATGTGCCGCGCCTCCGGCGCCGGTGATGATAACTTTCAGTCCGCAATTTTTAGCGCTAGCTACGTATTTGTGCACTAGGTCAGGCGTGCGATGAGCGGAAGCCACAGTCATTTCAAAAGGCACCTTAAATTCTTCCAAGATTTTTCCCGCTTCTGCCATTACTTCCAAATCCGAATCCGAACCCATAACTATGCCTACCTTTGTATTTTTCATAGTAATATTATCTTATCATTTTTTAAATTTAATACAAACATAAACTGAAAAATGTTTAACACCTTAACACTTTTGAACGGTCGTCAATTTTGTTAAGTAAAATTTAAATAGGCCAGCGACATTCCTCCCGGTGTCGCTGGCCTATCTTTAGATTAGCTGTGTGAATGATATAAAAATAAATAGATAGTAAACACTACACCCCCGATTAATAGGTCGATAGCTACTCTGGTGATCAATTTATTCATCTTCCCCCTCCCTATTTTAACTTCATTTATTTTGGCTGTGGCTGCCAGAGATCAAAGCCAACTGCGTCCCATACCGCAAGGATGTAGTAAATCCCATCGCGGCCAAAACCCATGAGCATTCCGTCGTAATGTCCTTTCGAAAAAACTACGAAACTTTCAAAAAATAGACCATTTGGAGTTTTTAGCTCATGAAGTTTCTTTAGGTGTCTTATACACATTTCGGGAATCATAATCGCATTTATGTTTGGAATCAGTGAAGTTTTTTGTGAGATCTTAAAAATTTCCGCGATGTTGGTATATTTTGGTGCGTCCTTTTGCCCCACAAAACTCTTATAAGTTTCCCTAAACGTTTCACTCATCTCTTAACTTCCTCCTTTTTTAGTAGAATGTTTACCCGCTTTTATTTTTTGGAACTTTTATTTGAAAATATAATAACACTTTCTCGTTCTTTTGTCTAATGTTTAAAATGTCTATATCCAGTAGTAACCATAGCCATGTTGTATTTATCTGCCATGTCGATGGAGGCTTGGTCATTCTTGGAGCCTCCGGGGTGGATCACGGCGCTTATGCCATTTTCCCCTGCCAGCTCGACACAATCAGGAAATGGAAAAAATGCCTCCGAAGAAAGCACCGAACCTTTCAGGGAAAAGCCTAGTTTTTCCGCTTTTTGGATAGCTTGTTTCAGGGCGTCGATGCGCGAAGTTTGTCCACAGCCCATGGAAATAAGCGTGCCGTTTTTTACCAGAGCGACAGAGTTGGATTTCAAATGCTTGGTGGCAATAGCGGCCAGGAGCAAATCCTTTTTTTCCTGTTCAGTTGGTTCGCGTTTGGTGACCACCTTAAAGTCCGCTTCGCTTTCCACGTGCGTGTCTCTATCTTGGGAAAGAATTCCAGTAAAGCAAGTTTTGATTTGTTTGATCGGCAAAGTTGGGTTGTTCCATTTTAGTATCCGGCAATCTTTTTTTTCTTTTAAAATTTCCAAGGCCTCTTTCGAAAAATCCGGCGCAATAATTATTTCTACAAAAAGTTTTTGTTCCTTGATAAGCTTGGCGATGTCTTCGCCGATGGTTCTGTTGGCAGCCAAAACTCCACCAAAAGCTGAAAGCGGGTCGGCGTTGTAGGCTGCTTGGTAGGCTTCAAGCAAATGCCCTTCGCCTCGAACAGCTAGCCCGCAGGCATTCATGTGTTTAATAATAGCGAAAGCTGGATCCTTAAAATCACTTACGACAAGAATAGCTGCCTCGGTGTCCATCAGGTTGTTGTATGAAAGTTCTTTGCCGTTAAGTTGCGTAAAGCTTTCTTCCAGGTTACCAATGAACTTACCCTTCTGGTGCGGGTTTTCGCCATAACGTAATTTTGTTCCTTGAAAATATCCACGAATAGCGCTGTCGTAAGCACTCGTTATCTCAAACGCATTACCGGCAAATTTTTTGCGCTCCGCTAAAGTTGTTTCATTACTTCTTTCTAAAATATTTTTTAATTCTTCATATTGATTCTTTGAAGGAATAACAACCACGTCGTTGAAATTTTTGGCTGCAGCTCTAATAAGAGACACACCACCTATGTCTATTTTTTCTATAATTTCTTCTTCACTCCCACCGTTCAATAATGTTTCTTCAAATGGGTAAAGATCCACAATAACTAAATCAATATCTTCTATTTGGTGGTCTGTTTTTTCTTTTTGGTCTTCAGGGTTGTCTCGACGATTCAAAATCCCGCCAAAAATTTGCGGTTGCAAAGTTTTTACTCTACCTCCAAACAAAGCAGGATAATTGGTGATGGTTTCCACTTCAGTCACCGGCACGCCAAGCTTCCGGATAAATTCCGCCGTTCCGCCGGTCGAAATAATTTTTACATTATGTTTAGCGAGGAGTTTAACGATTTCTTCCAGTCCGTCTTTATTAAAAACTGAAATAAGCGCTGATTTTATTTTTTTATTTTCGTTTATCATATGTTTTTATTTTTACTCAAATTCCGTGGTGGCTGGAGGTTTTGGCGTCATGTCGAAGAATACGCGGACGATGTTTTTGTTTTTGGTAAGCGCGCTGGTGATCTCGTCCACGACTTCCGGCGGGAAATAATAACCTTTACTGGTCATAAAATCCGAAGTTTGGATAGCCCGCACGGCTAGCGAGTGCCCGTAAACGCGTTCGTCGCCTTTCACGCCGACAGAATTGATCCCCAGAAGCGCTACCATCAGCTGAGAAATATTTTTGGCGACGTCGTGCTTTTTTAAAATATCGGCAACTGTTTTGTCTGCCTCGCGCACCAGCTCGATGTTTTCTTTGGAAACAGGCGTGCCGACCACTCGCAAGAATAGGCCAGGCCCTGGAAACGGGTTGCGTTCATAGATAGCTTTAGGAAGCTTGAGTGCTCTGGCTAATTCTCTGACTTCATATTTGAATAAATTTCTGAAAGGATGCAAGTCTTCCACTTTAAAGGAAAGGCCGACGTTGTGATGCGTTTTGATCATGGCTGACTCCCCTGCCTTGCCACTTTCGATAATGTCTGTGGCTAGAGTCCCCTGCAAGATAAAGCCGGCATTGTGTTCTTTTATCTGTTCGGCAAATATTTTTTGGTATACCACGCGAAACTTTGCGCGTTTTTCTTCGCCGTCAATTGTTGTACCAATATTTTTTATAAATTCTTCTCCGGCTTTGATGATAACTAAATTTTTAACTCCGGCATTTCGGGTATTAATTTTTAATTCTTCAAGCTCATTTTTTCGCAAACCGCCGGTGTCGATGGCTACGCAGATAAGTCTTTTGCCTAATACTGGGGCAAGTACTGCAGCGAGAGTGGTAGAGTCCACTCCGCCCGAAACGCCTAAAATAATATTTTTATTATTTATCTTAACAACCCCCAGAACTTCCTTTTGAATTTCACGAATCAAATCTTTCGGATTCCAATCCTTAGCGCATCCGGAAAGGTTGAGAAAATTTTGCAATATCTTTTTGCCTTCTTTGGTGTCCACGACTTCGGGGTGAAACTGGATTCCGAGTACTCGATTAGTTTTGTCACTCATGGCGGCTATTCCTCCGGAGGTGGCGATGGAGATAAAATTTTTCGGAAGCTTGGTAACGGTGTCTCCATGGCTTGCCCAGACTTCAGTTTTTTCTTTTACATTTTTAAAAAGAGGGTGAGCAGACTGGATGGTCACTACCGCTGGCCCGTATTCTCTGTGAGCAAGCGGTCTCTCTACTCTCCCTCCGAGCTTGTGCGCCAAAAGTTGCATTCCATAACAAACACCAAGAATCGGATATTTTTTCCCCGTTAAATCAATCTTGGGTAGGCTTGGCGCGCCCGGACTGTGTACGCTCCAGTTGCTCCCGGAGAGGATAACTGCTTTCGGGGTGTTGTCTTTGATCCAAGCATTCGCTTTTTCCGGCGGTAAAATTAAATTCCTTACGCCGAGTTCGCGTAAGGTTCTGCCGATGACTAAGGTGTATTGTGATCCGTAATCCACTATAAGTATTTGTATGTCGCTCATAATATGGTAGTATACACGATATATTATGGCTTTGAAAGCGGAAAAAAATAATAACGTAAAACATACCAAAGTAAATAGAGAAAACTTCAAAGAAGGTTTGACGTATGATGACGTGCTTCTCATTCCCCAATACTCGGAAGTTTTGCCTCGCGACGTAGATATTTCTTCTAAACTTACCAGAAACATTATCCTCAATGTGCCGATCGTTTCTGCCGCCATGGACACAGTCACCGAAGCGGCTATGGCGATAGCTATGTCTCAAGAAGGCGGGATAGGAATTATCCACAAGAACATGAGCATTGAAAAACAAGCAGCCGAAGTGCGCAAGGTAAAGCGCTCGGAGTCCGGCATGATCCATGATCCCATAACCTTAACTTCCGATGCTTTGCTGAGTGAAGCCCTAGCTATCATGAAAGACAACAAGATTGGCGGAATTCCGATAGTGGATGGCAGTATGAAGCTGAAAGGAATATTAACCAACCGCGACTTGCGATTCCAGAAAAACCTGGAGCTTCCCGTGGGCGAGATAATGACCAAGCAGGATTTGATCACCGGAAGCATCGGCACCGACCTGAAAGAAGCGGAGAAAATTCTGACAAAATTTAAAGTTGAAAAGTTGCCGTTGGTTGACAATCAAAATAAATTGATCGGCCTTATCACCTACAAAGACATTATGAAAGTTAAGTCTCGTCCAAAATCTTCCCGTGACCATTTGGGCCGTTTACGCGTGGGGGCGGCGGTGGGTGTGTCGGGCAACACCTTGAAGAGGGTGGAGGAGCTCGTCTCAAACGGAGTGGATGTGATAGTCATTGACACTGCGCATGGGCATTCCAAAGGAATAATCGATACGCTGAAAAATATTAAAAAGCAATTTCCCAGCCTCGAGGTTATCGCCGGGAATATTGCCACCGGTGAAGCCGCCTTGGACTTGATAAAAGCAGGAGCCGATGCGGTAAAGGTGGGTATCGGTCCCGGATCTATCTGCACCACTAGAGTTATCGCCGGAGTCGGCTTCCCTCAATTCTCCGCTATTTATGAAATTGCTAAAGCGATCAAAGGCAAAGGCGTGCCGATAATTGCCGACGGAGGTATCCGGCATACTGGAGACATTCCTAAAGCTATCGCGGCCGGAGCCAGCACCATCATGGCCGGCTCTCTTTTTGCTGGAGTAGAGGAATCCCCTGGCGAAACAATCATCCTTGAAGCCAGAAAATATAAAACTTACCGCGGAATGGGTTCCTTGGAAGCTATGCAGCTCGGCTCCAAAGACAGGTATTTTCAAGAAACAGAAGACGACATCAAGAAGCTTGTGCCCGAAGGAATTGTGGGCAGAGTTTCGTTTAAAGGCGAGCTGGCTGATGTGGTCTACCAATTAGTCGGAGGCTTGCGCGCCGGGATGGGCTACTGCGGAGCAAAAGATATTAAAAGTCTTCAAGAAAAAGCAAAGTTTGTCAGGATTACCAGCTCCGGCATAAGAGAGAGCCACCCGCACGATGTTATCATTACCAAAGAAGCTCCGAATTATAGCTTGGGACAGTAGTTTTTATTTTTAAAATGAACAAGAAAATAGGATTCATAGATGCGGTAGTGGGCCTGCAATGGGGAGATGAGGGTAAGGGCAAAAACATCGACCAATTGCTGTCTTCCGGTATTTATTCGGGGGTGGCTCGTTTCCAAGGTGGAGCAAATGCCGGACATACTCTTAAGCTTGGCAATACGACTTTTATCGGGCACATCGTGCCGTCCGGATGCTTGCAAAAAAACGCCGAACTCTACATCGGCAACGGAGTGGTGGTGGATGTGGAGTCTTTGATTTCTGAAATGTCTCAATTGAAAAGCTTGGGTTATGATGTGGCGCCAAGGCTTCATATTTCCAATCGAGCAAAACTTGTTTCCTATTTGCATCCATTTTTAGATCAGGCTGAGGAGCACCGCCGAAGCAAGCTGGGGACAAAGGTGGGCACCACTAGCCGAGGCATCGGTCCGGCTTATAGCGATGTCCGAGCGAGGAGAGCGTTATTAATTGGCGATATATTATCCCCAGACTTTGAGCAAAAAGAAAAAATTCTGTCCGAATTTCATCTAAATTTTTTGAGGATGTATAAAGATGAATATGGTTTTGAAATTGATTTAAAAAAAATAAAACAAGCGAAAGTAAAATGGCTGAAAGCCGTCAGAGAACTCAGAAAGCTTAAAATCTGCGACACATCATTCTTGATACTTAAAAGGCTGAATGAAGGAAAAAACATTTTAGCTGAAGGCGCGCAGGCGGTGATGCTCGACGTGGACTTCGGAGACTATCCAAATGTTACCAGTAGCAATACCCTGCCGGCCAATGTTTGCCTTGGGCTTGGCGTACCGCACACCTATCTCAGAAATATATACGGAGTTATTAAGGCGTATACCACCAAAGTCGGAGGCGGAAGTTTCCCGGCCAGGATAGAGGACAAAGCGCTAGAGAAGCTTTTCCAGGACGCCGGGCAGGAGTTTGGAGCGACGACCGGGCGCCCGAGGATGTGTGGCTGGCTGGACTTGTTTGCTCTTCGCTATGCGATTACTTTATCGGGAGCGAATAAAATTTTCATCAACAAGGCGGATATTTGCCTAAGCGATAAAATAAAAGTGGTCACGGGATACAAGGAGGGTAAAAAAGCGCTGAAAGAGTTTCCTCTTCATTTGAACGAAGTCACCAGTGTGCAGACAGAGGAGATACCAGGCTGGGGTGATGCAAACTTCGGCGTTAGCAATAAGAAAAAAGTTTCCAAAGAGCTTGCTTCGTATTTAAAATATATAAAAGACAAACTTTCCGACCTAGAAGTAAAAATAATTTCCGTCGGCACCGGCCCTGACCGCGAACAATTTTTTAATTGGGATAATAGCTAGAATAGCTAGGCAAGGCCTAACGTGTTAGGCCTTGCCTAGCGCGCCGTGTCCGATGTCGCGACGGTAATACATTCCTTCAAACGAAATTTTTTCTATGGCTTTGTAAGCTGTTTGAAGCGCTTCTTCTAAAGTATCACCAGTGGCTGAAACTCCCAGCACTCGCCCGCCATTAGTTGTGAGGTCTTGCCTCACAACTTTTGTACCAGCGTGGAAGACAACAATGTCGGGTTGCATTTCGGCTTCTTCAATCCCTAAAATTACTTTCCCCTTCTCATAATTTTCCGGGTAGCCTCCCGAGGCCAGCACTATCGTGCAGGCGGATTTATTTTTCCACTTTATTTCAACCTCATTTAATTTTCCATCTATGCACGCATTAAAAATATCCAAAATATCCGTGTCTAAAAGCCGCATATAGGTTTGGGTTTCCGGGTCGCCGAAGCGCGCATTATATTCAAGGATTTTCGGCCCGTTTTTGGTGAGGATTAGCCCCGGATAAAGCACCCCTAAGAATGAATTGCCATCTTTGTTCATTGCTTCTATAGTCGGCGCAACAATAGTTTTCTCAATCTCTTTCATAAGCTCGTCGGTTACGAATGCCAGCCCGCCCCTTTGGCGGGGAAGCGGAGCGATAGTCCCCATTCCGCCGGTGTTTAACCCTACATCATTTTCGCCAATTTTTTTATGATCTTGTGAACTAGGAAACATTTTATAATTCTGATTATTTTTACTGCCATCAGAAAATGCGTGTATGGAAATCTCCGGCCCGGTCAAGAATTCTTCTATCACCACTTCTTTGCCAGAATCTCCAAAAACTTTTTTGACGAGCATATTTTCCAGTGCTTCATAAGCCTGCTCCAATGTCTCGCAAATTATAACTCCCTTACCCAGGGCTAGTCCGCTCGCCTTGATGACTATCGGCAGATTTTGCTGTGATACGTATTCTTTAGCCTTGCCAAAATCGCTAAATATTTCAAACTTAGCGGTGGGCAGGCCGTGTCGGCGCATGAAGTCTTTGGAAAAAGCCTTTGACCATTCAAGTTTCGCGGCCTCTTTTGTTGGGCCCCAGATCCGCAGACCGGCATTTTGGAATTCGTCCACGATACCAAGTGCCAGCGGGTCATCAGGGAGAGCTAAGGTTAGGTCAATTTTTTCTTCCTTGGCAAATTCTAAAAGTTTTGAAATATCAGTTGCCTTAATATCAAGATTTATCCCAATCATACTAGTCCCGCCATTCCCAGGCGCGAAATAAATCTGTCCAGCGTTCGGCGACTGCGCCACTTTCCAGCCGATAGCGTGTTCCCTTCCTCCACTCCCAATGATTAAAATTTTTTGCTTATCCATAATATTTTGTCAAACACCCGATGTTTGACAACTGGTTAATTTATCTAAAACTTTCACGTACAGCTCGTTTTCTTTTTTCTTTAGCCTAGCCTGTAATGACTCAACTGTATCATCATTTTTAATTTTTTCAAAAGTTCTTCCCAGCACCGGCCCAAAATCAAAATTCTTGGTCAAAAAATGTATCGAAGAACCGGCAAAAGTGGCTTTTTTGTCCAGAAAATTAGCTATTGCCTTCCGGTCGTACATTCCTTTATTCCAGAGAGCTACTGTGCCGTCAGGGTTTTCTATGGTGCCATTAATTTCATCTGGAATTAGGCCTGGATGCAGGTTTAATATCTTATTTTCATATTTTTCAACTATCTCATCCGGAATAATTTTTTTCCAACCGCTAAGGCATATATAATCCGGCGATATTTTTTCTATTATTGGCACAAGGTCTTCATTTTCAGAAAGCACCGCGGAAATTTCTGCCTTAATTTTACCTTGGTCGATCGCGTTTCTGATTGCTTTGAGGTTGGTCTGAGTCCCCCCTTCGTGGACCAAGAGGACTAATTTTATTTTACTGCTTGGGGACATTGTAATTTATCTCATTTTTTCTCTCATAGATTGGCAAGGGATACACTCCATCAAAAGAAGAAAGCGAGAAGCGCTCTTTCTTTAAGCCTGTCGCTGCCACCATTTCGTCAATAGACAAATACGAAAGTGACGTTGCGCTGAGAAATTTACAAATTTCATTTATGGTTTTGTGGGAAGCGATAAGCTCTTTTTGGTTAGGAGTATCTATGCCATAAAAGTCTGGGAAACGTATCGGAGCGGAGCTTACCAAGAAATGGACTTCTTTCGCTCCGGCATCAAAGAGCATTTTTACAATTCTTTTACTGGTTGTTCCGCGAACTATGGAATCATCCATTACCGCAATCTTTTTACCTTTTATAACCGTTCGAAGCGGGCTAAGCTTCATCCTTACTTTTTCTGCGCGGAGTTCCTGAGTCGGCTCAATAAAAGTGCGATTAATGTAACGATTTTTAGCTATACCCATTTCAAAAGTGATGCCGGATTCCTCGGCATAACCCATAGCAGCCGAGATGGCTGATTCAGGAACGGGAATAATCATGTCGATGTTGCCTAGTTTGTTCTGTTTGGCATGCTTGCGAGCCAGCATGCGCCCGAGATTTTTCCTTACTTCGTAGACTGACTTGCCTAGCATCGTACTATCATATCGAGAAAAATAAACAAACTCAAAAATATCTAATTTTGGTTTTGCTTTTACTAATTGTTTGCTTGTGATTTTATTTTTCTTGCCTTTTTTGGTGACCACAACCATTTCTCCGGGTTCTATTTCCCTGATAAATTTTGCCCCCAAGGTGTCCAGGGCGCAGGTTTCCGAACAGATAATTATTTCATTTTCTTTTTTACCGAGGACCAAGGGCCTGATCCCGCATGGGTCGCGGAAAGCCACCAAGGTGTCCAAGCCTAAGGCAACGCAAGAAAAGGCTCCGGTAAAAAGCGGATATGCCTTCGCGATTGATTCCGGGAGCGATTCGCCCTTTTTCATATATACGCCTATGGCTTCAGTTATAAGCTGAGAGTCTGAAAGGTCTTTAGTTAGCTCATTATTTTTTTCTAAAAATTTTAGTAATTTTGTGGTGCTGGGCAAGTTGCCATTATGCCCCAAAGCAAAGAGGTTGTCGTAAAGAAACGGCTGAGCGTATTCGACGTGGTTTCCGTTTGAAGTGGAGTAGCGGTTGTGCCCTATTGCCGCGAAGCCGGGCAACTTTTTTAAAATATCTTCGTTGTAGATCTGGCTTACTAGGCCGGCGTCCTTGTGAATGTGTAATTTCTGGCCGTCGGTAGTGACGATGCCGGAATGTTCCTGTCCGCGATGTTGCAAGGAAAAAAGGCCGAAATATGTTTCTCGCGCCACTTCCGAAGCGTTACTTCCAAAAACTCCAAAAACTGCGCACTTTTCATTTAAATTTTGCATTTCTATTTAAAATAGTTAATTGCGTTTTTAAAAATCTGCAAACCCTCGCCCTCTTTTTGCGTTTTTTTATTCATCTGCCACGTTGGATTTTGGTAAGCAAACATTCCCCGTTCCGGGTGAGGCATCATGCCAAGCACTCTGCCATTGTAGCCTAAAACACCGGCGATGTCATGGGCTGAGCCGTTCGGGTTAGGTTCAAGATTTTGAAATTTGCAGATCTCTCCTTTCACGTATTTAAGGGCAACATCAGAATCCTTTCCCATATATTTGCCTTCTCCATGCGCAATAGGAAGTGAAATAGTCTTGATATTTTTCAGCCACGGACTTTCCCCCACTACTTTTAGATCTACCCACCTGTCCAAGTATTTTCCATTTTTATTATAAGTAAGCGCGCCCGGCAATATACCTAAATTGGTCATTATTTGAAAGCCGTTGCAAATGCCTATTGCTAAAGTATCGCGAGATAAAAATTCCTTTAGCGCCCCACTCAAATGATTTTTAAATTTATTTGCATAGGCCTTGCCACTGCCGGTGTCGTCGCCATAAGAAAATCCTCCGGGAAAAACTAAGATTTGATACTGGGCGAGCATTTTAGGTTTGGCGATCAGGTCATTGATATGCACAATGTCCGCCATGCCACCTGCCTGCTCAAAAGCGAATTTCGTTTCTTCCTCGCAGTTAAGCCCATAGCCCGACATTATTATAATTTTTGGTTTAGCTTTTTTCATATTAATAAATTTCTTGTTGATAACATTTTTCACAATAAATTATTTCGGATCTTTCTGGTGCATAGGTAGTTTTAAATTTCTCAATACATTTTTTCTTTCCATGAAAATGCTCTTCTTTAATACACACACATTGCCTATCCCAAAGTCTTAAAGGATTTCTTAAATTAATACGCTGATAATGCCGGCAATTAGGACAAAGGCGTGGCAAAGGCAAGTTCATTCTTTTGTAGAATTTAAATTCTTCCGGAACAATTTTAAATGCTTCTGTGCACTGCTCTTTACATTTACCACTATGTGCACAGGCGATTACCTTACCCACTATATCATCTTTAATGTCTCTAATATTATCAGGAATATCTTTATTTTCTATGTCAATTTTATAGTTTCTCATTTCCCTTTCCTCCCACTTATAACCTAATTCTAAAGCTTCTTCTTTTGTTAGCGGAAAATATTCCTGAGCAATGGTTTCATTATAGGCGAACGGTGATAGCTCTGATGGAAAAAATTCCCCATATTTATATACCAAGCCTCTTTGGTCAAGATAAGACATATCGTTCATGTGTTGAATAATTTTCGGCAACAATTCTACGTATTCTTCTTTGGTGTATTGTTTATTCAAAATACAATAATTTTTTTTACGCAAGCCCTCACAGCCGAAAATATTTGAACATTCGTGACAATCTTCATTGTAACTTGCATCTCGCAGAAAAATATTTTTCATACAAAAAGTAACATTATGTCCGCCAAAACCATCAGCAGTTTCATAAACTAGTTCGCTGTTAAATCCTTGAAACGTGTTATCGTAACAATCTTTTGTTCCTCGCCTACAGAAAAATAAATATTTAGAATTTTCTACATGTCCAGAAGTGAACGACATGTGTGTGTTTCTAACATCAAAAAGATCGTCTCCGTCAGAATTTACCGACATATATATTCGGGCAAAACGATGTGGCACAGTTAGTTTGAGCTCCTTTAGTTTTTTAAGATTTTCAAGATGCTTGCTATAACTCCCCTCGTTGTTTTTTAAAAATTTTTCGTATTCATCCCTGGAGTGCTGTTTATTAAAGATATTGTATTTTTTATTTACTAATCCTACGCAACCAAAACAATTCATGCAGTTTCGGCAATCTATCAGATAATTACTTTCTACACAATTATTTGAATAGCTACTGAAAAATACTTTATTTAAGAGTTTGCTTTCAAAAACTTCATAACTGAATTCAATTTTTGATGAAAAAGATATGTCTAGTGTGTCGTTAGAATCTACTATTTGGTTGCCGAAATATATTCTTTCATTATTTGTTCCCCCAAATGATAAATAGCATTCCTTAAAATCTAAACCGTAATTACAATAATCACTCATTATAAAATTAACTCCGTGTAAGTTTGCTCTAGGAACTTCTTTTTGAAGAGAGCGGAATTGAGTAAAAAATGGAATAGAAAAATCATATTCTCGCCCATAGTTCATGGCATTCCATTTGTCGGAAAACCAGCAATCACAACAGTAAATAGTGTATGGGCTGTCTTTATGATAAAGGCTCAATATTTGCTTGTTACAGAGAGCACATTTACTTTTATAAAAAACTCGATTATTCCTAAAAAGTAGTCTTCTTTGGAATCGGCAACCAGGACAAAATGTCGGCGCTGGAACTTTCTTTTTTTCATAAAAAGAAAAATCTTCAGTCTCTATGGTAAAATCATTTTTACAATTCTGGCAATTTATTTTTTTGTTTTTATATTCCATATTTTATACTTCCCCATTTACGCCATGGCTGAAATGGGGTTACCGTGTTTTGTTTGAAAATCTATGATAAATGGTGTGCAGTTTTTTCACCGTTGTGTCTATAATTTTTCCGCCAACTGGCGGATTTCCATCAGTAATAATTATTTTTCCATCATTTGTGATTTTGCCTAATTTAAAACAGGAAATATTTCTCATTATTTTTTCAAATTCTGAAACATTTTTAGGTGGGACTGAAACAAGAATTCTGCCCTGGCTCTCGGAGAACAATTTCGCACTTACAGATAGTGCTTTAGGCACTATCTGGGCGATAGAAACGTTACAGCCGAGCATTCCGCCCACGCACGCTTTTGCAAGCGCTATGCCTAATCCGCCAGAGGCGACGGAGAGTGCAGAAGATAGCCTTTCTTTTTGGATGACTTTTTCCAGCGCTTGATAAGTTTTCAGATTTTTTTTCAAATCAACTTTTGGCACATTTTCTAAATTCCCCTCTTGAGGGGTGGCGCTTGCGCCGGGGTGGATCATTTTATTGTACTCGCTTCCCCCCAGCTCGTCGTTTGTTTCTCCAAGTAGATATATTACATCTCCAGCATTTTTAAATTCAGGCGAAACAGTTTTATATAAATCTGGAATAACACTGATGGCAGAGATAAGCAAAGTGGGCGGTACCGAGATAGCCACCGGATTCCCTTTGGCATCAAAGCCCTTAAAGTCGTTAAACATGCTGTCCTTGCCGGAGATAAACGGCGTGCCGTACCCCACCGCATAGTCATAACAAGCTCTTACGGCCTCTACAAGCTGGTACAGACGAGCTTGGTCATATGACGAGCACCAGCAGAAATTATCTAAAATAGCGAGCTCTTTGATCGTCCCTCCTGCACATATAGCGTTTCTGATTGCTGTGTCGATGGTGCAAGCAGCCATGTGGTAAGTGCTAATGTCTCCGTATGACGGATAGGTACTAGAAGTTAGAACCACTCCTTTGTTTGAATTTAAAACCGGACGAAAAACTTGCGTATCGGTATTGATGCGACCTCTACCTGAAAGAGGTTTCAATACAGAAGATGCCTGCACCTCGTGGTCGTATTGCTCCGACACAAAAGAAAATCCGCAAATATTTTCACTACCAAGTAATTTTTCTAGGTCTTTAGTGTATGCTCGACCCCCACCCAGCCTCCCCCTTAATAAGGGGGAGGTGCCAAAGGCGGAGGGGGTCTTTCCTGTGTGTAAATGTTGTTTCGGCAAGCCGTCATGTAAAAACCCCATCTCTATATCCATGATTTTTTTACCTTTGAAAGAAACCAGACACTTTCCAGAATTTGTAAATTCTCCTATCACGGTCGCTTCCACTCCCCGGCTTCCCATTAATTTTTGAAAAGTTTTCCATTTATTTTTTGGCACTGCCAAGGTCATCCGCTCCTGGGATTCTGAGATCCAGATCTCCCATGGGCGCAGGCCGGGATATTTGAGCGGAACTTTTTCCAGGTCAACTTTCGCCCCTCCGCATTCTTTCGCCATTTCTGCTACCGAGCAAGAAAGTCCACCGGCGCCATTGTCCGTGATGCTGTTGTACAGATTCAAGTCTCTTGCTTCTTTCACTATTGCGTCACTCAATTTCTTTTGGGTTATCGGATCTCCGATCTGCACTGCAGTCACCGGTGAATTAGAATCCAGAGCAACAGAAGAAAAGGTTGCTCCATGGATACCATCTAGTCCTACTTTTCCACCCACCATGACGACATAGTCACCATTTTGCGCTTTTTTGAGATGAGAAAGTTTGCCAGTAATCCTCCTTGGAATTAACCCCACCGTGCCGGCAAAGACCAGCGGTTTGGCTCGATATCTTTCGTCAAATTTTAAAAAGCCGGAGAGGGTTGGAATACCTGAACAATTTCCTCCGACGTTTATGCCTTTTACCACTCCTTCCATGATGCGTTTAGGTGACAGCATTTTATTCTTCAAATCTTTATCGCGAAAAAGTTGCCTAGAGTCATCAGGAAAGCCAAAGCAAAAACCATAAACATTGGCCACTGGCTTGGCGCCCAGTCCAAAGCCGACAGTGTCGCGATTCACCCCTACGATTCCGGTGATGGCTCCGCCAAACGGATCCAGGGCCGAAGGACTGTTGTGGGTTTCTACTTTGTGGGTAATTAAATAATCTTTATCAAAAATAATTCCGCCGGAATTATCATTGAACACAGAAACGCAAAAATCGCGCTTACCCATTTTTTTTCGGATAAGGTTTGTCGCGCCCTTGATGTATGTTTTATACAAGCCGTCTTTGATATCATCTATTGGATTCGCAAAGATAGTATGCTTGCAGTGCTCGGACCATGTCTGCGCGAGCGATTCTACTTCAATGTCGGTCGGTTCCCTTTTTAATTTTCTAAAATGTTCCTGAATGACTTTCATAGAAGCAAGGTCGAGAGCGAGTGGCCCGCGAGGCATGCCTTCCGGATCCATTATTCCTTGTTGCCCTATTTTTTCAAGCTCTGTTTCGTTAAGTTTAGAAAGAGGTATTTTAATCACCGGAATTGCCTTCTTTAAAATTACTTCCGGAGCTTTTAAAGGTAAACCGTTTTTTTGTATTTCTTTGAAGCTGGCGACATAAGCTCGCTCGATAAGAGGATTGTGGATAGATAGAGCTATTTCATTTACTTCTTCTAAACTTTTTTTATCTGATATTAAAAATATTTTTGAAGTATAAACCGCCAGGTTTGAATTATTTTTAAGGCGCAAAAGATCCACGATCATTTCCTTGGTGGTGCCGGCGATATTGTCGGTGACTCCGGGCTTGAAGCCTATTTCAATTGCATAGGAGAAATTCGACGTTGGACGTCCGGGATCCTGACGTCCAACGTCTGGGAATTTATTTATTGAATATTCTTCGAGGATAGGGTTAGTAAGGGCTTCAGCTATTTTCCGGATTTTATCACCGCCTAATTTGTGCGAAATTAGATAAGAATTTAGAAAGTCAGCTTTTCCTTTCTGGGTGACATATATCCGGGAAATCATATACGAGTAATACTATAACTTTTTCCAATTATATTCAAATATCAATTTTTGAGTATGGTAAATTTCCTGGTTTTCTATTACTACCCCGACAGGGTTTTCCGCGTTATCCAAGCTAATATGCGCCACCTTATTTCCGCCATAAATTATTTCATACGTTGAGCGCAAGGCTTCTTGCCCCTTAACATTTGACAACATCCACTTCCTCTCATCCAGGCCCACGGTACTGCCTCCTTCACCCAGGGCAATAGTTTTCACTCTGATCCTTCGGCGGATTCTCTTCTTGCTGAAATCCTTCATGGCTTGATGAACATTTTTTCTCAAGGTGGAAGAAGAATACACATAATATGTTTTATCTTTTACACTATCCATACTTTTTAAAACATCTTCCAGGATGTGACGAATTCCGATCAGTCCTTCATATAGTTTCACCACTGGCTTACCTCCTTGCTTCTCAAAAATAGTTTTAAAAAGCGGTAAACTTTCTTCTATGTTTTCTTTTATTTCCTTTAACTCTTCTTGCTTTTTATCAATTACTGCGAGCAGGGTTTCCGGCCGTTCGGCAATGAAATATTGCTTGGATTCCTTATTGTAATAGGAAATTATCCCTAAATTAATTAAAGATTTTAAAATATCATAAGTAGTGCCACGATTTATTTTTGCTTTTTGCGAGATTGTTCGTACAGAAGAAGACCCAAGCTCAATCAAGGCAAGGTATACAGCAATCTCTTTTTCCGAAAGGCCGAAATTTTTTAAGACGATTTGTATTTGCATCTTTATATAATATTCTTTTGTCCCCTATTTGTCAACTTTTCTTCTGCAATTTATTATCATTATTAATATATCCTTTATTTATTGAGTATTTGAGCTATAAATTAAAGCATCTTTTCTACACTATTTGACACGACAATCACCTTTTACTATATTAAATTCAAATAATTTGTAACTCACAATAAAATAAAGGAGGGTAAGGTGATGAAGATGCTTGTGGTTATTGCTGCCTGTAACGAGGCAGCGTCGTTGGAGGTGTTTCTTCCGCGACTTCAATCAGCTGTACTAGGTCTGTATATCCACAACGTCGACACTAGAATATTAATTGTCGACGACGGATCCACTGATCAAACATCAGAGGTTGCAAGTAAATATGATTGTATAGTTTTACGCAATCATAAAAACTCTGGTATCGGCGTGTCTTTACGTCGTGGTTACAGGGAAGCTGTAAAGGGTGGTTATGATGTTGTAGCCACCATGGACGCAGATGGGCAGCATTCTGAGAAGTATCTCGGAGTAATGATCGAAAAGATCAGGTATGGAGCCGATATTGTCGTTGCTTCACGATATCATCCAGAATCAAAGCGAGTTCAGGTTCCCCTTGATCGTGATCTTCTAAACTTAGCAGTAACTGCCCAAGTAAAGATGGTCACCGGATGGCGGATTACCGATCCTCTGTCTGGATTTTGGATGATGCGTCGTCAGTACTTCGAGTTTGCACTTAAGTATGGACGACAAACCAGATATGGGATTCACCTTGAGCATTGGGTGAAATTCTGGTATTTAACAAAACCTCGGCCGCTTATCGTGGAAGTTGCTCACCCGGCAATTTACGGTAATGGTTCCTTGTTGACTCGAGATTACTCACCGAGCAATATGGAGATCCGAGTCGAAAGATTCGGTACACACGCCTTACATCTCCTCGAGGCGCTCGAAGATGTTCGTCGACTTTACCCCAAGGTTGACGAAGAAATCTTTGAAAGAAGGTGGGGGAAATAATCAGAAGCCTGCTTTGCAATTATATTTTTCGCAAAGCAGGCTTTTCTTCTTTAATTATGGTATACATTATATGTAAAAATAATTTTAACAAACATTATGAAATACGATTTAGTTGATTTTCAAGACAATTTTATAAAAATAGGGACAAAAGAGGAGGCAAGAAAAAAGAAACTTTTTACAAGAAGTGTTCATATTTGGCTCTTTAATAAAAAGGGAGAATTAATGATTTGCAAAAGGTCAGCTAATAAAAAAACATATCCAAATCAATTTACTTCTTCGGCTGGTGGACACGTTGAGCAAAGAGAAAATTATAAAGTTACTGCTAAGAGAGAATTAGAAGAAGAGCTCGGCATTGTAACTTCTTTAAAAGATTTAGGAAGGTTTGATGTAATAACGCCAAAAGAACGGGCCATACATCATTTATTTATTGGGAAATTAAATAAGAATTTTTTTCCTGATCCAAGTGAAATTTCTTGTTTTGATTTTATGCCAATTAATGTAATAAAAAAAGATATTACTTCACATCCTCGCAAATACTGTAAGCCATTTCTAGAAGCTTTTAAATATTACTTAGCATTGAAGAAATAATTTATCGTTATGTTTTAGAAACAGAAAAGCCTCACCATAGATAAAAGCGTGATGCTTCTCTGGTGAGGCTGTAAATAGATATCCCCCTACATATCAACGTCGAAGTTTGAAAATTGTGAAAAATGGTGGCCGCAACATAAACAAAGTGCAATGCAATTGTCGACGTTGTCTCTGATAGTTCCGCATTTTAGGCATTTTTGCTTTTGTATAACCTTATACCTTGCCATCGGTCTTCCACAATGACGGCTCATCCAGTATGTTTTCTTACCGAAGAGCCCGGGATTAGGTTCGTAATACTTTTCTCCTAAATCTTCCCAATCCCACGCTGGTCCATGGTCACAGAGTACTCCTTGAATAAGATGACCATGCGGACACTTCTTGTCTTTGGAATTACTTTTTTTCATATTTTCTCCCTTCAGTTTTCGCGTGTCCCCATTTGTCTTCGTCCTGAAATCGTGGAAGATTATCTAGTGGATCAGTCCACGAGAGAAGCCTTCCTAGTAGCTCGAATACTAAAAGTAGCCCTATAATAAGAATAGGGAGAGTGAAACTACCTGGGGGAAAGACCGTATTGAATGCTTTCGAGTCATGAATTGCGAAATATAAAGAAGCAATTGACGCAATTAAAACCGCTACGCATCCCAAAACACGAAACGACCACGCAATAATACACCTAATTTTCCACAACATATTTAACCTCCTTTTCAAGTTACAATATTTTATCTAAACCTCACATCTAGATATTTGTATTTACAATAGCATGTAACCACCAAAAAGTCAATAGTAGTAAAAATTATTTTACCCCCGCGGTAAGCGCAGGCTCGGTGCTCGAGAGGGTTATGTTGAATCGCAAGACGCCGATGGTTTGGCCTTGAGTAGTTTTAACATTTACTCGCCATTTGCCGGGGGCAATATTATAGCGGACAGAATACGTGCGAAAGCCTCCGTCCCGCCCGCCGATAACCGGCAGGCTTATCTCGCTCTCCGTCAGCCATTTCTTTTGCGTTTCATTATAATGCTGCCATTCGTGAACAATAGTAAGGTTGAGATTTCTCGGAGAAAAAATGGCGCTAAAGGCATAGATGGGCTTGCCGGAAACTTCATTAAAATCCTGATATAAATTGAAATATCCTCTCCATCCATAGTCTTCATAAGTTACATCATAGTTCGAGGCCGAGTTTCTTTGGATAGAGTGGTATACCCCGGCATCTTTTAACGAAAGCGGAATCGGCGGAATCAAATTCGTAAAATATAAGAAATTAACTAGCCCAAAAATGCCGACAATCAAAGAAATAATTAATTTCTTGCTTTCGGAAAATTTGTCTTTGATAAAATGAAATAAAATCAGCAGAAACAAGACGATAAAAACCAAACTAAGAATTCCGGAAAGTATAAACACCCAAGTGCCTATCTGATGGATCACCACCGGCACCAAAAAAATGGCAAACGAATAAACAGAAAGGAAAAATAAACTGATCTGGAAACTAAGCCTAATGTAATGCCGTTTCAAGGATTCATTGGCCCAAAAAGCGATTACCAAGAGCGCGACAAAAGGCCAAGTGGTCAAGATGTCCGCGCTGCGAAAATAAAAAACCAAATAGGTAGAGAGAATGCCACCGAAGAAAAACTGCAATATATTCACGTACCAGAAATGAGCTTTCGAAGGATCTTTCTCATCCCCCTTTTCATTTTTCTGGAGGTGAATTAAAGTGATAAAAATTCCGAGGATCAACAAGTGGCCTAAAATCCAAATGTTTTCCCATAGAGTGTCTACCCTCTTGAGCGTTAAAGCGTCAAAAACGAACCCAGCGATAAGCGACAGAGACGAGACAGGCCGTTCAAAGCGACCATACCAACTGCGAATAGGCTCGATAAAAAGCATATTCGCATTGTAACATTTTTAAATTTAAATTCTAAGTTCTTATTGTTTTAGTTTTACTATTTTCACAATTTTAGCAGTCAGGATATTCGTCGTTTTATCCAAGGTTCCAAACACGATAACTTTTTGCCCGACTGCCAGATCAGCGAACGAAGCGCTTAATCCGTTTTTGTAATAAGCAGTTGAAGCGTTTGTCTGGACATCCACTGACGCAACAACCTTAATTTTCATATTTTTAACCCCAACATTAAAGCCTGTGCTAGTTATGGTCTCAATAGTGCCCACCACGTTGCTTCTACCCATTTTTCTTGTCCTAAAATCTTTATTGTTTTTATTTTGCTTTAGATATGCGGATGAATGAACATTTTTAATCCCCAAATCTTGCGGAGAAGCCGCAAAAACGCTAGAACCCGAGACTAATAATGATATTGCTAACGCGCCCGTCGCTAAATGTTTTTTGTATTTCATAATACGATTGTATGCCTGAAATATGAAGTTACTATGAAGAAATGGGTAAAGTTATTATGACAATTGTACCCTTATTCTGCTGGCTTTTTATGGAAATAGCCCCTCGGTGATTCTCAATAATCTTTTTTGCTAAAGTCAGTCCTAGTCCTGCCCCACTGGAGCTTCTGGTGCCATCCCCTCGGAAAAATGGATCAAAAATCCGATGCAGAATATTCTTTTGGATACCTACCCCGTTGTCGCTGATGGTAATCATATATTTATTTAAAACTATTTTGTCCATAATGATTATCTTACCTTTGAAAGGCGTGTACTTGATGGCGTTGTCTAAAATATTGTAAAATAACCGGCTAAGCTCAACCTTACTGCCGATTATCATTACCGGCGACCTGGTGATTTTTGTTTCAAAAGATATTTCTTTACCGGAAGCCAGGGTTTCACTTTTTTCGATGATTGATCTCAATAAATCATTTACATCCATAGGCTCGCACTCTATACATTTCGGCACGTCGTATTTTGAAATATCCAGCAACGTATTGCTGAGCTTAGAAAACTCCCTCATCTCGTCCAGGGTGTCCTCTAGAGTTTTTTTAGCCGAGTAAAAATCCAATTTTTTATTGCTGAGCGCCACCTCCAGCCCGGAGATGACTACGGCTGTCGGGGTGCGGAGATCATGTGAAGCATCAGCGATAAACCTCTTTTGTTTTTGCATGTTGGACTTGATGGGTTCCAGTGTTTTATAAGTAAGCAAAAATCCCAATATAATTATCAAAAATATTATGATGCCGTCAATGGTTAAAAAACGATTCAATAAAATATTTTGAGCTCTGTTAATGATCAGCTGGGAGGTGTTTCCGTCCAAGAATTCATTTTCTAGGATAGATTGGGTTAGGTTTGAAAGAATTGTGTTGTAAAGCGTAATACTTGAACCCCCTAAAATAACCAGAGCGGTAATAAAATAATAAAAAGTGAGTCGGACCCTAGCAATGAAAAATTCATCCTGGCTAATGGCTTTCCATTTTGTAGCCAACTCCACGAACTGTTTTAATAATTTTTGCATTGTCATGGATTTTTTTCCTCAAGTTTTTTATATGCACGTCGACGGTGTTGCTAAAGGACGAGTCCGCAAAATCCCAAGCATGAGAATAGAGTTCGTCTCTGGTGATCACCTTGCCGACATTGCGCATCAGATACTCCAACACCATAAATTCTTTCAAGGTCAGAGGAATGATTTTGTTTTTATAAGTAACCGTCCGGCCGGTGGTGTTGATGCTTATGTCGCTGAAATTAAGTATATCAGGAAATGCTTGCTTCGGGCGACGCAAGAGCGCATGAATACGGGCTAAAAGCTCCTTGAAAGCAAATGGCTTTGCCAAATAATCGTCCGCTCCAGAGTCCAGGCCGGCCACCTTGTCGTCTGTGGTGCCCAGAGCAGTGAGCATCAATACCGGAATCACTACCCCGTTCTCTCTCCAAAACATGCATACCGACGCCCCGTCTTTGCCGGGAAGCATCCGGTCAAGGATAACGAGGTCATACTCATCGCGGTTGATAAGTATCCGGTGCTCAGCCGCCAGCCCATCCTCTAAAACATCCACAGCGTAGCCCTCTTGCACCAGGCCCTGTTTCAGATTTTCCGCTAATTTTTTATTGTCTTCTACAACTAAAATTTTCATATTTTTGTGAACATATTGACAATATATTACAAAGATGAATTCTTCATGAACGATGCAACCCGAGTCAGCTTACTTTAAAACGGGAATGGAAATAAAGAAAAATAAAATTGCAAAAACAGCCACATAGCAAGCGAAAACGCCAACAATCTTAGCAAAGAAAATAATGGCTTCCCGCTTTTTATTTTCTATAAGCAAGTAAAGTGGTTCAGATAAAAACAAAAAGCCCATAACTGCCGCTGACAACACAAACAGACTGAGGACAATCATAGGAATAATTATGGTGCCATTTTGGCTCTTAAAAACAAAAGTCGCAACTTGGACAACTATAACTATGATAACAATATACAAAGCCGCTCCCGATGCGTACAAAAATGGTTTCTTCATGGGTGTATTATAGCATATTGCATTTTGAAAAATTGGGTATACTATAGGGATAGCTATATCTGGCAAAATGTTCTTCTAACTGGAACCCGAAGTTTGGGTTCCAAAATACTGAAAGGGGGTGATTTAAAGGAGGACAAAATTTATCTTTCATAGTGGTTTTTGTCGGCCAATAGAAGGCCAAGAGATCGCAATAAGACCTCGCGCGTTTGCGTGATATTAGGATGGTAAAGGGGGTCTTTCGAGACCCCCTACCACACCAATCAAGTCGTTAAGACTTTTCATTTATGAAAAAGAACACTGGCGGCTTTTTCTATTACTCTGGATAGATAAAGGGCAGGTCGCTAAATGCGCAACCTGCCCTTGATTGATTTTGGAACAATGGCTATTTGCTCCGAGTTAGTAAATTAGATGTTATCCACTGTGACGGTATTTTGCTGAAGCGTCATACTCATCATAATATAACTATTGATAAAATCACGGTAACGCCTCCCCGTAAAACCTACCAGCTCGGTTGGCATTACTTCAGACTTAGGATTGTAGCGCGCGGGATGAACCAATAGGTCATCGTCAGCCCACTTGCCTCCCTTAACTACGTCCGTCAAACTGTGAACGTAAGCACGGTTTATACCCAACCTGGCTCCATGGTTACGATGCTTTATAAAACGTTTCCCCCCGCTTAAAAAAATATTTTTGTCCCTTTTTTGGATGACGTAACCTGCGGCAGGTACATTTGGTCTTGTCGATAATCTTTTTGCCATTGGCGTCTCTCCTTTTTTATTTTTTGGGAACAAATAGCCAAAAATACTTTACCATAAAAGTTCTATACTGTCCATTTGCTGCATTTAAATATTACAACAAATCCTTTTTTTTCGTCTCAAATTCTTCTTTGTTGATTTCCCCCTTCGCGTATCTTTCTTTTAAGATATCTAAGGGAGTTTTGTCCATCTTATTCATGGAATCATGATAAAAATGTGACCTCCCGCCTCGCACCACCCAAACAATAAATAAAATAATTGCAGCCCAAAAAATAAACATCATCAACCCACCCAAAATAGAACCACCCCAATTCCCATAATATCCGTACATCATAATATTTTAATTTAATTAATAAAGACACAAACGGCTTCAACACGAACAAATGCTACCATAAATCAATGAAGAATTCATGAAGAATTAATCTGCAACAGCTTTTAGTTTAGAATAAGATTCTGGAGTGACACCTGAAAAAGAAAATCTTTCATGAGCCTCTGCTAATTCTCTAGCTAGCGATTATATCAATAGTTTTTTTAAAAGATTTATGCTATAAATTATATAAATTAAGTGTTTTAGACATTATTGGGGGGTCGTCTAACGGCAGGACAGTAGCCTTTGAAGCTATTAATTTTGGTTCGATTCCAAGCCCCCCAGCCTTGCGTGCAAGTTATCGTTTGTAGAAAAATTCGGAGCGACGCAAAGCGTCGCGTATGGAGTTTCCGCCAGAATTCGCCAAGGGTTTTTGAAATCCAAAAGAAGCGAGCGGGATGCGAGGCGGGGGTTCGAGCCAATCTTTTTAAGAAAATCTCTTTTGGCTTCGAGATTTTCTTCGGAAGCGATAATTATGGCTTGGTTACTGTCTAAAATGAATTGCTTAGAAAGTTCGAGCCAGCGATTGCCTTTTCGTTCAAAATCTTTCAATTTCTCTGAAAAATCAATCTTTTGGTTGAGGAGTTTTTGCTTCTTCGTGATATACTCCTCGCTCGTAATCGTGCTATCCAAATGAGCATCAAGAAGCCTATCTAGTATCTCCTCAACACTTTTGATTTGATTTTTCAGATTTTGAACGAAAAGGGCGTCTGAGTCAGCCGTGCTCGCTTGTTCTTTATCTAATTCAGCGAGCAGAAAATCCTTCCATTCAGACGGTAAAGAAACTTTTTTGATAATGTCACTCACTTGTTCAGCGAGGAATTCTTCGCGGATAAATTTTTGTGAACAAATACCTTTTTTCTTACTACAGCGATAATATGTATGTCCTTTTTGAATTTCGCTGGTAATACTACAACTACATTCTCCGCACAAAAATGTTCCGCGAAAAATATGTTTAGCAATTCCTCTTTTTGTCGGATGAGAATTTCTCGCTAATATTTTCTGACATTTATCAAAAAGTTTCTTTGAAATTGCTGGTTCGTGCTTTCCTTGGTAAAGTTCTTTGTTAAAAACAAACATTCCATAATAAAAAGGATTTTGTAAAATCATTTGTGTGTTTGAAATACTCAGAACTTTACCATTTTTAGACAGCAAGCCTTTTTGGGCTAGCAAATTCCTTGTATCTTTCAGAGAATAATTTCCAGTAGCGTAGACTTCGAACATTTTTTTGACGAGGCGAAATCTTTCCACATCGGGAATAATTTTTTTGTTCAATTTGTCATTCAAATATCCTGTCGGAGCTTGCCCGCTTTGTTCGCCTCGTCTTACTTTTTGTCGAAGTCCACGCTTCACATTCTCTGAAAGATTATCTACATAGTATTTGCTCTGCCCAAAAGCAATATTTAACATAAACTTACCTTGTGGCGTAGC
>Ga0172379_10000664_pt1 | contig 83095 bp, 85 predicted proteins | sample GrowelOW334metaG_FD_119756 | JGI IMG/M metagenome (GOLD analysis project Ga0172379, IMG submission 119756) | Groundwater microbial communities from an aquifer near a municipal landfill in Southern Ontario, Canada - Groundwater well OW334 metaG | ecosystem: Environmental > Aquatic > Deep... | reverse complement strand
TCAAGAGTGGTTTAAGCCAGAAGCTGATTGTAAATTTGTTACCGTTAAGGAATTTATTGATAATCCTGAAACAGTCGAAAGATGGCGTTATCTTAATTCGCACAACAATGACATCAAATTTAGCAATGAAGTCTATGAATACATAGACAGAAGATTCTTCACTGAAGAAGAACAATCAGAAAGAAAAATAGCCAGAGATTTGCAAAAATGATGTAATTGTTACTTATAAATTTGTTGAAGCCCTTTCGTGAGAGAGGGCTTCTTTATTTATCTATAACTGTTCCAACTACATCCCAGTCTCCGAGCAAATTGACAAAAATATGCCAAAGTGGTATATTTTTTTATTACATTAACAAAATTATCATTAAATATAGGAGGAAAAAACATGAGCATGCAATCTGAAATCGCAATAGAAAATACAGTGCAAAGCATTGTAGCGGAAATAAAGAAAGAACTTTCGGTAAATACTGATCCTGAGGCTTGTAAAGCTTTAAAAAAAGTAGGCAGATTTGCCCTCAAACAATTTGAATGGTCCACTCCAGAATGGGCTGGAGAATATGAGGAGTTGTTCAAAGAGTAGCTAGTTATTGGATATCATTTTTGGGGAGTCTAGCTGGACTCCCCTTTTTTATTTCTTTAAAATCGCTCCAACTTTATCCCAATACCCGAGCAAATAAAAAAGAGTTGCGCCGACAACTCTTAATTTCGCTAAAAGTAAGATTTTTAGAAATAACTTTTTATTATCTCTAACAAATTTTCTGTGACTGGCGTTTTATCACCTATTCTTGTTACCGGTTTTAAATTGCCGTCAACTTCAAATAAGGCCACATGCAAGTGGAAATGAGGAATAGTTTCCCCAACGTTAGCGCCCTGGTTAAACCAGCCAATTAGGTCTGGGATATCCAGATTCTTGTTAATTTTTTTGATTGCGTCTTGATAAAGCAAGATAAGATCGATTATTTCAAATCTTTCCAAATCCGTTATTAAGCGGACATGTCTTTTGGGCACTACCAATAAGGCAAATTTCCCCAGGGGGAAATAGTTGATTAACAATCTACTGAATTTAGTCTCTTTCAGTAGAAGATTTTCGTTCACATTGCAAAATGCACACATTTTTACCTCCAATTTTTAATGTTCGTTATTATTAATAAAAAAGATTATCAATTTAACAGATTTTTGTCAACAATCATTTTAATTGTATCCCAATCCCTGAGCACATACATTAAATAGGCTAATATTAGTATGTTTTTTGTTAATAGATATTAATGTGGGGAGACGTCTGAAATTAGGAAGGATCTGAAAGAGAATAAGGTATTGACAAAATAAGTTTAATATGTTATAATATAATTCATAAAGCTGTTTAGCTCTTTAAAATATAGGTATTTAGTTGTTTTGTTTAATTGGGTTCTCCTAGTTTCTTTATGGAAATTGAGAGAACTTAATTAACAACATTATTAACAATTAAATATTTAAAAATGAAAAACATCGTAATTAAAAGTACATTTAAAGGCATGTTTACTTCGTTGCTTAATTCTTTAATCTGGGTGATTATCCCGATTATTTGTGCTCTTATTCTTAATTGGTGCTGCGTGTATTTCAAGTGGTCAGAAAGTATTGTTTATGATGATTTAATCGTAACTTTCATGACAATTAGTTATATTGTTATGGCAGTCGTTGCGCTTTGGTCGTTGTACAATTTTTTTATTACCGCTTTTTACGGCCCGACTAACACTATGGTCTTCTATCTTGATGATCAGGAAAAAATTACTAAAATCACCGATACATATTATCGGTTTATCAACGCAAGGCACCATGAAGAGATTGTTTGCAATCGCATACTCAGTGTGAGTGTCTATACTCCTACATTAGGAGCAATCTTCAACACTGGTACCATAGCTATCAATTTTGTTAGTTTTGCAAACGCCGATTATGTAGAAGAAAGCCGGGTAATAAGAGGCGTGGAATTCCCTGAGATTATGAAGGAAAGAATTATCAAGACCTCTCCAGTTCACGAAGGTTTAAAGATTGTATAATAATCTTAAACTCAGAGAGCTTAAAACGAGACTAAAATCTCGTTTTTTTATTGGCCAAAAAACTTTCCTAAGCCTCCAGCTGGCGGAGGCTAATTCACTGAGACCGAAATCCTTGTCCCCAGAGCCAATAAGTTTTTTGTGCGGCAGGCCTTCGATTTCTGTCGCAAGTATGTTATTTTTGATATACTTTAGTTATATAAGACGACTAAAATTATGCAAAAAAATAAAACGATGGCTTCGCAAATTATTAGCGGCATTTTAAAATTCCTGGCGGTAGTAATTCCGGCTCTTGTGGTTATCGCGATTATCATTCCCTCGCTACTAAGTGTTATTAAAGGAAAAGATATTCCGCCGGTTGACGATTCCAAATTACAACTACAAGTAATTAATATGCCGGATGAAGAAAATGCTTTTTATGATTTAGATAAAACACGAGACTTAATTAATACAAAGAGTGTCCCCAAAGGAAAGCAGTTAGTTTCGGACTACTTAAAAAGTGATGAATGGGACCAGGAAGTCGTTAAACAGCTTTTAGTCGACAATGAAGATGTCTTACAATATTTTACTGCCGCTGCCGTTAAGGGAAAATTTCAGCTGCCTGACGCTGACAACCAAGCAAAAATCTCTAGCGAAATGCCCGTGATCCCACTCAACAACTGGCGGGAAGCAAGCCGTTTAAGTGGCGTTAAAGCTATTTGGTTGGCTAAAAATGGTCAGAATAAAGAAGCCCTTGATGAGGCCTTCAAGTCAATTATTATTGGTAATGCGATTGAGAATTCACAGGGCTTATTAATTACGCATTTAGTTGGTATTGCCATAAAGGATAATGGTCTAGATATTTTGCAGAAAGTTATTTCAATAATTCCAAAAAATTCTCCAGTCTTATTGGAATACGGATTGAAGTTAGAAAATTATCGGGCAATGGGAAATTCAGCTCCTTTTATAACCGAATATCTCGTTTCTAAACAAGCCTGGGACGATTTAGATAAAAGCAATAATCAATTTGGAACGGTCTCAAAAATTTTATTAAAGAACAAATTTTATTTTAAGAAAAATCTAACTGTCAGTTATTATTTTGATTTTTACAATAAACTATCTATCGAAGCAGAGAAAGATTGTTCGGAGCTGAAAAAAGTTCAAGAGCCAACAATACTATTGAAGGAGAATAATTTAATTACAATGTATTTTACGGAAAATGCAGTCGGAAAATATTATGTGGAAATTCCAGAATTAGCCCTAAACAACGTTTTGGAGAAAAAATGTATCACTGAAAACAAACTTAAGGAAACGGCTTTAATGATTATCAGATAAGTAGATTAATTAGAATTAAGTTAGAAAATAATATAAATATTTCTATGATGAAAAAATCAATTATTGCAATTATCCTAATCGTTATTCTGGGAACTGCCGCCTATTTTATTATAAACACAAAAAAACAATCTTCAGAAATTTTAACCGAATCAAGAGAGCAGAGCGTTTTGGAAAATACATATAACCTTTCAAAAGATTATTTAGCTTTGCGGCTCATGACCGACAACGTTTTGGTTAATGCGAAAAATTTTAGCGATTATGACTCTTGGAATAAAGAAATGAGCAATGTTATCGGGAAATGGTCAGAATTTGATGAGAAGGTTACTAGTCTTGAAGTAGAGGCAAATAAAATGAGTGAAGAAAAAATAGGTTTTCATTTAATTGACGCGGCCAACGCTTATGATAAGCAAGAAATATCAGATATTTTTGATAAAGCGCCGGCCGGCAAGAAAATAGCTACTTTAGCTAAACATCTTGGTGTGGACGCTAAAATGGCTTTTAAGATTCTTAAGCAAGACCAGGCGCAGATAGAAGCTGATATTTGGAACGGAGAAGGCGATACATTTAAAAAGTTAGAAGTATCGGCTACAGTTATTAAAGATACCTGTAAGGTGGCGGGTTTTGTGGGTGGTATTGTTTTAACCGGAGGAACATCGGCCTTGGCCGCTGGTTCAACTTTAGCCAAAGCCGCCGTTGTCGTCGGTGGCGCGGACTTAACACTTGAAGTGACTGAGGATTCAGCTAATATTGCTCTCGGCGATAAAAATAAAGTTTCCGCCATTGTTGGTGATTTTAGAAAAGTGACCGAACCAATAGCCACTATTTTAGCTATTAATGAAATACCCAATAATCTAAAAAATGGTTTTGAAAAATTTTCATCAGTCATGATAGCGGTAGAACAATTTAAAGGAGCGGCTCAGGACGGAAAAATAATCGGTATACAACTGCCAAGCGCTTCAAAGGGAAATGAACAATTTGAGAATATTAAAAAACACCAAGCCCCTGTTTATGTGTCAGAAATAAAGCCGGAGGATATAAGTAAATGGCTGGAGGAACAAGGAATTAAATCAAGCGACATAAATCAAAAAGATGTTGAAGAAATTCTGGGTGTCTTGGCAAATTCCGAGCCCGTTCCCGATACAGCAAGCACTACGCCCATTGTTGAGTCGCCGGTAATTTCTAACGGTTTATCATTGGTAAGCCCGGATGGAGCCAGCTTTTCTCCAAAAAGTGGTTTGAATTTTAGCGCGCAGCTAAGTAATCCGGAAGCTTACATGGTAAATGGTAAGAATGTTATGGTTTGGTGTATTTGGAAGTTTTATTTAAATGGCCAGCTTTATAGTGAAAAGGTTAACCCATCAACTATTCATGCTGATGTTGATAAAATTTGTGAATATAGTACCTTACTTATAAAGGATAAGGGCGGGCTTAAAGTAGAATTTAGCTTAGAGAGAAACACGGGAACTAAATATTCTGAACAAAAAAATAAAGAAACTTTAGTCAGCACGCAAAGATCCTATATTGTGAAATAAATTTTGCCCGTGATAATATTATATAATATATGGTTATAGATATTGAATTAACTCTAAATAGGTTTGGTTTTGGAAAGATTAGTGAAAATAAGTTTCAGTTTTTCTGTTTTCGGATATCTAAATGGAAAATTCCTAATAAATATTCTATTTCTTTTGAAATAAATTGGAGAGGCAAAGAAAAGACTAAATAATAAGATTAAACCCCTAAATATATGCCAAAAATAATTATTGCTTCTGGACCGGTTATTGTCGAAAATAATAAAGTCTTATTAAATAAACACGGAGATGATAATTTCTGGAAATTTTGTGGCGGTCAAGTTGAGGAAAATGAAGTTAATTTAAAGGAAACCGCTAAACGGGAAGCTAAAGAAGAGATGGGTGTTGAGATTGAGATATTGGACGGCAATCCTTATATTTTGCAAGTTGAAAAAGAAATTGAAGGAAGGTCGGTTAGTGTTATCCTTGCTCATTTTTTAGCAAAAAGAGTTGGCGAGCCAGCCCCTGGCGATGATATCAGAGAATGGGCTTGGCTAGATATAAATGATTTAGACAAAGAGAATTTAGCCCCCAATATCAAGCCGGTTTTAAAGTATTTTGGGTTTTTGAAATAATAATATTTAAAATTTATGTAAGATAGACAAAATACCATTTTTCGTGGTATTTTTATTATATAATCAATAAATTTATGTTTATCAAAATTTTTGTGGGGCTCACTTATGTTGCTATGGTGGTGGTTAATTGGCTCGCGAACGCCTTGCCCATTAACAACCGCTCTACCGGAGCTATTTCTGATGCTTACCCTAATTTATTTGCACCGGCAGGCCTAACCTTTTCCATTTGGGGTTTAATTTATTTACTTTTGGCTAGTTACTCTTTATATCAGTTCGGCCTTTTTCAAAAAGACAAGGGCAGGGGTAAAATGGAACTTTTCAAAAAAGTTGGTTTTTATTTTATTTTAAGCTCACTGGCTAATATTGCTTGGATTTTTGCTTGGCACTATGATTTTATCGGGATATCCGTTTTGATTATGGGAGTAATTTTATTTTCCTTAATTAAGATTGCTGATATTTTAAATAAAGAAAAATTATCGTTAACAGAAAATTTTTTTATACGAGTTCCGTTTAGCGTTTATTTTGGCTGGATTACCGTCGCCGCCATTGCCAATATTACAGTTTTTCTAGTAAGCCTTAATTGGAATGGATTTGGAATTTCTGACCAAATCTGGACGATAATAGTTTTATTAGCCGGACTATTTATTGGGTCTCTAAGAATGTGGAAAGATAGAAATATCGCTTATGGTTTGGTTTTAGTTTGGGCTTATGCAGGAATTTTATTAAAACACTTATCAGTCGATGGTTTTTCCGGACAGTATCAAGGAATCATTATTACTACGGGTTTGTGCATTTTAGGATTTTTAATTAATTTAATGACAATTTTTAGAAAAAATAGAAAATCATAAAATATGGATAATTTTTATAATTTTACTGCCGAGAACGCCAGTGGCCAGGTTGTTAATATGTCTGATTATCGCGGTAAGGTGGTTTTAGTTGTTAATACTGCCAGTCATTGTGGTTTTACTAAGCAGTATGCCGGCCTGGAAAAACTTTATCAAGATTATAAGAGCCAAGATTTTATTATTTTAGCTTTCCCTTGTAATCAGTTCGCCGGCCAAGAACCAGGGAGCGAAGCAGAGATTGTTTCTTTTTGTCAGTTGAATTACGGTATTAGCTTCCCAATTTTTAAGAAAATAAAAGTTAACGGTAAAGAGGCGCATCCTCTTTTTGTTTATTTAAAAAAGGAGCTCCCGGAAATTTTAGGTGGGCGTATAAAATGGAATTTTACTAAGTTTTTAATTGATCGCTCGGGCAATCCGTTGAAACGTTTTTCGCCCGCAGAAACACCAGCGGAAATTGAGAAGTATTTAGTTGATAATAAAATTTTATAATGAAAATGTTTAGATTTTTACATTAAGTTAAAATTATTAATATAATATGAACAATAATTACCCTGAAGATAGCGCGGGCCGGCTGATGACGGATAAGGTGCCGATAGCGGCCCTTGATGATACCATTGGCGATGTGGAAAAATATCTCTTAGCCAATGTAAAAAAATTGGAATCCATCAATTATATTTATGTTCTTGATAAAAGAGGCGTTCTAAAAGGAGTCATCTCTATTAAGGAGTTATTTCAACAGTTAAAAAGTCGAAAAGTTTCTGAGGTGATGATTACTGATTTGGCTAAATCCCACTCCCATAGTGATCAGGAAAAAGTTGCCCAGTTAGCCTTAAAGCATAATATAAAGTCAGTGCCGATAGTGGACACCGATAATAAATTTATGGGGGCGGTTCTGAGTGATGATATTTTAAATATTGTTTATCAGGAAGTCCATGAAGATATTATGCACTTGGCGGGTGTTAGTCATAAGAGCCCGGTAAAAATTGATGATGCTATGAAATTGCCTTTGTATTTATCATTGAAGCATCGGTTACCATGGTTAGTTTTGGGCTTAGGCGGAGGCGTATTGGTGGCCTGGGTAATTGGTTTATTTGAAAGGACCTTGGCTCAAAATATTATTCTAGCTGCCTTTATTCCGCTAGTAGTTTATATGTCTAGTGCGGTTGGGACTCAAATGGGTTTTTTTATTGTCAGAGATTTAGCCATAAATCAAAAAATAAATTTTTTAGCCTACGCTTGGCGTCAGTTTAAAATAGTATTATATATTGGCTTGGTTGTTAGTTTTTTAGCATTTTTTGTGGTGTTAATTTTTTATAGCCAACTGATTTTAGCCTCTATATTGGCAATCGCTATTTTTTTAGCCACCCTGTCCTCTATAACTACCGGCCTCTTTATCCCTTATTTGGCCAGCCGTTTACACTTTGACCCAGCCAGTGTTAGCGGTCCGATTGGAACTATTATTCAGGATTTTATGGCCGTTTTGATTTATTTAATGGTAGCCAGTTTCATGCTTTAGTATTATCAAAAATAATTTAGTTATAATAAAGTTAGCTGTTAAAAATATATGCCCAATTTACATAAAAACTATAAACACGCCTTATTTTTTATTATCGGCGTGATTGCGACCATTGCTTATCGTGGGATTGTGGTTTTAAACCACTATGACCCAATTTGGGTCGAGACCGCTTGGTATGTCGGGACGCTGGGATTCGCTTGGTATTTCTGGCATCGTTTTCAAATAGAGAACCGACGAAACAAATTGATCGCCCAGCTTAATCTATTAGAAAAAACTCAACAGGGACAAATTTTAAATCAGGAGGATAAGGCCGCTTTAGTCGGAATACTAAAAAGTTTAAATGCTTCTTTAGCTAAATGGAATTATATTATAATCTTTGTTAGTTCTTTTTTGGCTGTTGCCTACGCGATTTACTTTGATTTGAAATAAAAAATATATGCGCTTTGGCGAAAGTTTCCCTCAGGGGGCTGATCCTAAAAACAGAATGGATGTGCTTAAAATGAATAAAGAGCAGGAGAATATTCCCGACTATGTTAAGTTTGGTTTAGAAATCAGAAATAATCTAAAATCAAAGGTTGAGAAAGATGGTTGGCCTGACTTGCCGGACCAGGAAGCTATTAACTTGGCGGAAGATATTTTTGAAGTCGCTCAGCAAGAAGTTAATAAAACTTGGGAAAGTTCCGTCCAGACTTTAATAAACAATAAGGCTGAATCTTGGAAGCAGAGTCTATCAACTACCGATTCTGAAAATAAAGCAGCTCTGGATTTATTAGATAATCCTGAGGAATTTAATAAAAGCTTTTCTTTGCGCCAATTCGGTGTTTTGGAAATATTGAGAACGGCCAACCCGGAAGCTTGGCGCACTCTGGTTGTCGCTTCTTCGGAAAGACAACTAGCGTCTATTGCCGTAATGGAGCATTGGTTAAAAAATAGTAATCCGGAAAATTTACAAGCAATCTGCTATAAAATTAATTTAAACCCCACTGAACTGAAATTATTTGTTGATACGGCCGCTATTTTAGGCAAGTATGTAGACCACGCCTATGTTAAACAAATTGAATTAGCTGATTTGCCTGGTGGTTCAGCGCCCACAAAATTAAAAGACGAGGAAGGCGCCGCCTATCTTTATGATTTATATAAAGACCCCAGGAGTGAGGACATTGATATTAAAACCTATAGCGATATTTTTCCGTATGAATGGGAGAAGATTCAATCACGTTTAGAGGCTTTGTCTATTAGGACAAAATTAGCGGTTGCTAAGGAAGAGCTACCGGATAGTTATAATCTATTTGCTGATTATTTAGAAAAAGTTGGCCAAGTCTATGGCTCAAAAAGTATTCAACCAGAAGTTTTAGATAAAGAATGGGAAAACTTGTATAAAATGGGCAAAGAGCTTAATGATTCTGGTTGTCCGATTATGATTATTCCACAGGGCTGCTCTTCGGTGTCAGGAGAAGCCGGCAAAGTGGATGCGGAAATTCGTTTAGGACTAAAAACTAAAGAAACCAGAGAGCAGGAACAGGAGTTTAGTAAATTTACTGGAATTGCCCAAGAGATGATTAATAAAAATCGCGATTGTCTGGCTAAAGATTATAAGGTTCCAGATGTTAAATTGAATTATCAGCCCTGGTCTTTCGGTCCTAATTTATATTGGGTGACGCGTGGTGAATCAGGCGAGGATCAAATTTTATCCCATACCAATGCTGTCAGAGAGGTAGCCGTTACTAATGAGCTTCCATTGCTTAAGAAAGTTTTTAAAGAAGATGTTGATGAAAATAAATATTCTCAAGCCGCAGTTACGGAAACTGTTTTACATGAAATCAGCCACAATGTCCTGGATTCAGAAGATAAAAAAGTTTCCAAGAGAATTGGTAAAAGTTTTGAGAAGGGAATTTTGGATGAGTTAAAAGCGGAAACGCTTGGCATGAAGATTTTATACGATTCTTATCAGAGAAATGAATTGCCACATGGAATTGATATAAAAACTCAACTTTCAGCGAAGCTAGGGGCTAATTTAGATTATTTAAAAAATAAATCTAATCAAAAAGCGAGCGCGGGTGAGCCTTATTATCTTTGCGGCGCAACAATATTTAGTAGCTTAATAGAAAAGGGGTTAGTGATAAGTAAAGGCTCTGGTTATGAAATAAATAATCCTGAGGCCTGTATTAAAGAGATTGCTAATCTTGGTGAAAAAGTTTTGTCATTTTATACCAATATGGAGACTAAACCGGCGGATGTTAAAAATTATATTAATGAATTGAGAAAAAATAGTCAGGGGCCAATAGTTCAAGAGTTTATCAAAGTTTTATAAAGCTGTTTCAATTTAAGTATTGCTAATCGATTGGGGCTAAAAATAATTATGAAAAAAAAGTATATAAAAATTTTAGCTTGCATTTTTGCCATCTTGTTTGGCATATTTATTTTTATTTATGGCGGGTATGATGATAGCCCCGGTGCCCAATTATTAGGGTTTATAATATTTAGCATTGGTGTCGTTGGTTTAATAAGGAGGCGGAAGAAGAAAGGTTTTGGTTAAAAAGGGTGGTATAATATATTAGTTAAGTTATTATAAAATTAATTTTAAAATTTATGGTCAATCCTGAAAAATCATGGATAGTAAAAAATACCCATGATTTAAAAACTAAAGAAGGCAGAGAGGCGAGAACGGCAGAAGTAAAGATGGGTAGACATATGGAGGCGGCGGAATCAATAAGAAAATTTAGATCCGGAGAAGTTTCCTTGGGTGATGCTATCGCCGGTGAAGATCAATTTAAAAAATCATCCGCCGAAGAGGTAGAGAGTTTGAAAGAAAATGATAATCAAGAAATCGAAAAGATAAGAGAACAAATTGAAGCCGAAAAATAACAGAAATAATAAAAAATATACCGATAATGGTATATTTTTTAAATAGTTTTGGTAATTAGTTTATGGCTTTAAGACCACGTGCTATAATTGAATTATGCTAAACAATCTCAATCTAAATAAGTTGGCGCGTTTAAAATGGCATTATATCCATAAACGTTTTCGTACCCCTTTTTATACTTATTTACTTTGGGAGGGCGTTTCGCGCCATTATAATCACAATCTTCGCTTTCCTTATGAAATGGGAACGATTTTATATTTAGATCAGGAATTAATGTTTGGCAATAGTGTTTGGCGTCAGACGCAAGCATTAACCTTGTCTAAATTGGAAAAAGAGCCGCAGTTTATTAAAAATAGTTTTCGCGAAGCCTATAAATTAAATGATAAGATAGTAAAATTCGCTCAAAAGCTTAATCGGAAAAAATTTAATAATTATTCTAACCAGCAGCTCGCTGATAATTTAGAAAAATATTGTCAGCTTTGTTTTTCGATGGGTGCTTTCATTATTTTCCCCTTGTTCATTGAAGAATACTTGGAAAATTATGTAAAAACAGAAATAACTAAAAAATGCGGGGCTAAGGCTCCAGAGATTATTCATAATCTCGGAGTGGCTTTAAAATCTAGTTCTACGGAAAATGATGAATTGAGTTTATTAAAAATTGCCCTTAAACGTCAGCACGGGCTATCGATAGAAACTGATATTAAGCGGCATATTCAAAATTATGGTTGGTTAAAAAATTCGGCCATGAATAACAGTTATTATTCCGAAAAAGAAATATATCGACGCCTAGATAGTTTTCGTGCTGCGGATATTTCGGAAAAGATTAAAATTATCCTTAGTGAGCGTCGGCGCAAAATTGCGCAAGTCAAAAAATATAAGACGGAGTTTGGTTTTAGTAAAAAATTGATTAGCCATATCGATACGCTTCAGGAGGCTATTTATTTTCGCAGTTGGCGGACCGAACAGTTCTATCGAAATATTCAATACTTATCCAATTTTCTTGGCGAAATTTCTAAGCGTCTCGGCATTAAATCTTTAGAAGAAATTTTTTATATTTTACCAACAGAAGTAATTAATCTTTTGCGACAAGAATTGAAAATAGATTTTGGAATTATTAAAGAAAGAAAGCGTGGTTATATTATGGTTGCGGATGGCCGCCATACGCAAATATATTCAGGTGATATTGTTGCTAGCGCTAAAAAGAAAATCAAATTTTTGAGTATTAAAAAACAAGAGTCTAATGAAATTAAGGGGCAAACAGCTTGTCGCGGGTTAGCCGTTGGCAAGGTTCATATTATAAAATCCAAAACAGAATTTAAAAAGTTTAAAGTTAAAGAAATATTAGTCGTCCCGTCTACGACACCAGATTATGTTCCTGTTATGAAAAAAGCGGCCGCCATTATAACTGATGAAGGCGGTTTAACTTGTCATGCCGCCATTATGTCGCGGGAATTAAAGACTCCTTGCATAATCGGCACGAAAATTGGCACCAAGGTTCTTCGTGACGGCGATTTAGTGGAAGTCGATGCCGAAAAAGGCATTATTAAAATATTGAAGAAGGCTTAATGTCGAGTTTTATTAGTTTGACTAAATATACCGGCAGTGGTATATTTTTTTATTAATTTAGTCCTTTAAAATTTATTGTTTAACCAAAAAGATATTAATCATGACAAAAAATTCTTGTTTGCAGAAAAGCTCTTTGCAATTGAAATTTTGTGAAGAAGCGGGTTTTAATTTTCGGGATTTATTTCCCGAGCATTGTGGCCTGGCGGCGGCCATTAACTTGCCAAGCGCCTCTTGGATATCCGGCCAATTAATTACGCCGATTGAAACACGGGGTGAAAAAGGTGGCGGGGTAGTTTCCGAGCGCCAAGGAAAGATTTATGAAAGGCGCCGTATTGGCCCTTTCAGTGTTCAGTTTCGGGATTTCGGTGAAAAACGTTTTCGCCAAGAACTTCCCGGCAATATGGCGATTGCTCATTGCCGCTATGCAACTAAAGGTGACCCTGGTTTAGTGGCTAATGTTCAGCCTCTGATTGTGACGGAGTCTAAGTATGGCCCTTTTGCCATCGCCCACAACGGGACTTTGGTGAATGTGGAAAATTTGAAGGCCGAGCTAAAACAGAGCGGCTGTAAATTCGACGCTACGTCGGACACCGAAATTTTAATCCACTTAATTTTGTCGTCCGGCGCCAAAAAAGTTGAAGACGCTATTCTTTACGCCTTGAACAAAGTCGCCTGCTCTTATTCTTTATTAATTATCACGCGCGACAAAGTTTTTGCCATCCGTGACCGTTATGGTGTTCGCCCTTTAAGTGTGGCTAAGCTTGGTTCGGGATTTATGGTCTGTTCAGAGACCGTATCTTTTGATCAATTTGCTGGAGCCGAATTTTTGCGCGACGTTGAAGCCGGGGAGATGATTATTTTTGAAAAAAAGAAAGAGAATTTTCGAAGCATTAAGTATGCTAAACCGGAAGAGTTCTTTTGTATTTTTGAGAGCATCTACTTTTCCAATCCGCGTTCTAAATACAAAGGTATTTATAACGAAGATTTTCGTCGAAAAATCGGCGAACAGATTGTTTTGGAAAATCCCGACCTTACTGGTGATTTAGTTGTTCCGGTTTTAGATTCCGGCAAGCACTTCGCTCAAGGATTGGCGCATGTTTTAAGCACGCGGCTCCAAGTCCATCATGGCGATTTATATGAAGAAGCTTTTCAAAGAGCGCATTCGCCGTTAGGCGGGCAATCACGCTCTTTCACGGCCACAAGTACCGCGGAACGAATCGCCGTAGTTCGAAAGAAACTGCATTTAAAAAAAGAAGCGGTTGTCGGCAAAGAAGTCATCGTTGTTGACGATTCCATTGTTCGCAGTCACACGGCTAAAATAATTGTGGAAATGCTTAAACAGGCCGGGGCTACCAAAGTCACCTTCTGTGTTTGCTTTCCGCCGATTATCAATGTCTGTCCTAATGGTATGGATTTCCAAACTCGCGGACAATTGATTGCTTATAAGCGCAGTCTAGCCTTTATAAAACAAGAAATCGGTGCCGACGAGTTGATTTATTTACAGGTGCCTGGACTTTATAAGGTAGTAGCTGAAACTTATGGCGGCGGCATTTGCGGCGGCTGTTTCGGGGGCGCTTATCCGGAAACACCCAAAAATATCGCCGAGTAGCGTTAATTAATTTTTAATTTGGTTTTAAACCCGTCAAATTTTCATATTTGGCGGGTTTTTATTACTACTTGATTTTTATTGAAGAAAATTGTTATCATTGCGTAGTACCCAGGAGACATTTTCATGTCTCCTTGTTCTTTGTTAAATTAAATCTTTTAAAATGGTTAGAAAAGTTATTTTTACGGCCGCAATTTTTTTGGTCTCCGCTGTGGGTTTGGTTAAAACCCCGGCGAATGAAACGTTTGACCGCGAGATTAGATTAAATCCCGCTAAAGTGATTGTTAAAGACGAACAATCGTCAACCAATCAGGAAAAGCCCAGTACCGGCATCGCTAGCTGGTATAATTTTAAGGATGGAGCCTTTGCTGCTTCGCCTTATTTTAAAAAAGGCTCAGTTTTACGGGTTACCAATCTGGCTAATGGTAAATTTGTTGATGTTATGGTCAACGATTACGGTCCGAACAAAAGAAAACATCCTAATCGAGTGATTGATTTAGACAGGCTAGCTTTTCAAAAAATAGCCTCTTTAAAGCTCGGTTTAGTTAGAGTTAAGATTAATCATTTGACGGATTAAAGCTTTTCAGCTTTTAAGTGATTGGAAACGGGAAGAAATTCCCGTTTTTTTCTTGACAAATATTAGTTTAGTTGCTAAACTAATATTAATTAAACTATTAATATACTATTTATGAGTATTCGTTCTGTTTTTACAAAAAAGAAGATCATTTGGACCATTATCATCCTTTTGGTTGTCGGTGGCGGCGCTTATTACAAGCTAAAACCGAAAAATAATGCCGCTAATATTTCTACAGCCACTGTTACCAGACAAAACTTGGAGCAAACAGTCTTGACTACCGGCCAAGTAGTTAGCGAAACTAATTTAAGTCTTAGTTTCCAAGCTAGCGGTGTTGTCCAGGAAATTAAGGTTAAGACCGGAGACCCGGTTAAAGCCGGCGATGTAATCGCTACTTTAAGCCAAGCTAATGTTAAAGCCTCTTTGACTAGCGCCAACGGACAATTGGCTCAAGCCCAAGCTAATTATCAGCGAGTCTTAGCGGGATCGACTCCGGAACAAATTAATGTTTCTGAAAAAGCAGTCGCTTCGGCCAAAGTGGCTTATGAAAATGCTGTTAGCCAATTAGCAACCGTTAAAGCTTCCTCAGATATAACTATTAGCCAGGCCCAATTTACTCTTGACGATTTGCAATCCCCAACATCTGCTTCCGACAATAAACGTTCGGCTATTTTGGTTAATATCGCCAATCAGCTAGTAGCAGTGAAATCTGATTTAGACAAGCAAAAGCAAATTTTGGATGATGATAATTTAGAAAATGTTTTTGGTGTTACCGACTCTTCCAGTTTAAGCAATTTTAAGAGCGCAAACAGCCAGGTTCAAGCCTTGTTAACCAAAGCGAATGCCAGTCTGGCAACCGCTCAAGGTTATAAGAGCGATGCCAATATCTATCAAGCAGTTGACGATGCTGTGGCCGCTTTAAATCAAAATATCAGCGCTCTCAACTATTGTTATACGGCTCTGCAAAATACAATCACCAGTTCACAGTTTAGCCAAGCACAGTTAGACGCTTATAAATTAACTATTAATACCGCCTTATCTAACGAAAATTCCGGTATTAATTTAGTTAAGTCTTCACGCCAAGCTTTGACTGATGCGCTGACAGCTGCGACTAACGCTTTGACTAACGCCAAACAGTCGGCGACTTCACAAATTAATTCTGCTCAGAATCAAATAAATAGCGCTCAGGCCGCTTGGCAGCAAACACAAGCAACCTTAGCCCAACAAAAAGCTAAAGCTCAGCCGGCGGATATCAATGCTGCTAAAGCGCAATTATTATCCGCTCAAGGATCGGTAGAGGCAGCGCAGACAGCTTTAGAAAACACGATTTTGAAAGCCCCGGCTGATGGCACGATTACCAGAATTGATACTAAAGTCGGCCAACAAGCAACGGCTATGCAACCGGTCTTTATTTTGCAAAACATTAATGCTTTGCATACCGAAGCTTATGTTAGTGAATCTAATGTTGCTAGTTTAAAAATTGGTCAAACAGTTGATTATACTTTTGATGCCTTTGGTCCGGACCAGCATTTTAGTGGCCAGATTTTAACAATCGATCCAGCCTCAACGGTAATTTCCGGCGTGGTTAACTATTTAGTGAAAGCCGATTTGCCAAATGTGCCAGACATTAAACCGGGGATGACCGCTAATATGACCGTCATGGTGGCTAAACGAGAAAATGCTTTAGCGGTTATGAGTAGTGCGATTATTAATCAAAATGGCGGTCAATATGTCCGCATAATTAATAATCCGCAAACTAAAACTTTTGATCAAGTCCCGGTCGTTACTGGCTTGCAGGCGGATGGCGGCTTAGTGGAAGTTTTAAGCGGGATAACTGATAATCAAGAAATAGTTACTTTAATTAAATAAACAAATGGAAAAGAAAGCCGTTGCCAATTTAATAACCGTTAAAAATCTTAAAAAAGAATATGTTACCGGTGAAGTAGTGACCCCGGTTTTGAAAGACGTTAATTTCAAAATCGATCAAGGCGAGTTTGTGGCAATCATGGGCCCGTCGGGAAGTGGTAAATCAACTTTAATGCATATTTTAAGTTTTTTGGAACGGGGAACTTCTGGCATCTATGAATTTAAGGGTCAAAATATTGATGAATTTAATGATAATTATTTAGCCGAACTGCGCAATAAAGAGATTGGTTTTGTTTTTCAATCTTTTAATTTATTGCCGCGCACTTCAGTTTTAGATAATGTTAAATTGCCATTAACTTATAGTAAGTTAAAAAATCATGAGCAGCTGGCTAAAAAATCATTAGACGCGGTTGGTTTATCACATCGTTTAAATTACTATACAAACCAAATTTCCGGTGGCGAAAAACAGCGCGTAGCGATTGCCCGAGCCTTGGTTTGCGATCCGGCGGTAATTTTTGCTGACGAGCCGACCGGAAATTTAGATTCCAAATCTGGAAATACTGTGATGTTTTTACTGCAACAATTAAATAATCAGGGTCGGACTATTATCCTGGTTACCCATGAAACAGATACTGCTAATCACGCCAAGCGCATTATTAGAATCAAAGACGGTTATATTTTGTCTGATGATCCCGTAAAAAATCGAACTATTGCCGAGGCTGATAAGGAGTTGATTAAATAGTTTAGATTATTATAATTTCGTGAAACCGCTTTCCATTGTAAAATTAGTTGTTAAAAATCTACGGGCGCGTAAAGGGCGCACGATTTTAACGATTTTAGGAATAACTATCGGCGTGGCCGGCGTGATTATTATTATGTCGCTCGGCGGTGGCGCTCAGAGTTTAATTTTGGGACAGGTGACTAAACTGGGCAGCAATTTATTATATGTGATGCCTGGTCGAACAGCCGATTCCGGCGCTCCGATTCCGGGTCTAATAATTACCAGTTTAGTGGAAAGTGACGCCACGGCCTTGCGCGATAAAGGACGTGTTCCTTATGCCAGCGCGGTTAATGCCGCCGTTTCCGGAGCAGCCACGATTACTTGGAATAATAAAACGGTAGACACTACTTTTTCGGGAACTGATTCGGAATACAGCCAGATTGCTAATTTCACAATGCAGTCCGGTCAGTTTATGAGCGCCGCGGAAACCGCCGGTGGGGCTAATGTGGTAATTCTCGGTTCGGAAATCAGCGATGAGCTTTTTAAAGAGGCCGGTGTAAATCCTATTGGTCAAGTAATTAAGGTTAAGAGTGTTGTCCAGGAAAATGCCGGTGGCGTTCCTTTGCGCGTTATTGGCGTTATCGCTCCGCGCGGTTCTTCTTTTTTTCAAAATCAGGACAGATTAATTTTTTTGCCTCTAGCTATTGGTCAAAATCAAATTCTGGGAATCCATCATCTTAATTCTATTTATGTTAAGGTTGACGATGCTGCCAATGTTGACTCTACTATTGCGGCGATAAAAACCACCTTAAAACAACAACATCATATTTTAAACGATGCCGATTTAGATTTTGATATTCGCAATCAGGCGGAGGCGGTTAAAGTCCTATCAACCATTACCGATGCTCTCAGCTTATTTTTAGTAGCCATGGCCGGAATTTCTTTAATTGTCGGCGGTATTGGGATTTTAAATATTATGGTGGCGACTGTGGGCGAGCGTACCCGGGAAATTGGTTTGCGGAAAGCGGTCGGAGCTACCAGAAAGGCAATCCGCAATCAATTTTTATTAGAAGCAGTTTTACTTACCAGTCTCGGCGGCTTTATTGGGATTATCATTGGGGTTTTAATCTCTTATATAATTGCTCTGGTAATGCAAAAATTAGATTATGATTGGGCTTTTATAATTTCCGTCAGCTCCATTTTATTATCAGTCGGTGTTTCTATTTTAACCGGTATTGTTTTTGGTTTATTTCCGGCGATGAAGGCGGCTAAGCTTGATCCGATAGACGCCTTAAGGTACGAATAATTATGTTAAACGCTATTCAACAAGCATTTAAAGCATTGCTGGCCAATAAGGGGCGGACTTTTTTGACAACCCTGGGAATTATGATTGGCATCGCGACGGTGATTTTAGTGTTGTCGGCTGGCGCTGGTTTTCGAGAATTAATCAATAAGGAAATTGACACTTTCGGAACCAATACGCTTTATATCCAAACTAAAGTTCCATCCAATAATAAAAATAATAGTCCGCGAGATGAAGTCAGTTCCGGTATTACCATCACCAGTTTTAAGCAACGCGATTTGGATGATATTAAAAAACTTCCTAACGTGGTTAATGATTATGGAATTGTTTTGGGCCAAGCAGCCGCTAGTTATCGTAATAATCATAAAACGGCTGTTTATGTTGGCACTTCAGCTACGATGTTTGAAATTGATAAAAATAAATTACAAGCGGGAAGATTCTTTACGGCTGCCGAAGATGCTGGTGGCGCTCAAGTGGCGGTTATCGGTTATAAGATTGCTTCTTCACTTTTTCAGCAAGATGATCCCGTCGGTAAAATTTTACGAATTGGTTCTTTAAATTTTCAGGTTATTGGTGTTTATGAACCATCCAGTGGGATTAGCGGCGGGAATGATGATTATATATATATGCCCTTGGTCACCGCTCAGAAAAAAATGTTGGGTATAAATTATTTGCTCCAGGGCGTTATTCAAGTGCAGGATAATAACTTGAGTGCTGTTACTTCGGAGGAAATTAAAAATGTAATGCGCCGCAATCATAACATTACTAATCCTGATAAAGATGATTTTGAAGTTATGACCCAGGAGCAGCTCATGGATATTATTAATACTATTTTTGACAGCATCACCATTTTGTTAATTGCGATTGCCGCTATTTCTTTAATTGTCGGTGGGGTCGGTATTATGAATATTATGTATGTCGTGGTTACGGAAAGAACAGCGGAAATCGGCCTGCGTAAAGCCTTGGGAGCTAAAAATGCTAATATTTTACAAGAATTTTTGGTGGAAGCGGTGGTTGTAACCCTGATTGGCGGAGTTATTGGGATTTTATTTGGCGCCTTTTTAACCTGGGTGCTAACCAGTGTCGCGGTAGCTAACGGTTTGAGCTGGACTTTTGTTCTGCCGCTTTATGCTATCGGTATCGGTTTTGGCGTTTCGGCAATTATCGGTATCAGCTTTGGCGTTTTACCGGCGGTTAACGCTTCTAAAATGGATCCAATTGAGGCCTTAAGACACGAGTAATCGGATGATAAGAAGCATATGAAAGATGAGCGACAAAAATTATTACAAGCTTTAATTCAGAAACTAACTGAAGTTTTTCAGTCTACTCATAAAGACCATTGTTTTTCTTTTGATGGTTTAGCTCTTCGCCGCCAAGAAATGATGATTTTATTTTTTCTTAACGAAAAGCAGGGACAGGCTTCAGTCAAGGAAATTGCTAAGTTTCTCAATGTTACTTCCGGGGCGGTAACTCAATTTACTGATGGTTTAGTGGATAAGAAGCTAGTTGAAAGAAAGGCGGATTTAATCGATCGCCGCCAAGTAAATATTAAATTAATGCCTAATGTTAAAAATGATTTTGGCAGTTTTAAAAATAAATACTTGGAATCAATTAGTGAATCATTTTCTATTTTGAGTGATAGCGAATTACAACAGCTAATTAAACTTTTGGAAAAAGTGAGCAGTACTAATCATTAATTAAACGGCGGAAGTATTGGGTTTAAAAGCTAAGCGTGGCGGGAGGGAGCTTATTTGAGCTCTTTTTTAGTTGACTTTATTATTTCAGAGGTATATGATTAATGCAACAATGTTGCAATTATGAATAAAGACACTATTTTTCAAAATATCCGTAATCAGGGCGGGCGTTTAACCAGATTGCGCAAGGAGATTGTTCAAATTCTGGTGGCGGAAGATTGTTTGCTTTCCTCGGCTAAGCTATTGTCGCGGCTAAACAAATTAAATTTAACTCCTAATCGTTCCACGATTTTTAGGGAGCTATTATTTTTGACCAACAAGCAAATAATTTTAAAAAATAATATTTCCGGAGTTGATTATTATGAAATTCCATGCGAACAGCATCACCATCATCATTTAGTCTGTCTGAAGTGCCACGCCATCAGTAAGATAGAAATCGAGGATCAGCTAGCAGCTCAAGAAAGAAAGATTGCTAGGCAAAATAGATTTAAAATAATCAACCATTCCTTGGAATTTTACGGTTATTGCCGAAAATGCCAAGCCTAAAAATGTATGAAAAAAATTATATTTGTTATCGGTATATTATTGATTATCGTCGGGGCTTTATATTTAGCTACTAGTTATAAACGCTCACCTCAAGTTAGCTCGGAGAAATTGACGGTGGTCACGACTATTTTCCCTTTGTACGATTTTGCTAAGGCGATTGGCGGTGACCGTGCCGAGGTTTCTTTGCTCTTGCCTCCGGGGGTGGAAGCTCATAGCTTTGAACCAAAGCCGAGTGATATTGCTAGAATAAATAGCGCCAGCATCTTTATTTATACTGGCAGTTTTATGGAACCTTGGGCGGAAGATATTATCCAGGGGGCAGATAACCAAAATTTGAGAGCGGTGGATGCTAGCATGGGCATCACTTTAATCCCTGGAGTTTTTCATGATGAAGATGAACCGGCAGGCGCTAATGACCCTCACATTTGGCTAGATTTTGTTAATGATCAGCAGATTGTTCAAGCTATTGCCGCCGCTTTTAGCGCCCAGGATCCGAAGAATGCCGCTTATTATGAAACCCGGGCCACGGCTTATCAAGAGACTTTAAAAATGCTGGATTCAAAATATCAAACCACGCTAACTAACTGCGCCTCTCGGGAAATTATTTATGGCGGGCACTATGCTTTTGGTTATTTAGCGCGCCGTTATAATTTAGAATATTCGGCGGCGCAAGGGGTTTCTCCGGACGCTGAACCAACTGCCCAGGATTTAATAAATCTGGTTAATCAAATAAAAAATAATAATATTAAATACATTTTTTATGAAGAGCTTAGTTCGCCTAAAGTGGCCGAGACTATTGCTCAAGAGACAGGCGCTCAAATGTTACTGTTAAATGCCGCTCATAATCTTAGCCGGGAAAATTTAGCAGCCGGCAAAACTTTCTCTCAAGTTATGGAAGAGAATCTAAATAATTTAAAAATTGGTTTGCAGTGTAATTAATTTTTTATGCCAGCAATTATTGAAGCAAAAAATATTTCCGTAAATTATGGGTCAAGTGAGGCTTTAAAAAACATTTCTTTTGATATTGAAAAGGGAGATTTCGTCGGTTTGGCCGGTTCTAACGGTGCCGGTAAAACAACGCTGGTTAAGGCGCTTTTAGGTCTTTTGCCGCTGACTACTGGAAAAATAGAATTATTTGGGGAGAGCGAAGAACGCTTTAATGATTGGCAGAAAATTGGCTATTTGCCGCAAAAGTTTTCGACAATTAATGTTCTTTTCCCAGCAACTGTTGAAGAGGTTATCACTTTGGGATTATTATCTACTAAAAAATTTCCCAAAAGAATTACAGCGGCTGACCGTAAAAAGACTAAGGCGTTGATGGCGGAGTTGGGAATTACCGAACAAGCCAAAAAAATGCTGTCGGAGCTTTCCGGCGGACAACAACAAAAAGTTCTTTTAGGGCGCGCCTTAATCTCCGAGCCGGAAGTTTTAATTTTTGATGAACCGTCAACCGCGCTGGATCCAAATTCTCGCGATGCCTTTTTTAAATTGTTGCAAACTTTGAATCAGGAAAAAGGAATTACTATAATTTTGATTACTCACGATACTGGTTATATCGGCAAGTATGCCAATAAGCTTTTATATATTGATCGGGAATTGATTTATTTTGGAAAATTTTCTGAATTTTGCGCCGACCATAAAATGAAATCTTATTTTGGCGAGCACGAGCAGCATATAATTTGTCATCAACACGATTAATATGGAAATAATTAATTTTTTACAATATTCTTTTATTCAACGCGCTTTTGTGGCCGGGGTTTTTGTGGCGGTTATTTGTTCCGCGTTGGGCTTGTTTTTGGTTCTAAGAAAAATGTCTTTAATCGGCGACGGCTTATCCCATGTTAGTTTCGGGGCGATTGCCTTGGGTCTGTTCTTTGGGATTTACCCTTTTTATATTGCGATTCCGTTAGTAATTTTAGCCTCCATCCTAATTTTAAAAATAAGCGAAAAAGCCCAAGTTTATGGTGATGCGGCGATTGGAGTCGTCTCAGCGATTGGAATTTCCAGCGGGATAATCTTAGCCGGCCTGTCTCATGGTTTTAATGTTGACCTCTTTAGTTATCTTTTTGGTAATATCTTGGCGATTAGCAATATCGAAGTCATTTTATCGGCGTTGTTATCAATCATTGTCATGGCAGCTGTTTATTTTTTTTATTGGGATTTATTTTCCGCTACTTTTGACGAAGAATATGCTAAGACGACCGGCATTAAAACCGCTTTTATTAATAATTTATTAACTGTTTTAACGGCGGTGACGGTTGTACTGTCAATTAGAATGGTGGGGGTAATGCTGGTTTCCGCTTTACTGATATTACCGGCCGTTACCGCCTTGCAATTATCGCGCGGCTTTAAAACGGCGATGACGATTGGCGCCGTTGCTTCTTTGCTGTCAGTAATCCTGGGTATCAGCTTTTCATTTTTTCTGGATTTGCCTACCGGAGCTACAATTGTTATGATTAATGTAGTATTCTTTGGTCTGGCATTTGTTTATAAGAAAATTGCTTAAACTTATTAATATGAAGAAGAAAAGCTTAGAGAAAATTATCTTAATTATTCTCGGGCCGCTTAGTTTATTAGCTATTTATTTCTTTACGGCTAATTGGTTTTTTTATCACCAAATAGAAATATCTAGATTGCAGAATGTTGAATTAAAACATAAATATATTTTTAATGAATCGGTGGCGACTTCCTCTGGAATTGTTTATGCCGCTCTGGGAGACAGCCTAACTGCTGGCGTTGGCGTGGCTGATTACGAGCAATCCTATCCTTATCTGCTCGCGCAGAAAATTGCCGGTCAGGATACTAGGGTTACTCATTTAAACTTTTCTTACCCGGGTTATAAAACTTATGATTTGGTTAGAGATATGTTGCCGGAAACCGTTGCTAGCCAACCCGACATCATTACTCTGTTAATCGGCGTTAACGATGTTCATAATAATGATAATCGTCAAAAGTTTAGGCGTAATTACGAAGACATCTTGCAACAGTTAAGCTCCAAAACTGATGCCAAAATTAATGTTATCAGCCTGCCGCTAATCGGCTCTAAATATTCTTTGTGGCCCGGTTATCGCGCCTACTATTATTCAAAAAGCCTTATTTTTAATAATATTATTCGGGAGCTAGCCGATAAATATCAAGTTAATTATATTGATTTAACAAACTCTACGCGACAATATTCGCTTACGCCCGGCTATTATGCGGTTGACGGTTTCCATCCGGCCGACCTGGGCTATCAGTATTGGTCCCAAATAATTTATGATCATCTCGATAAATAATGCCGTTTTAGCCACTCAGATTTTTTCGGCGATTTTTATAGTTTTATTGCTATTATCAATCCGCCGTCAGAAAAGTTTTGCCGGTTTATCCGTGGCCCTAACTCAAGAACTAAAAGGTTTCGCGATTTTGGCAATCGTCCTTTCTCACATCGGTTATTTTTTAGTTTCCGATCATCGTTTTTTATTTCCCTTAACAATTGCGGCCGGTCTGGGGGTTAATTTATTCTTATTTTTATCGGGCTATGGAATTGCCACGAGCTCTATTTCCAAGCCTTTGTCGGTTTGGCAATTTTATCGTCACCGTTTGTTAAAAATTTATACCCCCTTTTGGTTGGTGGTGATTGTTTTATTTGCTTTGGATTTTTTAATCGGCCATAAAACTTATGGGCTGGGTTATATGCTTCAGTCAATTATCGGGTTTTTCCCGCACGCCGATTTATGGACGGATTTAAACTCTCCTCTTTGGTACTTTACCCTGATTATTTTTTATTATTTATTATTCCCCTTGGTATTTTTTAAAAAATATCCTTGTTTTTCCGCCATCTTACTTTATTTGGGCGGGTATTTAATTGTGCGCGCCGAACCGTCTATTTTAGATTACGTGATTCATTTATATCGGATTCACTTATTTGCTTTCCCGCTCGGGGTATTAGCTGCCGGTCTAGTCTCTAAATATCCAGGCAGTCGCGCGCAAGCCAGTTTCAAAAAAATACAAGAAAAATTTGTAGCCAACAAATTAGCCGCCCGGATTATTTATTACTTAGTCGCGCTTATTTTATTAGGGGTTTTTGTTTATACCTCTTATTACTCTAATATTGGCAAGGCACACTGGTTGGAAGAGGTTACTAGTTTAGTAACCGCTGCCGCCATTGTTATTTTATTTTTAATGAAAAAATTTGAAATTAAACTGCTTTATTGGTTTGGTTTCTTTTCTTACGAAATTTATTTATTTCATTGGCCCATCATGGCGCGCTTTGATATTTTTTATCGCTTCACTCCAGCTTGGCTGGCGACAATTTTATATTTAGGACTTTTCTTGGCTTTAGGTTGGGGAATGCGCCAATTACTATCTAAACTTAAAGCCTAGTTTTACAGGTGTTTATAGCTGGGCGGTTTTGAAAAATAAAAAAGGACCTTTTAAGGGGTCCTGAAAATATTTTTGTGATTGGCATTTAAATTTTGCCTTTCAAAAAATACCAGATAATAACCGCTTTTTCTCTAATCAAGAATCGTAGACGGCTCCTAGTCCAAGGCTGAATAGACTTTGGGTCATAAGGTGTTCCGCTCGTATCGGCGGCAGCGGCGTTTAGGCCAAGTTTTTTCAAGGTTTTCATTACCCGCCAAATATGGTCGGGGTGGGCAAAAACCAGAACGGTCTTGAAACCTTTTTGGGTGCAAAATTCCGCGCATTGACGCGAAACTTCATAACTATCCAAGTATGTATTGGGGTTGCGATGTTGACTGATAATTTTGTCAATTTTAATGTCTTCGGTGAAGGCATCAGCACAATCCTTTTGGATAATTAATGGGACGTGGCAGTCATGAGCGTTCTTGTAAAAGTTGTATACTCTTAATATACAAGCAGCTAAATAAAAATTACTCATACCCGGTTCATTTTTCCTCGGTCCAAAGGACTGACAAAAAATAGCATCAAAATGTTGTTCGGTTGAATTCATGTCTGATTGTTTTTTAAGGTTCGATGTCCAAATTATTTGATTTTAAACAATACTATTATTTTTTACATTAGTCAATAACTGTTTAAAAATAATTAGATTAAAGATATAATAAGGATAGCTTATGACAACAAATTTATGATTAATAAAAATAGTAATCAAATAAACGAAATGGACAAAGTTACCTGGCATGACAAACATCAGAAGGCCTCAACTTTAGGAGCGCGTGTGGCTGACAGCACTGCCAGCTTAATTGGTTCTTGGCGCTTTATTATTGTCCAGACGATTGTGGTTATTGTTTGGATGATTTTAAACGTGGTGGCTTTTACTAGCCATTGGGATGTTTATCCGTTTGTGCTTCTTAATTTGCTATTTTCTACCCAGGCCGCTTATGCCGCGCCGATTATTATGATGGCTCAAAATCGTCAGAATGATCGTGATCGCTATCACGCACAGGAAGATTATCGCACGAATCTTAGAGCCAAGAAAGAAATTGAAGAACTACAAAAATCATTAGCGCGGATTGAAAGTGAAAAATTGGATAAAATATTAGAATTAATTAAAAAATTATCTAAATAGTTTTATGAATATCCCGGTAAAAAAATTAAATAATGGTTTAGAAATGCCGGTCCTGGGTTTTGGTACTTGGTATATGGGCGGCAGTTTTGGACGTGAAGCTAATTATGATGAGACGGCCGATATTAGCGCTATCCAAAAAACTATTGAGTTTGGCGGCTATCGTTTTGATACAGCCGAAATGTATGCTCTTGGTTATAGCGAAGAAATTTTGGGCAAAGCCTTAAAAAGCTATGACCGGACTAAATTATTTATCACCTCCAAAGTTCTTCCTGAACATTTGGCGTATGATGACGTTATCGCTGCTTGCCGTGGAAGTTTAAAGCGGCTAGGTATGGACTATCTAGATTTATATCTTGTCCACATTCCTAATCCGGAAATAGATATTGCAGAAACGATGCGCGCTTTTGATTATTTGAAAGAGCAGGGGCTGATAAAAAATATTGGTGTTTGTAATTTTAATGTTGAAAGGTTAAAGGCGGCTCAGGCGGTAACTAAAAACAAAATTGTTTTAAATCAGGTCCATTATAATTTAATATTTCGAGAGCCGGTTTTGAAAGGGGTTCTTGATTATTGCCGCGAGCAAGACATTTTTATCGAAGCTTGGCGGCCGATACAACAGGGGAGTCTGGCTAAAAAAGGAATTGCTGTAGTAGATAAGCTTTGTGAAAAATACAGCAAAACGCCAGCCCAGATTGCTATTAATTGGCTCATTTCCCAGCCTGGGGTAATTACTTTGGTAAAAGCGAGTAATTTAAAACATTTGGAGGAAAATTTTGGAGCTGTCGGCTGGAATCTCAGTTCAGAGGATATAGATTTGCTGAGTCATGATTTTCCGATTCAACTTGATAGAAGCAATGCGGTACAATTAAAGTAACATACAATAAATAAAATTATTATGTTAAAAGATTGGCCAGAATTAGATCAGATATCGCTTCTAGGCACGAAGCAAGCTTTTCAGGCTTTAGGAAATAACACTAAAGGCCTGAGTACTAAGGAAGCAGATTTAAGACGGGAGCGTTTTGGCGCCAATCAATTAGTTTTAGAAAAAAAACATCAAGCTCTGCGTAATTTATTGAACAAATTTTTAAGTCCAGTGATTTTGATTCTGATAGTTGCCGGCTCCCTGTCTTTGCTATTTCATGACCGGCGTTCGGCGATAGTAATTTACATCATGATTTTTTTGAGTATTCTTTTAGATTTTGTTCAAGAATATAAATCCGCTAAAGCCGCGGCAAAATTGCAGGAAAAAGTAGTAGTAAAAATTGAAGTCTGGCGTGACGGGCAAAAACAGTTTTTAAAATCTGCTGAACTAGTCCCAGGAGATTTTATTTCTTTAAACGTTGGCTCAATTATTCCGGCCGATTGTCGCTTAATTGAAGAGCATAGTTTATTTACCAACGAATCTTCGTTAACGGGAGAATCTTTCCCGGTTGCTAAAACAGCCAGTGCTTCTAAAAATAAAGAAAATATTTTATTTGCTGGCACTAATATTGTTAGCGGTTATGGCACGGCCCTGGTTGTGCGCACTGGCGCCAAAACTGACTTTGGTCAGATTGCCGCCAACCTCTCTTTAACTGAATCTCCGACGGAATTCGAAAAAGGAATCAAGAGTTTTAGTATTATGGTCAGCCAAACCATTTTGATTTTGGTAATTTTGATTTTTTTCCTTAACACCGTGTTTAATGGATTTGATTGGTATAACTCTCTGCTGTTTTCTTTGGCCCTAGCTGTCGGTTTGACTCCAGAGCTACTACCGATGATTGTTTCCATTACGCTTGCCAAGGGATCATTAAGCATGTCCAAGCACGGAGTCATTGTTAAACGCTTAAATGCTATTCATAGTTTTGGCGCGATGAATATTTTATGTACCGATAAAACGGGAACGCTCACTGAGAATGAAATAGAATTAGTTAAGAATGTCGATATTTTTGGGAAGGAAAGCGAAACGGTTTTAGAACAGGCTTATTTAAATAGTTTTTTTCAAAGCGGATTGGTTAATCCTCTAGATGAGGCGGTCTTAAAAATAAAAATTGCTTTGACAACTGACAGTTATAATAAGATAGGCGAAATCCCCTTTGATTTTAATCGTCGACGCCTCGCCGTTGTTTTACAGCCAAAAAAAACAGCCACTAAGTTTTTTATTATTAGCAAGGGAGCGCCGGAATCAGTATTTAGTCTTTGTAAAAAATACAGCCAAGATGGAAAAGTTAAAGAATTTTCTGCGGCTGCTAAGAAGCAGGCACTTGATGAATATCAGAGTTTGAGCCGCGACGGGTTTAGAGTGTTGGCAATCGCCTATAAAGAAATTTCGGTGGGCAAAGAAGAAATAAGTAAAGAGAAAAAAGATATTTTAGCACGTGCAAACGATTTTGAAAATGATATGGTGCTAAGCGGGTTTATTGCTTTTTTTGATCCACCTAAAAAAGCGGTTGCTAAAGCACTTAAGGATTTAAATTGCCAAGGGGTTGAGGTTAAAATTATCAGTGGCGATAATGATTTAGTAATTAGAAAAATTTGCCAAGAAGTCGAACTGCCGATTAAAGGTTTTTTGAGTGGTGAGGAAGTTGAAAAATTAAGTCAGGAAGAATTAGCGCTTAAAGTTAAGGATGTTTCAATTTTTTATCGCACCTCACCCCAGCAAAAAGAAAAAATTATTAAAGCTTTAAGGGCGGGCGGCGACGTTGTTGGCTATTTAGGAGATGGCATTAATGACGCCTTGCCTTTGAAAGCGGCTGATGTTGGCATCTCGGTCAATAATGGGGTTGATGTAGCCAAGGAGTCGGCCGATCTTATTTTGCTAACTAATGATTTATCGGTTTTATCTCTAGGGGTTGATAGTGGCCGCAAAACTTTCGCTAATACCTTGAAATATATTTTAATGGGCTTAAGCTCTAACTTCGGTAATATGTTTTCTGTAGCCGCCGCTTCTTTCTTACTGCCATTTTTACCAATGACGCCGCTCCAGCTTTTGTTGAACAATTTTTTGTATGATTTTTCCCAGACCACGATTCCAACCGATAACGTTGATCAGGAGATGATTGCCAAGCCTCATCATTGGAATACTAAAAATATTAGAAACTTGATGATCTTTTTAGGGCCGATAAGTTCCGTTTTTGATATTCTGACTTTTATTATTTTATTTTTTGTGTTTAAACTTAATGAGAGCCAGTTTCAAACCGGTTGGTTCTTGGAATCTTTGGCTACACAAATTTTAGTTATTTTTGTTATTCGGACAAAAAAAATCCCATTTTTGCAAAGTCGCCCTAGCCGTTATGTGCTTATTTCAATTTTAGTAATTTTGACTATTGGCTGGGTATTGCCATTTACGCCGTTTGCTTCATATTTTGGTTTTGTGGCGCCTAATTATAAGGTAATGTTAACAATTGGCTTGCTTGTCGGTGTTTATTTAATTTTTACGCAAAAATTAAAAGGCTATATCTTTAAAAAATTTTTGGATTATTAAAAAAGACCCAGTTATTTTACTAATAAATATAACGGGCCGTGAGGCCCGTTTTTAAATATATTACATATGACTTTAAATTCTCGCGAGCTTCGGAAGATTCCTTCGGAGTTATCGGAAAAAATAAAAAAAGAACGCGCCTACCAGCCGCTTTATATAATTTTAGAAGATGTTTTGGACACTTATAATATTGGTGGCTTTTTCCGTTTAGCGGAAGCTATCGGGGCGACTAAGCTATATTTATGCGGTGGCTGCGCGACGCCCCCTGATACTAAAATTACCAAAGCCTCGGTTGGCGCCTATCAATTGGTGCCCTGGGACTATAAAGCTACGGCTCAGGAAGCAATTGCTGAAATTCGGAAATTAAAAAGAATTAAAATTATCGCGGTTGAGCAGACCGCTTCGGCGCTCGATTATCGCCGCTTAAAATATAAATTCCCCTTAGCTTTTGTTTTTGGCAACGAAACTTTTGGATTGAAGGAGAAAACTTTAAGTCTGGTTGACGGCGCAGTCGAGGTGCCGATGTATGGCATTAATAAATCACTCAATGTGATGGTGGCTGCCGGTATTGTATTATATAAATCTTTAGAAAGGCTAAGAAAAAAATAACCGCCGCCATTAATAAGCGGGGTCTTTACTTTTTTTTGTTTTTGAACTATAATCACACTGCTTATAGTTATCAAGTGATAGTCCATTTTTTAGGGGCTGCCAGATAACTAATTAATATTATGTTTCAAATTAAAACTCGCGTTGATTACGGCTTAATTATCATGTTGGAATTAGCGGCTAATGATAATTCGCCATTGTCTTTAACCGGCCTAGCCAAGCGGCTTAAGGTCACTTCAGCATATCTAATTCAGATTTCTCAGCCTCTAACTAAAGCCGGACTTATTAAAAGCCGGGAAGGGACTAAGGGCGGCTATACACTAGCCAAGCCGGCTAGCAAAATTTCTTTGTTAGCTATTTTTGAGGCGCTCGAAGGAAATATCCAACGTCGTTGTATTTCTCTAAACGGTAAATGCCCGAACGCTAAAGATTGTAAGGCGCGCGGTCCTTGGGACATCGTCTTAGACGATATTAAATCAGCTTTAAACAAAAGAAGTCTAGCTTCTCTTGTGGGAAAAAAATTATGAATTTATTAACTGTTAAAAATTTACACGTTTCTGTCGATGGTAAGATTATTTTAAATGACGTTAGTTTCACTATTAAAAAAGGAGAAACGGTTGTTATTATGGGACCGAATGGTTCCGGCAAAAGCACAATGTCTAATGTACTTATGGGTCATCCCGCTTATCAGATTGAATCTGGCCAAATTATTTTTAAAGGTAAAAACATTGTTGATTTGAAACCGGAAGAACGGGCGGCTTTAGGAATATTTTTAGCTTGGCAACAGCCGCGGGAAATTGCCGGTTTAGATTTTTATCCTTTTCTTTTTGATTTTCACAAGTCATTAATTTCGGCACGCGGGAAGACCGCGCCCAGCGTTTTTAATTTTAAAAAGAAATTAGACGCCGAAGTTGCTCAACTCCAGATTAAAGACGATTGGAGCAAGCGGTATCTTAATCAGGGATTCTCCGGCGGGGAAAAGAAAAAAGCCGAAATGTTGCAATTAGCGCTAGCGGCACCAACACTGGCAGTGTTTGATGAGATTGATTCCGGCTTGGATGTTGATGCCCTGAAAGTTGTTGGTCAGGCAATGGCTAGATTTAAAACCAAAGATACAAGCGCGATGATTGTCACTCATTATTTACGCATTTTAAAATATATTAAGCCGGATAAGGTAATTGTTATGAAGCAGGGAAAGGTTGCCGCCAGCGGCGGACCGGAATTAGCTAAGCGTTTAGAAAAATCAGGCTTTAAAAAAGTTTTATGAGAATGCCGAGAGAAGCGCTAAAAAAGAAAAATCTTCCTAAAAAGAAAGCGACGGCTAGCTCTCATGATTCGTTGTGGGATTCTTATAATCAATCTGAATACATGTCCGGCACCAAGGTTGGTTTGGATGAAAAGCTAGTGCGTTTTATTTCTCAAGAAAAACAGGAACCGGAGTGGATGCTGCAAAAACGTTTAGCGTCTTTGAAGCTATATCAGGAAATGCCTTTGCCGACTTGGGGACCTGATTTGTCGCGTTTAGATTTGGGAAAGATAACTTATTATGCTCGAGCGACCGATAAGCAATCGCAAACTTGGGATGATGTGCCAGCAGATATTAAGGAAACTTTTGATAAACTTGGCATTCCGCAGGCCGAACAAGAAGTCCTGGCCGGTGTCGGTGCACAATACGAATCAACCGTTATTTATCATAGTTTAAAAGAGCAATTTCGCAGCCAGGGAGTAGTTTTTGAAGACTTAGATGTCGCTTTGCAGACGCATGAAGAATTAGTTAAAAAACATTTTATGCGCGCGGTCCCACCAACTCTCCATAAATTTGCGGCGCTTCATGGCGCGGTTTGGAGCGGCGGTACTTTTTTATATATTCCTAAGGGTGTAAAAGTTGATTTGCCTTTGCAGGCTTATTTTCGGATGAATGCCAAGGGTATGGGGCAGTTTGAACATACTTTAATAATCGTGGAAGAAGAAGCGCAAGCGCATTATATTGAAGGCTGTAGCGCCCCGCGTTATGGCGTTGATTCTTTACATGCCGGTTGTGTGGAGGTTTATGTTGCCAAGAAAGCGCGCTTCCGCTATAGCAGCGTGGAAAGCTGGAGTAAAGATGCTTACAATTTAAATACTAAAAGAGCCTTAGTTCAAGAGGGCGCGCATATGGAATGGGTGGGCGGTAATTTTGGTAGTAATGTGACGATGCTTTATCCTTGTTCCGTCTTGTTGGGGGAGGGCGCGAGTGCCGATCATTTAGGCGTCGCTTTTGCCAATCATGGCCAGATTCAAGACACGGGCGCGAAGGTAATCCATTTAGCGCCAAAAACCACCTCCAATATTGTGATGAAGAGTATTAGCAAGGACGGGGGACGCGCCGTTTATCGCGGTTTAGTGGAAATTAGCGCCGCCGCCGAAGATGCTGTTTCCAATATTAAATGCGATGCTTTAATTTTAGATCCGCGATCGGCTTCCGATACCATTCCGATGATTAAAATTAATAATCCAACGGCAGTATTGGCGCATGAAGCGACCGCCGGCAAATTGAATGATGACGATATTTTTTATTTACGCAGTCGCGGCTTAAGCGAGAGCGAGGCGAGCGCCATGATTGTTAACGGTTTTATAAATCCCATCGTTAAAGAATTACCTCTAGAATATGCAGTAGAAATGAATCGGATGGTGGAGCTAGAAATGGAAAATAGCGTCGGTTAAATATTATGAAAGAAATAATTATTACTAACCGCCAGAAAAAAATTATAATCCCTGATGGTACGGAAGCTTTTATTATTGATAAGTCGCCCGTAAAGAGCAGTACTGCTAAGAAGGCGGAAAAAAATATTCAAATTATTATCGGGCGCAATTGCCAGATTAAATATATTTTTTTGGCCTCGATAAATGCTTTACCCGCGTCGCAAAATCGAGAATTGATTATTGGTGATAAGTCGCAGGTCGTTTCTTATCGCGCTTATTTTAATTCCAGTGATAACGATTCTAAATTTGTTAACCGCTTAGGGAAAGGCGCGGACTTTGAGAGTCGAGTCTTATTTTATTTTTCCGGTAAAGAAGCTTTTGTCGCCAGCGATGATTATATTTTTACGAAACCGGGAACACGCGGACGCTTTTCGGTTATCGGCCTTTTAAACGCGGAAGCGATAGCTAAATATTATTCCAATATTATAATTGACCCGCTGGCGCAACAGACGGATTCGCGCATTGATATGAAACTTTATCTAATGAGCCGGACGGCGAAGGGGGTGATGCTCCCGGGCTTGAAAATTGATGCTAATGAAGTTAAGGCCGGCCATGGGGCTAGCACTTTTCAATTATCACCAGAAGATATTTTTTATTTGCAAAGCCGCGGACTTACCGAAAAGCAAGCACGCGAGCTTATTATTAATTCATTAACCGCTCGTTTTACGGAAGGATTGCCGGCCAAGTTTAAAAAAGAGATTGCCGCGGAAATTAAGAAAAAGAACCGCACTAAATAATTATGATTAGGAGAAATGATTTCCCCATTTTAAATAAAAAAATTAAGGACCAGTCTTTGGTTTATTTTGATAATGCCTCAACTGCACAAAAATCACGCTCAGTTATTGAGGCTATCAGTAATTTTTATAAGAATGATAACGCTAACGTTCATCGTGGCTTAAATCCGCTAGCCGACGCAGCGACTAAAAAATATGAAGTTGCTCGAAGTTTGGTCGCGGATTTTATTGGCGCCCAAAAAGAGGAAATTATTTTTACTTCGGGAGCGACCGCCGGTATTAATTTAGTCGCCCGCTCTTGGGGAGAAGCTAATTTACAGGCTGGCGATATTGTGGTTTTAAGCATCGCCGAGCATCATGCCAATATTGTGCCGTGGCTGCAACTCCAAGAAAAGATTGGTATTAAGTTAGAATATATTCCGCTTAAGGCTGACGGTTCTTGGGATTTGGTAGCGGCTAAAAAATTATTAAATAAGCGTCGCGTTAAACTATTGGCCATTTCCCAAGTCTCTAATGTCTTGGGTATAATTAATCCTGCATCTCAGTTGATTAAGCTGGCAAAACAAAAAGGCATTGTTACTTTGATAGATGCTGCCCAGAGCGTGGCCCATTTAAAGATTGATGTTAAACGGCTGGGTTGCGATTTTTTAGTATTTTCCGGTCATAAGCTTGGCGGGCCTACAGGTATCGGTGTCTTATACGGACGCCAAGAATTATTATTAGCAATGCCGCCATTTATGGGCGGCGGCGATATGATTAGTTTTGTGGATACTGATTCTTTCGGTGTGAATGAGCTCCCTTATAAATTTGAAGCGGGAACGCCGAATATTGCCGGTGTAATTGGTTTAGGAGCGGCAATAAAATATTTGGAGGGCGTCGGCCATCATAATATTGAAATCCAAGAACAACAATTAACCACTTATTTTTTACAGAAAATCAAAAAGCTAACAGCGGTAAAAATTTTAGGAACGGCTAAAGCTAAATTACCAATTTTTGCGCTTACAATTAAGGGCGTCCATCCACATGACGCGGCGGATATTTTAGGGCAGGCTGGGATTATTTTACGCGCCGGCCATCATTGCGCTCAACCTTTGCATGATTATCTTGGCGCACCAGCAACTTTGCGCGCCAGTCTTAGTTTTTATAATACCAAGGGCGAGATTGATTATTTTATTTCCCGTTTGCAGGAATTAATCAGGGCCTTTAAATAATATGGATATCTACGCGCAAAATATTATTGATCATTATAAGCATCCGCGTAATTTTGGCGCCTTGGCGGGGGCTGATTTTAAACAGCAAGAATTAAATGCGACTTGTGGCGATGACATTACCGTTTTTTTAAAGTTTGCCGGCAATAAATTAAAGGCCTTAAGTTTCACCGGCCAGGGCTGTGCAATTTCGCAAGCCGGAATCTCTATTTTAAGTGAAGAATTAATTGGTAAAACTAAGAAACAAATTTTAGTTTATAATTTTGAAGATATTAAAAATATTTTTGGCGTAGAAATCAGTGCCCGCCGATATAATTGCGCGATGTTGGGTTTGCGCGCCGTTCAAAAAGCGCTTAGCGACTCGGCAAGGTCTAAATAATCGTCAACTTGTAAATATTTGCTAATTGATTTAGTATAGAAGTATGAGAATTAATAAGTTAAGAAATTTGAATATTTCCTGGCAAGCCGCCCCAGATAGAGGGTAGGCAATTTTGTTATATATTATAAGTCAGCCGCCCGATATCTCTTTAGATCTTGGGCGGTTTTTTATTTGTTTAATATGAATTATCAGCAGTTAAAATATTATTTTTTACATAAATGCACTTTTAGTTGGCGGCGCTTTTTTGTTTGTTAAATTTGTTAAAAAAGATTAATTAAAAAATAACTAAAAAAATAATATGAAAAATAATTTAAAATCATTACCAAATGAATTAGGGTATTTCGGCGTTTATGGTGGCCGTCAAATTCCGCCGGAGTTGGTCTCAATTTTTGAAGCGGTTGAAAAAGAATATTCGTTAGCCAAAGAAGACCCAAAGTTTCAAGAGGAATATCAAGCTTTGCTTAGGGATTATGTTGGCCGCCCCTCGCCTTTATACTTAGCAAAGAATTTAACGGTTAAAATCGGCGGCGCCAAGATTTATTTGAAGCGTGAAGATTTAAACCATACCGGAGCGCATAAAATAAATCACACTCTGGGAGAAGCTTTGCTTGCTAAAAGATTAGGTAAGAAGAAATTGTTAGCAGAAACGGGCGCGGGTCAACACGGTGTTGCTTTAGCGACCGCCGCCGCTCTAGTAGGGCTGGAATGCGAAATCCATATGGGAGAGATCGATATTTTAAAACAAGCGCCGAATGTTGCTCGGATGAAAATATTGGGAGCCAAAGTGGTGACTGTTAAAGCTGGCGGCCGCTGTTTGAAGGATGCAGTGGATAGTGCCTTTGAAGCCTTTGTCAAAAATCCGCAAGACACTTTTTTTGGCATTGGCTCGGTAGTCGGACCACATCCTTTTCCGATGATGGTGCGCGATTTTCAGTCAGTGGTCGGCCGAGAGGCAAAAGAACAGATAATGGTGAAGGAAAATCGCTTGCCGGATTATTTAGTGGCTTGTGTGGGCGGCGGTTCTAATGCTATTGGTTTATTTCACGAATTTTTAGGAGATGAGGAAGTTAAGATGATTGGCGTGGAGCCGGCCGGTCGCGGTTTTGGCTTAGGCGAACATGCCGCAACCTTAACTTTGGGTAAACCGGGAAACATCCACGGAATGTTCACTTACTTATTGCAAGATGAACAGGGAGCGCCTTTGCCGGTGCACTCCATTGCTTCTGGGCTTGATTACCCAGGTGTCGGTCCGGTGCATGCCGACTTAAAAGATAAAGGACGGGTTGTCTATGAGACGATTAATGACCATGAGGCCTTAGCTGCCTTTTTAGAGCTTTCTCGAACTGAAGGCATAATTCCGGCCCTAGAAAGTGCTCATGCTGTCGCTTACGCCCTTAAATTAGCCGCTAAGCTAGACTCAGACAAGACAATTATCGTTAATCTTTCTGGTCGAGGGGATAAGGATGTTGATTTTGTGGTGGAGAATATGCAAATTTAATGATTAGGCAAACTAAGGTTTAATTGAAGCAATAAATAGGCTGAAATTAGCCTATTTTTTGTTATATTATTGACAAAAGCATAATAATATGATATAATTTCTTAATGCTAAAATAGCATTTTTATCTTGAACATTACAAATTAAATATTTATAAAAAACCACAAAAAATGAAAACAAAAATCGCTCAATTAATTGTTGTATTTTTTTCAACTCTTTTTTCTTCTTCTTGCAGTAAATCAAACATGAGAACAGCTGATAAGGTGTATTTATTTAATGCAGGAGAATTGTCGGTGTTTACCAATGAGGATGTCTTGGATGCTAATTCAATTAGCGACATGTTGCCGCAGAAGGAGCTAACCTATTTTGAAATGAGTTTGAAAAATTGTCTTCCCGTATCAATCTCTGACGGCATTTGCATTATGAAAGATGGCATTATCAAACATGCCGCTTTAGCCTACATCATTAAAGGCAAAACTGCTTTTGTGTATTTTATGAAAGACGGAAAACTGAAATCGCGGTATTTGAGTGAATCCACATTTGGTGAGATTTCTAAAGAAACGCTCAAGTGCCTCAAGCCGGGAATTAATGTGCTTCTTGAAGAAGAAAAAAGGTAAATTATTCACCTGTAACAAGAATAATCAATAACGGACCAATCGGCCCGTTTTTGTTTTGTTTATAATAAATTTGTCTTGACAAAACACCTTATTTTATGGGAAATTATATGGTAAAATAAGATTAAGTTTCTTTTTGCCCTTATGTTAAGAATTATTCAGAATTTACGTGAACCCCAAAAGCTTTGGCGGATACTTATCCTGCTGGGTTTAAGTTTGCTAGTCGTTATTATTTTTGCTCAGAAAATAGAGTTTTCGGCGATTGATTTGGGCCGACATTTAGAAAACGGCCGTTTGGTTTTTAGTCAGCCCGATCTTTTATTTAAAAATTTTTATTCTTACACCGAGCCCGACCAGCGTTTTGTTAACCACCACTGGTTAGGTGGGGTTATTTCCTATGTCGTCTATTTAGTAGGCGGCTTTAATCTGCTTTCCATTTTTAACATTCTGTTGGCGCTCGCGGTTTTTTTAAGTTTCTTTAAACTGGCTTATAAACGCGCCGGTTTTTATTTGCCGGCAATTATATCCTTGCCGGTGATTCTGCTTTTTAGTGAACGCGTGGAGATTAGGCCAGAAATTTTTAGCTATTTATTTTTGGCATTAACTTGGCTTATTTGGGAAACGGATAAATTATCAACCAAGTGCAAACTATTTATTTTGGTGCCCTTATTTATTCTGTGGCCCAATATTCATATTTATTTTTTCTTGGGACTCGCGCTCATAGGCTTTAAGCTGGCGGAAAAGTTTTTATGGCAGGCTTTTGATGGCAGCGATAATAGTCTAGGCGCTAAATTAAGAAGTGCTTTCTTCAAAATTAAAAAAGACTTTTGGCTCTTATTGTCACTAGTTGCAGTTTGTTTTCTAACGCCCAATACTTGGCGTGGCTTTTTTTATCCTTTTAGTATTTTAAAGAATTACGGCTATCAAATTGCGGAAAACAAAAGCATCTTTTATCTGCAAAATCTGATATTTAATTATAATTTCAGTATCTTTAAATTATTATTGGTCGTTTTAGTTCTCGCGCTCATCGCTACTTGGTTTTTTTATAAAAAACCACGCTGGTTTGAAATATTTTTAGGAATTTTTATCTCCACGCTGGCCTTGTTTGCTTCTCGTAACCTAGCTTTATTCGGCTTGGTGGCCTTAGTTTTAATTAGCTCCGCTTTGAAGAGGCCACTGGCATTTTTATGGTCGCGATTAATTCCTGACAAGCGTGAAATTTCCGAGAAAATAAAAAAATATTTGCCGATATTGCCCGGATTATTAATTTTGGGGGTGATGTTGTTTTTGATTAGCGATTATCAGGAACGTAATAATTTTTTGAAAGGCAGTTTCGGCATTGGTCTGAGCACGGGTCAGACAGATTCTTTTGAGTTCTTCCGCGCGAGCGGTCTCGGAGGCCCCTTATTTAATAATTATGATAATGGCAGCGCGCTTATTTTTGGACTTGATAATCAAGAAAAAGTTTTTGTGGACAATCGTCCGGAAGCTTACAGTGTTAAGTTTTTTACTGATACTTATTTGCCGATGCAAAACGAAGTGCTGCCTTGGCAGCAGGCTATGGCGCAATATAATTTTAAAACCGTTTATTTTTCTCATACCGATCAAACACCTTGGGGTAAAACTTTTTTAAAACGAATTTTAGCGGATAGCGATTGGCAGTTAGTATATTTTGATAGACAATATGTAATTTTAGCACGCAAGTCAGTGACCGATTCGGCTATTTTAGATAAGTATGCTTTAAATGAGTGGGGCTTTAGGAGCCGTTTGCGGGAATTAGCGGGGGATTCTAATGTCCGCGAGCGCTTTTATTTGGCGGCCTTAGCCCAAAGCTATGGGATGCCGGATTTGGCAGAAGAAATATATCGTCAAATATTGCTAGCTAACCCCAAAAATCAAAGAGCAATTTTTTCGCTGGCTTATTTATACTCCGCGTCCGACGATCGTAACACGCTCTTAAAGGCCATCGACTATTTTCAGCGCGGTCTTAAAATTGAAAATAAAACTCCTAGCGCCTATAGCGATTTAGCGATGGTTTATTGGAATCTGGGAGATTATTTACAGGCGGAAATTAATTGGCAGCAAGCTTTGAAAATAAATCGCCACGATGTTGATGCTTTATACTATCTACCGCAAGTTGAAGATTTAAAAAAACGCGGCTTATTGCCGCGCTCCTAATCATGACTACGCAAGTTTAAGGACGCCATTTTTCTAAAAACAAAGTTTTAAGCGCCAGCCAACCGTCTCGAGCGCTTATTTTTTTACCCTCTAAATAAGTGCGCCGGGTGTAGCTAATCGGGAATTCCGTTATTTGATAACCGGCTTTCAAAAGTCGCGCCGTTATTTCTGGCTCAATTTCAAATCTTTGGCCACTGAGTTTTATTTGCTTGAGCGCGACAGCGGGAACAAGTTTAAAGCAAGTTTCCATATCGGTCAGGCGCGAGCCGAACAAAATATTGGTTAACAGAGTTAAAAAGCCATTAACAAAATAATGGAAAGAGAGGGGATGATTATTTTTAAAGCGTGAGCCGTAGATAACCGTATTTTCCGGAAGCTTGGAAATCTGTGACCATAAGAATAAGATTTCTTGCGGTTTATATTCCAGGTCGGCGTCGCAGATAACGAAGTAGTCGCCGCTGATATTTTCCAGCGCTTTCTTGACTGCCGCTCCTTTACCTTGGTTTGGGGTCTGGGTTAAAAGCCGAAAGTCATAGCGCGTTTTTAACTCTTGAAGAATCTCCGGACTTTTATCACTAGAACCGTCGTCAACGACAATCACTTCTTTTTCCGTCGCTAATTCAAAAATCTCCGGCAGAGAGGTCGGAATTAATTTCGCTTCATTATAAATGGGGACAATTATGGAAAGCTTCATAATGATATTATAGCAGATTTTGGAAATTTAAGACTTTTTGGGCCGACTTAGATAGGGGTTGGATTAAAAGTTTAATTAAGGGCGCGCCGTCATTAATCTTTAGTTTGAGAGCTTCTTTCTCTGCTTTTTTACATAAACTAAGAATATTTTTTGCTGTTTGCGGCCCAGATTTTTCGGCGAATAATAGATAGGCTATTTCCGGCTTGGTTTTAAGATTAAGTTTTATTTTTTTATTTTTGGCGGCTTTTAGAACTAGTAGATTAACGGGGTTTAAAATACCATTTTCTAGGTCCGCCAGCCAATCACTAGCATCATCAGCTAATTGTTTCGCAGCCAGAGCATATTTAAAAAAGTTAAGCGCAATTTTAAATTTTCGGTGGTTGGTAATTAGGTTTAATTTTATAGCGCTAGCAATCGACAAAATCGCGAGGGGTAATGATTTTTGGTAGCCCAAATTGAAAACTGTAGCGCTCGGTAAATATTGGGGAATTTTTATTTCCCCGTTTTTAATAATTAGTTTAGTGGACTGCCATTCTTGGCGATTAATTTTTTCCCAAGCGCTGATAATATTATCAGCCTGATTAATAAAATAAACTGGTAAATTAGAGGCGTAAAGCGCTTTTAAAAATTTTCTAAAATTATTATTAGCCATCATTAAATCCGCTTGGGGATTGTCGCCGTCAATAATGTCGTCATAAATATTTAAAGCTTGCCATAAAGCTGATTGCGCCTGACAAAATGTTTTTTGTTGTTTTTGGCAATTAGGCTTTAAAGATTTGGTAAGCCATATTGGCCAGTAATAAGCTTGTTCATGAGGCATATGATAAAGGAATATTAACTGTAAATTTAGTTTTTTCATGCGGACGGCTAGAAACCATAATCGTTCCCAAAAACTCTTTTTCGACTATCGTTTTAGTGGATGATAGTCCTAAGCCCAGACCTTGTCCGTTTTTAGTGCTAAAAAATGGCTGAAAAATTTTGTTGATATTTTCCGGAGCTATCCCCGGTCCATAGTCTTCGACGGTGATTGTGAATGAATTATTTTTTTTGGCAAGGTTGATTTTAACTGTCTTAAGGCTGTTTTCTGTTTGAAATTCCGAAGAGTCTATACTATTGGAAATTAAGTTTATTATGATTTGGCTGAATTTTACCGGGTCGCCATAAATATTAAAATTTTCAGCTTCGGAAAAAGCTATTTCTACTTTTGCTTTACGAGCCTTGTAAGCCAGAATGTTAATTACCGTTTCAATCTCTATTTTGGGGCAGAAATTAATTTTATTATTTTCCGGTCTAATTGATTTTTTAATACAGGCGATTAAATCCTCCATTTTGCGAGAAGCGGTAATTGCTTGCGATAGGCAATCTTTGGCATTAACCAAACTGGCAGCACCTTCATTTTTTATTTGTTCAAGATTGAGAGAGACTGCAGTTAAGGGATTTATTAAATCATGAAAAACACCAGATGATAAACGGCCAAATTCGGCTAGGCGGTAGAGTTGTCCGATTTTTTCAGCTTCCAGTTCTCTTAATTGAGCTGTTCTCTCGGCTACTTTAATTTCTAAGTCGTCACGTTCTTGTTTTAAAGCCTCTTCGCTTACATGTGCTCGTTTTAAAGCTTTATTGAGGCCATTATCAAATATCCAGACAATCACGGTAATTACCATCATTAAAATAGCGTAAGCGATGGTATCGCCAAGTTCATTTTTCTTTAGCCGCCAATAATCAGTAGCTACCATTAGACCGTTTGTTTGCAGCCACGTTAAGGTAATTAAAAATATACTCAAGACTGAAGCGCTGATTAATGAAGCTCGAGAACCCATCAGAACTCCGAAAAAAGTTATGATGAGGATGGCCATTAATAAAGCGGCCGGCAAATCCGCCCCCCAAGTTATAAATGAATAAAACATCGGCAAAGAATAAATTATAATTAATAGCCAGGAAGCAGTTTTAAACATTTTCTTTTTTGAGAGCCAAAATAAAAAAATGAAGAAGCCTAGAATTAATAATAAAAAAGTAGGTGGCAAGCCGCGATCCGGCCCATGAGCGATAAAATCAAATATACGGATTGAGCTCAGAGCGGAAAAACAAATGATCGAGAAAAAAATTAAAATGTTTAATATTTGTTCTCGTCTGGCGATTTCTTCATCAGTGCTTTTGGGGGCTAAAAGTTGTTTTATTTTTTGGGAAACGTCTTTCATGTTTTTAAAAGACCATAAAATAGTAGACATGTTTTTATAGTTAAAGGTAGAAGATAAAAAAGGCGCCCCCATTTTTATGAGGGCGCTTTTGTTTAATCGCGCCAAGGAGTTCCCGGATTGAGTAGCCCGGCTAGAATAATGGCCATTGGTAATAAGCGTGAGGCCTTGGACTTTAACTCCGCCTTTTTAACTTTTTGTTTCATAGTTTTTTAGATTATTTAAATTAGATTTTTTCATCTAGTTTGTAGCCGCGGTTAGGGATTGTAAAAATATAACGATCTTTCTTGGTTTCTATTTTACGGCGCAAATTCATCATATGAACCTCAATCGTGTTTGAGAAGGGGTCGCCATTCTCGTCCCAAACATGATCCATAATATCTTGGCGTGAGACAACCGTGCCTTTATTTTTAAATAAATATTCCAGCAGCATAAATTCTTTAGTTCTTAAAGAAATGTTGCGTCCGTTTTTAACGACCTTAAAACTAGTTGGCTCCATTTCTAAATTTTTGCAGCTTAATTTTTGATTTTCTAGTTTTAGCGGCCGTCGTAAAATTGCTCGGATTCTCGCTAATAATTCTTTAAGTAAAAATGGCTTTACTAAATAGTCGTCGGCCCCGATATCTAAAATGTTTATCTTATCATTTAAATCGTTTCGGACCGTTAGCATAATAATAGGAATTGTTTGGCCGTCGGCTCTTATTTTAGCGATTATTTCTTGACCACTTATTTTTGGCAGATTGTAATCAAGCAAAATTACATCATAATCGCCGACTTTGGCCAAGAATAATCCTCGCTCACCATCTTCGGCGATGTCAAAAATTATATTTTGGCTTTTAAAGAAATAAGCTAAAGAGGTACTAATATTCTTGTCATCTTCAATGATTAGAATTTTCATATTTTTTTATTTTTATGTTTGGCGCATAAGTTTAGAATAGCTATCTATATTATAGAATATTACAGATAAACTAAAAATAAAATGGTTTTTATAACCCTTGATTAAGGTTTGCCTTTCTCTCTAATTCGGGTTAATATTAATAATACTCAAGTATTTATTATAAAATGGCCCGCAATACCAAAAAACAACATCTACTGGAAGCGCTGCAGGATAAAGACTCCGATCCTTTCGCTATTAAGGAAGGGCGCTTTCGTTTTGGCCAACTTAAAGACTCGGTTTATTATTCCGATTGGACCGAGCAGTCTTTTTTATCCGACAGCAGTAATAAAGAAATTATTACTCGCAGTTTTAATTTTTCTAAACTCAAATATTTTGCGCTGATTACTTTTTTGGCATTGGCTATGATTTTTGCGCGTACGATTTGGCTGCAAATTATCAAGGGCAATTATTATTATCTATTATCTGAAGATAATCGCTTGCGGGCGGAAACTATTGAACCAAAGCGTGGCATTATTTATGACCGTAATTTGAAACCGCTGGTTAGAAATAAGGCCAATTTCGTTTTATATTTGCGGCCGATAGATTTACCAAAAAATGAATTAACGCGCGACGAACTGATTAGGCAAATCAGCTCCGTGCTTGATGGCACCGACTCCGCCAATCTTCAAACAACTTCGATTTCTTCCAGTTCGCGGGAGTTGAAATTAATTTCCGACAGCCCTTCCTTTTATAAAATTAAAGAATCGCTAGCTACGGTTAAATTGGGTTCACTGGAATCTTATCAGCCTTTATTTATCCAGGATAATATTGATTATGACAAGGCGATGCTGATTTCTTTGCGTTTACCACAATGGCCGGGCGTGTTTTTAACCACAAAAATTAGGCGTGAATATCTAACGGATAGTGATAACGGCCCAATTATTTCCGGAGTGGATAGCTTGGCTCATATTTTAGGCTATACCGGCAAAATTAATGAGGCGGAATTAAAAAAATTAGGCACTAAATATTCGGTAATTGATTACGTTGGCAAAGTAGGCATTGAATATTCTTGGGAGGCAAAACTTAAAGGCGAGGCGGGCCGCAAAAATATTGAAGTTGACGCTCTCGGCCGCCAAAAGAAAATTATTAATGAAGTTCCCGCGCGCGATGGCGCCAATTTAATGTTGGCGCTGGATTTAGACTTACAGGAAAAGGCGGCGGAAGTAGCTCAGATTTATTTGGATAAGTATAAACTTAAAAAGGCTTCTATAATTATTATGAATCCGCAAAGCGGCGAAATTAGGGCGATGGTTTCTCTGCCGGCTTATGATAATAATGCTTTTGCTGCCGGTATCAGTCACGACGATTACAATAAATTTTTAAATGACCCCAGCCAGCCGCTTTTTAACCGTTCCATTAGCGGCGAATTTCCTTCCGGCTCGACTATTAAGCCGATTTTTGCGGCAGGAGCTTTGCAGGACGGAGTTATTAATGAAAATACCAGTTTTTTAAGTAACGGGGGTTTAAGAATTGGTGAATGGTTTTTTCCGGATTGGAAAGCAGGCGGACATGGGATGACGGACGTTAAAAAGGCCATCGCTATGTCGGTTAATACTTTCTTCTACTATATCGGTGGCGGTTACGGTGATTTTAAAGGTTTAGGCTTGGACGGCTTGGTTAAATATGCCAGGCTATTTGGTTTAGGAGAAAAAACTGGCATTGATTTAAATGGCGAGGTTGCCGGTTTTGTACCGACCGCGGCCTGGAAAGAACAAACTAAGAATGAGCCTTGGTATATCGGCGATACTTATCACTTTGCTATTGGTCAGGGAGATGTTTTGGTTACTCCACTTCAGGTTGCTAATTATACCGCCGCGATTGCTAACGGCGGGACACTGTATCAGCCACATTTAGTTGCTAAAATTTTAGACAGCAACAATCAGCTTGTTCAGGAAATTAAACCGCAAATTATCAGACAAAATTTTATTAATTCCACGGATTTAAATATCGTGCGCGAAGGCATGCGTCAGACAGTGACTTCTGGCAGCGGCCGCTATTTGAATACTTTGCCGGTGACGATGGCTGGCAAAACAGGTACGGCTCAATGGTCAACGGTTAAAGCGCCACACGCTTGGTTTATCGGTTTTGCTCCTTATGAAAATCCGGAGTTATCAATTTCCATTTTAGTTGAAGAAGGCGTGGAGGGAAGTACGGTCGCCGTTCCCATGGCTTATGATATTTTCAATTGGTATTTTGGTAATAGAAATCCCATAACCCCCTAATAATTTATGCCCTTAACAATACATTTATTTATTCATTTTTCGTTAGCGGTTTTAGTCGGCTATTATTTCGGCCGTCGTTTTAAGCGTCTGTGGCTGGGAATCGCTCTCGGAATTTTGGGTGGTTTTTTAATTGATCTTGATCATGTTTTAGAATATTTCTTTTTTTATGGACCACATTTTAATTTTACTTATTTTATTCAAAGTCGACAGTTTCTGTTGAGCGGCAAAATAAGAATATTTTTTCATGCTTGGGAATATTTCCCTCTGTTATTGCTAATCGCTTGGATATGCCGACAAAAACAGATTTTAAAGATGATTTTTTTGACGCTCGCTTTCGCCGGCTTGGTCCATTTAATTACGGATGTTGTTATTAACGGATACAATTTACAATATTATTCTATTACTTACCGCGCGCGGCATCACTTTTCTGCCCCGGAGCTCTTAAGTCCGGCCGATTATCAGCAGAATCTTGACTACAAACAGGAACTAGGAATTTAGCTTTTATTAGTTAATTTTTGTTAATAATTAGCACTCTATTGACTTGAGTGCTAATTTTGTTTATAATAGCGTTAGCAATAAAATATATGATTTCCGAGCGCAAACAATTTATTTTAGAAACCATAATTAAGGAATATGTGAAGACGGCCCAGCCGGTATCTTCTGGCGTTCTGGTTGATAAGTATAAATTAGATATTTCACCGGCCACTGTGCGCAACGAAATGATGGAACTTGAAGAAGAGGGTTATATTTATCAGCCGCATACTTCTGCTGGACGTGTACCGACCGAAATTGCTTATGAGCTACTTCTGGAAACGATTAGAGACGTTAAAAAAAAGCGCAGTCTTAAAGAGGTAGATGAAAAAAATTTAGAAGACATTTTTAGTAAAGAGGGCGCGGCCTTACGGCAAACCGCTAAAGCGATTTCAGAATTAGCGAGTGGCGCAGTTTTTTGGGCCTTCAATAAAAATGATTTATATTATACCGGCCTCTCTAATTTATTTTCCCAGCCGGAGTTTAAACAGGTTGATGCCGTTTGTGATGTTTCGGGAATTATTGATCGCATGGAAGAAATAATTGATGATATTTTTGAGGAATTGCCGGAAGGCAGCCAAGCTTTAATCGGTTCGAAAAATCCCTTTGGCAATTTCTTAAGTGCTATCTTAGTTAAATACCGACACGAAGGCGCTCACGGCTTATTTGGAATTTTAGGACCGATGCGCATGGACTATGGCCATAATTTGGCACTCGCGGAATTTATTAAAAAGAAATTTGAATAAAAATATGGAAGAGTTAAAAAAAGGAATTTATCGCCACTATAAAGGTAGCGAATATCGGATTTTAAACGAAGCACTTAATTCAGAAACTAAGGAGGAGCAAGTTGTTTATCAAGACATTAAGAATGAATCTAAGATTTGGGTTCGTCCCAAAAAAATGTTTTTGGAAGAAGTTGAAATTAAGGGAGTTAAAAAAGCGCGTTTTGAATTTTTATCCGCTCCTGACGATGCTCCAGAATCTCTAGAACATCAGTATAAGCGAGCTTTAGCCGATTACCATAATCTTTTAAAACAAAGTGCTAAAGACAAGGTAGATTCCATAAAATATGCGCTTCAAGACTTTTTACAGGATATCTTGCCGGTTTATGACCATCTCAAACTTTCCTTATTGGGCCTAAAAGAAGAGGATAATGATAACCCTTGGGCCGTCGGCGTGCGTTATGTTTTAAAACAGTTTAAGGATGTTTTGGAATCTAAAGGAGTCATGGAAATTAAGACTGTTGGTGAAAAGTTTGATCATAATACCATGGAGGCTATGGATGGCACGGGGGAAACGGTTGATAAAGAAGTTATGCCGGGATACATGTTAAACGGTCGGGTTATTAGACCGGCCAAAGTAATTGTCAAATAAATTAATTTTTAATCTTTCTTTATCCACTGGTCGTAAGTGATGCCAGTTTTAAGGAAAGAAATATTAAGTCTATGTCTTTAATAAAATGGACTCCATTCTTTTCAGAATTCGACGACATGGATAAGACTTTTGAATCCATGTTGCCGACCGTTCGCGGCAATCAATTCGGCTTTACGCCGGCGGTTGATATGTACGAGGACCAGGATAATATTGTTGTTGAAACACAACTGGCCGGAATCGATCCGGATAAGGTTGATATCTCTATTGAAAACAATGTCCTCTGTATCAAAGGTGAAAGTGAAAAAAAGAGCGAAGTGGAAGATAAAAATTATTATCGCCAAGAGATTCGCCGCGGCTCTTTTTATCGCTCCATTCCTTTGCCGACCAAAGTTGATGGCGATAAAGCTAGCGCTGTTAACGAGGGTGGTGTCTTAAAGATTAATATTCCTAAGGCCGCCGAAGTCAAACCAAAATCTATCAAGATTCAAACAAAAAAATAATTGGTGATTGATATTTCGACCCTGAATTATTCGGGGTCGATAATCAGTTAGTAATTAACTAATTATAAAAATAAAAAATATGGCAAAAATTTTAGGAATTGACTTAGGGACGACCAACTCCGCCATGGCAATCATGGAGGGCGGCGTTCCTAAAATCATTGAAAACATTGAAGGTAATCGGACAACCCCGTCGGTCGTCGCCATTTCTAAAAATGGAGAAAGAATTGTCGGCGCGGCTGCTAAAAGACAGGCGGTTATTAATCCCGAAAATACGGTTTATGCGGTTAAACGTTTAATCGGCCGTCATTTTGGCGAAGAAGAAGTTCAACGCGATTTAAAAAATGCGCCTTATAAAATCGTTCAGGCTGGCGAGGGTGTGAAAGTTACGATGGGCGACAAGGATTATACGCCGCAAGAAATTTCGGCGATGGTTTTGTCAAAGTTAAAGGCTGACGCGGAAGCCAAGTTGGGAGAAAAAATTACTGAAGCGATTATTACCGTTCCAGCCTATTTTAACGACTCTCAGCGTCAAGCAACTAAAGATGCCGGTCAAATTGCCGGTTTAGATGTTAAGCGTATTATTAACGAACCGACCGCGGCCGCGTTGGCTTATGGTTTTGATAAGAAGAATGGTCAGAAAATTGCCGTTTATGATTTAGGCGGCGGTACTTTTGATGTTTCTGTCCTTGATATTTCCGCTGATACCGTTGAAGTTAAATCAACCAATGGTGATACCCATTTGGGCGGTGAAGATTTTGATCAAAGAATTATTAATTGGATTATTGAAGAGTTTAAGCGTGACCAAGGAATTGATTTATCTAAAGATGCTCTCGCTTTACAAAGAATTAAAGAGGCAGCCGAAAAAGCCAAGATTGAATTATCGACTTCTCAAGAAACGGAAATTAATCAGCCTTTTATTACTACCGATGCTAACGGGCCGAAACATTTAGTAATGAAAATGTCTCGCTCTAAATTAGAGGCCTTAGTTCTTGATTTAATTGAGAAGACAATTGAACCTTGCCGTCAGGCGATTCACGATTCTGGTTTCCAAATCGGCGATATTAATGAGATTTTAATGGTTGGCGGTATGACTCGCATGCCTTTAGTCCAACAAAAAGTTAAAGAATTTTTTGGCAAAGAGCCGAACTTGAGCGTTAATCCGGATGAAGTAGTAGCTATGGGCGCAGCTGTTCAAGCCGGAGTTTTGCAAGGTGATGTTAAGGATGTTTTATTGCTAGATGTCACTCCACTTACTTTAGGCATTGAAACTTTAGGCAGTATTGCCACGCCGCTCATTGAAAAAAATACTACTATCCCAACTTCTAAATCCCAAGTATTCTCGACCGCGGCCGATGGCCAGACTAGCGTCGAAATTCATATTGTTCAGGGCGAAAGACCGATGGCCGCTGATAATAAAACTTTAGGACGTTTTATTTTAGACGGCATTCCATCTGCTCCGCGTGGCATTCCGCAAGTGGAAGTAAAGTTTGATTTAGACGCCAACGGTATTTTAAATGTTTCCGCGACTGATAAAGCCACTAACAAACAACAAAAAATTACCATTACCGCCTCTTCTGGCTTATCTAAAGAAGAAATTGAAAAGATGAAGCAAGAAGCCGAATTGCACGCCGAAGAAGATAAGAAGAAAAAGGAAGAAGTGGAAATAAAAAATCAGGCCGAAGTCGTAGTCTTTACGACTGAGAAAATGCTGAAAGAGTCTGGCGATAAAATGAAGGCTGAAGATAAAAAAGAACTGGAAGAAAAAGTTGAGGCCCTTAAGAAAGCTAAGGAGAGTGGCAACTTGGAGGATATGAAAAAGAAGATGGAAGAATTGAATACTGTTGCTCAGAAGATTGGTGCCGCGATGTATCAACAGCCAGGAGCGGGCGCTCCGGGAGCGGGACCAGCGGGAGCGCAAGCCGAAGCTGGCAGCGCTAATCCTGCCGGCGACGCCAAGAGTGAAGGTGAAAAAAAGGACGATAATGTTGTTGAGGGTGAAGTAGAGGAGAATAAATAAGTTTGCTTATTCTTTGGTTGCCTCTCTAATTAAGAGGGGCAACTTGTTGAATAAATAAATTATGTCCAAAGATTATTACGATATATTAGGTGTTTCCAAAAGTGCCAGTCCCGATGAAATCAAAATCGCTTTTCGTAAAAAAGCGCATGAGCATCATCCAGATAAAGGCGGGGACGCCGAAAAATTTAAAGAGTATAATGAGGCCTATCAAGTTTTAGGTAATCCTGAAAAAAGAAAACAATACGATCAATTTGGCTCCGCTTTTCAAAATGGCCAAGCCGGTGGCGCCAATTATGGCGGCTTTTCCGGTTTTCAAAATGGCGGCGGCTTTAATATGGACTTTGAAGATTTAAGCGAGATGTTCGGCGGTTTCGGCGATATTTTTGGTTTTGGCGGTGGTGCTTCGCGCGGCGGCGCTAAACGTCAGACTCGTGGCCGCGACTTAGAATTAAACTTAAATTTAGATTTTAAAGAGGCGGTTTTTGGTCTAGAAAAAGAAATTCGCTTTTCTAAAAATATTATTTGCAATCACTGTCATGGCCAAGGCTATGAACCAGGAGCAAAAGTTGAAACCTGTACTAATTGCCGTGGGACCGGTAAAATAGCTCGTCTGCAAAGAACAATTTTGGGAAATATTCAAACTCAATCAGCCTGTCCTCATTGTGAGGGCGAAGGCCAGCTCTATAGTCAAAAATGTACACAATGCAGCGGTTCCGGAGTTCATCATGAACAAGTTAAAATAAAAGTTAGAATTCCGGCCGGTATTAATAATGGTGAATCCATTCGCTTAAGCGGCCAGGGAGAGGCGGGTCAGAAAGGAGCACCGGCCGGCGATTTATATCTGCGTGTTAAAATTTCAACACATTCCAAATTTATTCGCGATGGCTATGATATTAAAACTGAGGAAACAATTAGTATTAAGCAGGCGATTATTGGTGATAAAATTGATATTGAAACGGTAAATGGACCATTAAAACTAAAAATTCCTGCCGGCACGCAATCGGGCACTATTTTCAAGTTAAAAGAAAAGGGAATTATAAAATTACATAGTCGTGGTATTGGTGACCACTTTGTTAAAATAATAGTAAAAATACCGTCCAACCTTAGCCGAAAACAAAAAAATCTACTAGACGAGCTGGATATTTAAGACCTTGATTTCATTGACTTTTAGCTTAAAAATGCTAAAATAAGAGTGTTTATTATTTTAACCAAACAAAACTATGAGTAATTGGTTTAAGAAACTTTTTGGCGCTAAAGATTGTTGCTGCCATAAAGGTGAAGATTGCTGTCACAAAGGTGAAGATTGTTGCCATAATCACGAAGAAGAGAAGAGTGAGGAAGCTACGGCTCCAATGTCTGCTCCTGAAGCCCCGGTTTCTAGCCCGGAAGCTCCTGCTGCCAACAACAACGAAGCTCCAAAAACAGAATAAAATTTTTAGGTTTAAAAGTTAAAAAGCGCGATTTTTCGCGTTTTTTACTTGATTTTAAGAGGATTTATGATTATTGACACCCATGCTCATGTTAATTTTGCCGCCTTCAGAGATGATGCAGATGCGGTTATTCGCCGGTCTTTGGACAACGAGACTTGGATGGTTTTGGTTGGCTCAGAATTTAAAACCTCTAACCGTGCTTTGAACTATGCTAATAAGTATGAAAAGGGCGTTTATGCCGCCATCGGTTTGCATCCGGTTCATTTGCAAGAAGGTTTAATTGAAAATGATGACGACGAAAATGGCGAATATAGTTTTACGCCGCGAGCCGAAGAGTTTAACTATGGTAGTTATGAAAAGCTGGCTAAATTTGAAAAAGTGGTTGCTATTGGCGAAATTGGCCTCGATTATTATCATTTAGACCCTACCCAAGATATAACGGCGATAAAGAAGAAACAACAAGAAGTTTTTGCCCAACAATTAGTTTTGGCACAAAATTTAGATTTGCCAGTGATTATTCATTGTCGGCAAGCGCATGACGATTTATTGGAAATTTTACAAGATTTTAAAAAGGAATACGGTCATTTATTGCCAACCGATCGCCCCTGGGGAGTTATCCATTGTTTCTCTGGTGATGAAGATTTAGCCTGGAAATACTTTAATCTTGGCTTAATTATCTCCTTTACGGGGCTTATTACCTTTAGTCAACAATGGGACAATTTAATCAGAAAAACGCCGCTGGAGAAGATAATGGTCGAAACAGATACACCATATATGACCCCAGAACCTTATCGGGGCCAGAGAAATGAGCCGGTTTTAGTCCAATATGTCGCCGCTAGAATAGCGGAAATTAAGGGCATAAAATTAGAAAAAGTCGCCGAAATTACCACCGCGACCGCTAGAGCCTTTTTTAGGATATAATCTGGCCATTTTCCCAAAATTTTTGAAAAATTGGAGGGTTGACATTTATTGTTTTCTGCGTTATAAGGAAGATGGCTCAAAATAAGCTAAAAATATGAAAAATGACACTTGGAGCTTGGCCCTGAAAATCATGGCTAGAATTTCTGGTTGGATTGCTTTTCCGGTGCTTATCGGCGTATTTTTAGGAAAATGGCTGGATATCAGATTCAACACTGAGCCCTGGCTTTTCCTGGCTACCGTGGCTTTAAGTTTTGTGGTTTCTATGTACGGTTTGGTTAAAAATGCCATGAAAGAATTTAAGAAAATTGAAGACGAATACGCTAAAAATAAAGAAGAAAAAAAATAAGTTAATTCCAAAAAAATGGGAGCAGAGAATATTATCCAAGAAAATACCGAGAGTACCGTTCACGAAAATACTGATGAAGTAATTCATGAAAATACTTTATTTGCCGAGCCGATAGCTCATATCGGTAGTTTTCCGGTTACCAATGCTTTAGCGACTTCAACTCTTGCTTTAATTATTATTGCTATTTTAGCAATTACTATCAGACGTAATTTAAAGAAAGTCCCGACCGGTCTGCAGAATGCGATGGAAATTATTATTGAGGGATTTTTGGGAATTTTTGATGGTGTCACTGGCGACCGCAAAAAATCTTTAAAATTTGCGCCCGTGGTCTTAGCCTTTTTCTTTTTTATTCTTATTAACAATTGGATGGGGTTACTCCCAGGAGTCGGTTCCATCGGTCAAATTGCTGCTCACGGTGATGAAAAAATATTTATTCCTTATTTGCGCGGCGGCACCGCTGATTTAAATACTACCTTGGCGCTCGCGACTTTAGGTGTTGTTTTGAGTCATATCATGGGAGTACTGGCTATCGGCTGGTGGAAATATTTAAATAAGTTCATAAACATTAAAGCCTTTTTAGAAATACCGAAGAAAATTATGAAGGATCCGATGATTATTTTAGTTAATCCGATAAAAGCTTTTGTCGGCTTAATTGAAATTATCGGGGAATTGGCTAAGGTTGCCAGTCTTTCTTTTCGTTTATTCGGTAATGTCTTTGCGGGAGAAGTATTGCTGGCTTCGATGTCAGCTATTTTAGCTTATGGAGTTCCGATTCCGTTTATGTTTTTGGAAGTTTTGGTCGGCCTGATTCAGGCGCTTATTTTTGCGATGTTGATTTTAACATATTTAACAATTAACACGACAGCAGAAGAACATTAATTAAAATTTTAAATAAACAGCGGGGCGAAAACAATAATACACCTTTCGTCCGGCTAATAAAATTATGGAAAATGTAATGTTAGCTAAAGCCCTGGCTATCGGCTTGGGTTCTATCGGTCCGGCTCTAGGTATCGGTTTTATCGGTGCTAAAGCTATGGAAGCTATTGGACGCAATCCAGAAGCAGCTGGTAAAATTTTAGTACCGATGCTTTTGGTAGCGGCTTTCGCGGAAGCGGTTGCCATTTATGCGCTCGTTATCGCTTTCAGTATCAAATAATATTTTGACGGATTTCTCCTGAAATTTTCGGGAGAAAGCGCTAGATTATTATAAAAAATAAATATGGAATCATTAGTTTCAACTTTCCACGTCGATGTCCAATTGTTAATTGCACAGTTGGTAAATTTTGCCATTGTCTTTTCAGTTTTATACTTCTTTGCTTTTAAGCCTTTAGTTAAAATAATGACCGAGCGTTCTGCAAAGATTGATAAAAGCTTGAAGGATGCTGACGCCATTGAAAAGCGCTTAGTATTAACCGAAAAAGAGCAGGCTGATATTATTGCCGCTGCTAAAAAGCAAGCTAATTTAATAATTGAAGAAGCTGATAAACGTGGCGAAGAACGAAAAGCCGCCTTGGTTGTTAAAGCAAAGGAGGAGGTCGCCCAAGTTATAAGCCAGGAGAAAGCTAAATTGGTTAGTGAAAAAGCAGAAATGCTTAAAGAAATAAAAAAAGAAGTTGCCGACTTGGTTATTTTAACGGTTGAAAAATTATTAGCGGAAAAAATGACTGGCGCTAAAGACCAGGAATTTATTAGTAAATTGCTTAAGTAGATTTATGAAAATATCTGTTTCTCAATATGCCGCCGCTTTATTTGATTTAGTGGCTGACAAATCGGAAAAAGAAGCCAAAACAATTATTAAAAGTTTTGTTGCTGTTTTGGGGAAAAATCATGATTTAAATAAGGCGGACGCTATCAGCGAAGCCTTTAATGAACTTTGGAATAAAGATCATGGAGAAGTAGAGGCTACCCTTTCCAGTGCTCGTGAACTTTCGGCCGCTATTCGTGAGACAGTCGCTACCTATCTTAAGCAGCAGACCGGCGCTAAAAAAATTATTTTAGCCACAGAAATTAATCCGGAAATTATTGGCGGTTTCATTTTAAGATATGGTTCTAAAGTTTTAGATGGCAGTTTGAAAAATAGTTTGAATAGCCTTAAAAATAAAATTAGTAATTAAAAATAAATTTAGCATAAACGTATGTCAACTACAAAGGATTTCATTGTTGAACAGCTAAAGGAAGAAATATCCGGCTTTAAGGCCGAAGTGAGCGAAAAATCGGTCGGTAAAGTTTTGAAAGTTTCCGATGGTATCGCGCTGGTTTCTGGTTTGGCGGAAGCGATGATGAGTGAAATTTTAATTTTTAAAACGGAAAAAGGTGAAATTACTGGTGTGGCCTTGAATTTGGAAGAGAGCCAAGTCGGAGCCATTATTTTGGGAGATTTTACCGTTATTAAAGAGGGCGACGAAGTAGTCGCTACCAAAAGAATTTTGGAGGTTCCGGTCGGTGAGAATATGATTGGCCGCGTGGTTAATCCGCTCGGTGAACCGCTTGATGGTAAAGGTAAAATTGAAACTACTAAATTTTATCCGGTAGAAAAAATTGCTCCGGGTGTTATCACTCGCGCTTCTGTTAAAGAACCGGTTCAGACTGGAATTAAAGCGATTGACGCCATGATTCCAATTGGTCGTGGTCAGAGAGAATTGATCATTGGCGACCGTCAATTAGGAAAAACAGCGATTGCGGTTGATACTATTATCAATCAAAAAGGCCAGAACATGAAATGCGTTTATGTAGCCATTGGTCAGAAAGAATCTAAAGTTGCCAATATCGTTACTAAATTAACGGAAGCTGGCGCCATGGACTATACCACCATTGTTTTAGCTGGTGCTTCCACCCCCGCTTCTTTGCTATATATTGCCCCTTACGCCGGCTGCGCGATGGCCGAGTATTTTTTGGATAAAGGTGAAGACGTTTTGATTATTTATGATGATTTATCTAAGCACGCTGTTTCCTATCGTGAAATTTCTTTACTGTTACGTCGCCCTCCGGGACGCGAAGCTTACCCAGGTGATGTTTTTTATCTCCATTCTCGTTTATTAGAACGTGCCTGTAAATTGAATAAAGATTTCGGCGGCGGCTCTATTACTGCTTTACCAATTATTGAAACCCAGGCTGGCGATTTATCGGCCTATATTCCGACCAACGTTATTTCTATTACTGATGGTCAAATTTTCTTGGAACCAGATTTGTTTTATAAAGGTAATCGTCCGGCGGTTAATGCTGGTTTGTCGGTTTCTCGTGTCGGCTCTAGTGCTCAAATCAAAGCGATGAAAAAAGTAGCTGGTAAGATGCGTTTGGAAGCGGCTCAATATCGTGAACTTGCCGCTTTTGCTCAGTTTGGTTCTGACTTAGATCCAGAAACTAAAAAGAAATTGGAACGCGGCCAAAGATTATACGAAATCTTTAAGCAGGACCAGTATCAGCCCTTGTCAGTCGCTAAACAGGTTTTAGCCTATTATGCTCTGATTAATGGGTTTATGGATAATGTTCCGGTAGAACGCATCCGCGAATTTGAGGCTGCTTTATATAAATATGCCGACTTAAACGATGCGGTTTTGAAATTAATTGATGTTAAGAAAGAATTAGACGAAGAAGTAGAGGCCGGATTGAAGAAATTAATTGAAGATTATAAAGTGACGGTTGATTATTTAATTAAGTAAGTATGGCCAAGACCAAGGAAATATCCCGACGCATTAAATCCGTTTCCAGCACCAAAAAAATTACTAAGGCAATGGAAATGGTGGCAGCGGCCAAAATGCGCAAGGCAATTGAAGCCGTTTTAAAAACTCGTACTTATGCTAATTTAAGCTGGGAGACGGTTTTGCGTTTGGCAGAAATTTCTAAGAGCAAAAATGAGAACTTGCATCCTTTATTATTGCCGCGCGCCAAAGTTTCTAAAGCCGCTATTATTTTAATTACTTCTAACCGCGGAATGTGCGGGGCTTATAATTCGGCGGTCATTGCTAAAGCTAAAGAATCAATTGTCAAACACCCAATTCCAACCGATTTTATTTTAAACGGCAAGAAGGGAACAATTATTCGTAATCAGAATTATGAGATTGCCGCAGAGTTTGAAAAGAGCGATATTTTAACGGATGCCCGGGAAATTTACCCACTCGTTAAAATGGTTTTGGATGATTATCAGTCTGGTAAATATGACAAAATTTTAGTTGCTTATACTGATTTTGTCAGTGCCGCCAAACAAGTGCCGCGCGTTAAGCAATTATTGCCGATTGAAATAGAAAAGGTTGATGAATATTTGGGAGTTATCAGCGACGAATCTAAAGTGGGAGTAACGCCGGAACTGATTGCCGCTAAGGAAGAAAAACATTTAAGTGCGGGCGATTATGTTTATGAATATACCTTTGAACCATCAGCTTCCGAAGTTTTAGATAAAATGATTCCGCGTTTATTAGAGATTCAGCTATACCAAGCGTTTTTAGAAGCCAATGCTTCAGAACACAGCGCCAGTATGAGTGCGATGCATCAGGCGACTGAAGCGGCTAGTGATATGGTGAGTGAATTAACCTTATTTTATAACAAAGTTCGCCAGGCCGGTATTACCGCAGAAATCGCGGAAATTTCCGCTGGTGCCAATGCTTTAGCAGAATAAATAATTTAAATAATATGAGCGACAAACAGAAAAATGAAGGTATTATTAAACAGGTTATCGGCGTTGTCGTCGATGTCTATTTTGAAAACAAACTGCCAGAAATCTATAACGCTTTAACCTTGGAATTAAAAGGTGATAAGCTGACTTTAGAGGTTGAACAGCATATTGGTTCCAATATTGTCCGCTGTGTGGCCATGGGTTCCACTGACGGTTTGAAACGCGGCGATAAAGTTCATGACACGGGTGCGGCGATTTCCGTGCCAGTCGGTCAAGAAACCTTAGGCCGTATTTTTAACGTTTTAGGAGACGTGGTTGATGGTGGCCCTGAAGTTAAAACTGAAAAGAAATATCCTATTCATCGGGCGGCACCAAAATTTATTGATCAATCTAATAGTCTAGAAATTTTAGAAACTGGCATTAAGGTTATTGATCTCGTTTGTCCAGTTGTTAAAGGTGGCAAAGTCGGCATGTTCGGTGGTGCCGGTGTTGGTAAAACGGTTGTTATTCAAGAATTAATTCATAATATTGCTTCCGAGCATGGCGGCTATTCCGTTTTTGCTGGTGTTGGTGAACGTACTCGTGAAGGTAATGATTTGTATAACGAATTTAAAGAATCAGGCGTTATTGATAAAGTATCTATGGTCTTCGGTCAAATGAATGAACCACCAGGATCACGCGCCCGCGTCGCTTTGTCCGGTCTTTCAATTGCTGAATATTTCCGTGATGAAAAAAATCAAGACGTTTTATTTTTCGTAGATAACATCTTTCGTTTTACTCAAGCTGGTTCCGAGGTATCCGCGCTTTTAGGTCGCATGCCTTCCGCCGTTGGTTATCAACCAACTTTAGCTTCCGAAATGGGTGAACTTCAAGAAAGAATCACCTCTACTAAAAATGGTTCTATCACTTCTATTCAGGCGGTTTATGTTCCGGCCGATGATTTAACCGATCCAGCTCCAGCTACTACTTTCGGACACCTGGATTCAACTGTAGTTTTATCGCGCTCTTTGTCCGAACTCGGTATTTATCCGGCCGTTGACCCCTTGGATTCTTCTTCAATTATTTTAGATCCTAAAATTGTTGGCCAAGAACATTATGAGGCGGCTCGCGGTGTCCAAAAAATCTTACAGCGTTATAAAGATTTACAAGATATCATTGCTATTTTGGGTATGGAAGAATTATCTCAAGAGGATAAAGTGATTGTAGCGCGTGCTCGTAAAATTCAGAAATTTTTGTCTCAACCTTTCTTCGTAGCCGAACAGTTTACTGGCCGTTCCGGTAAATATGTTAAATTGGCCGATACTGTTCGTAGTTTTAATGAGATTCTAGCTGGTAAGTATGATGATAAGAGTGAAGACGATTTCTATATGATCGGTGGGATTGAAGATTTAAACGTCAAAAAATAATTTATGTCTATTAAGACAATAAAATTTGAAATTGTTACTCCGGAGAAGGTGGTTCTTAAACAGGAAATTTTACAAATTACTGTGCCAACTGCCAGCGGAGAAATAACAGTGCTTCCGGATCATATTCCCCTGGTTTCTATTTTGCAACCAGGAGTTATTGAGATTAAGCGCGCAGATAACGTCGTGGAGATTATGGCGGTTTCTGGCGGATTTTTGGAGGTCATGAAAGACAAGGTTGTTATTTTGGCTGATACAGCCGAAAGAGCGGAAGAACTTGATGAGGCGCGGATTAAAGAGGCTAGAGAGAAGGCTGAGAAACTTAAGGAAGAAGCCAAAAATGTTGATGATGTTCAATTTACCAATATCGCCGCTAAGATTGAAAAGGAATTGGCCCGCGAACGCGCTCTTAATAAGTGGCGCCGCCTTAAAAATGTAAATCCAGGAAAATAAAAATATGTTTGGAGAAAAAAATATGTTTAATCACATCAAAACTGAAAAAATGGACAAACATGATGAAGGTCATGAAAATCATGACGAGTTATTTAACAAAGAATGGGAGAAGGGCCAAAAAAATGAGTTGATTGAAGCGCTGAAAGCCGGAGAAGGTTTTCAAGAAAAATTATTTGCGCTTCCTGGCTTTAAAGAGGCTTTTGCCCATAAACTAACTTGCCTTGAATGTTCTGACGGCCGAGTTAATTCCCATTTAGGGAAATTGGCTTTGGCTGGAGAGGGCTTATTGCTTAATTCTGAAGATCGCGAGATTTTAGTTAAAGCAATTAAAGAGCAAGGGCTGACTATTACTGGCCACGAAAATTGCGGTGCTGCTGGCATTGCTCATCCGGGTCCGGACAGTGATAATTATGGTTATCAAAAAGCCAAAGAATTAGTGGCTGATACCGGCAATGCTTATCGTGAAGTTCACCACGATGAATTTACTTCACCTATCCATAATGAGCGTACGCTTGTTTTAGAGGGAACTGGTCGCTTTAATGTCGCCGATTTAGAGGGTTTCCCGGGCCAATTTATTAGCTCGGCAGCTCATTTTGGTTTAAGTGCTGAATATCAGAAAACCGAAGCCAAAGCTTTAATTGGCATTGCTCTGGGTGACCATTCTTTTGGAAAAAGATTTGATAAAGAGAATCCTTTTTATCTTATTATTTCCGCTAAAGATGAAGCTCAATATGAACAGTTAACTAAGATGGCTGAAGAAATTGCGGCTGACTATGACGGCTTGGTAAAAGTAAATGGCTTTATCGCTCCACAGGAAGTTCTGGCTCAACAAGTTTAACTCTAAAAATTAAACTGGATTTAAAAACCGCCCATAAAGCGGTTTTTTTGCGGGAAATTTTTTTGGGTAAATTATAATAATATATAAGCGGTAATAATTAATCCGGCTACAATTCTATACCAGCCAAAAATAATAAAGTTATTTTTTTGAATATAGTGCAAAAAGAATTTAATTCCCAAAATTGCGGTTATAAAAGCCATCACAAAACCCAACGCCCAAACGATAATCTCCTGGTTACTTAATATCGGGGGATTTTTATATAAATCAAAGGCGGTAGCAGCCAACATGGTCGGCATGGCCAGTAAAAAGGAAAATTCAATGATATTTTTGCGAGAGATGCCTAATGATAAGCCACCCATAATGGTCGCCGCGGAGCGAGAGACTCCGGGAACAACAGCTAGAGCTTGGTAAGCGCCGATAATAGCTGCTTGGCGGTAGGTAATAGCGCTCAGCTCGGCTTCGTTCGGTTGTTTAATAACAGTGCTTGTTAGCGCCTTTTTAGAAAAATATTTTTCCAAAATAATCAAAATTAAGCCGCCTATAATGAGCGCCCCGGCAATTATTGGCAGGCTTTCCATCAGATAACCCTTTACAAGCTTATAAGCCGCGAGGCCGATAATAGAGGTCGGGATAAAGGCGGCGGCAATTTTCCAAATCAATTTGGGACTTTTAATGATGGTTTTGGCATACAAAACTGCTACCGACAAAATTGCTCCTAATTGAATGGCAATTAGAAAGCTTTTTAGGGATTCTGAATCTGGTATTTTTAACCAATTGGCAGTAATAATCAGATGCGCCGTTGAAGAAATTGGCAGAAATTCCGTTAAACCCTCAATTAAGCCGAGAATAAGGGATTGGATAATAGTCATATATTTTTATTATATCCTCATTTTACCCTAAATAAGGCGATAAATAAACCCCTGCTTTTTGTTTTAATCTATCCAATTTTTTGCTATAATATAATCATTAAAAATAAATTCCTTAAATATGATTACTGTTAAAAAAGCATCTAATAAAAAGCCGGTCGTAGTTGTTGTTTCCGGCTATTTTAATCCGCTTCACGTTGGCCATTTAGATATGATTGCTAAAGCAGCTAAGCTGGGAGATAGGTTAGTGGTTATTGTTAATAATGATAAGCAAGTAAAACTTAAAGGTAGCGTCCCTTTTATGTCAGAAGCCGATAGAATGAGAGTTATTGGCGCCCTAAAAGGAGTTGATGAGGTTTTTTTATCAATTGATGGAGATAAAACCGTGTGCCGCTCGTTAACCAAAATTAAGCCGAATATTTTTGCTAACGGTGGCGATCGCCATAGTATCGGCGATGTGCCTGAATATCCGATTTGTAAAAAATTTGGAATTGAGATGGTTGATGGCTTGGGTAAAAAAATTAGAGCTAGTTCGGAGTTAATTGCTCGCGCCGCCATTTTAAAGGCGGAGAAAGCCAAGCTGGATGAACAAGCCAAGCTGGCTTCTAAAAAATAATTATGGATAAGTCCTTAACATTAAAATTGATTCTCGTTGCCGCTATTATTTTAGTGCTGGCTCTTTTGGTAAAACCATTTTATCGCGAAGTCGTTAAAAAGAATAAAACTTATCTGCCGACGTTTATTGAAAATTGGATAGACGTTCGCGAGAAACGCCAAAAACCCAGCGATGTAGTTTATCGGCCGGAAGAAACTATTAAAATTTTGGAGGGCTGGACTGTCGAGGATGTTGATAGTTATCTGCTTTCTTTTGGAAAATGGTCTCGTGAAGATTTAGACAAAGTTATTGGTATTTCCAAGTTAGATTATCGTACCCTTAAAAACTCGGATAGGCCGCTAGATTTTTCCGATAAGTTTAGTTTTTTGCAAGACAAGCCGAATTATTATAGCCTGGAAGGCTTTCTTTTTCCTGATACCTATCGAGTTTACGCCGATGCTTCCACTACAGACATCGTCTATAAAATGTTAAGTAATTTTGACAATAAACTGACTTCACAAATGCGCGCTGATATTGCGGCTCAAGGCAAAACAATTTACGAAATTGTGATTATGGCCTCTTTGATAGAAAAGGAAGCCTTGATTAATTATGCTGATTCGGAAAATAGAGATGCGCGGATTGTTTCTGATATTTTTTGGGGGCGCCTAAAGACTGGTCAGGCCCTACAATCAGACGCCACGCTTTCATATTTATTAAATGATAGCAATCCGGCTCATTCTGGTTCTGATTTGGAGGTGGACTCCCCTTATAATAGTTATAAGTATAAAGGTTTGCCGCCAACGCCGATTTGCAACCCCGGGCTTAGAGCTTTAGAGGCCGCAATTTATCCGATTAAAACGGATTATAATTATTTTTTAACTAGTCTTGATGGTAAAAATATTTATTATGCTAAAACTTACGATGAGCATTTAAATAACAAATATAAATATTTGAAATAAAAATATGTTTTCTGAACAACCAATTGTTATTTCGCCTGAACAGGAAAAGCAATACCAATTTTCGCCCGAGCCGTCCGACCCGGAATCAAAGAGACCAATCAAGAAAATAATTTTGATTGTCTCCCTGGTTTTGGCAGTGCTTGTTTTGGCGCTTGCGATTTTTTTAATCGTTAAAAAATATCAAGTTGAGCCACAGGTGCCTTTAGAACCGACAGCCACAACCACTTCCGAAAATAATTTTAATTCTTCAAGCACATTACCGGATTTGAATAATCCTGACGGCACTGCCTCCTCTTCCGCTTCCTCCACTTTATCAAATTTAGCGGTCGAGTATTTAGCTTTTACCGATTTTTACAAGGCTCCCGATAATAATTTGGATTTTAAAATAGAAGATTATGCTTTGCCGCTTAATATTAAAAAAGACGGCATGAATTATTACGATTTATCGCGTAAGTTGGATTTGGAGCCGGGAATAAATAGCTTAAATAATAGCGGGTTTGCGGTCGTTGATAATCCTTGGCAGAATGAGGCTAATGATTTTTATTCTATATATCAACGTTTGGATGAAAAGCAAATCCCGGTTTTAATTACTTCTGATTTTTTAATTTATTACTATCAAAACACGCTTAAAAGTGTTTTTAAAGATATTGAAAGCAATATTTTTTATGATAATCTATGGCTGATTAACAAAGAACTTTATAATTTAGCCAAGAATCGCTACGAAAACAGATTAGCTTCAATCGGCGACATTAATGATTCAATTTTAGAGGGGCAACGCTTGGAGATGGCCTTCTTTGCTGTTTCTTTAGAGCTTTTAAAACCGGATGCTGATCAGATATCACCTCAAGGAGCCATTGATAGTAAAAGCAAATTTAGCGCCGGTGATGTGGAAAGATTTTATTTAACTATTCCTCCTTATTTAAAGGATGACGTTGCCAAGGAACTGGCTTTAATTAAGGAAGGTAGGCAAAATGTTAAATCTCCTAATTTGCTTTATAAAAAAAATTACGCTGATTTCAATGTTCCGGCCGAGTATAAAATCGACGCCAAGCTTAATAATTTTTATTTGGCGACTAAATGGCTTAGTTCCACTTTTCCTTTAGAATATCAAAGCAGCGCTTGCCCTAGTTGTCTTTTAGATAAAGAAGATTGGCGCTTAAGTATGATTGCCGCTAGCTTAATAAGTACCGATTTTTCCAGCCGCCCCGACTTAAAAAATCGTTGGGCAAAAATATATAAACTCATGGCCTTCTTTAAGGGTTTGCGCGATGAAATAGATTATGTTAATTATCATGATTCGCTAGTGGCCTTGTTCGGTGATAATTATAGCGTTGATGATTTGTTTGCCGATAGTAACCCGGAGGCGGCGGCTAATTTAGAAAAATTAAAAAACCAACTTTTTGCTCACGATTACAAAACCATTCAGGGGGCAATCAGTAAGACCGACGCCAGTATTCGGCCAACAATTGGGTTTAAGATGTTAGCTGAATCTTATTGGCCTAACGATTATATTTTTAATCGTTTGACCTGGCCTTTAGTCGGTAATTATCAGGGGACTTCAAGCAAGGTGGTCGGCGACGTTACTGCTTGTGATTATCAAAAAACTATCCGACGCTGCAATGGCTTTTCTCTGGATATTATAAATTTGATCTATCCGCTCGCTGGCAATTCGGTCTTTGATAAAAATACTAGATATACTAATTATCAAAAAGAAGCCGCCGGCTTAGTTGCTGGGCTCAGCGACGTTTCGTTGTGGCACACCTCTAATTATTGGTCGACCTTAAGTATTATGAAATCGGTGTTAAATTTGGATTCTAAAAAAATGCCGATTTTTGCCGCTTCCAACCAGTGGTCGACACAAAATTTAGAAACCGCTTCCGCTGCTTGGGTTAATTTGCAGCTGCCGCTGGAAAAGTTCTCAGTAACTCCGGTTTTCACCGGACAGAGCCTGGGAAATTTTTCTCAGTATAATGAAAATGTTTACGTGGAACCGAATTTGCCATTAATAAATGAATTAATCGCGACTAATAATATGCTGGCGCAGATGTTTACCGCCCTTCGTCTTAACGAAGAACTTAATTCAGCCGCTAAAAATCTTCAAGACATTGATAATGATTTGAAAGATATCCGCGAGATTATTATTAAAGAGCTGACCTCGGAAGAGCTTGACGAGCGCGACAGCGCAACTATTACCGACTTTGCCAGGAAGTTCACCGTTGATCAAAAAACTCGGGCTAGCCGAGTCTTGTCTCTTACTTCTCCAAGTAAAGCCACGATTAAAGAGAGTTTAGAAAAAATAAGATTAAAAGTTTTAGTTCATGAATCTCAAGGTAATAAAGTAATATCTGTGGGACCGGTATGGGATTTTCAAGAAAGCCGTTAAGCTAGCGTTTGTATTTGAAAATAAAGACCTCATTATTACCGATTACGCTCCAAGAATCAGCGCTTAATTTAGCAGCGGCAATTATTTTACCGCTTTCGTTCCAATATTTATTGATAACTAGATAAGCTTCATTAGTCCCGGCCGTATCCATGGCATTTAACATGGTTTTGCGGTCGGGACTTTTATAAACCATATCCAAAAAATATTGGTATAGAGTGCCTCCGGTCGGAATCGGATAAAAATAGATTTCTTCGCCTTTGGCGGTTTTAAAATAGTGATTAAATCCTAAAAGTTTTAGCGCGCCGGCAGAAACCTGTTGGTTGGCTAGAACAATATAGGGTTGTTTAGTTTCCACTGCTATTTTTTGGACAGCCTCTAAATCAAAAATACTAGTGCTGTAGCCGCGAGAGTTAAAATATTTATCAAAGCGCGGATAAGCCGTGTATATGGAGATAGTAATAAAGGTGACAGCCAAGCTCAGCCAAATAAATTTTAACAAATTTTCTTTTTGGGAACTTATTCTAGCGATTAACCAATTAATTGCTAGGGCGATAAAGGGCAGGAAAAAAATAACAATAATATTAAGGATGCGTTTAGAATATCCATCCTGCTCGTAGGCGATTATTTGCCCAAAAGCTATTTGAGTACTGAAAATAAAAGCTAAAATTAAAGAGGCATTGATTGAGAGAATGCCGCGAATGGTATGTCTTTCTTTTTCGGAAAGTTTAGTTTGTTTTTTTTGATAAAAGATAATAATTCCGGCGGCGATTAAGGCGATAACCAAGAGTCTATAGTTGTAAAAAATAAAATATACCAGATTTAATAACCAATTTTCTTGGCCAGCAGCCGCTAGTCTAAAAATATCTCGCAAAGTCGTCCCTAGAATTGTTAAATTAAATTTTAAATTAACTGTTTTCCCGCCGCTAATTATAAACAGCGCCAGTGGCAAAACAAGCGCTCCGCCCGATAAAATTAAGGCAGAAATAATTTTTTGCGATTTTATTTGTAGTGTTTGAAAATGAGTTTTAAAGATCAGCCAAGCACTCCAAATTAATACTGGAATGCCGGAAATAGGGTGAATAGCTGCCGCTGCCAGCGAGAAAATTAAAGTTTCGGTTTTTTTCTGGAGCGTCAAACCGCTAGTAAGCGCGAGAATGACAAAGATATAACTAAAATTTTGGGGGGTGCTGACAATAAATAGGGGCAGGCTTAAAGTAAGGGCCAGTAGTGTTCCTAAAAAACTTACGGAATTATTTTCTTCATCGCCAGGGGCTAAAAGTTTAGAGAGTTGATGAACCGCTTTCGGTAGTAAGCAAGCGGCCGCTAAGGGGACCAGGAATTTATTAAGAGCGTAAATAGAAATGCCTAGGAGCTTATGGATAATTATAATGAACCCATATTCACCCAGATAATAAGGCGTTTTAGGAAAAATAAGCCCCGCTTGGTTAATTATTTCCATGGCGGCCTGATGAATGAAGGGGTCAAAACCATATCCGACTTTGTAGACAATCGCCGCTACGGACAAGCTTAAAAAATAATGGCTGCCAATTAATATTAATTTAGTTTTTGAAGCCAATTTGGCGTTCATTAACGAAATTATGAGGGTTAGGGAACTGAGAGCATAGAACCAGAAAAAATGGCTGCTTACGACCTCCCAGGGCGATATGAGCGGTCGTCCGCTACGACCCTGGATTAATTCCCAGGTCGCGGCCGCCAGTAGTATTAAATAAACAATGACTGTTTTTGATATTTTTGTCTGCTTGGTGTTTATTTTTTCAACTAAATCTAAGTTTTTGTCGCTAGCGAGTAGTTGGTATTTATTTAAAAAAATTAGGCTAACTATAGATAAAATAATCGTTATTATTAGCCCCCCGGAGTCAAGCCGATAAAAATAATAAACAGCCGCGCTAAAAAATATTAGTAAGGCGACCAGAATCTTAAGGTTTTGGCTTATTTTTGCTTGTTTTGGGTGTTCCATAGCTTTGTTTATATGATAGCAAATTCTTGCTAAAATTGGCAATTTCGGATAACATTAAAATGATGAAAATAAAAATTAAAGCTCATATAAATATTGCGCTGGTCGTTATTTTGGCGGCTGTTTTTTTCGTGGCGACCTCTAGTTTTAATTATTTTACTCAAAGCGTCGATTATACTAAATGGTCTTCGCCTGATGAAACTGCCAATTATTTTTTTGCCAAACGTTTTAGCGAGGGAGAAAGTTTAGCATATTTTGATGCGGCGGCAATTGTTGGCGATAATATGGTAATGCCGCGAAGTGTTCGCAGTGATGCCGGCTGGCTGAAACCGGTGAGTTTTTTGGGAATAATTTTGATGTATGGAGAAATCGGTTCAATTTTTGGCTCGGCAGTTATTCCTTTTTTAACGCCATTTTTTGCGGCTCTAGGTATAGTTATTTTTTATGCCCTGATTAAAAAAATATTTTCTGATCGCATTGCTCTTATTTCCGCTTTTTTATTGGCGACCTTCCCGGTTTATGTCTATTACACCGTTAGGAGCATGTTCCATAATGTTTTATTTATCGTTTTGGTAGTGACGGCTGTTTATTTTATTGTTCTAGCGGCGGGGAACAGAAAGAAAAAACCGGAAGAAGCGCCAGAGGCTATTAAAATTTCAGTCTATAAGAAATTTTTAACCTTTAAGCTTGATTTGAAAATTTGGTGGCAAATGTTGGCGGCGTTTATCAGCGGAATTTTTTTTGGTTTAGCGCTAATAACCCGGTCCTCAGAAATTTTATGGTTAGCTCCAGCTGCTTTTGTAGTTTGGCTATTTTATGCTAAGCGCCTGGGAATTATTAAATTAATTTTAATCTTGTGCGGTTTGTTTTTGGCGATTTTGCCGAATGCTTATTTTAATCAAGCGCTATACTCAGCTCCGATTTATGGCGGTTATAACGAAATGAACCGTTCGCTTGATGATTTATCAAAAACCGGCTCCCAGATGGTCCAATCTTTTTTTAGCGGCGATAATAAATATGGCGCTTATTTGGAAACTATTTATCATAATATTTTTTATTTTGGATTTAACAAAGACCAATCCATCGGCATGGCCCGGCACTATATCTTAGAAATGTTTCCGGTTTTATTGGGCGCCTTTTTATTGGGCTGTCTAATAATTCTGGTCTTGAATATTCGTAAATTTCAAAAAAAATATTTGGCTTACTTTTTGGCGTTTGCGATTATTAGCGCGATTTTGATTTTTTATTATGGCTCTTGGAAATTTAACGATAACCCTGATCCTAATCGGTTTACTATCGGTAATTCTTATACCCGCTATTGGCTGCCAATTTATTTAATGATGATGCCAATTGCCGCGTTGGCGATTACCAGATTTTCACAAGCGATAATGTTTTCCGGCGACCATCCAAAAAGACGCTGGAAAAGAATTATTATCGCCGGCATCCAATCCTCGGCAGTACTTATTATTTCCGCTGCTAGTATTTTATTCGTTTTGTACGGCTCGGAAGAAGGTTTAGCTTATCTTTATTATAATAATTTGGCAGAGAAAGATAACGCTAAACGCGTTTTTAGTTTAACGGAAAATAATTCGGTGATTATCACTAGATATTATGATAAGTTTTTCTTTCCTGATCGCCGGGTAATTATGGGAACAATCCCCGACGCAGAAATGCTGACCGCGGTTTCCAAATTAGTTAATTATTATCCAGTTTATTATTATAATTTTTATTTGAAGGAAGAGGATGTAAATTACCTGAATGAGCGCAAACTCTTGCCTTACGAACTTAAGATGTCGCTGATAAAAAAAATGAATAGTAATTTTGGTTTGTATAAATTGGAAAAAGCAGTTTTAGAAATTCCAGCGACCAACAAAAAATAATATGAAGAATAAATATTTTATTATTACCATCGGTTGCCAGATGAATAAAGCCGATAGCGAACGCTTAGCGGCTTTTTTGGAGTCCCAAAATTGGGTTCCGGGCCAAGATTTTAAAAGCGTCGCCTTGGTGGTTATTAACACTTGCAGCATTAGACAATCAGCTGAAGATCGTCTTTATGGTTTAGTTAACCAAATTAAAAAATATAATCCCCAAGTCAAAATTGTTGTTACCGGCTGCTTGAGCAAGCGTCCGGATGTCATGAAACGCCTGGAAGACCGCGTGGACTTGTTTATGCCGATTAATGAAATTCCCAATATCTTCAATTTATTAGAAAAACGTCAGATTAAAACCAAATTAAGTTTAGATGAGGTAAGAATTTTGCAGGGCGAGAAATATTTATCAATCATTCCTAAGTATCAGAGTAAATTTAGCGCTTATGTGCCGATTGGTAACGGTTGTAATAATTTTTGTTCTTATTGCGTTGTGCCTTATGCGCGGGGACGGGAAGTTTATCGTCCAACTACCGAAATAATTAAAGAAATAAAAGTTTTAGTTAAGGCCGGATATAAAGAAATTACGCTGATAGCGCAAAATGTTAATAGTTATCATGATAAGTTAGTTACTTTTCCGGAGTTATTGGAAAAAATTGCTAAAATTTCTGGAGATTTTTGGATTAGATTTTCTTCCAGCCACCCCAAAGATGTTAGCCCGGAGTTAATTGGAATTATTGGCGCTTATTCTAAGATTTGCCCCCATCTTCATTTAGCCGTACAGTCGGGGGATGATAAAATTTTGGCAGCGATGAATAGAAAATATACGGTCGCGCATTTTATTGATTTGGTGGCTAAAATTAAAAAGGCTAGGCCTGGCATAGCGGTTACCACTGATGTAATTGTCGGTTTCCCGGGAGAAACGAGAGCTCAATTTTTAAACACTGTTAAGCTATTTAAAAAAATAAAGTTTGATTTAGTCTATATTTCCCGTTATAGTCCGCGGCCGGGAACTGTTTCTTATAATTTAAAGGACAGCGTTAGTGCCGCGGAAAAGCAGCGTCGAGAATTTGAATTGGAAGCAATTTTGAAAAAAGGAGTTTATGATAATAACGCCACTTATATTGGCCGAGAAGAAATTGTTTTATTGGAAGGTATAAATAAAAAAAATAAATATTACGGCAAGACCGGAACTTATAAGATGACCTTGGTTAATCCCCTCGGCAAAATAAAAAAATCTCTGGTTGGTTCCTTTGTGACTGTTAAGATTGAAAGTATTGGTAAATTCGGTTTGGAAGGAACGCTGCTTAAATAAATTATCGCCTATATGGCTCTTAAAAAAATAAACGATAAAATAATAATTGCTAAAAAAAGTTTATCTGCGCCGAAGGTGGTCGTTATTTTGGGTCCGACCGGCAGCGGTAAAACAGCTTTAGGTGTTAAATTGGCAGCCGCTTTGGCCGGCGAAATTATTAGCGCTGACAGCCGCCAGGTTTATCGCGGCATGGATATTGGTACTGGCAAAGATTTAGCCGAATATAAAGTTGGTCGTCAGAAAATTCCTTATCATTTAATAGACATTATTAGTCCTAATACCAAATTTAATTTGGCACGTTATCAAAAGTTGGCCGTTAAAGCAATCGCTGAAGTTTCGCGCCGTGGCCGTTTGCCGATTATTATTGGTGGCACGGGTTTATATCTGCAAGCCGTAATTGATAATTATCATTTATCTGCCGTTAAGCCAGATACTAAGAAAAGAGACGCCATGGAAAAGCGGGGGGCTGATTTTTTGTTTAAAAAAATACAAACCTTAAAGCCTGATTTTGCCGCTAAGATAAATAATAGCGATAAAAATAATGCGCGCCGCTTAGCGCGCTATTTGGAAATTATTGAGGCTCCGGAAACCGCTGAATCAAAAAGAAACGCTTCGCCCTTTAAATTTTTAGTTCTCGGAATAGACGTCGACGATGTTTTGATGCGCGCAAAAATTGAGAAGCGCTTGGATATTAGATTAGAAAAAGAAAATATGGTTGCCGAAGTGGAGCGTTTGCATCAGGAAGGAGTTTCTTATAAGCGTTTAATTTCCTTCGGCTTAGAATATAAGTTTATTAGTTATTTTTTACAAGGGAAAATAAGCCGCGCTGAAATGCGCGATCAGTTGTTGACAGCGATTTATCGTTTTGCCAAGAAACAAAAGACCTGGTTTCGACGCTGGGAAAAACAGGGCCGGCAGATTGAATGGCTTAAGGATGAAAAAACGGCTACTAAAAAAATAATTAAATTTCTAAAATAATTTATTGCCTTAGATACAAAAAATCTCGGAGTATCCGAGATTTTTTATTAGGCTGCTTATAAACTATTTAAGATTTTTTTCCAAAAGCTCTCGAGCAATTTTGGGGTTAGCTTTGCCGCCGGTATCAGCCATTACTTTTCCGAGCAGGAATTGAATGACATTCGTTTTTCCTTTTTTGTATTGGTCGGACTGTTCTTTATTCTCGGCAATTATTTTTAGAATTGTTTTTTCAAGAGCGGCCTCGTCATCCATTTGCTCTAAGCCCATCTTAGCCATAATGTCAGTGGGGTCGCCGCCTTGGTTATACATAAATTCCAAAATTGTTTGGCCGGCCGAAGAATTTATTTTTTCTTGATAAATTAAAGAAACTAATTCCGCGAAATTTTCCGCGCTTATTTTTAATTGACTAACAGTTTCGTTGTTTATTTTAAAGTGTTTCATTAATTCGCCGGTAATCCAATTGCCGGCTATTTTGGCTAACTTTTTATCTTGGCGCTCAGACTCGTCGCCATTGGCGTCTATCCAAGCATCAAGTTCGGAAATAACTTGTTCGCTCCAATTTGCTAAATCTTTGTCGCTGATTAAGATTTCCACGATTTCAGGGTTTAGTCCGTATTCTCGTTCAAAACGCTGCATTTTCTCTTCCGGTAATTCTGGTAGACTAGCTTGAATATCGGCGAGCCACTGGCCGTCTATTTCTAAAGGAGGGATGTCTGGCTCTGGAAAATAACGATAATCAGCCGAGCTTTCTTTGACACGCTGGCTAACAGTCGCATTCTTTTTGTCATCCCAGCCGCGGGTTTCAGCAATAATCTCTTCGTCCTTTTCCAGGAGTTCGGTTTGGCGCTTAATTTCAAAATTAATCGCTTTTTCAACAGCGCGGAAAGAGTTGATATTTTTGACTTCGACTTTGTTATTTAACTTATGTCTGCCCAGGGGTTTTATTAAGCCATCCTCATATTTAAACCCGCCAACTTTTTGGACGCTGACATTAGCTTCACAGCGCATTTCACCGTGTTCCATGTCGGCGTTGCTGATTTCTAGATAGCGGAGAATTTGCTGATATTTTTGGCAGAATTTTTTGGCTTGGGCGGCATCCTCGATTACCGGTTCGGTAACTAATTCCATCAGTGGCGTTCCTGCCCGGTTAAAATCAATTAAGGTGTGATCCTCTCCTTGTGGATGAAATGATTTTCCCGTGTCCTCTTCTAGATGGATTCTGGTGATTAAGATTTTTTTGTCATCTATGTCCAAATAGCCGCCGTAAGCGAGCGGTAAATCGTATTGTGATATTTGATAGCCCTTTGGTAAATCAGGATAAAAATAATTTTTACGATCAAATTTTGATAAACGATTAATTTGGCAATTTAGTGCCAAGCCGGCGGAAATTACGGACTCGATTGCTTTTTTATTGGGGACAGGCAGGGTGCCGGGATGGGCTAAACAAATTGGACAAACATTAGTGTTGGCTTTTTTATCGCTGGCGTCGTTATCGCAAGCGCAAAACATTTTGCTTTTAGTTTTTAGCTCCGCATGTATTTCCAAGCCGATAATCGCTTGATAGGCCATATATTTAAAATTTGATTAATTAAAATTTTCCGGAAGAGCCGAAACCATTTGCTTGTCGGCTGGTGTCATTAGCGATTACGCCGTCTTCAATGACCGGGGTTTTAATTTCTTGAATAAGAATTTGAGCGATTTTTTGTCCGGGGACGATGTTAAAAATATCCTCGCTTAAATTTTTAATAATTACTTTTATTTCGCCGCGATAGTTAGAGTCGATTACGCCGCCCATAGTGGTGATTCCTTCATTGGCCAAGCCGCTTTTATCCCACACTAAACCAACATAACCGTCGGGAATTGCCATCTTGATTCCGGTAGCGACTAAGGCTTGGCCGTAGGCGGTAATGGAATAGTAATCGGCGGCATATAAATCAAATCCGGCATCACCCGGGTGAGCTAATTGAGGAACCTTGGCTTCCGCGGAAACTCGTTCAACGGTAATGCGCATTACTTTTTCTGGTTTTGGTAAAGATAATTCTTTATTTTCAGGAAGCTCTGGAACTGAGGGGATAAAATTAGGGAAGTCGTTGCTTGGTTTTGGTGCCTCCGGGATTTTATTTATTTGATTATTATTGTTGTTGAAAAGTAAATCGCGGTTTTTTAGAATTTGTTCGCTGGCGCCGATTAAACTAGAGATTGATTCAAATCCGGGCTTGGCCTTAGCTTGATGAACAACTAATTGGTTAGCTGCTAGCCAAACTAAAAAATGAATAGACTCGCGGCTCAATATTTGATTGTTATGAGTGCATTTTATTAGCCTAAATCCCGGTAGAGTATTGGCAATTTCCACATAAACTTGTTCCGCTTTTTTTAAGTGCTCAAAATCATTTTCATGAATGTCATGTGTTTTTCCAATCCAGTCTTCACGCGCCCTTTCGTGTGCCAGTTGAAAAGAAATCTCCGGTTCTACTTGCAAAATTAAGGTCAAATCAGGTTTAGGAATTTCAAAAATTTTATATTCTAAATCATAGAGCCAATTAAAGAAAACCTTTCTTTCTAAAGGGTTGTCAATTTTACATCCTTGATGTCCTAAGCTGGCGCTGGTGTAGCGATTAGCCAGTACTATTTTACCCTCGTTTAACCATTGTTTGATTTTCTGGCTGGCGTCATAACGATCAACTGCATAAAAAATTGAAGCCTTATAGGGGTCGACCTCATCGGCATTACCATATTTTCCGGATAAATATTCTTCTACTAAGCCGGCTGATTTGGTGTTGTATTGCGGGAAATCAGCGACGGCCACTGCGTAGCCCTCTTCTTCCAGCTTGGCTTTTAAAAGATTAAGTTGAGTAGTTTTGCCACTGCCGTCAGTGCCGTCAATGACAATAAATTTTCCGGATGTGTTTTCCATATGATTATTTATTTATTTCCGTGATTATCTTATCTATTTGGGCGTAGAGATTTTCTAGAGTTCCGCTGTTATCCAGATGATAGGCGGCGTGAGAAACGACAATTGGAATCTCTTGTTCAGCTTCTTTTTGACAATCATTTTCAAACTCAGCGAAAGTTTTATTCGCGTCCCCTTCGTTTTCATTGCGAAGTTTCATTCTGTCATAACGTAGGTTGATATCTGCCTCCACGCTGATTAATTTAAATTCCGGCAGATTGCTTAAATGGATAATATCATCCATGCGCCTAACGCCATCAACAATTACAATTTCACCTTTATCGCTTTTGGCATCCGCGGTGATAACTTTAGCGAGAATATCGCTGCCAAAACGATTTCGCAAATCTAAAGATAAGTCTTGCATGTTCTCTCTGGTAATTGGTAAGTACAAGCGATTTAGAATATCTCGCAGAACTGTGGAAAATTTATAACTGGAAGCACCGTGATGCTCTTCAATATATTTTTTGCTAACGTCTTTGCCGCTGGCAACCGGGCCGACTAGGCCAATGATAATCTTGGACATAATTATTTGGCGGTAATATCTGCTAAACCACGGCGCACATCCCAATCGTCAAGATCCAAATCAGCGTAAAGTTTGAGATTGGGAAACTTTTCGCTTAAAGCCGCATACATTTTATGAGCGACGCTGCGTAAAGAGGGGTGAACGGTTTTATTTGATCTTAACTCGGTTACATAAACAGCGGCGGGTAGCGGAAAACTGAAGGCACAATCGACATTAAAACCCATGGCGATATAATATTGTTTTATTTCCGGGCTTGAACTCAGGACATCAATTTTAGATTTTTGAACGGCGATTAATTCAATTGCTTCGGCACGCATATCTTCCGGCAACTGTTCTAAGTACCAGTTAGCAAAGCCTAAATCAGTGGTAAGCAGGGGCATGCGGCAAATTCCACTACGATGGCGTTGGATGTCGCGGAAAGACCCAAAATCCAAAATAAACTTAAAATTACAGAGCCCTAAATCTCCTAAAAATATTGGTAAACCAGTTTTTGGTGGTCGATTATCTAGAATTTCTTGATAAGCCGCTAAATTTTCAAGTTTGATATCGCTAGAGCAGGAGAAATCAATTGCTTGGTCGGGTTTAAAATAAGCATATTGGTTAACACAAGCTTCTCGATAAGTTTCCTGTTCCTCAGTTGGCTGGTGAGAAAAGCTGTGTTCATATTTTTCTTTCAATTTTTGCAAAATTGTATTGGCACTATCTCTTACCTCGGCTAGCGGATGGTGGCGGAGCAGAGCTAAGTGATCCCAAGCTTGGCGCAGATTAGTATGCCAGCTTAATTGGGTTGTTATGCCAGCCGGTAAAAATCCGCGCATAATATCAAAGCCGCGGGCTTTAATAGCTTTACTATAAACTAATTCATTTTCATCTTCGCGGCGCGGATACTTGGTCATGAGATATGCTTGAATCCGTTCCTGGTTATCATTATAGAATTTCATCCAATTATCTAAAATTTCTTTAGATTCCGCATTTGCAATTGGGTCAATAATTGCTCGACTACCCATATCTATATATCTAGTGCTGGTTTCTTGTCCGCTATAAAGTTGCCAATCTTGAATAGCCTTGTCGCCAATTATACTTATGTCTTCAATAAAAATAGTAGTACTGCCGCAGTCGGCAATACTGGCGTGTCCGTAGCCGACATAGAAAGTGGCCATAAATTTGCCGGAACCGCTTTGTTTTACTTTTTCCACATGCTCCGTTACGCTTTTCGGACTGCGCGAGTAAAGAGCCTGCATCATGGCGACGTCTTCGGGACTGAACTCATCGTAGATAAAAATATTGGACATAGTTTAAAATTTACTTAACTTAATATTTTGCCACATCATTTGATAAAAGTACATACTCTACTCCCGCTTCTTTAAAAATTTCTCGACTGCGGGCACCGGCTTGATAGTCAATGGCGCAGACCACGCGTTTGATACCGGCGTTAATAATCATTTTCGCGCAGGTATAGCAGGGAGACATGCGGCAATAAAGAGTTCCGCCTTCAAGCGCGATTCCCATGCGCGCCGCTTCACAAATCGCATTTTGCTCGGCGTGAGCCGTGCGAATGCAATGTTGGGTTTGGCTGCCATCTTCGTGAGTCACCGTGTGCATTTCATGACCGACTTCGTCGCAGTGAGGCAGACCCACAGGAGCGCCGACATAACCAGTGGATACGATACGTCGGTTACGAGTAATTACACAACCGGTACGTCCCCGATCGCAAGAACCGCGACTAGCGACCATTTCTACAATTTTCATGAAGTATTCATCCCAAGAAGGACGCTTATAAGGTTCCTGCACATCGTCGTTTTTGGCAGTTAATTTTTCTTCGTTCATATTTAAAATATTTATTAAGATAATTAAAAAACTAAAGCTTCTTTCTATACTCATTTTAATATATTATTACAATAAAATAAATCTTGACAGAAGTCGGTTTTGTGTCCTTAAGGCCTTTTAAAAAGCTCCAAAAGGGGATAGAATGATATTAGAAGAATGCTTGAACTTATAATAATTTGCCTTTTGCCCTTATGTTAAGTAAATTTAAAGAAAATTTGGCTAATAATAAAGAACTTCTTCTTAAAGTTAAGGTTTTTCCGCTTTCTCCTCGTAATGAAATAAAGGGGATAATGACTGATGGCACTATTAAAATTGGAATAAACGCCCCCGCCGAAGATAATAAGGCTAATAAGGCCCTAATTAAGTACTTAGCCGACGAACTTGGCGTTCGGCGTTATCAGGTAGAAATAATCAGTGGCGCTCTTGATCGCTTGAAAGTGATTAAGGTTGGCCGCTAATTTATTATGGATTTGTCGATTATTATTGTCTCTTGGAAAGTTAAAGAAAAATTACGTCTTAATCTAAAAGCTCTCTATGAATCGGAGGGTGATTTTAAATCGGAAATATTTGTCGTTGATAATAATTCCCAGGATGGGAGCGTGGAAATGGTTAAGAATGAATTTCCGCAAGTAAAATTAATTACTAACTCAGAAAATTTAGGTTTTGCGAAAGCTAATAATCAAGCCCTGCGTTTAGCTACTGGTAAATTTATTCTCTTGCTCAATCCGGATATGCTTGTTTATCGCAATTCCTTAGTTCAGATTTTAGCTTGGGCACAAAATAATGAGCAGGCGACGGTTAGCGGTTGTCGCTTAGTGGATGATCAAGGAAAAATCGTTAAACAAATTAGAAAATTTCCTAAGTTTTTTGATCAGCTAATGGTTATTTTTAAATTACCGCACCTTTTTCCGGGATTGCTTAATAAATATTTATGTTCGCGCTTTGATTATAGCCAAGCGAGCCGTGTAGACTCTATTCGTGGTGCCTTCTTTTTAATAAATACTGAAAACTATCAAAAAATAAGCGGCCAGCCGCTGCCTTTTTTGGATGAACGTTATTTTATTTGGTTTGAAGAAGTTGATTTTTGCCGTCAGGTCTATAAATTAGGAGGGGAAGTTTGGTATACGCCAGCCGCCGGTTGTCTTGATTATGTCGGTCAAAGTTTTAAGCAAGTGGCCCGTTTGAGAACTCAGATTTATTTCCGTGATTCCATGCTGCAATATTTTAAAAAATGGGAACCGGCTTGGCAGGCCAAGGCCCTGGCTTTAGCTTGGAAGCTAGTGAAGATTTTTGTTAAATAATATATGAGCAGATTAGTAGGCGTTGTTTTAGTAAATTATCAAGATTACGCGGAGCGGTTTTTAACGGCTTGCCGTGATTCTTTGCGCGCGCAAGATTACTCGCCCCTTAATTTAAAAGTTTATTTAGTTGATAACGCTTCTTCAGAAAAAAGCCGCGCTTATTTGCGGAGTTGTTATCCGGAGGCCAAGATTCTCGAGCGCGGCGACGGTAATTATTGCGCGGCCAATAATTTGGGATTTGCCGAGGCAATCAAGGATGGTTGTGAATATTTAGTGGCGCTTAATATGGACACGGAAATGCCGCTTACGTGGCTGAGTGAATTAGTTTTGGCGCTTGATAAAAATCCGACAGCGGGCATTGCTCAATCTAAAATATTGCTATATCCGCAAACAGAAGCGGAAAGGCAAAATTTGAAAATTAATACGCTCGGTAATCGTTTAAATTTTTTGGGTTTTGGTTTCACCTCCGCTTATCGAGAAATCGATCGAGAAATTAGCGCTTATCCGGAAATAAACGGTTATGCCAGTGGTTGCTGTTTGATGATTAGGAAAGAAGTTTTTGAAGCGGTCGGTGGCTGGGATGAAAGCTATTATATGTATCATGACGATATCGAATTGAGCTTAAAAGTGCTTTTGGCTGGCTATAAAATAATTTTAGCGCCGCAATCAGTCGTTTTCCATAAATATGAATTTAAACGCAGCGTCCGCATGCTTTACTACATGGAGCGTAATCGCTATTTGTTGGTTCTTGGTTTTTATCCTCGTCGCTTGTTGATATTTTTAGCGCCAGCCTTTATAATTATGAGCTTAGGGATGCTGGCTTTTGCTTTAGCTAAAGGCTGGGCTGCTACCTGGTTTAAGGTTTTGGGGTTTTTTCTTAAACCGGTAACCTGGATAAATATTAAAAAAACGCGCAGGCAAATTAAAAAAGCAAGTAAAATCTCTTTTTCGGCAATCGCTAAAAATTTGGAAAGCCAAATTGATTTTTCAGAAATTAATAATCCGCTTTTAAAATATATCGGCAATCCACTGCTTCGGCTTTACTGGAATGGCGCCAAGAAATTAATTTAATATGGATTTATCAATTATCATTGTTAATTATAAAAGTAAGGATAAGTTAAAGAATTGTTTAAATTCTATTTTTAAAGCTGATTGGTTGGGCGTGGGGTTGGAAGTCATTGTGGTTGATAATTTTTCTCAAGATAACCTAAGTAATTTAGAGATTGAGTATCCTAATTTGCGTTTAATCTCCAGCTCGTGCAATTTAGGCATGGGCGGCGGCAATAATTTGGGAATAGAGGCAGCGACTAGCGAATACGTCCTGGTACTTAATCCCGACACTATCATTGGTAAGGATGCTGCCCTTACTTTACTCAACTATTTAAAAAATAATCCCGGTGTCGGTTTGCTCGGTCCCAAACTTCTTTATCCCGACGGCAGCCTGCAACTATCTTGTTCTAATTTTCCCGGATTTTTCATCCCGATTTTACGCCGTACTTTTTTAGGCAATTATTTTAAGAAAATTCGTGATGATTTTACCATGAATGATTTTGACCATAATTCTATCAAAGAAGTTGATTGGCTGATGGGCTCATGTTTAATGTTTAGAAAAAAACAAATCACTCCCAAGAATGAAGAATTCCGGCCGCGTTTTGATGAGCGTTATTTTATGTATTTCGAAGACACCGATTTAGCGCGAACTTTTAAAAGCCACGGGCTAAAAGTTATTTATAATCCGGAGGCCGTGGTTATTCATGACCATGCGCGCGAAAGCGCTAAACATCCTTGGTATATTGCGATTTTTACCGATCGCCTGGCCTGGATTCATATCAGTTCCTGGTTTAAATATTTTATAAAATGGGGCTTAAGCCCCAAGTTTAAAAGATAAAAAATATGCAAAAGATAAGAAAAGCAATTTTTCCGGTTGCCGGATTCGGCACTCGTTTCTTGCCGGCTACTAAAGCTCAGCCTAAAGAAATGCTGACGGTTGTTGATAAGCCGGTTATTCAATATTTGGTGGAACAAGCTGTTGCTGCCGGGATTGAAGAAATAATCTTCGTCACCGGCCGTGGTAAACGAGCGATTGAAGATCACTTTGATTATTCGTTTGAGTTGGAAAAAACATTAGTCGAAAAGAATAAATTGGATTTGGTTAAGAAGGTTCAGGAAATTGAAAATCTGGCTAAATTTTCTTATGTTCGTCAGCCGATTCCTTTGGGCGATGGTCACGCGGTTTTATGCGCTTCACATCTAATCGGTAAAGACGAGGCAGTTTTGGTGATGTTCGGCGATACTTTATATGATGCTGAAGTTTCTCCGGTCAAACAGGTAATTGATGTTTATGAAAAATATGGTGATACCGTTATTGGTTTATCCGAAGTTAAGCCAGAAGAAGTCAGTCAGTTCGGAGTGATGGGCGGCGTTGATTTGGGAGATGATATTTATGAGGTCAGACAATTTATTGAAAAACCGAAAATGAGCGAAGCTCCTTCTAATTTAGTGCAAGTTGGCATTAATGTTATTACTCCGGAGATAATCAATATTTTAAAAAACATGAAACAAGGGAAGTCGGGAGAAATAAGATTAGCTGACGCCTATGATGAAATGTTGCAGCAGGGTCGGCCGCTCTATGGCAAAAAAATAAGCGGTGAATGGCTAGACACCGGTAATAAGTTTAATTTTATTAAGGCCACTTTAAAGTTAGGCCTTAAGAATGAAGAAGTAAAAGACAAGCTCCAAGCTTTGATTAACGAGCTTAGTCAGAAATAGATTTATTGCAGCAACAATTTGTATAAACCGAGTTGATTATTTACGTTTGCCTGAAAATATAATAAGTTATTTTTTTCATCTAGTGCTAAATTGTCGATATTCACTGCTTGAGAAATTGAAGTAACCGTGCCCGTTTGGAGGTCAGCGCCATTAAGGTTGCTAGCAGTTGAAAAAATGAAGTAACGGCCGCTGTGGTGCCAAATAACATTATTTATTGCTTCGCTCACCCGGGTGATCAGAGATGATCGCCCGGTTTTGATATTAAAAGTATTTATTTCCCAATCATTATTGTAAATTATTTCCTCGCCATTTAGCCACGACCAGCTCTTAATACCCTTGATTACCGTCGTATTATTTATGGACAATGGGTCTATCAAATATAAAGTTAAATTTTGCTTGTCATAAAGACAGAGATAGTTGGCGTTTTCTTGTTTAAATGCGTAATTACCAACTGTCGGCAATTCCAATTCTTCTAGCTTAATCCCGGTTTTTAAAGAATAACTTTTTAACGATATTTTATTACCCGTTTTAACCACCGCAAAGATGTTTTCGCCGCGCGGTTCATAGCTTAAATAGTTCTCGCCCTTTAAAAGAACGGTCGCTGTTTTATTTCCTGATTCCAAGCGGTTAATGGCGTAAGCGTTGGCATAATAAATATGGTCGTCGCTATCGCTATAATACCAGGAACTTGCGCCGGCACCGACGGTAGTCGTTAAGTCTTGAATGCTGTTATTACCCAAATCTAATATTTTGCCGCCCGCAAAAAGTTTGTCGCCGTTTTTAATCCAGTGGCCGTCAGTATTGCTATCCGCTTTAATTGGCAACAAGCTGTCATCTTTTAAATTAATTATTTGACCGCTAGTTTTTAGATAAAGATAGCGGCCATTACCGTTGATTAAGGGGGCTGAAAGATCGCTGTTTAAAAATAACGGCGAGTCAGAACGGAAAAGATTAATGTCTTCAGCAAAGGTCGTTTGTCCGGAGTTGATGCGAATCTTTTTTTCGTAGGGCCAATAACCCTCTCTTTCTAGACGTAAAGTGTATTCTCCGGGGAGAATGTTTTTTATTTTATTGGGAGTTGTGAGAGAATCTTTTTTAAATAAGCTAAAAACAGCGCCGGTTTGTTCTTTGTCGTTTAAAAAGATGTAGGCATTTTTAGGAACGGTAGCGACGTTAAGCATGCCGGTTTTTTGTAAGAGGCGGTTAAATTTTAAAGGCCAGCTGAGATTGAATTTATAGCCGGAAGCATATAATGAAATCAAAACAGTCATTATTGAAAAAACAACAATAAAAAAATAAAACAAGTAATCTCGGATTTTTTTGGACATAATAATTATTCTACGCGGTTAATATCAGCGCCGATACTTCTTAATCTGGCATCTAGTTTTTCATAGCCGCGGTCAATTTGATAAATATTATCTATTTCGCTCGGCCCCTCAGCTGCTAAGGCGGCAATTACTAGGGCGATGCCGGCACGGATATCCGGACTGATTATTTTTTTACCAAATAGTCTAGTTGGTCCGTTAATAACCACGCGATGAGGGTCGCACATAATAATGTTTGCTCCCATTTGGGAGAGCATATCAGTCCAAATCAAACGCCGGTCATAGATAGTCTCTTGGATTAAAGAAATCCCGTGTGCCTGCGTCATAAGCACGACGTAAGGTGATTGTAAATCAGTCGGGAAACCAGGATATTCATGCGTTTTAATACCATAGGCTTTAATATTTTCCGATTTTTTGATTAATAGCCAATCAGCGCCCGTTTCGTAGTTAACGCCAATTTTTTTAAATATCGCTAAGAGATTTAAAATATGTTCTGGGTTGCAGTGAGTAATTTTTAATTCCGATTTAGTAGCAGCTGCCAGGAGTGCAAAAGAGCCGGTTTCCATGCGATCGGGGATTATCTGACACTCACCAGCCCGAAGTTCAACCACCCCTTCAATCGTTATTGTTGGTGTGCCGCTGCCAGTGATTTTCGCGCCTTGGCTATTAAGATATCCAATTAAGGCTTCGATTTCTGGCTCCATGGCGCAATTCTTTAAAACGGTTGTTCCGGGGATGAGACAGGCGGTCATAATCAAGCTTTGGGTGCCGGTAACACTTACAGTGGAAAAGAAATAATTAAAACTATGAAGTTTAGCAGCGCTGATATGGTAGAATTTTTCGCCAATTTCTACTTTAGCCCCCATCGCTTCAAACCCTTCAATAAAAAGGTCTATTGGTCGGCCAGCGGCCCCAATAACACAACCGCCGGGGTGAGGGAAGCTAACTTTGCCAAAACGGGCTAATAAAGGGCCAACAAACATAACAGACGTCCGAAATTTATCGGCAATTTTAGGGTCAAGCTCAGTTTCGCTAACTTTAGCCGTATTTATAATAACTTTGTTAGCTGTGCGCACAATATCAGCTCCTAGGTCTGCCAGTAATTCTAAAGATTTATCTACTCCGTCTATTTCCGGCAAATTACTAATAGTTATCGGTTCTTTTGATAATAAAGACACGGGGAGCATTATTTGCGCGTTATTTTTAGCGCCGCCAACGGCAATTTCCCCAGATAGCGATTTCCCGCCATTAATGATGAATTTAGGCATAAATATTTATCTTGACAGAATATTAATAATTAGGTATTAATAAGGCCTTAATTTTGAGTAGGCCATCAACATAACTATAAATCATTTATTGACATTTTTCAAATATTTGTATAATATGGACTTATTCAGAATAAGCTCTGATTTTTTATTATAAAAAACGCTGATTTAAAACTTAGACTTAGATTAGCGC
>Ga0172379_10000663_pt1 | contig 83110 bp, 82 predicted proteins | sample GrowelOW334metaG_FD_119756 | JGI IMG/M metagenome (GOLD analysis project Ga0172379, IMG submission 119756) | Groundwater microbial communities from an aquifer near a municipal landfill in Southern Ontario, Canada - Groundwater well OW334 metaG | ecosystem: Environmental > Aquatic > Deep... | reverse complement strand
GCGAAGCAAATTCGTAAGACAGGTCAGCAATTTTTCTTGCAGCCAAAAATATACGAAAATCTTCTGTTTTTACTGCTTTATTATCTTCTTTCACTTCTGTTCCCCTTTAATGGATTGAAAAAACCTTGTACAACCTATATTATATACTATAACATACTAAATGTCAAGCAAACCCACCATTTCATTTTTCTCACCACTCCTCTATTATCGCTTGTCGAACATCGTCCCATACTCGGAGTCAAACGGAACGAACCGACGTGAAAACTTCGATTTTGTCTTTACTTGTTTTATGGTTATCAGTCTTCCTATCGCTTCTGTCGCAGCTCGCAGTCTTTCTTCCCTTCCGCCGGTTACGAGGATAAATTTTTTGTTCTCTTCGGTAAGGCGTTCGATGAATCGCTTATGCATATTGTGTCGAATATGCTCACCGTCTCGCGTTCCATCCTGTTCAAAAGGAATCTCATCACCGGTCAAAAGATATAGATCATATGTTCTTCGTGAGGCAATCGTTTCGACTTCCGAAGACCTGCGACCCATATATCTCTCATGCCAAAGGCTCGTAGCGAATGCATCCGTATCGCAGACAACGAGGCCATTTGATGCTTCCGCAAGCAAATCTTCGAGTTCGCATTGGGCTTTCGCGATTTTTACGAATTCTTCCGTCCGCCATTCCGCGCGTTCATCCCCGAATAGCTTTCCCTCAGAATAGAAACGACCGTATTCGGGAACCCACACCGTCTTATAATGTTCCGCTAAGTCCTTCGCAAGAGTGGTTGTCCCGGTCGATTCTGCTCCAAGAACACAAATTCTCTTTGCAAAATACGCACGGACCGGAGACTCAAGAAAAGAAGAATATTTTATCGGGTCGCTCCTCACCATGGTTGCGGAAATGGGAATGTGCGTTCGGTCTTTATCAACGAGCACATGAACCGAACCCATGAAGGAAGCATACGGATCTCCATATGCTTCAGAAGTGAAAACCGCATCCGGAACATACCCGAGAATATCAAGAGTGCTTTGCGCCCAGGCGGCAGAATCATCATCCGCGAGTCGGTCATCGTCAAGAAGCTTCACGTGGACATCCGAGTGCATTTCTTGGATCCAACGAGCGCGCTCAACTCCGGATATCTCCTGCGATTTTTTCCAGCATACAATTACAGTCAGCTCTTCACACTGAGAGCGAGCGGTATCGATCAAATATTTATGTCCCTTATGTGGCGGGTGGAATTTCCCGATGACTATTCCTCTATGAAACATGTTTTTGAACATTTATATGAATAATGCCTTCCCACTCCTTGAGAGCAAATACGGCATGAATAAAAAATGCCACATACAAAGCGGTAAGAGTATACGCTCCGGCAAGGAAGAAGAGAATGATCGATAACATATTTACCGGACCAAGCCAGAGTATCCAGCTTTCAACTTTTTTCCGTCCGAGCAAATATTGTGCAACGACGCTCGCTGACACAACCAACGCATCCATCCATGGGTACAATGAACCCGGAGCAAAAAAATCGATCAAAGAATAGACCCCCACGGTCCCAAGTACGACAATAAACAGAGCGACTGATCTTTCCGCAATAGCCATCCGAGAGATCGGAAGCTCTTCGAGTTCTTTGCCTCCGAACGCCCAATGCGGCCAAGCCCAAATCTGAATAAGCACAAAGTATGCCCAATTCAGCCATTGTTGTCCCGGAAGACCGACTTGCATAAAAAAGAAGCCGAGAATAGCGGAGCTTGCAATTCCCCAAGGCCAGCACAAAATGTTTTCAGTTCTCGAGAGCCAAACGCAAACGAGTCCGGTCCACGTACCAAGGAATTCATACAAATTGAATTGATACCCGGCGACAAACACGCGAGAAAGGAGCGCATAAAACGCAGTAACCAGAAGCATGGCGGCGGCAACACGAAACTGTTCCAGTAATTCTCTCCTGGTGCCAATTAATTTTTGTATCTTTGTCTTTTTCATAGATATTCATTACTTAGTGTTATATATACACTATATACCCACCGTAAAGTTACGTCAAATAGATAGCCTTTACCATCGTCCAATGCGCGGAGTGCCGAGAGGGACCGACACAATAATATTGGTGGTATTGGTGACAGCCCATCTCTCTTCTGCACCCAGAAATACCTTCCAAAAAGGACGGGGTTTTGATAATATATGCATATGGAAACACAAACAATAAAATCTACCGGCTGCTGTGAACCGTTCGATCCGGCGCCGTGGCAGGAGAAAGAAATGGTGTGGAACGGCAAAATTTTCGTAAAAGATCACGTTACGAGTTTTTTGCATATCCCACTCAATTTCGGGAAAAAAGTCGTGAAAAATTTGGAGCTGATAGAAAAGGCGGGAGCAAAAGCGCCCTACCAATTAATGCTGACCGACGAGAAATCACTTTGGGGATCCGATATTTATATTGATGTCACAAAGAAGGTTCCGGGCGCCGAGATGTCCGCGATATCGGGAACATTTTTAACAAAGGTTTTTGAAGGTCCATACCAAAACACCGGAAAGTGGACACTGGAAATGAATGAGTATGTAAAAAGCAAAAATAAACAAGTAAAGAAAATATATTATTCCTACACCACTTGTCCAAAATGCGCCAAAGCATATGGCAAGAATTATGTCGTTCTTTTTGCGCAAATAAATGAGAAGCCTTGATTTCTCACACAACACCACACACACTATGGAAATTACAATTTTTTTGCAAAATTTTGGGGATCTCTTTTTATGATTCTGGGGGGGCTGTCAGTCGTCGAAGAATTCTTGAGGAGAGTTATAAAAATGACCAGAAAATCCCGCCTTTCGACGGGATTTTGTATCGAGCCACCTGCATCCTACGTCGTCGGACCGGAACCGGGAGCAGAGGAGGCCGCATCGGACGAAGTACTTGTATCGGAAACACTCGGAAGAACGGAGCCGGAAGAAACGCTTTCTTCGGGTACGGGGACAACCGGTTCTTTTCCTTTTTGTTTGTAGTAAATTTTATTGCCAAAACGGAAATCGAGATATTCCAAAGCGTCAGGCTTTTCCGGATCGGGAGAAATGACCCCCTCTTTCCAGGAAGCTGACCGGAATATAGCCTGCATATTCGATTCAAGAGGGTGAATATCTTGATCGGTATTCCATTTTACAGCAAATCCGTTCGCATCAAAAAATTCCGCATACCCGTCGTTTCCGAAATATATATTATCGGCAATGATTTTATACCCGTGGAGAAAATCACGAAGCGCAAGCGTTTTTGAAAAAATATCGGAGGAGACAAGATACTGCCCGAGAGGATCGCCCGCTTTCAAGTATCCGTTCCCATATAAAGTAAAATACGCGTTTCCTGAAAATCGGGGGGAACCGGAAAAAATATATCCGGTTTTATCAACATAATAACATCCGGGGTCCGAAAGAATATCGGGAGAGGGCTTATTGCGCCCGCACCAGATCGCCGCAGTATCGCGTTCATTGATAATGATCTCAAGATTGCGGGACCCATTTAGAGAAACATCGGCTGTAAATATAGGAGGAAAGGACTCGATAATGTCCGCCCTGATCTCCAGCTTCGGATACAAAAAAATATTTTTTTTCGGAAAGAACCAAAAATAATTCCCGGAAATTTTTTCTTCCGCTTTCTTCGCTATATCTTCCTTCAAAAGCATCTTCGTTCCCTGTACCGTAACGCCCGTTATTTGCAGAGATGGGAGAGAAAAAAATTTTACGACCCCATAAAAAAGAAGAACGATCGCAACAAAAACAGCCGCCAAGATCAGCTTGGTTCTCCTCTTTTTTTCTTTCCTCTTTTTTGGAGATTGGATGGTTGTGGACACAGATTAACGATTTACGGATTTAAGGATTAACGATATCGCCGGACGCGATCTAAAAATTTTCAATTTCCAATTTTCAATCAATTTTCAATATTTCAATTTCCAATTTTCAAACCCGACGATCTCGTTCGTGTTTGAAAATTGGAAATTGAAAATTCATTGAAAATTAAAAATTGTAAATTGAAAATTCTTTAAATCCGTAAATCCGTAAATCCTTAAATCTTAATAAAGTCTTTCCCCATCCACTTCACCAGCGCCTTCGGTATCTTGATCGAGCCGTCCGCTTGCTGGTGGTTTTCTATAAAAGGAATAAGAGCTCTCGGGAGTGCGAGGGCGGTGTTGTTGAGCGAATGAGCAAAGCGGAGTTTTCCGTTCTCGTCTTTGTAGCGGATACCCAAACGGCGCGTCTGAAAATCGTGGAAGTACGAGCAGGAATGCGTTTCGCGATATTTTTGTTCGGACGGAACCCAGGCCTCAATGTCATATTTTTTCACTTGCCCTTGCCCGAGATCGCCGCCGCAGTTGATGACAACGTGATACGGAATTTCGAGCGCCTGCAAAATATCTTCCGCGTTCTGCCGCAATTGTTCATGATATTCCACCGAGGTCTGGTGGCTCGCCTCACAGAGAATGACCTGTTCCCATTTCATGAATTCATGGACGCGCATGAGCCCTTTCGTATCTTTTCCCGCGGCGCCGGCTTCCCTTCTAAAACATGGCGAAAACGCGAGCATCTTGATCGGGAATTTTTCAGCGGGCAAAACTTCGTTCATATAATAGCCCATCGCGGCCACTTCTCCCGTCCCTGCGAGGTAGGTCGAGTCCTGCGTGTGGTAGGTGTCTTCTTCTCCGCCCGGCAAGTAACCCGTTCCCATCATTGTTTCTTTTTTCACATGCGACGGAACGAACATCGGAGCAAACCCGCGCGCCGACAAAATTTCGACGACGAGATTAAAGATCGCCAGCTCCAATTTCACTGCATCATTCTTCAAAAAATATCCGCGGTAACCTGCCACCTTCGAGCCGCGCTCAAAATCAACCATATCAAGCGCCATCATGAGATCAATATGGCTCTTCGGTTCGAAATCAAATTTCGGGATCTCGCCCCAGACTGACACTTCTTTATTATCGGCATCCGAATCACCTTCCGGAACGGAAATATCGGGAATGTTCGGCACGGCAAGCATCAAGATCTGCCACTCCCTCATCACTTCGCGGAGCGCTTCCTCCTTCTTTTCCATATCCTCCTTCATAGCCTTCGACTCGGCGATCAGCCCCGACCGTTCCGCCTCAGAAGCTTTGGGTATTTTGTCGGAAATGGCGTTCTGGTCCGCACGCAAAGTTTCAAGCGTCTGAAGCGCCGCTTTGCGCCGGTCGTCAACCTCAAGGAGTTTCGCCACATCAAATTCGATGTGTTTTTTCTTCCCCGCCAAAGTTATGAGATCCGCATTCTCGCGGATAAATTTGATATCCAGCATGGTATTTAATGTTTATTCAATATATAAACCATAATACCAAGTATTCCACAAAATGCCAAATAATTTAGACTATTTTTCACGTAGTAGCTACTAAAACCCGACATCCCGAACTCGTCAAAAAATACTGTCATTTTGTCCCTATGGTCAAAATGACAGTATTTTGTTTTTGCTCACGATCATTCTTCCCACCATTTTTTTGTGAAAGGCGATGCCTGGTCAAAATCGATGAGATATATCCGCGGTTTTGTATCAAGATCAATTTCGCCTTTCTCGTCACGGAAAAACCTGAGGCAGAAATTCCCGTTGTGTGCATGCCCATGATCAATTTTGTTTTTCCCCAGCACTTTCAGAATGGCATTCCTCTTTTTTTCTAGTTCTGAAACATAATATCCCGACATCATAGACCACTCGGCAAAGCTCACATCCAAAACACCGCTATACACGTCGACCATTCCTTCTTCTTTGTTGAATTTGAACGACTGTATCGGTTCTATGGGGACGTAATCAAATCCGGCAGCGCTCCACATTTCATGATCTTCATAGAGTTTCTGCCAGACCAAAAACGCTTCAGGCTGCATTTTCCTTACTATCGTTTTGTCTTTCAGCTCGCCGCCGAGCAAGATGGTTTTCGAGCCGGTTTTCTCGAACTCGTCCCTCGACAAATGTTCGCCGGAAATTTCTTTTCCTTTATAGAGCGGCGGTTCCGCAATGGAAATCCCCAACAGCCGTCTGACTTTTTCGAACATTCTTTTCCTTTCTTTTTTCGCCGCGCACCAAATGGACCACCTTCCGGCGTTTACCTCCCTCTCGTCTCCGCTTGATAATTTTTGATATATGGATGACGCCGCCTTTTTCTTGATCTGTGTCGCTTCCTTTTTTGGGATAAAGACCATCATTTCGACGCATGCGCAGGTTACCCTCCAATCCCCGCTCTCAAACCCAATCATAATGATATCCCTCAGTTGGTCGGTTGGTAAATCCCAGATCATGTCCCATATCAACCCCAGAAATCTCTTTTTCCCTTCCTCGTCGCCGCGTTCCAACCCTTCCCGAATGCGTGAGGCCAGCTTCTTCTTCAAAATATTTTTTTCCTGTTCTGGAATATCGTCACCGACCCAATGTCCGTACTCTATTTCCATTTCGGTGTTCCCGCTTGAAAGAGCGGAATTTATGATCTTTGCTTTCCTGTCGGGCGGGAGATCGCCAAGCATATTCACGCGCTTAACGGCGATCTCGGTGTTTCCGGACGAGATACCCTCTTCGAGAAGTTCCTCGACCTTATCCCAAAGCTCGGGCTTTTTCTCGTTCGACACAAGTCTAATCAATCCGGCACAAGTTTCTTCCAAATCGACTTCTCCCGAGTCAAGACCCTTCTCAACAAATTCCGCCACCTTATGTCGTAAAAGCGGCTGTTCATTTTCCGGAAGTTCTTCGTCTATAAGATACGCGCACTCGCGCCCGATTTCCTTGTCGCCGCTTGCAAGTCCAACGGGTATCAGCCGCATCATGGCCTCATCCGAGACATAGTAAATAAGTTTCGAGAGCGCCCTCTTTCGATCCACGTCATTTCCCGAAAAACCTGTTTCAATGACGGAAGCAAGCTTATCGCGGAGCGGAAGCATTTCATCCTCCGGAACGTTCTCGATATGTTCCGCAGATGCCACGATCGTGTCTATATCGGCGCTTTCCAGCCCGGACCGTACCAAATCGATCTGCTCCGCAGGTTCCGCGTTCCGAATTTTTTCCGAATATTCGGAAACAACTTCTTGTATCGATTCGGCGATATCCTTATCGTTCTTTTCTTTATCGCGCAAATATCTCTCATACGCATGATCGGAAATTTTCTCCTGCCCGGGAATCTCATACATCCGAACATATTCCGGCAAAGGCTCTTCCTGTCTTATCGTTTTTTGTTCCAAATTTTCCATACAGGCATTTTAACACCTCGACTGAGTTATTCAAACAGACGATTTTTTCGATTCACATCGAGCCCTCCATTCCTCATAAATTCCACAATCCTTCGGTCCATAATGATGTGACGCTTCTCTATTTTCTTGGCAAGCGTCAAGCCTTCCAAACTCGTGCACCGCGAGAGTGCTACATACGTCTGCCCGTGGGCGAACGTGCCGGTGTCGATATCGAGCACCACTTTTTCAAATGTCTTGCCCTGGCTTTTGTGGATCGTCACCGCCCAGGCGAGTTTGAGCGGATATTGTTTGAACGAACCGACAGCTTCGGGCGAGATCATTCCGTCATCGTTCACGAAAAAATTATAAATCTCCCATGTGAACGGCTCCACCTGCACGAGTTCACCGTCGTTCAGCTGCACACCCAAGATATCGCCGTTGAAATCTTTCGTTCGCGAAACGAGCTTTCCGATGCTTCCGTTCACCCATCGAGAGCGGAGATCGTTATTGAGCATCATCACCTGCGCGCCGATCTTGAGCCGGAGCTTCCCTTCCGTCGGAAATTGATTTTCCTGAAAGTCCCCGTCAGTTTTCGCTTTGTAAACAAATTCCGTTCCGGCGAGGCGTTTCAACTCGGCTTCGTTTATTTCGGAAACCTTTCGATTCGTCGGCGCAAGATACACGGAAAAATCACTCCCCGGTTTGTGCATATATCCGGGCACATGTCTTACATTCAATTCCTCCAACTCTTTAAAACCCACAGAATTATCCCTCACCGCATTTAAAATTTTTATGAACGACAAATCTTTTTGCCGGTAAATTTTCAAAAGTTCCACCGTTTCGAATTCAACTTCCGAAAGCGACTGTGCACTGAAAAAATACGGGCTGCCGTAATACTCGTTCATCATTTCCTCTTCCTCCCTCCCGACAACCGGCGGCAACTGATAGAGGTCGCCGATAAAGATCATCTGCACCCCACCAAACGGCTCCGCCTTCCGATTGCGATTAAGGCGAAGCGCCCGATCCACGCAATCGAGCAAGTCCGCGCGCACCATGGAAATCTCATCAATAACGATAGCGTGCAGCTCCTCATAAATATTTTTCTGTTCTTTATCCACCCGACGCTTCACGGTCGAGGGTGTAATCCCCGGTTTGAATTTAAAAAATGAGTGTATCGTCTGCCCGCGGACATTGAGCGCCGCCACCCCCGTCGGCGCCAAGACGACGATTTTCTTTTTTGTATGCTCTCGGAAATATTCCAGCAAAGTAGACTTCCCCGTCCCTGCGCGCCCCGTCACAAAAACGCTTTTCGTTCCGTGCTCCATAACATCGAGCGCCTTTTGAAAAGAATCATTAATTTCAACATCAAAATTCTTTTTTGGTATAGAATTTGAAGAAGCCTGTTTTTTAACAGTTGAAGGTATAACTATTTTCGGCTGGTTTTTATGGAGAGAAACTCTCCGAAGCGGAGTACGTTTTAGCATTTTTGAAGTATAGCATAAAATGAGAGATAAAAAACCATGCCATAATTTTCAATTTTTAATTTTCAATTTTCAATCAATTTTTAATATTAAAATTTTCAAACCCGCATGCCATGCTGTCGTGTTTGGAAATTAGAAATTGGAAATTGAAAATTATTTATCCCGCCAAATATATCAACAAAACCGATGAGCTATTTGATTTTCATCGCGTATATTTCCATGCTACAATATGAATATGCCCTATATAAAACCCGAAGATAGGATCTCACTTGATCCATTCATCGATTCTCTTGCCAAAGAGATCGTGAGAAAATCTAAAGAAGCGGGAAACGATGCCGCCTACGCGGGGTTTCTCAATTACGTTTGCACTCGCCTGGCGCTCAAAATAATAAAACTGCAATTCGGAAAAGCGAGATATTGGATCATCGCGACAACGACCGGCGTCTTTCATAATGTCGCCGATGAATTTTATCGCCGTTTCGCCGCACCATACGAAGATGTCCAAATAAAGAAAAACGGCGACGTTGACCTCTACGAAGAATTTTGAAACAAAACCTAAAGAAAATCGCTCCACAAAATGAGAGCGATGCATTAAACAAAAACGATATTATTTTATTGTCCCAACCACGGCTGTGGCATCACCTGTTCCCATGTCTGATGTCCACCCATTCGATGTACCTGATTGTGGGCCCATGCACCCGCCAGAGCGAACACTGATACCACCAACAGTACCACAACTATTTCTTTGAATTTTTCCATACACACTTCCAATTGCACTCTTGAATTTCCTAAGTAAAATATACGTTATAATATCAATATTGTCAACACATTTCAAAAAACGACTTCCGTGTTACAATATTTCTCATGCCTTACGAAATACGAGAACTTTCAAAAAATGAATTTCCCGCCTCCCTCTCGGAAATTCCTCAGCCGCCAAAAAAATTATTTCTTGCAGGAGAGCTGCCGCAAGGCGACAGCATTCTGCTTGCAGTCGTCGGTTCACGCAAACACACGAGCTATGGAGCGGACGCGTGCGAAAAAATTATCGAGGGACTCACCGGGTCGTCCATAGTAATCGTTTCCGGACTCGCACTTGGTATCGACGCGCTCGCTCATCGGGCAGCTTTGCGAGCGGGGCTTAAAACCGTCGCCGTCCCAGGTTCCGGCATCCACCAGAAAGTTATTTATCCGCGCACAAATCTTTCGCTCGCAGAAGAGATTGTCGAAAAGGGCGGCGCGCTACTTTCCGAATACGAACCGGACTTTCACGCGACGACGTGGAGCTTCCCCGCCCGCAACCGGATCATGGCCGGACTTTCCCGAGCGGTACTCGTCATCGAAGCGGACGAACGTTCCGGCACGCTTATCACCGCCCGCCTAGCCACCGAGTACAACCGCGATGTCTATGTCGTCCCGAACGGTATTTTCTCCCCCGGATCGCGCGGTTCGAACAAGCTGCTCAAGCAAGGCGCTTACCCAATAACCGACGCAACCGACATTCTCGAACTCCTCGGGCTCAAAAACGACGGTGCTTCGTTCCAAGAAAGATTGCCGTTCGACCTCTCCCCTGAAGAGCAAAAAATATTCGACCTCCTCGCAGAACCGATGCCGCGCGACGAGCTCCTTCGCTCCGCCAGAATTTCAGCCATGGATGGCAATACACTGCTCTCAGTTATGGAAATAAAAGGATTAATAATAGAACGCGGCGGCGATTTCCGGCGTATGTAGACGTTCCTGAGGGGAGTCCTCAGTATCAGTAGCTACTGAGGACTCCCCTCAGGAACCCGGAGTTAATAATAGAACGCGGCGGCGATTTCAGACGAACGTAAAAACCGGGCGGAATAGATTTCCGTCCGGCTGGCACAAACTATATATGCTGGATCTCGATCAGCTCAAGATATCGCTTTTCGTCAATTTCTTGGACCATGAGCAATGTTCGAGCGCACAGCTTGATTGATCGATGATTTTTTGCGATCTCCAATAACAATAATTTTTTTTTCGGATCACTTTTATAGCATCTGCACATCTCTTCAATTTCCGCCTGTTTTTCCAGAATGAACGCAAACATAGGATCCGGTCTTTCCGTTATAGTTTCCACATTTCCTCCAAAAGTTCTGAAATTTGAGTAATAAATAATGATACAATTCCGAAACATATTATATACCATTTATATATAAATGTCAAGCATTTTCCCTGATTCATTCAAAACTCACCTTTACAAAAATATGGCTTTATAGTATACTGTATACAGGAGTTAAAAGCCTCCTATTTACAATAACCAACGGAGGAAGTTATTTATGTACCAAGAGAGAAGCATCTTCTCGGTGGTACCGAGAAGAAAAACGCCCGAAGAAATTCGTGCGGAAGAAAAAAGAAGGTTGTTTGAAGTCCCAAGACCAAGCTGTCCAGAAGTAGAAGAAATCCGAGCAGCAAGAGAAGCGCTTGGAGAAAAGGGCAAGCTTGCCCTGCTGAAAAAAGGACCGAAAGTAACAAAAAATGAGTATGAAATTTTGAAGGCTCACGCCCACAAAGTTTCGAAAATAAAAACTATAACAGTAAGAGAAAAAGAAGAAATGCAAGGGATCGTTGCAACGATGAATTTGCTTATGGAAGATATAGAAACTGAAGCCGCATAAAAGGAGAAGACATGAGCGAAGAAACGCAAACATAACGAGTCATTCTTATCCACAGAATGGCTCGTTTTTATTATTCCGGATTTACAGGTACAATGGACGAAGACGAATAAAATTTCTAATTCCTAATATCTAATTTCTAATGAACGACGAAAATATTTGGCATTAGACATTAGGATTTTTATTAGAAATTAGGAATTAGATATTGGAAATTATTTAACACTACTTCTTTAGAAATTTGCACTATCGTCATTTCTATGCTACTTATAGAAAAACGAACAAACATACTATAATATATGAAACTACTTATCGTTGAGTCACCATCAAAAGCCAAAACAATATCAAAATATCTCGGCGGCGAATATAAGGTTGTCGCATCCGTCGGGCATATCCGCGATATTCCAAAAAGTTCAAAGAACGCCATCGATATTCCTGGCGGGTTTATTCCTCATTATGAAATTTCAAAAGGAAAAGAAAAGGTAGTCGATGAAATACAAAAGCTCGCGGATAAAGCCGACGAGATATTACTCGCAACAGACCCGGACCGTGAAGGAGAGGCTATAGCCTGGCACATCGCGGAAGCGGTGGGCCTTAAAAAAGCAAAGCGCGTGGCCTTCCATGAAATTACAGAAAATGCCATAAAAGAAGCCATCAAACATCCGCGCGGAATCGACCAAGACTTGCGAAAAGCGCAGGAAGCACGGCGCGTGCTCGACCGGCTTGTCGGCTATGGGCTTTCGGGTCTGCTTTGGAAAAAACTCCGCTACGGGCTCGGCGCCGGCCGCGTACAGTCCCCTGCTCTCCGATTACTTGTCGAGAAAGAGGAAGAAATCCGCGCATTCATTCCGGAAGATTATTGGGTGATTACGGCGGAGGTCGAGACCTCCGCCCTGAGCTTGTCGAAGGGCTCCACCAAGAAAAAAGAGCGAATAATTTTGGAATGTTCTGAAAAGCCGAAAGACCAAAAAACGGTTGACGACATTCTCACAAAAGCGCGGAAAGAAAAATGGAAAGTCGTCGATGTGAAAGAAACGCAAGCAAAACGTTCTCCCCGACCGCCCTTCACCACTTCCACACTCCAGCAGGCGGCCTCGACCGCTCTCGGTTATTCGCCGAGCAACACGATGCGTATCGCGCAAAAACTTTATGAGGCCGGACACATTTCGTATATGCGCACCGACAGCACCAATCTTGGCGCGGAAGCGATCGAGGAAATTACAAAAACGATCATAAAGCTCTACGGAAAAGAACAGCTCGAACTTCGCGTCTACAAAACAAAATCAAAGAACGCACAGGAAGCGCATGAAGCGATCAGGCCAACGCATGCCGCAAAAAAAGATGCGGGAATGACCCCCGAACAAAAAAATCTGTACGGGCTCATCTGGCGAAGAACGGTTGCTTCGCAAATGGCGGACGCAAATATTTTGCGGACAAAAATTATTGCGAATATCGACAGCGAAAGCATCCCCGCATTTTCCGCGAACGGTTCGAGACTCCTCGCTCCGGGCTGGCTTGCTGCGGACCCGAAAGCACGCGAAGATGATACCGAGCTGCCAAAAGTCGCCATCGGTGACGCGCTTGCTTTGATAGAAATTAAAGAAGAAGCAAAACAAACCGAACCACCGAACCGCTACTCAGAAGCCGGACTCGTCAAAAAATTGGAAGAACTCGGGATCGGCCGACCGAGCACCTATGCGTCTATCATCAAAACCAATATCGACCACGGTTATGTCGAAAAAGAAGGAAAAGCGCTCCGCCCCACCGATACGGGCGAAGTCGTTATCAATAAATTTCTGAAACCGCATTTCGGCGAATTCATTTCCGACACCTTTACGGCAGAAATGGAAGAAGACCTTGATGAAATTGCGGACGGAAAACGTGAATACGCAAAAACGCTCGGCGATTTTTACACGCCGTTCCTCAAACAGCTGAAATCGAAAGAAAAGATCGAAAAGATAACGAATGTCGGCGACGCACCGAAAGAAATGCGCTGTCCCGTCTGCCAAGGCGACATGGTCATCAAGCTCGGAAAGAACGGGAGCTTTTTGAGCTGTGCGAAATTCCCGAAATGCAACGGCGCGAGAATGCTCGACGGACGCGAACTCGAAGGTCCCAAAATGCTCGACGAGAAGTGCCCGAAATGCGGCGGAGGACTCATGGAACGCGACGGACGTTTCGGAAAGTTCATCGCGTGCAGCAACTACCCGAAATGCAAGTTCATCAAATCCGATCCGGAAGAAGAAGCCAAGAAAAAAACCGGCATCAAATGCGGAAAATGCGCTGACGGCGAAATGATGGAACGTCGTGGTCGCTTCGGTATATTTTACAGTTGTACCAACTACCCCGATTGTAAGCATATCATAAAAACAAAACCGACCGGCAACATTTGCCCGATGTGCGGAGAGCTTATGATGGAGGGGACGAAGACGATCCCGGAGCGATGTTCGGTCAAGACGTGCCCGAATCACAACCCGCACAAATTAGATACGAAATAGAAAAATAGAAAATAAAAAAATAGAAAAATTGTCGGCACGGTTATTTTTCTATCTTTCTATTTTTTCTTCGCCGCGCCGTAGCTCGTCGAGAGCGAAGGCGGGTATTTTTCTATTCGTCTTTTATAAAACTCCCCGCGACGTTTCCGTCGCGGGGATTTTTTCAAATGTTATTTGAGAACCATTTCGTTTAAACTCTTTCCGAGATTAACCCCCGGATTTCCCGTTGGTTGTTCTTCTTTTTTAGAATATAACCTCGCTATCCTTCTTTCAAGGTCGACCATCGCTTTTTCCCTCAACTCGTTAAGCAGGGGGATCATCAGATCTGCGGCTGAGCCATAGCCCTCAGGCAAGAGGAATAATTCCAAATTCATTGATGTATATCGAACGATGTGAGTGACTTTTTTCCCTTCTTTGAGAAGAGTTACTATTTCATCTTCCACCGTTTTGAGAGCTTCGCAGTATCTAAATGTGGAGTTATAACAAAGAATGATACGAGGGGAGTTTTCTCCCATTCTTGGCTGGGATAAAAATATTCCTTCCGTCATAAGATACATTTCTGTCACAAAATCTTTCTTTTCCATTTCGATATTTAGGTCTTTCAAAAATGAAAATTTTCGTTTGTATGCATCAATTTTTATTAAAGCGGTCATTGTAGTCTCCTTTGGCATTCCGCCAAAAGTAAAAGTCTCCGAACATTCAGTTCAAAGTTAAGGGCGCGCCATTTTGGAACACCCACCTGAATTGGCAATGAGCCAATCTGTAACGATATTAGCATATAGTTTACAAAAAGTCAATATGTCGTCGTGTAACTGTTCGCACCTCCCAAAATAATCGTCGCCGGAGCGGGTTTACAACCCGGTCCGAAACGTTTGTAGTTTTATCATGAACTTTGTGATAACGAAAATAGCGGGATATCTCAAACGTTTCGGTTCGGGGTACAACCACGAACCGGCGAAGAAGTGCTAGCAGTTACGTCGTCGTCCGTCCATATTCGTATTCATATATTGGTACCCATTCGCCTGCCCTGAGCCGCGTCGAAGGGTATATTGGTAATTATCATTCGTATCAAAAAAACAGTGCGCCCTTATGGGTGCACTGTTCCAATTACCACATTCTAAATTACGGAGAATACAGTTGATTTGAATGGAGTGTTCCGATCTCTCTCCATGTTGTCCATTGTAAAATAAAACGAAGGGCTTCTCCAAACCGAGAGGGTTTGGTTTCCGTCGCTTTTTCCGGCGCGAGGCAGGCTTTTCTCATGGGAGCTTGCTTTACATTATCGGACGGATAGTAATATTTGGCGCATTTCATTCCATCGGGATAAACTTCATACCCATGGAAAGTAACATCAACCGACTGTATACCCAAACCGTCCCCATTCGCGAACAGAACCGTTTTAGTGTACGGTGCGAGCGATGCAAATATTGACGCATCAAGTACCAGAGCGGAAACGAATCTTTCATGAGTTATTCTTGTATTCTTCGCCGACGCGACAAATTCGGGACTTGAGGCTTTCCACGTTAAGCCGGCAAGAACCATAAATACCACGGCAAGCAAAGTCCATATCCACCATCCTGATTTTTTCTTCATTTTCTTTCTCCTTCCGTTGTTTTTTCGAAATTACACATTTACGGACACTAACACCTTCCCGTAATCCCAAGTGTATAAGCACAAAAATATTCCAACGTCAAATAGCAGACGCTTGCGTAATTATCGTTTATGTGATATTAAGAAATTAGTTCTTGTTTATTACCGAAGTGGAGGTATTACATGGACAAGGTTAAAAAAATCTTTGAAAAACTGGACTGGGTATCCAAACACCCCATGCAGGCATTGCATGACTTGTTTACCGACGACAATACTCTCGGCTACGGAGTAGGAGCGGTCGTGGCAATTGTCACTTTATGGTTTTATTCCATGACCTCAGACGGAGGAATTGCGGGATTCTCCTGGCCGATCGCTATTTTGGTCGCTATCGCGCTGATCTTTTTCTTCGGGTTTATCTTTAAAATGATACCAAATGGGGATCAAACACATCATGGCGCACCCGAAAGCGAATACGCAAAATATTTTAAATGGGTGGTTGGAATAGGAGCCATTTCCATGTTGGTTTTGGCTGTGTGGCTACATCTTATACCGACCGTTCTGTTGCTATCTATTGTTTTCTTTTTGTCGGTCTTTTGGTTGATAAATTATTTTCTTGGAGAAAAAAAACCCGTTCAAAAGAAAAATGAGAGCAATCCTGCGGGTAAAAAAACGGAAACAGGTCTCGCCATCGTTCTCACTATCGTTGCTCTGGCCCTTGGATTCTACATAGCCAAGCCGTATGTTGTGCCGTACATAACAACTCTTCTTGAATATGTAACGCTGCACGTTTCACCATTCATTGAATATGTCACGTCGCACGTTACATCGTTCATGGAATATGTTTCATCTTTCGCCGGATAAAACCGGCAAAAAGGCACCGATTTTCGGTGCCTTTTCTTTTTTTCTTTATATCTTAATCATCATCGTCATCATCTCCTCCATTTTTCGGAACATTCTGCAACGATGTTGTTGTCTTTATTACCGCGCTTTCTGAAACGGCACCTCCGACATCACCGAGGTAAAACGAAGCGAGCAGATTTTGGGCACCGCTCGAATGAGAATTTCCTTGCCCTCCTTTGGTGCTGAACGCAACCGTTCCGTCTTTTCCGCAATACGAAGTGATGTTTTGTGTCCCTCCGGGATGGGCTGTTGCGTAGCCGGAGAGGTTATACGCTTTTCCTCCGATTATCATCCAACAATCGCTTGCCGACGCATGGCGGGCGATTTCAGAGAGGGTAAGAGTGGCTACTGTTTTGGAAGTTTGAGCCGCAGGAATCGCCGATTTCGGTACGATATCTTTCACCGTTTGTTTTTCATCCCCCTTCACGGACACAGAAGAAACGTTTCCGCCAATATTCCCCACATAAAATGACGCCAATATTTTTTGCGCGCTTTCGGAGTGGCTTCCTTTTCCTCCCTTGGTACTGAATGCAACCGTTCCATCTTTTCCGCAGAACGAGGTGATTGCCTCCGCCCCTCCGGGATGAGATGTCGCGTAGTCGGAAACATTATATACTTTACCCGAAACGATCATCCAACAGTCGCTCGCCGTCATGTGCCGAGCGACCTCCTCCATAGTAAGAACGGTTTCGCCCGATACTGCAAGGTTTGAGGTGTTTAAAATATTCGATGCGGAATTTTGTGCCACGTACATGTATCCAAACAACACAAAAAGAGCCGTCCAGAGTCCTGCCGCCGCAACCTTCAAATATGTTTTATTGAATTTCTGATTTCGAGCAAAAAAGAGCAGTATCCCCATGAGAGAATGGACATATACCAGCGGTACGAAAACTACCGGGACAATAACAGTGTGCCAATAATACGCGTCGAGACCGGGAAACCATGGCGACAAAAAAGTCTTCATGGAAACAAATCCGGAAAGCAGAGTAAGAGCGATAAAAAATATTAGGAATATCGCGGTAAAACGAAGTGTTTTAATTATGTTAGCCATATAAGTATGTGTGTTATAAAAAAATAATAAATAATGTAAATATTTTTAATGAATTTTTTATTAAAGAATTTATTCTTCTTCCACGGAAAATATTTTTGACGGCGAATGATGCCCCGAAACGAGTTTTGCTTTTCCTGTGGGAATATCGAAGTGTGCGGCGACCAATTCGCGAACGCGCGCATTCGCCATGTTGCGCTCCGCCTTTTCTTTCACGGACGCCTCGAAATGGTCTTCCGAAATTTTAACGAAAGATTCCTTTTTTGCGCCGGGTGTGACTTTGACTTTTATATACATAAGCGACCAAATTCCTAATATCTAATTCCTAATTTCTAATGAACGACGACAGGTTTTTTAAAATAGTCATTAGACATTTTATTAGAAATTAGGAATTAGATATTAGGAATTTTTTGTCTCACAAATATACCTAAAATACAACTGTTTATTATTTCCACATTTCTCTAAATTTTTTGAGCCAAAAGTAAATTCGTGCTTCCCTTTTTTCCGAACGGTATTCCGGCGCAGAGAACGAATTTATCTCCTTCTTTCAGCTTTTTTCTGTTCACTAAAAATCTTTTTGCGAATTCCGCCGCCTCGGAAAGTTCCGCAAAATGCGGACCGAGCTCCGGAATACACCCGAAACTGAGAAGTGCGCGATTGCGCGTTTCAATATGTGGGGTAAAGACAAAGATGGGCTGTTTCGGCTTATAGCGCGAGATCATCCGCGGAGTAAATCCCGTTTCGGAAAGGGCTATGATCGCCTTCGCTTCGATATTGGATGCTGTCACGGCGACCGCGGAACTGACGGAATCCGCAACCCCTTTCGTCACGCGTTCGAATCTCCTCGCTTCCTCAAGAAACAGCTCGCTTTCTTCCATACGAAGTGCGATACGCGACATCGTTTCTATTGTAAGAACAGGGTGATCTCCGGTGGCGGTTTCACCCGAGAGCATAACCGCATCCGTCCCGTCTAAAATGGCGTTCGAAACATCGCTCACTTCCGCGCGTGTCGGGGTCGGGGAATGGATCATTGAGTCAAGCATTTGCGTTGCGGTAATGACCGGCTTTCCCGCCGCGATGGATTTTTTTATAATCAGTTTCTGCATAAGAGGAACATCTTCCGCCGGTATCTCAACGGCAAGGTCTCCCCTTGCGATCATAATGCCGTCGGAAACCTCGATGATCTCGTCGATATTTTTCACAGCTTCCTCCGTTTCGATCTTTGCGATGATGGCGATATGCGATTTATGCTCGTCGAGTATTTTTCGGAGATGGCGGATATCTTCCGCGGTTTGCACAAAAGAAAGCGCAACAAAATCAACTTTTTCCTTAATACCAAGCAAAAGATCGTCTTTGTCTTTTTTGCTTAAACAGCCAATCCTGAGAGCTGTCCCCGGGACGTTCACCCCGCGCGCCCCGCGAATCGTTCCGCCGGTAACCACACCGCAACGGATATCGTCCCCATGCACCGACTTCACGCGAAGTTTTATCTTGCCGTCATCAAGCATGATGTGAGAGCCTTCGGAAACTTCATTCGGAAGATTTTTATAATTCACAAAAACACGCTCAATCGTCCCAACAAACGGTTCTGTTGTCAGTGTAAAATCCGCATCTTTTTTTAGGTGAACCGATTCGGTCTCGAATGTTCCGATGCGGATCTTCGGACCGGAAAGATCCTGAAGAATGGCGACGGGAGTATGCAATCTTTCCGATGCCTCACGAATGCGGACGATAACCTCGGAATGTTCCTCGTGCGTGCCGTGTGAAAAATTGAGTCGCGCAACATTCATTCCGGCATGTATCATACCCGAAAGCTCGCGCTCGTTCGATGAAGCCGGACCGATAGTCGCGACGATTTTTGTTTTTCGTATATGCATGAAGAATTTTATCTTTGGTCTGTTATTGCGGAATTATAGCGTAAATTCGCAGAAGTTCAAGGTAAAAGATGTGTGAATCGAAAGTACGCCTTCCGTTGCCGGACGGAGGTTGTACCTCCGTTCATGACGTTTAAAAATTTAGGCTTTGGTACACTTCTTAAACGTTTCGGACCGGGTTACAAACCCCGTCCGGCGACGCAACGTATCCGTAAATCCTTAAATCATTTTTAATCGCGCTTTTCTCCCTTTCCAGTCGGGAATGGTCTCTGCTACGAGCGCGTAGAAATTTTTCGAGTGGTTCATTTCTTTCAAGTGGCATAATTCATGGACAATGACATAGTCAATCACTTCCGGCGGATAAGAAAAAAGCTTTGATGCGAAATTCAGATTGTGAAGGGACGAACAGCTTCCAAGGCGCGACTTCATGTTTTTGATGGTAACGCGATTCCACGAATAACCGTAGAATTGATTAAAATACGCCAAGCGAGACTGTATATAGACTTTGCGTTTCTCACGAAGAGTTGGTGGTTTCTTTTTCATTACTGGTGATTATAGCATATTAAAAAATTTCTAATATCTAATTCCTAATTTCTAATAAAATGCCTGATGTCTGAATGTCAAAAAAACCGTTATTGTTTCATTAGAAATTAGGAATTAGATATTAGAAATTATTAAAAAACAGCGGCGACTTAAAGTCACCGCTGTATAAGCTACTTCCCTTCCTTTTCTTTCTCAAGAAGTTTAACGTATCCTTCTTCCGCATATTTCAACCCAAGCGTAAACGCTTTTTTGTTTGCGTCAATCACTTTTTGTGATGGTTTTCTTACTGTCCCAATAAGCGATTGAAGAGCGATTTCTTCGTCGATTTCAATATCCATCAAAAGACTTATGATTTTGACCGCAATACCAAGCACGACAGCCGATTGCGTTTTTAGTATACCGACTTCGTTCGCCGCAATTTGGATAATCGGAATTTCGATGAATCTGATTAACTTCCGATCGTTATCCGATGGATAAACCAGATTTGGATCAATCACGGAAAGTCCTCCGTTTTTTATCCCGTCCTTATACTGCTGAAAAGAATTATTAGCTGTGGAAATCATAAATTCAACTTCCCCCATGATGGTACAGGGGTAATTGATTTTCTTTTCCGTACTAATGAGCACGTCGCCCAATGTCGGACCGCCGATTACACGAGAACTGTACGTTCCCTTAAACGAAGCGTCGAAACAGCCTGAATTGAGTGCTGAATGAACGAGGGCTAATGCAGCAGAAATTCCGCCTTGTCCGCCCGCACCGGTGACCCTTATTTGTCTCGTCGTCATGTTATTCACCTCCGTTTAATCGGCGCGCTTCTTCCACGTGAATCGCATATGCGTCGTTTCCTTCAATAACGCCATGTTCGCGTTTCAATATTCCCGTTGGATATTTTCCTTGTTTTTCCTCATCGGAAAGTTCATCAAATTTAGCTTTCGGAAAAACTAATGAGTCAATCCAGCTTCTCGTATCGTTCGATGTGCGCAGACCATTTTTTCTGCCGAAGTTTTCCGGACAGCCGGAGAACACTTCGATAAAGCTGAATCCGTGATGTTTACATCCTGCTTCAATCATTTTTGAAAGCGGTAAAACATCAAGCGTTGTTCCTCGCGCGACGAATGTCGCACCCGAAGCAATAGCAAGTTCACAGAGGTTAAATGGACGGACGTACACGCCATACGGACACATATAAGCTTTTGTTCCCACTGGTGTCGTCGGACTAGACTGCCCTTTCGTAAGAGCATAGGTGAAATTATTGACGATGATATAAGTCATATCAACATTTTCATTACACTCCTGCATAAAAGCGCTTCTTCCGATTGAACCGCCGTCTCCGTCTCCTGAAATCACAATAACATGTTTATTGGGGTGCACCCTCGCAATAGCTTCCGCCATCGGAAGAGCGCGACCATGCAATGAGTGAAGTGTGTATGCTTCCATGAGAGAACTCATACGCCCCGAACATCCGATACCCGAAACAACGCAAACATCATTTTTCATGTCCCATGCGAGCGAATTCATCGCATCGCAAAGTGCTTTCATAACAATTCCGTTTCCGCAACCGGGACACCATGGCGTTTCATTTTTTCGCAAATACTTTGCATACTCAGTCATGGCTCATCTCCCGAATTTTTTCTTCAATTTCCAAAGGCGTAATGGGACGACCGTTCGCTTTTCCGAGGAAGTGCGGACGATTTCTCATCACGCATTCCACTTCACGAACATACTGTCCGTTATTCATTTCCGCCACAAGAATTTTTTCTTGCGGAATTTTTTGAGCAATCTCAAACATCGCTTTTTCCGGACTGGGCCAAAGAGTGAGAGGACGGAACATGCCGACTTTTATCGGATGATCAGATTCTCTCAATCGATCAATCGCGTCAATAGCGGAAAGAGAAACGGAACCGTAACACACGATAACATATTCGGCATCTTCCATTTTATACATTTTATTCAGCAATATTTCATCAAGATGCGCGTCCACTTTCTCAAAGAGACGATCGCTCGTCGCCTGACACAACACGGCGTCTTCCGTCGGAAAACCGCTCGCGTCATGATTAAGCCCTGTGATGTGATAATGCTTTCCTGTAAAAAACGGATTAAGAATTGCCGGTTCATCTTTTCCGACACAATAAGGTTGATAATTTTCCGACAAATTCACTCTTCGCTCTATCGTGTTTTTTTTAATTTTTTCCAAATCGGCAAGTGAAATGCGAACGTCATCGTGACCAATTAGCTCGTCCGAAAGAACGATAATCGGTTGCATGAATCTTTCCGCTAGGTCAAAAGCACGACATGTTTCCGAATAACACTCAAGCGCTGAACCGGGAGCAAGAACTATCGCTCTTACGTCGCCGGGTGTCGGGTTTCGAGCATACAAAACATCGCCCTGTGAAGGTCGTGTTGGCAATCCGGTACCGGGTCCTCCACGCATCACATCTAAAATCACAATGGGGATTTCCGCCATAAACGCATAACCGATATGTTCGGACATGAGCGCTTTGCCCGGGCCAGAAGTAATCGTCATTGCTTTACATCCGGCGATAGCTCCACCAAGAGCAAAACCAATAGCCGCAATTTCATCTTCTTTTTGTTTAAAAACACGCCCCGCCAATGGCATTTTTTCTGCAAGATAATCCGCGGTTTCCGATGATGGGGTGAGCGGGTATACACCCGCGCAACCAACACCGGAATCCATGGCCGCCATCCCCGCCAAGTTGTTACCGTTCTCCAGTATAAATTCTTCTTTCATTTTCCGCCTCCTTCGCCTTGCCGTAGCTCCGCAGAGCGAAGGCAGGCTTCGCCGCGCTGTAGCTCTGCAGAGCGAAGGCGGGCTTCTCTGTTTTTTTCACGAGCAAGCGCCACCGCTGATTTTTTAGGAAAGACAAACTCTGTTTTTTCCTTCAGATGAATAGCAAAAGGCTCAGGACACACTCGCACGCATAATCCGCAACCCGTGCAATAGTCAGAGTGAAGAACGAAAACCGTTTCACTTTCAAGAGATTTTGGATTTTTTTTCATGGCGAGAACACCAAAAGGACAGACTAGCACGCAATCTCCGCATGATTTACACTTCTCTGATGCAACCCATATGGGCTGTTTTTGAGTATCTTTAGTTTCTTCCGTCATACATTTCTCCCCTTGCCGCGCCGAAGCTCTTTCGAGCGAAGGCGGGTTTTCAAAGTACTCTAACTTCTAATCTGATACTACATCGAAAACATGTTTTGTCAACGCTCTATTGGCTTTACATCGCAATCCTATGTGTTACAATCGGGGCGGTAAAAGGATTTTGAAAACGAAGCCCGCCGTCGCTCAGAATGAGCTGTGGCGCAGCAAAGGAGGAAATTATCATGATGTACGTCATCCCGTCTATTTCAAAAAGAATTACGGACCTGAAAACGGAAAATGCATTTGTCGTCGGTGTGGAAACCGCCGCATGGGAAAAAGAATCCGGAAAAAAAGTAATGAAATTTTATATTGGACAACCGGATTTTCCGACGCCGGAAAATATCCAGCTTGCCGCGATCAAAGCAATTGTTGAAAAAAAACACGGATACACACCGTCGGCCGGAATTCCGGAATTACGCACGGCTGTCGCAAAATATCTTTCCGAAACGAGGGGTATTCCTTACTCAATGGAAGATATCGCTGTTGGTGGCGGAGCAAAACCGTTCATCGGCTACACGATCCAATGTGTCACCGAATATGGAAAAGGACACGAGATACTTTGCCCAAACCCCGGCTTCCCAATCTACGAATCACAAGCGCTTCTGCTTGGTACCATTCCCCGAGCACTCATGTTGTATGAGAAAAATAAATACAACTTTGATATCGACGAACTTGGAAGACAGATGAATAAAAACACCCGTCTTCTTATTTTAAATTCTCCTCAAAACCCGACCGGCGGCGTTCTTTCAAAAGAAGAATTGAAAGCAATCGCGGACATCGTAAAAAAATGGCCCGATGTGTGGGTTTTCTCTGATGAAGTATATTCTCGGATCACGAACGGAAACGAGTTCCATAGTATCGCTTCGCTTCCCGAGATGCAGGATCGCACTATTATCCTGGAGGGTGCTTCCAAAACCTATGCGATGACCGGCTGGCGTATCGGCTATGCCGCGAACAAACGCCTCACGAAACACTTCGGAACGCTTATCACGAACACGGATTCCTGTGCCAACCATGTCGCTCAATGGGCGACCGTTGAAGCGCTGACCGGTTCGCAAGAAGTGCCCGAAAAAATGGCGAGAATTTTCCATGAACGACGTGATGTGATTGTAAAATTACTGAACGAAATTCCCGGCGTAACATGTCTGCTTCCCGGTGGCGCATTCTATGCGTACCCAAACGTCACCGGCGCCTGCAAGATCGTCGGAGCAAAAGACAGCGAGGAATTCCGCAAAAGATTGCTGCGAGAAGCTTTTGTTTCCGTAACCGCCGACACCCACTTCGGACCAAAAGTTCCGAACGACGGCGAGCACATCCGCTTCAGCTTCGCCGCCTCAATGGAAGATATCATTGAAGGCATGCGCCGGATGAAAACCTGGATAGAAAGTTATAAAAAGTAAACCCCACTTTCGACATCGGATGTCGAAAGATTTATTACCACCCGACAAACTGGGTGGTTTTTTTAAATCTTTTGACATCCGATGTCGAAAGATTTAAACTGTACGTATGGAAAACCAACTATTTCACGTGCTTGATCGCGGAGTGGATAAGCGGCTGGTCTTTATGGACGAAGAAGATCATTACCGCTTTATTCATGATCTTTATGTATTTAATGACACAAGCCCAATGTATGCGAATGGATACTTCTTTCAACAAGAATCTTTCGACATCGGATGTCAAAAGATTGCAAAAGACAGGGCGTGCTTGGTGGATATTCATGCATTTGCTTTGATGCCGAATCATTATCATCTTTTGCTTTCGCCTCTCGTCGAAGATGGGATACCGAAGTTTATGAAGAAACTGAATATGGGATATTCTAAATATTTTAATGAAAAGAATAAACGGACCGGGGCACTGTGGCAAGGAAAGTATAAATCTATTTCGGTGGTAAATGACGGACATTTTTTATATATCCCCTTTTATATTCATTTTAATCCGCTTGATATGTTTGCGCCGGAATGGCGAAAAGGAAATATTCGGAATCGTCCGGAGGCGAAGGAATTTCTGAAAAATTATCGATGGAGCAGCCATCTTGATTATCTTGGCATTAAAAATTTTCCGTCCGTGACAAACCGCGAGATGTTACTCGATTTTTTTGAAGGCACGGCAGGATATGCAAAAACGTTCAAAGAAGAATTAAAAAACTTCAGCATGGATCATGTCGGCGAAGCAGCACTGGAGTGGGATTAGCTTATTTGTAATCTACTCACGACATCCGATGTCGTGAGTAGATTTGCATGCTTGACTATTTATTGAAAATGGTGTATAATAGAATCGGATAAAAATCCAATTTTTTAACTGTTTTTTGACAAATTTGACAAAGAGGTAATACAAATGGTGATGAAAGTACTATGGTGGTTGTGTCTTATTATTGGGTCGATTGGACCTATAATTGGCCCCTGGTTGTGGTCTCTTTATGTCGGGTGGTGTTTCTTTACGGCATTTGACAAGGGTACGGCGGCTATCCGCGCAATAAACGGAAAAGAGGTAGAAACAACATACACCGACAAAAACGGCGTGACAAAAACCGGACATCTCACTTCGGGAGGCAGCTATGACGGAGTAATTCTTCCGTGGGGATACCGCATGAAAGATTGTACGGAGAAGAAGCTTCTTGGGAAACAAGAAATAGAGGAATTTCCCGAAAAATTTGAGTGGACGTATATGTCGATCCTCAGGCGTTCCGGTATTTACTGGATCGGTTTCCCTCCGGCGAGAAGGTTATCGTATCAATTCGTTTGGACGGAGTTTTCTGATGACGGAAAAGTGATTCTGCGCAACGAACCGACAAATTTCTTTTATGTCGCAAGGGCGGAATATGCCATCACAACAAAGGATGTTGAGATCGGGGGAGATGAACTCATGATCGTCGACCTTGATTTCTCTGTGTTTATAAGGATTGTGGTTCCGGAGATCTCGTTCAACAGAAACGTTAATTTCATGGCACAGCTCGGGAAAATTCTCAAAACGGAAGCTGATACGTTCTTTAGACCGATACGATACGAGGAGCTGAAGAAGAAAGAAAACGAAGATATGTTTTCCGGGATAATAAAGAAGATCAAAACCAAGATCACGCTTGGTGTTATCATTGATGAAGTACGACTTACCAACGTTGGCGGAACAATATCGGTTACCATTCGCACAGCATTAGAAGCTAAACTCGTCGCAAACAAGACGGGGGATGCCAAAATAATTACTGCAAAAAAAGAAGGTGATGCAAAGTTAATTTCTGCCACACTTGAAGCAAAATCGATGAACAAGATAACAGAAGCCATCGAAAAGAGGTACGAAGCACAAGCGAAATATCCGGAAATGGCACGATATGACGCCATTAAAACGGCGGGCGCAAGCGGATCAGCCATTGTTTTTGAAGGGCCTCGTGAAATGGATGACGGAGCAAAAAACATGCTGGTCGCAATGAAAAGCACGCTTCCCAAAGCAAAACAGGAAAAATCGGAAGACGCAACAGATATGCCGGAGGATGGTCAGAAAAAACGGAAAGAAGAAGCGATAAAGGCGCTAAAAGAAGAAAACGAGAAACAAAGGAGAGGGAAATGAAAAAGACATCCTGGGGACTCCCTATCTATGGTTTTCTCTTTGTCTGGTTCTTGTACTCGGTCTATCCGAGCGATGAAGGCGGAAACAGCGATGCTCTTGCAATCATTCTCGCCTTCGGACTCATCATCGCCGTTGTTTTGGGTATTTTTGTAAAGAACGCATGGAAAAAACGGAAAAAAGAAAAAGCGGGCAAGATTGGAGGCAAAACGAAGGAGACACCGAAAGCTGTTGTCAAAAAGACTTTTTGGAGCGATCCGAAAACGTATTTTGCTATTCTTGTCGGCTATTTCTTTTTCAGTATGGCCTTATCGAACGGACTTTTTTTCGGGTCAATCACGGACATACACGCCCTCAAGGCTCCGGCGGAAGGGATGCTGTATGTTCCCAAATTCGGGATTATCATTGCCGTACTTATGTGTACCTTCATGCTCCTCCTCACGGAAAATGCGGAAGGATTAATGGTGATAATCGGTTTTCTTGGAGGAATATTTCTCTGTATCATCGGTATCGTTAATAATTGGTTCATGCCGTTCAATCATCAGCATGACGTAATTTATCCGGCGCTCAAATGGCTTGGTATGGCGGAGTGGACGTTCCATCCCGATCCGCAGGTGTCACAGTGGGCAATCTGTTTCTTCCTCTTTCTGGCTTTTGTTGCCATACCATACTTTGTAAATAAGAGGTTCAACAATGTCGATTATCGACAACTCCGGCTTATCCGAATCATGATCGTGCATTTCGCGATTATCGCATTTGGATTTCAATACGTGTTCTTTTTTGGGAGATAATTTAAACGCGGTACGTTTTTTTGTACCGCGTTTTTTCTATATATTGGGAACCACGATATGAATATTTCCCGGTCCGCGATCCGTACCGAGGGACCTATCTAAAAATCCGATGATACCCGTAATACTCAAAATCACGAAGATCGCGATCGTACCCCATGTCAAAATTCCCTTCCCTGCTTCGACTTCTTTCGGATCGCCCGCCGCCAAAATAAAACGCGCGAGACCGTAAAAAAACACAGCAAAGGCCAAAAGAATACTGATCTTCCCTACGTTAAAAACAGTACTACTCATAAGGTTAAGGACGGAAAAGAGCGTTCCGCTCGCGCTCGCACCAAAAGGAGTCGCAATCACTGTTACACACAAAAGATATTTTGAAAGCTTTTTCATATAATGGTAAATCCTAAAAATAACTGATCTTTGTTTTCATGTTAAAAACCGGCGTTTGAAGGAACGAAGTCCGGAACAACGACAGGGTTGGATATGGCCGCCCGATCCATACCGGCGGATCGCTGTATGAATCCGACGATACCGTAAATGCTGGTCATGACAAATATTGCGATAATTCCCCAAATCATGATGCTTTTTCCCTCATCGGCAGCTTTTGGATCGCCCGCCTTCAGAATATACATCGCCAAACCGTAGAAGAAAAACAGGATGGCGAGCATACTCGCAATCGGGATGATTCCGGCGACAATGCTTCCGACCAGATAGGTGAGGCCGCCGATATTTTTGGCATCATTTTGGTATCTTGCGCTTATCATTGCCACAGGCGATAAAAGAATCGAACTTAACACGAAAAATTTTGTTTTCATAAAAAATAAAACCTTTTAAAAATTTTAGTAAGTATAATACGCAGTCGAAGGAATCACGTTAGGGACTTCAACCTGGATATTTGTAGCCCTTTGATCCATACCGGAAGACCTCTGTATAAAACCAATGATACCGTAGATACTGGTCATAACAAACAAAGCTACAATTCCCCAGATCATGATGCTTTTTCCCTCATCGGCAGCTTTCGGATCTCCCGCTTTCAAAATGTATAACGCCAAACCGTAGAAAAAAAAGAGAATGGCGAGCATGCTCGCAATCGGGATAAGGAGAGCCACAATGGTCCCCAAAACAGCCGTAAGTCCGCCGACATCGTCGCTTACGTTCCTATCAAACGCTCTCACTAGAGCAAAAGGGTAAAGAAACACTGATCCGAACACAAATAACTTTTTTTTCATAATTCAATAACTCTTTTAAAACACTGATAATCTTTTTTGGGAATCCTTATGTATAAGTATACCAAATAAAATAGAAATTTACTTCCGTGAGCTGTGGAATACCTGATCGTAAAATTACAACAAAAACCGCCCCAATGCATATAGGGGCGGTTTTGATTTTTATATATACTCTACCCTCGTGATATTACGGAGTGTAGTTGGTAACCTGACCCGGCGCGAATGTCGGGACCTCAACCGGAACATTCAGTGCCCTTTGATCCGTTCCCGAAGACCTCTGTAAGAATCCGATGATTCCGTAAATACTGGTCATGACAAACAGCGCGAGAATTCCCCAGATCATGATGCTTTTTCCTTCCGCAGCCGCCTCCGGATCTCCCGCTTTCAAAATGTATAACGCCAAACCGTAGAAGAAGAACAGGATGGCGAGCATGCTCGCAATTGGGATCAACGCGGCAACGATGGCTCCAAAAAGAGTAGTGAGCCCTCCAATATCTCCCTGAGTATTCCGGTCGGTCGCCATCGCCATGGCAAAAGGTGAAAGAAGCACCGAACCGAAAACAAATAACTTAGTTTTCATATATGATATATTTAATTAATAAATAATATTAAGTACAAATTACGACCTTGTTTAAAGTATAACACAACTCAAAAAAAATACCTGTGGATAACGAACGAAAAATAAGGACGAAACGCCGGTCATTTTAATGGTTAGTCGGGATCGAGGCACCGAATTCGTTCAAATCCACGCCAAAAGTGTTTACAATAAGCCTCATAATACCAAAAACACTGATCATCAGGAACATCCCGACCAGACCCCAAACCATGTGTTGTTTCCCTTTTTCTCTTTCCCCCTCATTTCCCTGCGGAAGAAAATAACGAATGAGTCCGACCATAAACCAAACCGTCGCCACAACAAACAAGACCGTAATAATGGGATTGATGATGTAGTAATTAATTTTAAGAAGAAGTTGATCGATGTTCATAACTTGCAATATAAGCTGATAATTTGAATAATAAATTTCTAATTCCTAATATCTAATTTTCAAGTGAGTGAGAGAAATAAAAGTCGCAACTTTCATTTCCAAACGAATGTAGAAAATATAAGAGTGAAACTGCTTTTATTTCTAATAAAATGCCTAATACCCAAATCCCAAAACGTCGTCGTTCATTAGAAATTAGGAATTAGATATTAGAAATTATTGAGCCATTACGCTCCCGCCCCGAGTTGGGGTATGACACTCGGGGTCATGCCGAAGGTGCGGACGAGCATTCCGATAATGCCCCAAAGCGTGACCATAACGAACAAAGCAACGACACTCCAGGTCATCCAGGAATTCCCCGCTTGGCGGGACTTCGCGTCATCGGTATTCCAGATGTATTGTACGACCCCCCAAAAGAACGCGGCAAACGCGGCGGCGTATAATACGTTCATGAACATGCCGAGCATGTTGAGAAAAATTCTCATAAGACTGCGAAAGTCGGTGGCCCCGCCGCTCGCGCTGGCCACGAGCGGAAAAAATGAAATGAGTACGAGGTACGAAAATATTTTTTTCATGTAAATTTTTATTAAAAAAATTTAATTAATTATTTTATTAGTTAATTTTACTCGCTACGGCGCGGGATTTCCCCCTATATTCTGCCATATCGTCACCTGGATGACTGATGCGATGAGCCAGGAACCGAGAACGACTGCCGTACCGATGACCGCCCAAGTAAACGCTCTTCTTGCTGTCGTAAGTTTTCCGGGATCGCCTTGAGACGTTACAAAAAGATACCCTGCCCAGATAAGGAAAAACGCCGACACGGTAACACCCAGTTTTATCACGATATCAAGAAGGCTTTTGATAAATTGCGGGATAGAAGTGATCCCCGGAGTGATCTCATCCATCCGCTCTTTTTTCGCAAAGACGGAAGAAACAAAGGTATATGAAAAAAGCAGAAAAGCGGATGAAATAAAACTGATAATTTTTTTGAACATAAAAAATTAATATAATTTCTAATATCTAATTTCTAACAAAATGTCTAATGCCAGAATGCTAAAATGATGTCGTTCATTAGAAATTAGGAATTAGATATTAGAAATTTTTTGTCTTCTTATCTCCTTATACTAGCCCCTAATACATCGATTATCCCCCCAAATTCCCAATCGTATTCTTAATAATCGTCGCGATGAGAACGGCACAAAGAAGTATAGCGGCGCCAACAACCCCCCAAACAAAAGAATCTTTGGCCTTTTTGAGCTGTGTGGGATCACCCTGAGCTGACACAAAAAGATACCCTGACCAAATCAGCATGATGGCGACAACGGGAACCCCGATCTTAATCACGATCTTCAATACCTCGACAACAAAAAGATAGAGAGTTCCAACCTTCGGAGTCGGAGATGAAAAAGTAACAACCGCCGCATCGACGCGAGGAATTCCCGCCAAAAATGAAAGAAAAAGAAAAACAAGCGAGAAAGAGCGGCTGCTTATCGAAGTGAACGGTTTTTTCATGATATGAATAAATATTGTACTGGTAAAAATTATTTAACCAAAAGACCGAAGCGCTGTTGCATAGTACTCATCGCCGTTGCTAAATTGCTTTGGTCGGAGTTGATCGTCTCGATCGTCGTCTGAAAGATCTCTTTCGTCTTTTCTCTGTTTGGGTCGAGCCATCCTTTAGAGAGCACCGCGGACTCGTAAAACAATTTTTGATAAGGATCCGCCGGTGCCTTGGCGAGCACGGCACGAGAAGGAGAAACCTTATTAAGCTCTTGTGCGAATATTGCCGTAGCGGTCGGTGTCGTTAAAATTCTCGCCGTGTAAATCGCCGCTGCTTTTTGCTGAGAGACATTCAAAATTGCAATTCCGGAGATATTCCCATAGGTCACACGACGCGGATAATCCCGTATTTGGGGAACGAGCGCAACGTCAAAATTCAAATTCGGGTTCTTTGTTTTTATATCATTCATCTCACTTGCAAATCCGAAGTATATCGCCAAATCACCCGATAAAAAAGATTTTTTTGAGCCGGGTAAAGAGCTATTCCATGAATAGATCGTTTTTGTAGGATTGGAAAAATCAGTATAAAACCGTATCACCTCCGAGATTGGCGGAATTTTTTTCTCAGGCAATCCGGACAGCATCGGCGCAAGCCCACCGTCTGTCGTCCGTACCATGATTGGATTTCCCGACTGAAGGAATAGCATCGCCAATATATCTTTTGCGTTGTCCACATTTTGAAACTCTCCAAAAGCCAGACCGGACGTCAAAATGTCGTTCGATTCATTCTTATCCGTCAAAGTTGGCACGAGGTTCAAAAATTCGTCCCAATATTTCGGAGGAAGAACTGCTCCTTTGTTGGTAAAAATATCTCTATTCCAATACATTACCATCGGATCGACACTGACAGGAAGCGCGAGCATACCGTGCGGCGTAATAAACAAACCGCCCTCCTCAATAAATGTATCCAAAAAATCTCTTTCGGGATATTGTTCGGGGGCGAACGGGTAAATTTTACTGTCCAACCTCACAATGAGATCTTGGGGCATGATAATCATATCGGGACCTTGCCCTGCCGCGAGTGCTTCGATAAGATCATTAGCGAACATATCCGGAGACTTTCTCACATATTCTATAGTAATTTTTCCGTCTTCACCCTCCATTCCTTTCTTGAGAAACTCGGACATTGCACCGGACTCATCCGTTCCCCACAAAATAAGGTTTCCCGACAACGCCTCCCGCTGCTTTGATCCGGGAGAAGGGATAAATCCCGCAAAAGACAAAACAGCCACCAGTATAAAAACCCCAAAGACTATTGAAATAACGATTTGAAGTGTTCTCATGTTCGTATTATTTAGGAATTATGCCGTTGGATAAATCCTCCTATTTTGAAAGCGTAAAGATGATCCCATAATGGTAATCCCCGGCGGGAACATCCGTTACAAAAGAAAAACCGCTTTTCCCAAAAAGTTCGCGCGCCGCATCTTTTGTTACGATGTCCTCCTCTCTCGGTCCCATATTACTGAAACTCCCCGTCCAATCGACAACAAGCAGTTTTCCTCCGTCTTTTAATATTCTTTTGATCTCATCGACAACGATATCTTTTTGTTCAATCTGAAAGAGCATGTTCGCAAAAATAACGGCATCGATGGAATCGGCTTTGAGTTTTGAACCACCCACTTCTTCAATATTGCCCCAGATGATCTCGACATTTTTTTGGTGTTCCGCGTCTATCTTGCTCGCAATAAGAGGAAGCAATCCGCGCTGAATATCCACGGCATAAACCTTTCCTGTACGGATATATTTCGCCGCAGCCAAAGTGAACACGCCCGAACCCGCACCAAGGTCCGCAACTCGCGAATCGTCGCGAAGCAAAAGAGGTTTTATCGCTTCGTCGGGATTAAGCACCATGAGAACATTATATCAGAGAGGTGCCGTATACGCCAAGAATAACTCTGGGGAATAAAGCATAAGGGTCCTTTATCGGAGAGCGTCTTTACACACGGCAACGGGACCCATGGTGCAAGTCACCAATGAACCGCCGAATGGAGCCGACGGTGCCGGAAAACCCCGCCGGCAGGTACACCGTTGGCACGACGATTGAAAAAAACCGCCGCCGCAATACGTTATGGTTTTTGGAATACAATAATAGATGAATATTCCGCAGACCATAATGAGCCAAAACAAGGCCATGCTCTTTTTTGCATCAGTTTCAAATGCCATAAGTAAAGATATTAAAGAATATGTCTATAGTATATCGCCCTTCCGAGAACTTGTACAAATATATCTGTTCATATCCCATTTTTTTGAATACATTACGTTCGTTCTTTTTTTTATTTTTTTTAAAACAAATGTTTTTTTGCAAACGCATGTCCCGATCCGTGTTTGAGATATTTTTCAAAAATAAGCGCTTTGGTTTTGTTTGGGAAGGCGCAATACCAGACCAGCGAGTATGGACGTTTTGCATCGGAATACTCTGATGCTCCGCTATTATGTTCCCGAAGACGCCTTTTTAAATCTAAAGTTGTGCCTTTATATAGAGTTTCGTCTTTTTGACTTTTTAGGATGTAAACGTAGTGCATAAAATTTTTATTGTTTTTGAAGTGTAAAAAATTTCTGGAAGTGCTTATCTGTCCTCCTACGCTCTTCGCTACGCTACGAGCTTCGCAGGACCACTGCTTCGCTCAATAGCAAAAAGCACCCATTATGAGCGCTGTTTGCAAAGTGCCGGCACTGCGTAGCTCGTAGCGTAGCGGAGAGCGAAGCAGTGGACCTAGGGAGAATCGGACTCCCGTTTCGTCAATGCGAATGACGTGTCGTACCACTAGACCATAGGCCCAACGAACGAAGTATCTGGGAAAAGTATCAGTATCGGGGGACGACGAACGCCGTTATTCTCTAATACTGCTTGCCCCGCGCAGTCCGCCATCTGGCGGACGGAGTGGGGATACTTATTCCTAATACAAATAGTATCGTACTATATATATGTTTTTTATTCAAGGAAAAAAAAGCACCCGGTTGCCCGAGTGCAGAGTACTTCACAATTTATTTATGCTTTCTTTTTTTAGATACGTTTTTATGCACTTTTCCCGAGTGATCCAAAGGAACTAAGTTTTTCTGCGTTTGGGCAGGAATGACGACATCATATACATCGCCTGTCACCGATCTCCCCGTCAGTTTATATCTGACGCTCATACGCCACATTTTGTCTTGCGGAAAAAATGCGGTGCCGTTGATATCCTCCACTTTAATAATCCGTATACCAGGAAACATTGCGGTGATGACATCTTTTTTTAACATGAGGTCTTGTCGCGTTGCGTTGCCGTTCATAATAACAAGCAACGTATAATGACCACCATGTTCTCTGTCGAGATTTGACGGCAACCAAATTCCACTCCATTCCTTCACCCCATATTCGTTGACGGAAACCGTCTGCGAATAGTTATCGATGGTTCTCGTTGCTTGTTTTAAAATATATTCGTCGAATGTTTTTCCTTCGGGAACACCTCCACTTTGATATTGACGCATTGCCGTACAGCCAAATAATGAAAACGCGACAAATACGAAAACAATACACCTGAACAAACTTCGAATTATCTTCATTTCTTCTCCTCTTTTTTTACATAACAAAAGGTACAAAATGACAGAAACATATCCTGTCATTATATATAATACCATAGAAAGGTTCATTCTGTCAATTTTGTTGTTTTTTTCGAAATTTATGGTATTATCATGGTTACCTATGGACGAAGAATTATACAAAGAAAATATCCTTGACCGATACAAGAATCCGAGAAGGAAGAAAGTGCCGGAAAAGCATGATATCCATGAAGGAAGCGTCAATGCGAGCTGTGGAGATGCGCTTGTGGTTTTTCTGTCGTTCGACAAAAACGGAGATATTGTCGAAGCGCACTGGGATGGCGAAGGGTGCGCAATAAGCCAAGCATCGGCGGATATGCTTATGGATAAGATTATAGGAAAAAGCATGGAGAATATCGGAAAAATAACGGAAGAAGAAATACGGGAGATGCTTGGAGTGGCAATCGGACCTTCGAGGGAAAAGTGTGCGTTTTTGCCAATAAACACACTGAGGAAGTGGCTAGGGGAGCCTTGGTTTGGACCGATATAACGAAGTATCAGGGGAAAGTATCAGTATCAGGGATAACAAAAAATTTTCAATTTACGAATTTTCAATTTTCAATGAATTTTCAAATCAAAATTTTCAAACGTTACGGTCGTCGTGTTTGAAAATTGAATATTGGAACATTGTAAATTGATTGAAAATTAAAAATTGGAAATTGAAAATTATAAAAATCACATGCAATTAGAAATCAAAAACTTATCTGTAAAAGCTGAGAACAAAGATGTCGTTCGCGATGTCTCTCTTTCGATAAATTCGGGCGAAGTCCATATTATCATGGGTTCGAACGGTTCGGGAAAATCTTCACTCGTGAATGCGCTTATGGGACATCCGAAATATACAGTTACGGACGGAAGCATTTTTCTCGACGACGAAGACATCACTTCCCTTTCGACCGACAAAAAGGCGAAGAAAGGATTATTTCTTTCACTCCAGCATCTGCCGGAAATCGACGGCGTTTCCTTTACGAATTTTCTCTATCGCTCCTATAAAGAACTGACGGGAAAAGATGTGACTCTTTTGGAATTCAACACTTTTGTAAAAGCCGAAGCGGAAAAATACGGACTTTCGCCGAGCTTTCTCAAACGAAGCGTGAACGCGGGACTTTCGGGCGGCGAGAAAAAACAAAGCGAAGCGTTCCAGCTTGCGTTCTTTCAACCGAAATTCGCTTTCCTCGACGAAATCGATTCCGGTGTAGACATCGACGCCGTGGAGAAAATTTTTCAAGTAATCAATAAACTTCGCGAAGAAGGAACCGGTTTTATCCTCATCACCCACTACGGAAAAATTCTGGAAAAAATCACTCCCGATTTTGTACACATCATGAAAGACGGAAAAATTGTGCGAAGCGGCGGTCCGGAACTCGCGGAAGAGATTGCAAAAAAGGGTTTTAAAGAGGAATAATTTCGCCCGTCATTCCGGCCCGAGAGCCGGAATCCACAACTGCCGTTCACGACCGTGGATCCTGAATCACACCACAAGAGTATTTCCATTTTTATAGTCGCTTCACTCCTTTACCACAAGAGTATTTCCAATTTTATACTCCCTACGGTCGTTAAAATTTAGGTCAAAAATTAGGTCAGTTCAGAATGACGAAAATTACGTTATGGAACAAGCGTTTAACATCAGCAAGCAAGAAAACATTGAATTACCCGAGGAACTTGATACCGAAAAAATCAAGCATCTTTTTGTTGAACTTCCGTCCGACAAAGTGGAGCTCCTCGCCAATCATTTAATGCGTCCGGACGGTTTTGCTAAAACACTAATAACTGGTAGTATTCGATGTTCCGAAGAGCTCCAAGACCGCATCGCCTTTGACTTTGCGAAACCGCACCGATCATATTACCAGGGGAACTTTAAGCGTTTTTATGATACAAATGATTACGTGTCATTCGGCGTCGGAAAGGCCCAACAATTATATCATCGGGGGAACTCGGAAAAATCGGCGGAAAAAGAAAAAGAGAACGGCATCGGCTTCACCATGCCCGCAAAAAAACTTTTATCGCAAAATTCGGTTGCCCCTTCTTGGCTTTGCATAGGACTACCTTCCCTGGTCGAGAAACATTCGGAGCGCGTGGTTTCAGATCCTCGAATGGAAAAATATCTTTCCCTTTCATGGAATGAACTGTCGGATATTGACATGAGACCGAAGAAAGAAAATTTTTTGGAGCTTGTTGATATCGCAAGAAAAGCAGATCTACTGGACGGGAGAGATCAGGCGGAAATAAATATGTATAAACAAACGGGAGAATATCCGCATCTCGCTCTCGATGAGACTATCATTCTAATACCGAAAATACAAAGAAAAACCATCGAGATCTATTTGAAAAAAAAGATCAAAGAACTTCAAAAGAACGTCGAAGAAATCAAGCAGTTGTTCGGCGTTGATGTTTCAACTATTAGCGTCGATTCCGTTTTGTCTCGAAAAAACATTTATTGGTATCCTCAGGAAAATATTGAAATTGCCGTAGAATACCTAACAACTCATCCGGAAAAAATTTATGAATTTCTTCCGCAAGAAAAACACATATGACAAACAATGAACAAATTTTAGAAGCTTTAAAAAAAGTCAAAGACCCGGAAATCGGGTTTGATATTGTTGAGCTTGGACTGATACGCAAAATTACGTCCGACAGTGAAGGAACCGAAATTCTTATGACACTCACTTCCCCGTTTTGTCCGTTCGCGGATTCGCTGATTGGACAGGTGGAAAAAGAGGTCGGAAAGATTGATGGCGCGGGATTAGTACGGGTAGAAATAACGTTTGATCCACCATGGGAACCGACAGCGGAACTGAAAGAAAAGCTGGGACTTTAACAGACAAACCATGATCTATTTTGTCTTTTGAATTATTGTTGATAAAAATTTCTAATATCTAATTCCTAATTTCTAATGGACGACGGAATTTGAAATTCAGGCATTAGACACTTTATTAGAAATTAGATATTAGATATTAGAAATTTTTTTTAAAAAACAGAACTATGCAATAGGGTGGTTCATTTTTGCGTATAAAAGATAGAAACAAAGACACATTCCATAAAGGAGGTTTGAATGAAATTTTTCCGCTTTGAAACGTGGCGAAAAAAACAAGAACGGCACTACAACTACAATCCCCGATATATCCACCATCGAAGCGCCGCGTATTTGTACGGGCGCGAGATTGTTTTCGGTATTCAAGACGGAATGGTTTCCGCTCTCGGGGCAATTACCGGCATCGCCGTCGGAACGCAGGATCACTTCACGATACTTCTTTCAGGTCTTGCCATTATTTCCATGAGTTCCATATCCATGGCCATCGGAACATTCACTTCGCTGTTCTCCCAAAAAAGAATGGAGAAACGGATGCTTCGGGAAGAGCTATCCGAGATTCGTAGAAACATTTCCGCAGAGATCGGAGAAATGGAAAAACGTTTTACGAACGACGGCTGGCCGAAAGAAATCGCCAGAGAAATGTCCCTGTCGGCCGGAGAAAATGAGAAACTGATGCTTACGGAAATGGCATACCGTGAACTTTCCATTTCACCGAGAAAAAATCCGCACCCGATAAAAAATTCCATCGCAATGATGTTTTCTTGGATTGTCGGTGGTGCGTTTCCTCTTTCCGCCTACTTTTTCCTTCCTGTCGAAAAAGCAATTGTCGTTTCCATTTGTGTTACACTCGGCGGACTATTCCTGCTTGGTATCATCACCAGCATATACACCAAAGAAAATCCTCTTCGCGCAGGACTCCGAATATTGATCTTTTCCGGACTGGCGATATTTCTCGGTTACACGATCGGACACTATTCGAATGAGTTCATCATTCATTAGATTATAGAGCGCTTCGAAAGGAGCGCTTTTTATTAACAAGTCCCTTGCATACAAAATTTCTAATATCTAATTCCTAATTTCTAACAAAAATCCTAATGTCTAAAAAAACCACTCGTATTAGACATTTAAGCATTAGCCATTTTATTAGAAATTAGAAATTAGGAATTAGATATTAAAAATTGTTATTGTTATTTACCAAGTTTTATCGTATATTTTCCATATGGTCAATAATTTCTGGAATACTTTACCTCACCCATTTTTCGCTCTCGCACCGATGGCGGATGTTACCGATGCGGCTTTTCGGCGTATTATTGCAAAATATGGAAAGCCGGATATTATGTGGACCGAATTTGTCGCGTGCGACGGGTTGCAGAGCGTTGGACGCGAAAACCTAATGAGAGACCTTTCCTATATGGAAAATGAGCGACCGATCGTAGCACAGGTATTCGGAGCAAATCCCGAGAATTTCAAAAAGACAGCCGAGCTTATTCGTGAACTCGGTTTCGATGGTATTGATATCAATATGGGCTGTCCGGAAAAAAATATTGAAAAGCAAGGAGCCGGCGCTTCTCTTATAAAAAATCCGACGCTTGCGAAAGAGATCATTCTTGCCACAATGGAAGGATCGAAAGATATGCCGGTATCGATAAAAACGCGCATCGGTTACAACAAAAACGAACTCGAAACATGGCTCCCGAATCTTCTGCAAACAAAACCCTCCGCAATCACCATACATGCGCGTACGAGAAAAGAAATGTCTGACGTTCCCGCACGATGGCAACACATCAAACGAGCTGTCGAAATCCGCGACGAACTGAAAAGCAAAACGCTTATCATTGGCAACGGCGATGTAAAAGACCTTGTCGATGGACGAGAAAAAACAAAAGAAACCGGAGCCGATGGCATAATGATTGGCCGCGGAATTTTCGGCAACCCATGGCTTTTTTCCGGACGAAAAGACGAACCCACTCTCGAAGAAAAATGCGCCGTACTTTTGGAACATGCCTTTCTCTTTGAAGAAATGTTTGGAAAAACAAACCCATTCGACTCGCGCGACTCGCTCAGGGTAAAGAACTTCTCCATTATGAAGAAACACTTCAAAGCGTATATTGGAGGATTCAACGGAGCAAAAGAATTGCGGATAGCTCTCATGGAAACAGAGAGTGCGGAGGAAGTCGCACGGTTATTAAAAAATAGAAAAATAGAAATATTCCGACGCTCTTGCCGTTAATCTTTCTATTTTTTTATTATTCTATTTTTCTATTCGGTATTATTTTCTTTCAAAATCAGCTTGTTCGAGCTCGACCGTCATTCCTGTTTGGATTTCTCCGCTAATTAATTTTTCAGCGATTACCCTTTCGATCTTTTCTTTTACCGCTCTCGCCATCGGGCGTCCGCCATTCAACGGATCAAGCCCCTCCTTCACAAGTTCATCGATGATTACCTGGTTAACAACGAGATTGATGGAGTGTTCATCTTTGAGCCGTTTCCGCAAATTTTCACACATAATCTTCGCGACTTCAATGATATCTTTCTTTTCGAGAGGATTAAAGAGAATGACGCCGTCAAAACGATTCATAAGCTCCGGCTTGAGTATCCCTTTTTTGATGATACTGTCGACAATGAGCTGCTTAACGGAATGAAGACTTTCGCCGTGTTGGATGGAATCATACATCATTTCCGAACCGGCGTTGGACGTCGCTATGAAAATAATATTTTTGACATTCACGCGATGTCCCCCCATGTCGGAGAAAAATCCTTCGTCCAACACCGACAAAAAGAGGTTCTGAACTTCTTTGCTCGTTTTTTCGAACTCATCGAGAAGCAGAACGCCATAGGGGAAATCTTTTACAAGCATCGAAAAGGTGCCCGGCTTTCCTAATTCAAAAGAACCGATCAAGCGTTCCATAGCATCTTCGCCTTGGTACTCCGACATGTCGAGCCGAGCCATTTTGTCCTCACTGTTAAAATACACGGCGGCAAGCGCTTTTGCCGTTTCGGTTTTTCCAACTCCTGTCGGCCCAAGGAACAGGAAGGAACCAATCGGTTTTTTCGGATCTCTCACTCCGGCACGAGAACGCCTCACGGCATCGGAAACCGCTTTTATCGCATCATGCTGACCGACAATGCGCTCATGAAGTTCTTCTTCGAGATGTTTGAGTTTGTCTTTTTCTTCCGGATTTATTTCTCCGACCGGTATCTTTGTCTTCAGTCGAACATATTCAAGCACATCGTTTTTTTCCACCAACGTTTTCTTTTTTTGCACCATATAGGGCGCGATCTCCATCAAAAGGTCTGTAGCTTTGTCCGGCATAACCCCATCGGTAATATAATTTTCCGCACTCTTCAATATTTCAATAATTGACGCGTACGTAAAGAACACGCCATATCGCCTTTCAAGAAGAAGCGCCCCATCCTGCAAGAGCGAGATGATGCGGCCGCCCTCCGGCTGTTTTACCGACACCAATTCAAAACGTGTGCTCATTTCCCCATTCGGCGCCAGAACGCGATGGTATTCTTCTGTCGGTGCGAGTGCGATGATGTGAATCAGAGGAGAAGAAAGGTATGGATTCATAATATCGATAGCATCCGTTCCGAGAGACCTCGCGCCGGTGACAAACGAAGTGAAGTGATCAAAAACAAGGATTATGTTGCCCGCCTTTGCCGCTTCATTCAAAAGCTTTATCAAACGTTCTTCCAATATTCCCTTTTCTTTGGCGGAAGCGACAATAAGATTCGTATCGACAAGAAGCAGTCTTTTGTTTTGAAGATGAGAAGGAACATCTCCGGAGTCAACGCGATAAGCGAACTCGTACACAACGTCGAGCACTCCGACTCCATCATCGCCGATCAGCATTACGTTCGCTTCTTTCGCTTTTGAGAGAGCGCTTTCAACACGCTTCACTTCTTCATCCCAGTGTAATTCTTTATCCGAAGGAGCGGCGCCGCCGATCGTTATATCATGCGCATACCGGTCAAGCATATATGTGTTGCCGTAGGTAAAATCTTTTCCGAGAGAGCCGATCTTTTTCAAATGATCGCGGCTCCACCATCGTTCTTTAAACCGTGAATCTTCATCCACCTTCACCGCCCACCTTACCGCTCCGGTAAAATCCTTTTCTCCCACGCCTTTTTTAAAAAGAAATTCCGCAAATTCGGGGTAATTGTGAAACAGAAAAAGCGCAAAATCCTCCATATCAAAAACCCGCGCTTCGTACATATCATCTAAAGTAATCTCAAGAACATTTTCTCTTGTCTCCAGAAATTCATTCACCGATTCCGACAAAAACCCGCATCGAACGAGAATTTCAAACCCGAGCGGAGAATTGCAGAAAGATCTGATAACGTCGTCTTTTTCCATAAAATAAAATACGGTCGCGACTTCCGACGACATTTCGTAAGGCACATCTTCATCCGAACCCCCCTGTCTTTTCCTGATCTTGTACGCGCGATTATGAAAATATACCGCCCGATAAAAACTTTCCAAAAGGAACACGCCTGTCCAAAAAGAAAAAAGAAGCAGAAAAACTCCTTCTGTAAAAGAAATAAGCCGCAAAAAAACTCCGGTACTTGGATTTTGTTCGGCCGGAATATTTTGGTTCGCAAAAAAGAGAGCGGCAAACACCATGAAGAAAAAAGACATGGAGAGGATCAGAGTTCGGAAAAATTTGTGCCGAGTGGCATGAGGAAACCACTGCTCCAACACAAGGAGCGGATACACCGATAAACTTTCAATTGTCGTTTTTTCGCGTTTATCCATGAAGTATCAGGGCAAGGCCAATAATAATGATGGCGACGATGAAGATGGGCATAACCGTCCACAAGGCCATGATGATGAGCCCGATAAAAAATACCAGTGAAGCAAAAGCAAGTCCTATTCCGATAACAAGGAGCCGCACCATCACGCCGACGAAACGCATGAGGAGGTTTACAACGAAAGTCTGAAGGATGATCTTAAGATCGGGAACCCGCGGGTATTCCTCTCCCATACGCTTCCACGGCTGGAATAAAGAACCGAGAAGTTCGCTTATGGAAAAGAAGTGAAAACAGAACCAAACAAAATTCATCCACACACCGTAAATATCCCTATAAGCCTGACCATAATGCCAAGAAAAATAGTGTTCCAATAAAGATATCAATTTCTCCCTCGGGACATTCATATATATTGAATTATACCATGTGGGAATTTTTTTTTCGAATAAAATAGTGGAAAGACACATAATGGCCTGTTCTCAAGACATTGCCTTAAAGGACAGTACCCTATGTTGCACTGATTAGTGGTGGTGCGAAAAAAATTTTCAATTTCCAATTTTGCAATTTTCAAACACATCACACGTTGACCGCCGGGCCGTTCGGTTTGAAAATTAATTCATTGAAAATTCATTGAAAATTGAAAATTTTTTTCATTATTTGTCTTTACTGCATTACCCATACTTTCTTACACCTTGGTAATTTTAAACCGCCATTACGACTAATAGTCACCGCCGAAAATTTATGATAAAATTCGACATATGACTGAACTAAAAAAACCGACAAAAACCATACTTATCATTGACGACCAAGCGGAATTCCGCAGGATTTACGGCAACCGACTCGGATCGGACGATCGCCAGGTTTTGAGTGCGGGAAGCGGGGCGCTCGGACTTGAAATCATGCGTAAGAAGCATATCGACCTTGTGATTCTTGACCTTCTCATGCCGGAGATGTCCGGAGAAGAAGTCCTCCACGCCATGCAAATGGACCCGGATCTAAAAGATATTCCCGTCATTATTTTCTCCATTTTTGATCAGCGCCCGAAACTTGAAGAGCTCCGTTCGCTCGGGGTAAAAAATGAACTGATCGGCGCAAAAAGCTACATGGTAAAAGGGTTGGTAACGCCAAACGAAGTGCTTACCGAAATAAAAAAACTCACGGGGGAATAAAATCATCAGTTTTTTCAGGTTGACTTGGCGGTTTATAGGGCTATACTGAAAATGCCGATGATTTTTATAAAAAACAACCTATTTTTATGAACAAAAAATTTCCCGCGTCCTCTTTAACGATTGCCGATATCGTGGCGATCGGACAACGCGACTCGCGCATTACCCTCTCGGAAGACGGCGTGCGCCTCACCAAAAAATGCACTAACGCCATAACAAAACTCCTCAAAAAAAAGTCGATTGTCTACGGCGTTAACACCGGAGTAGGCGATCTGTGCGATAGTTTTCTTCCCGACGACCAACTCTCTGAACTGCAGGAAAATATCATCCTCTCCCACGCTTGCGGAGACGCGCCGTATTTTCCGGACGAGGTCGCGCGTGCGGCATTTTTTCTCGTTTTGAATGCACGGGCAAAAGGATATTCCGGACTCTCAACGCACACCATTCAAACACTGGCGAAAATTTTTAACAGCGAAGTGACTCCGCAAATTCCCATGCAAGGATCGCTCGGAGCATCGGGCGACCTCATCTCCCTCGCGCACATATCGCTTATGTTGCTCGGTGAAGGAAATGTAAAAATGAACGGAAAAATCGTTCCGACAAAAACGATGCAGAAAAAACTCGGGCTCTCCAACCACTCGTTCAAACCAAAAGAAGCGCTCTCTCTCATCAACGGAACGGAAGTAACCACTGCGACCTCCGCTTTTACTGTTCATGGCTCCGAGCGACTCCTCTCTTCTTCCGTACGCGCAACCGCCGCTCTTTTTGAAATTTTCGGTTCGCAAATTTCAAGCATCGACGAAGATATTCACTTGCTCAAACCATACGAGGGTCAACTTCGCGTCGCAAAAGAACTTCGCACACATCTAAAAGGAAGCAAACAGATCGCGCGCCCGAAAGAAAAAGTGCAAGACCCATACGTGATTCGCTGTACTCCGCAAATCGATGGAGCAATCCTTGACCAAATTTCTCACACGAAAAAAATCGTGGAAACGGAAATGAATTCTATAACCGACAACCCGCTTTTCTTTATTGACGGAGACGGATTCGACAAGCTCACCGCAAGCAATATTAAAGCCGTTTCCGGCGGAAATTTCCACGCGCAAAATATCGCCTTCGCCATGGACGGCATCGGTATCGCCCTCGTCGCCGAAAGTAAAATAATGGAACGACGAGTTGAAAGATTGCTCAACGCTTCCCTCTCCGAACTCGCGCCATTTCTCGTCATGGAATCCGGCCTGAATACCGGCTTCATGATTCCCCACTATCTCATCGCCGCCCTCGTTGCCGAAAACAGCATCCTCGCCCATCCGGCCAGCATTCAAACCGTTTCCGTTTCCGCCAATCAGGAAGATTTCGTTTCCATGGCGATGACCGCCGCAAACAAAGCCTCCCAAATTTTACACAACTGCGAAAGAATTCTCGCAATAGAAATGATTTTAATCGCCCAAGCTATGGATTTAATGATGGAGAAAAACGACACAAGATTTGACGATTTCAGCAAGTCGGCGCAAAAAATTTACACCACTATCCGAACCTCCGTAAAAACACTCCGAAAAGATCGCTACATGAGCGAGGATATACGAAGAGTGCTGAAACATTTACAAAACGGCGATTTTGCATAAATAGACGAATGGAAAGATAAAAAAATAGAAAAATAAAAAGATTGTTTCGTTGTTAATTTTTCTATTTTTATATCTTTTTATTTTTCTATAAATTTACATTTCTATGAAAAACACTTGCAAATGCGATATTAACGCGGAAGTTAAAAAATACGGCCGCCCCATGCATATGGACGAAAAACCTGCGAAAAACATCAAAGCTCAAACGGGTTCAAAAATGGAATGTAAGAACTGGGATGCCGAAGCGGCGCTTCGGATGCTCAGGAATAATGTTGATCCTCGGGTGTCGCTTATTCCCGACCTTCTTGTTGTGTATGGCGGAGCAGGACGAGCGGCACGAAATTGGCATGAGTACAATAAAATTGTTTCCTGCTTGAAAAAATTGGAAGATGATGAAACATTGTGCGTGCAATCAGGAAAAGCGGTGTATGTCGCAAAAACACACAAAGAAGCACCGCGGGTAGTTATCGCCAATTCCAACATTGTCGGCAAATGGTCCACTCAAAATTATTTCAACGAACTGGATCATGCGGGTTTAATGATGTACGGACAAATGACTGCCGGCTCGTGGATTTATATCGGCACGCAAGGAATTTTGCAGGGAACGTACGAAACATTCGCCGCGGTCGGACGCACACACTTCGGAACGGACTCGCTCGCGGGAAAATTCGTTTTAACGGCGGGGCTCGGCGGAATGTCGGGTGCGCAGCCGCTCGCGGTAACGATGAACGACGGCGTTGCTCTCGTGGTGGAATCCTACAAAGAACGTGTGGAACAAAAAGTCCGCGAAGGTTACTGCGACGTGATGGCGAAAAATCTTGATGATGCGCTCCGGCTCGTACAAGAGGCAGTCGCAGCAAAAAAACCGCTCTCGATCGGGCTGTGCGGAAACGCCGCGGAAGTTCATCCCGAACTCGTCCGGCGCGGTATCACTCCCGACATCGTGACCGACCAAACATCGGCGCACGACATCGGCAGCTATATGCCGATTGGCGACGTAAAAGAAATGGAAGCGTTGAAAATTAAAGACCGACCCGAATACGAAAAGCTCGCTCGAGAAGCCATTGTCGCACATGTCGACGCCATGCTCGAAATGCAAAAACGCGGAGCAATTGTTTTTGATTATGGAAATAATTTGCGTGCACAAGCGGAACAAGGCGGACTCGTGGTGCGCGGAAAAGATAAAAAATATCTGTACCCCGGCTTTGTCGTCGGTTACGTCCGTCCCCTCTTTTGCGAAGGAAAAGGGCCATTCCGTTGGGCGCTGCTTTCCGGAAAAAAAGAAGAACTCGCACTGATTGATGATATGTTGCTCAAAACTTTTCCGAAAGACAAAATGCTTAGACGCTGGATCGAAAAAGCGCGAGAGAAAGTACCCGTTATTGGACTTCCCACTCGTGTTTGCTGGCTCGGCTACGGCGACCGCGCAAAATTCGGACTCATACTAAATGAAATGGTGCGAAAAGGCATCGTATCCGCGCCGATTGTTATCGGACGCGATCACTTGGATACCGGCTCCGTTGCCAGCCCCGACCGCGAAACGGAAGGAATGCTCGACGGCTCTGACGCGGTGGCGGATTGGCCATTACTCAATTTTGCACTCAACGGAATCAACGGCGCTTCTTGGGTTTCCTTCCACAACGGCGGAGGCGTAGGAATCGGCAATTCCCTGCACGCCGGAATGGTGATTGTCGCCGACGGCACGAAAGCACGGGCAAAACAACTCGAACGAGTACTGACGGTTGACCCCGGAATGGGAGTAGCCAGACACGCCGACAGCGGCGAGCCGATCGCGATCGAAACCGCAAAAAAGAAAGGAGTGAAAATACCGGGAATTACTTGCTAATAAAAAAATAAACGCTACGACATTGCCGTAGCGTTTTTATTATTTTACCGACAAAAATGAATCAATAACTCGCACAACTATCTCGGCCGTTTGCCGTAGCTTTTCCTTGCGTTCGGCTTCAACTTCATTTCGAATTTCACCTTTTAACAATTCTTTCCATGAAAGTTCTCGCGAAGAAGTTTCCGCGATATCAAACGCAACCACGCGTTCATCGCTCGCTATCCCCTTTACTAAATCATACAATTGCAAATCGGTAATTCCCGTTTCCGCGGGTGCGCTTACTCCCGAAACATATTTTTCGTTTACCGCGTCTGTATCAACACTAAAATATATCAAGTCCGTATTGTGTCCGGCGATGGTCAAAGCATTCCGTACAACTTCGTCAATGTTTTTTACATCATAATCATATACGATAGTCACATTTTCGGACTTCGCGTAATTTTCGAGCGCAAGGTAAATTTCGGAACCGGTATTATGAATACCGATAACGATGACATTCTCCCCTTTTATGTTTAGTTTTTCATCTTCAATCATTCGGCGGAAAGAATTACCGCTTGAGATTACACCGCCGATTTCTTCGTCTTTGTCATACTCTCTCATGTCAAAGTGAGCGTCTATATATATGACGCCGACTTTTTTTCCAGGATTCGCTTCACATAGTCCGCGACAAAGCGGGTACGAAACGGAATGATCTCCGCCGATACTGACAGGTATAAAACCCTGTTCGCACACTTCTTTTATTTTTGCCGTCATGATGTCGTGGGCTTTCAGTGTAGCTTTTTTTTGCGCCTGCCGAAAAGCGGGATCGTAAACATTTGACGTATTCACGTCCAAATTATATTCGCGAAGTGGAAGCATCTCCATTTGTATGGCTTTGTATTTTTCCGAATATTTTTTTTGCAGAGCAAAAAAAACAGCTTCCGGTCCCGCATCCGCTCCAATTATTCCCCGTTCAAAGCGAAGCATGGAACGTATCCCGTTATCGAACGGGCAGCCGATGATGATGTTTTTCATATTCATAGTTTAGCCCTCATTTTTTAATGTTTCAATACATATCCGAATTTAAGCTAACCATTATGTTGTAATAGTGTCAAATTCTCCCAAATTCCCGCAAAGCCCATACCCTATTCGCTTGACATGCACACCGCAAAGTCACGCATATACTAGGCTTTGCGGTGTTGTTAATAAGTAACTGCTCACACCTCGTCGCCGGAGCGGGGTTGCACCCCGGTCCGAAACGTTTTAAATTCCAAGCTTTTTTCGTTATCACAGAATTAATAGCGAAAACATAAACGTTTCGGACCGGGGTGCAACCCCGCTCCGGCGACGATTTACTGCGGTATTTTTGGGGGTGCAGTTACGTTAATACGCCTTGACAACACCGTTGAAGGAGTATTATTATGAAATACGGACCATTAGTTAATTACACAGAGAAGATACTCTATATGATCATAAAAAATATTAAAGAACTGGCGACGTGTGCCGGAAATATTGTTACTGACGCGGCCATTCTTATTGACGACGAGAAGATCGTTGCGGTCGGAAAAAATTCGGAAATGTCTTCCCGAAAAGGCGATCAAATTATCGATGCCTTCGGGATGATTGCGCTTCCTGGGTTTGTGGACTGCCACACGCATGCCGTTTTTGGAGGATCGCGAGCGGCGGAATACGACGCGAAGTTGCGGGGTATGAGCTATGCCGAAGTGCAAAAACGAGGCGGAGGAATTCTCTACACGGTCGAACAAACGAGAAAAGCGAGTGAAGACGAACTGTACGAAGGCGCAAAAATGAGACTTCGGGAAATGCTCCTTTGTGGAACGACGACCATTGAAATAAAAAGCGGATATGGCCTCTCGACAGTCGAAGAAATAAAAATTCTTCGGGTGGTAAAACGACTGGAGCTGAGCGAACCGCAGGATATTATCGCAACCTTTCTCGGCGCACACACAGTTCCGAGGGAATTCAAGAATGCTCGCGAAGTGTATATCGATCTTGTCATCCATGAAATGCTTCCACGTGTCGCCAAAGAAAAACTTGCCGAATGCGCCGATGTTTTCTGCGACCCGCTCGGATTTACGCCGGAAGAAACGGAGAAGATCTTTACGGAAGCGCTGCGCCTCGGATTCAAACTTCACATTCACGGCGAACAGACCACGCACTTCGGCGGAGCGAAAGTTGCCGCAAAATTCGGCGCAGTAAGTCTGGACCACGGCGACTACCTCGATGACGATGACATTTCCCTGCTCAAAAATTCAGGAACGACAGTAGTGCTTCTCCCCGGCGTGCTCATACACTGCATGGATTGGGGAAAAACAAAACTTGCCGAAACGGTAGTAAAACTGAAAGCAGCCGGCGTGCCGATCGCATTCGCAACAGACTACAATCCCGGCAGTGCACCAATACTCTCGATGAAACTCGTCATGGATCTCGGAATGCGACTCTTTAAAATGGGTGTCATGGAATGTTTGGGGGCATCGACGATAATTCCAGCAAAAGTTCTCGGTCGGGAAAAATCAGTCGGAAGTATTGAGTCCGGAAAACAAGCCGACATCCTGCTCATAAAAGCCCATTCAACAGAAGATTACCTCTATCAGATCGGCGACCGCCGTTTCGACTACATCATAAAAAAGGGAAAAGTTGTATCATTATAACCAAAGAGGACACATTATATATGTGTCCTCTTTTTTGTCTGTTATATTCGTATCAATTCGCATGCCCTGAGCCGTTTTCGCCCTCCAGCGGGAGGGTCCTCCCGCTGGAGGAAAGGGTATATTGGTATCTCTATTTTGCCGCCAGTACTTCCTGCACCCTCTTGGTAATATCATCTAAATCGAAATTTGATTTTCCGAGAAAATCTTTCACGCCAAGGTCGATTCCCTCTTGTATCTTTTCAGTTTGGGAAAGGTTGGAAAGTACAATTACCTTAATCTGGTCAAGAATGTTAATCTCTTTCAGTTTTCTCAAAAGATCGTAGCCATCCATTCCCGGCAAAAGAAGGTCAGTAAGCAATAAGGTCGGCGGTTCTTTTTTAATTTCCTCAAATGCAGACTCGGCATCGCGACACAGTGACGCGTTTATTCCGCTCTTCTGTACGTGATCTAAAAGGAGGTCTCCCAGAAAACTATCGTCTTCAATAATGAGAACTTTTGGCGGTTTTTGAGTGTTTTCGTCCATAAAATTCAATAATAATTAACAATGGTTGTATTATATCATATGTTCCGAAAAATACTAAGGGGCGTGTGTGGACACCTACAGATCAGTGGGAAAATTAATTTCTAATATCTAATTTCTAATAAAAATCAAAATGTCTAATGTCAAATCGTGATGCATCCGGATATTTATTTTGAAAAATATTTATGCATTTCGACATTGAACATTTTGTTAGAAATTAGATATTAGAAATTTTTAAATAACAATATCCCCATCGAGTACCCCTTTCTTCAATTCCACTTTGGGTGCATTATAAACTTCTTTATATGACTCATCCGGTTGTTTTTCTTGAATTTTTATGTCATACACTCCCGGCTGTGTCAGGAGGTAGAATCTTCCCAATATGTCGGTCGTAACCTTTTTGACGATGGGGATCGAAAGCCCGGATAGCTCCGCAGTAACGATGGCGAATGGAATGGGTTTCCCGTCTTTTCCGCGAAGCATAGTAATCTTGTGTTTATATTTCCACAGTGTTTGAAATACGGTAATGGCGGTATAAAAAGCAAAAAGCGAAAGGTTTAGTGTGGTGGGAGAAAGAACAGTCGCGATAGCCGAAACAAAAAACCCCAAAAGGAACAAGGTGTTAAAAATGAATGAGCGGATTTTTTCCTTTCTCGAATACAGGTTAAAAATATGGTCTTTATTCTTAGTAAATTCGTTCCAGTCGAATTCTACCGGATCAAGCGGGATGTTGTAACGAACGACCTCATTCTCTTTTGCCTCAAAAAAGTTCCCGAAATACAGGTTATCATACATTTCATCGCGGGTCTTACTCGCCAAAATGTCTGACGGAAATTTATAATGAGTCTTGTTCGCAACAATCGAGTATGTTCCCGGTTCAATAAGAAAACCGTAGCGACCGTCGAGGTCGGTGATGGCGCTTTTCTTTTTCTTTTCCCCTTTCACATCTTCAACAACTACGTACGCGGGATCAATCGGCTGTTTGGTAACGGAGTCATACACCACTCCCCACTGCTCCGGTTTTTTCCTTCTGAAAAATCCCGACAAGATACCGATGAATTTCAGAATCATCAAATACACATCATAAAACGAACCGACATTGGTCGCCAAAACAATACTTTGAGAAACGCCGACAGCAATACCGACCGGAAGAGCGGCTGGGGCGACGTTTTCCGTAACTATATTTATCTGTTCCGTCATCGCGGGAGAAAAAATATCAACGAGAGGCGGCCGCTTCGGATTAAGGTTAAATATACCAAGAGCACGGGCCAGCAACTTCTCATCACGGTCAAAAACATCTATGGTTACAGGAAATGATCCGGATATCCCATGAAGGTCGATTGAAGCCTCTCTTCCGACAGAAACCGAATTTTCCGAGAGCAAAAAAGATGATTCCGTTTTTATCCCTTCGAGGTTCTTTATTCTCAAAATAACAGAATTCGTCTTCGGAGGAAGTTTCGCTTCGGAAATGGCAATCTTCGTGTTTTTATTCGAATCTATGGTGATCTTGTCATTTTTTGGATAGACCCTGGTTGTTATGTCTCCTTGTAGGTAAAAATAAAAATCTGAAAAAGAGAGAGGAAAAAGACCGGCGGGAGAAGTCGATATCTCGGTTTCCGGTATCGGTTCTTCTTCTACGGGGGTCGGTGTAATGACCGGAACCGGCAAAGGAACTGTGGTAGTCCCCTCGCCGGGAGTTTCCCCCCCATCTCCTCCATGAATCGGAGGCGTGACGGGAGGTAAGACTGGTGGGAGAACCGGAGGTTCCGTAAGAGGTATTTTTGCAGATGCAAGCGCACCGGAAGAATAATTTCCCGACGTATCTTTTGCGAAGATCGTATAATAATATTTTACCCCGATCACCAAACCCGGATCATCAACTTTTATTCCCGTTCCTTCGTAGACAAAATCACCGGAGATAGGAGTTAAAGGATAGCTTACATCGCTCCGGACGATCTTCACCAAGTCAAAATCAGCATCATCCGGATTTACCCACGTAAGGGTAATAAAGTTTAGGTCCGGTGTCGCTGTAAATACGGAAGGATTTGTCGGTGGGATAACGTCATCTTCGCTTTTTGTAGTAAACGAACCGGTATACTCCGAAACATTTTCCGAAATATCTTTCGCTTGTATCTTATACAAATATGTCGTCGCTGGAAGAAGCGAACCGAGCACGACGATGTGGGTGGTGGAATAGGATGCATCCGCTCCGCTACCGGTGCTGTAATCGACGGTTTTTCCCCAGAAATAAGCTGAAATCGCTGATTCGTCGGTATTCCACGACAAGGTGGCTACATTTTTATCAGGTGAGATGGTTACATTACTGATAACCGGGGGTGTGTGATCCGTTATTGAAAATTTCCAACCGGAAGGTCCCGAAAGACCCGCAAAGGAATTACCGGCTCCATCCGCCACCATTCCGGAAGGAAGTTCGATGTAATACGAGGCCCCATCAGTAAAATGAGAAACGAGTGATAAGGTAAGGATACGCCCTCCGGAAAGAGCCGCTCTGTCACCCAAAACGGGGATTGAATCAAAAATGTTATTGTTCGAACTTTCTTTTATAAAGATCGTGCCGCCAAGTTTGTTTACGGTGTTATCAAAGGTTATCGAGACAGACGTCGAAGAAGAAATACCGGTGGCGTTATTCGCCGGAGTATAATTGACAATATAGGGAGGTTCCGTATCTCCGGGGGGAGGCGGTCCGCCGTGATGGGATTCGTCATTGTCGACAGATGAAGAACAGTCGGAATCGGCGGGATAATCAACAAAAGTGTCACTGTCATTATCTATACCGTCATTACATTGAACATAGAGTATCTCTTGATCAATGTCCGGATCATACGAAGAAGAATTTCCGGCATCCCCATCAGCATGACATTGCGGGTCGGCGGTATCTATCAAGCCATCACTGTCGTTGTCCAACATATCCGTGCACTCGGGATGATAACCTTCGTAATTATCCACCGAGGAAAAGCACGAAACATCGGCGGGAAAATCAACGAAACCGTCGATATCGTTGTCCAGACTATCATTACACTGCGGATAAAAAACGGTAACCGTTAGACTTGTGTTCGAAGATTGCGCAAAAGAAAAGAAAGATACGAAAAAAAACGCAAACAAAAAAGCCGGCAAAAGAATAAATATTTTCTTTTTCTTTTCGAGTAAAGACATGGGGCGATATATAAAACCTTTACCTTATTATCTCATAAAAAATATACTGTTACCAACGGGGTTGTTAACACTTTTCCCTCACCTTACACCGCCGGTTCGGGGTTGCACCCCAAACCGAAGCGTTTTAAGTTTATGACATCTTTAATTAACTACTTTCCGCCGGAGCCCCGGTCCATGACGTTTGAAATGTACACTTAACCATTATTGTTTAACAAAATTCGGTGCTTTCTCCAAACGTTTCGGACCGGGGTACAACCCCGCTCCGGCGGAAGCTTCAGGACTTCTACAATCTACTTAAACGGTGCGCCCGAAACGTTACGGACGGGGTCAGAGACCCCGTCCGGCAGACGTATTTTGATTCTAAGATCAAGTTCTAGTTCAGAGAAATATTTATTTTAACCCTCCTTCGCAAGTAGCTCAGGATAAAATAAATGACGATAATAGACCCGAAGAATTCACCCATGTACCACAAAGGAGCGGCATAAAAGACCGTCGTTCCTGTGCCGATGTTGTCACCCTCCGGGCCAATGATATCAACCGTTGCCGTATAGCGCCCGAGAAGTATCCCCTCGTACTTCCACGTGATCGGAATTTCCCGTATCCCGCTCGGAAGAACAATATTCCCTTCAACGGGGATTTCTGTAACTTTACTTCCAAAAATATTTTTTATCAAAATTCTTCCTTTCGGCTCAAAATGAACCGTTCCAGTATTTTCAAATCGCATCAAATAATTGACCGGACTCTGCGAATAGAATTTTTCTTTCGTTGAAAAATTCAAGATCTTTCCTTTTTGAAGATGGCTTCCCGGAATGGTTATAAGAACCAACACCGCCACTTGAGTACCGACATTGAGCTGTTCCCCTTCGCCGAGTTTTGTCGCCTTAAAAAATAATACGCCATAATGCCCGCCGGGTTCAGCATCAAGCGGCGCCGTTATAGAGTAAGGAATTCCTCGGGAACCGCTCTTTTCAATAACAAAAGTTTTTTCATTGTCTTTCCCCAAAGTGATCCAATCCATCGCCGTCGTCACCCCCGGCGCTCGGCCGACAAAGTTGATACCATCCTGTCCCGCAAACGGAACAAAATCTTCGACCTTGAGAGTTATCTGGGTACCGATGTCGTCACTACTTGCATTGGTAAGCGAAATAACACCGGAAACACTTTCCCCCGGATTGAGGGTATGGGAAATCTTAATCGGCTGAATGGTTAGCCCGGTACCGGCAAAGACGAGAGGAATAAACGGGAGCAAAAATAGGATACCCAGAAAAACTGTAGCGAAGAGACCGTTTTTTACATTTTTTATTATATACAGCATCAGAAGTATATTATAGCGCGAGATCCTTTTTCAAGCAAATAACAAGTACCACGTTTTTGGTATAAAACGATACAGCTATTGTTTAGGAACCCCCCGTTGCAATTTCGCGCCCGTTCACCTCACACAAAGAGACGAAACGAGCGCGAAAGTTAAGATAAAAATCTTCGCAACAAAAACTACGCTCCCGAGGCCCAAGTGAAGACTATGTTTCCGCTATAATCACCGGACAACTGTGACGATGGAACATCAAGGTAATATTGAACATCATTTGAAACGGCAGCTGCACTGTAAGAATTACTAACCGACCCAATTTTTCGCTGAACCGTAGTGCTGGCAACTCCCGCCCATTTTGCGTTGGTACCGATAGTATCGTCTGTCCCCCACCAACTCGTTGACCTAAACGAATACGTGCCAGTCGCCGTCTTTACGCGAAAAGCGAGGACGTCTCCTGTTGAGTCAAGGGACGCTGTCGCAACGGCATTACCCGCGCTCGTTGTCGCCGCTCCGGGAACCCACTGCGTTTGATCGGTAATACCCACGGTTGGATTAGCAAGAGATCCTAGTGTAGTGCTACCGGTCACAGCATTTCCATACATGGTGACATTCCATGCTGAGGCGTTTGTAACCACATTGGTCGTTGTGGTAGCCGTCTTATAAGTACCTGGGGTAAGATTGCCGAACGATACGGTTGTTGCCAAGAAAGTAACTGCGGGATCAATAGTAACGGTAAGTGTTTCCGTTTCGGGGTTTGTGGCATACGCACTAAAGGCGAACGTCCCGCCGAACGCAAGAATCGCGATGAGAGTTGAGGCGGCCCAGAGCTGAAGACCCTCTTTCCCCGTTTCGAAGAATTTAATTAAATGTTTCATATTTCAAAATGAGCTTATAAAAAATTATTTTAAAAAAAATAAGATCCAGTAATAGATAACCATATTATAGTTTGTAAACAGCAAAGTGACAATGAAAGTTATCCACACGATAGATATCAGTGACACCAAATTTTATGACTCTTGCATTTGATTAATTTTGGCGCGAGTCCTCGGTCCGACAAAACCATATCCGGAATCTCCCGACCCGGCAATACCATATTTAAGCTGAAACGCTTTCACCGCTTTTTTTGTTAGTGTTCCAAAATACCCTGTTACTAAACCGCTTGGGTATATTTCCAGACCCCGGGCTTTCAAGAAGAGCTGAAGTTGTTCGACGGCATTACCGCTACTTCCGAATTCAAGGTTATCGGAAAACAGGTATGTGGAGCCCGTATTGGGAAAATCGGGAATATTGATAGTTTGCCCCTGAGACATTTGCGCTCTCAATAAATCTATTTGTCGAAGAAGAGTAATAATCAAATTTTGATAATCTTCAGAAGTTGGGTTTACCGGAAGAGTCGAAATGGAGTTGTTTTCCCTTTTGAGAGGCGAAGGGGTGAGATACTTGACAGGAACCGGACCGCCTCCACCAGATGACTGAACTATATCAATCGCAAAACTTGCCGTCACGGTCACGTCTCCGGTCACGTTCGTATCGGTGCGAGTGGCGGTGGTTGAAGCATCACTCCATGAGGTGAAGTGGTAGCCGGCATCGGGAACGGCGATGACTTCACTTCCGTTCGCTCCGTTGTTCACGGTTTGCGGACTGGCGCCGGTGAGAGATCCGTTCGCGGCGGCGGCATAGGTAAGGGTATACGTATCAATCGCAAAACTTGCCGTCACATTTTGAACGATTTGGTCATTGATGACTACCGAAAGAAAAAAACAACCTCGCTTGATATCCTTCTCGAAAAAGGATTCGAACCGGGTGATAATCCTTCCGTTACCATTTGTAATGCCCTAGACGGAAAAGCCGCAGTCCTTTTAATAGAACAGCTTCCCCAAAAATACCAAAAAATAATGCGGATGCGATACATACAAGGTCTGACTATCACAGAAGTATCGCTCCTCACAGGTCAGTCAAAGAACACCGTAGCTGTGCAATCGTGCCGAGGACTTGAAAAACTTAAATTTCTCTACAAACCGGTTGGAGAAAAAATATGACATGAAAGGTGATCAATAAAGCAAGAGTTGAGGAACAATTCTAGTATTTTTCTTCGGGTACTTGCTTTCCTTTTGGAAACTGCTATAATAAGACCAATGAATTTTATCGCCAATATTTTACCGTGGATACAGATTGTTCTGTCTGTCGTTATGACGGGGCTCATTCTCCTTCAGCGAAGTGATGCGAGTCTCGGGAGCGCTTTCGGCGGGACAGACGGCACGACCGTTTATACGAGACGGGGAGCCGAAAAAATCCTTTTTTACCTGACCATCGTCGTGTCGGTTCTCTTTGCATTGTCCGCACTCGCCGCACTGGTCATATCAACAAAAGTAATCCCCACAGGAACCCAGTCAACAACCGCAATACCGGTAACGACGACCCCGGTAACAAGCAATCCGGTAACAGCAACGCCAATTTCACCAACGAACTAACTTCTTCTTTCGTTAATCTTACGCTATATATTATTAACATTTTACCCATCGCCCGCGGGTTTCCGCTGTGCCGGCGTTTTGTGTTGAAGCACTCGGCGCAAAAACAAACTTTTCTCCGGTATTCCATATAATAGTATGAAAACCGTTCGGGAAGACCCTGTTTAACGCGGGTGCGACTTCTATTCATAATTCCGTGGAAGACACTACAAATATTCTAAAAAAAATTCGGGCGCATCGAACGCAATTTTATTCGTTCAGGGAAAAAATTTCTCTTGCCGTCCGTTCTTTCAGTAAAAAAGAAAAGATACTTTTCGGTTTTTTTACTCTTGTGGCTGCGACCAGCGGGATAATGATTCTCTCCCGGATCAACCAATCTTTTATGTCAGACATCCCCGCCTATGGAGGCTCTCTTGTCGAAGGTGTTAATGGAACGACACCCCAGTACATAAACCCCGTTCTTTCTTCTCCTGATTCAACCTCGGAAAAAGATTTGATCGCACTCGTTTACTCGGGACTCATGCGTGTGGGAAACGAAGGAGAACTCGGGAACGATATGGCTGAAAGCTATGCCGTTTCCGCAGATGGGAAAGAATATGTATTTAAACTGAAAAAAGGTCTCGTTTGGAACGACGGAGAACCCATAACATCCGATGATATCGTGTTCACGATAAAGACCATTCAAGACCCATCCATCAGAAGCCCAAAAAGAAGCTCCTGGCTCGGTGTTACAGCGGAAAAAGTTGACAATGAGACCGTAAAATTTGTTTTGGAACAACCCTATGCTCCGTTTCTTGAAAATACGACCATAGGAATCCTGCCGAAACACATTTGGGGAAATCTTGCGCCGGAACAGTACATGTACAGCACTTTTAACACCAAACCCGTCGGTTCCGGTCCTTTTATGGTTTCCGAGATCAAACAAAACGCATCGGGAATTCCTGAATCTTACACCCTTGTCCCCTTTGAACATTTTGCACTCGGCAAACCATACCTGGGAAGCATTACATTTAAATTTTATCCCAGCTACGAAAAGCTTATTGAAGGATATACAGCCGGAGAATTCTCTTCCGTTGCGGCGCTCTCTCCTGAAAGCGTCAAAACGATCACCGATAAAAATACACAGACCATCGCCACTCCGCTCCCGAGAATACTCTCCGTGTTTTTCAACCAAAATCATCAGGAATTATTCGTCAATAAATCGGTTCGACAAGCCCTCGATATGACTGCCGATAAAGACGAAATAATTAAAAACGTATTTTTCGGCTACGCTACAAAAATAGACGGGCCGCTTCCTCCCGGATCGCTTGGTTTTGAGTATAACGCCGCGGAAGAACCGGGTATCACCGCTCGCCTTGAAGAGGCAAAAAGCATTTTGGCAAAAGACGGATGGAAACTGAACGCCACTACAGGAATATTGGAAAAATCGGTCAAAAAGAAACCGACCGAAACTCTGGAATTTTCCCTGTCCATTTCGAACAATCCGGAAATGAAACAAGTCGCGGAAATACTCAAAGCAAATTGGCAAAAACTCGGTGCGAAGGTTACCGTCAAAACATATGAGGAAGGAGACCTGGTTCAGGCTGTTATCCGTCCGAGAACATATGATGCACTGCTCTACGGAATCATAACCGGACGCGATCCGGATCTCTACGCATACTGGCATTCCTCGCAAAGGATTGATCCCGGACTTAATATGTCCATGTATGCGAACGTATCCGCCGACAAAACACTCGAAAAAGCGCGGGGGGAAACGGATGACAAAAAACGAGCCGAGTTCTACCGAAGTTTCGTGAAAGATGTTCGTGCGGATGTTCCGGCGGTTTTTCTCTACAGCCCTAACTTCATATATGTTCTTCCTGAGTACATACACGGAGCAAATCTCTCCGGCGTTTCCATTTTGTCCGACCGATTCGCGAACGCCAATGAATGGTACGCAAGAACACAGAAGGTGTGGAATTTTTTTGTTGCTACAAAAAAATAATAAAAAAATATCAAATAGAAAAATAAAAAGATTAAAACGAAATAAAAAAAATATAATAGAAAGATAAAAAAATAAAATAATAGAAAAATCATTATAAATAAAAAAAAAGAAAAAATTACTGAGGCGTTTTTATTCGTCGTAATTTTTCTATTTTTTTATCTTTCTATTTTTTTATTAAAAAAATTATGCAGAAAGAATACTACGAAGATAGAGAGCGGAGACAAAATCCTTTCCGCTCCGGGGCGGGCGGTTTGCCTCCCCGAAAAGTTCCTCCGATGAAACGAAGGCCAAAAACCTCCGTCGGGGAACCAATGAGGCAGGTAGAACAAAATTCGTCCTCATCTCAGAATACAGGAGATACGCGTGGACGCTTTCCCCGCCGTCGTCCGTTCCCGAACCCGAATGAGGGCTGGACACTGCAGGCTCCCGTCTCCGGGTCTCGACCGGCACGAACCTCTCCACGACCTGCCGTTCGACCAACCAACGGCAGACAAACGCAAGGAGGACCAGTAGAGAAGTACAATAGAGGAAATCCCACTCCCGAAAAAAAGAAAACATTTGAAAAAAGCCGGCAAAAATCCGGCGGTGGCCCAAAACGCCTCCGAAACCCGGGCAAAAGACCGATACCAACGTCCGATGACAGCTCACCCAAAAGACACGCTCGCACGCCGGAAGTGAGAGATGGTGTCATTCGTATCATTCCTTTGGGCGGCGTCGAAGAGGTCGGAAAGAACATGACCATATTCGAGACCAAAGACGATATTTTTGTCGTCGATATCGGTCTCCAATTCCACGACGAAGATACGCCGGGCGTTGATTTCATTCTTCCGAATACAAAATATCTTGAGGAACGAAAGGAAAAGATCCGGGGCGTCTTTATTACGCACGGACATTTGGACCACATCGGCGGGATATCGTTCATTCTGCCGAAGATCGGCAATCCTCCGATTTATGCAAGAAATCTAACCGCCGTTCTCATTCAAAAACGCCAACTCGAATTTCCTCACTTCCCCACTCTCGACATCCGCGTCGTTGAAAAAAATGAACGCATCAAAGTCGGTAAAACGCATATCGAATTTTTCGCCGTCTCGCACTCCATTCCCGACTCAATGGGTATCATTATCGAAACACCGTACGGCGACATCGTTCACACGGGAGACCTCCGTGTCGACAACAACGCCGGCGTTCCGACGGAAGCCGAATACGAGGTCTTCTCCCGCTTCTCAAAAAAACCTCCGATGCTGCTTCTCTCTGACTCTACCAATGCCGACTCCCCCGGTTTTTCGCTTTCCGAAACGGTCGTGTTGAAAAATATAGAGGACATCATCAGGGACACCAGAGGTCGGCTCATTATCGGAACGTTCGCCTCACAACTTGAACGTATCATCAAAATAATTCACCTGTGCGAAAGTTTCGGCAAAAAAGTCGTCATTGAAGGACGGAGCATGAAAGTGAACATCGAGGTGGCGAAAGAGGTTGGACTTCTCAAAATACACAAAGATACGCTTATTTCTTCGGAGCAGATGGAACAATACCCGGCGAATAAGATCGTCGCTATCGTCACGGGATCGCAAGGAGAGGAATTCGCCGCGCTCATGAGGATGTCCAACAAAACGCACAAGAATTTCAAGATTAACAAAAACGACACGGTACTCCTCTCCTCTTCCATTATTCCCGGCAACGAAATGGGCGTACAGAAGATCAAAGACAACCTTTCACGACAAGGAGCAAAGATTATTCATTCAAAAATGTCGGATGTACACGCTTCGGGACATGCGAACGGCGATGAGATCAAGTGGATCCACTCGCAGATTAAAGAAAAATTCTTCATTCCCCTTCACGGCTTTCACTACAAACTCCGCTCGAACGCCGACCTAGCCGTCGCCGCCGGTGTAAAAGAAGAAAATATCGTCGTACCTGATAACGGCATGATAATAGAAATAGAACGCGGAGAAAAAATCACCACGCTCAAAGATAAAGTGGTTTCCGGACTCGTCTTGGTAGACGGATTTTCGATCGGCGATATGCAGGAAGTCGTCATGAGAGACCGCCAAGCGCTCGCCCAAGACGGCATGTTCATCGTTGTCGCCATCGTGGACATCACGACCAAAAAACTCAAAAAATCCCCCGATATTCTTTCAAGAGGTTTCGTCTACCTGCGCGAATCACAAGACCTTCTCCGACAATCAAGATACATCATCAAAAAAACAATCGAAGACTCGACCGAATCCATGAACCCGATAAACTTCGATTACCTGAAAACATTAGTAACTGACACTCTTGGCAGATTTCTCTTTCAGCAAACCGCAAAAAGGCCGATTGTGCTCCCCGTTATCCTCGGCGTTTAAAGAGAGCTTTTAGCTGTTAGGTTTTAGGTTTTAGTTTTACGACGGAACAAACAAGCACTGAGCGGAATCAAGGGCAGTCCTTAAGGAGGAACGCAGCGAAGCGGAGTGACGGGGAAAGGACTGCCCTTGGTGTAGCGGACTTTATTTGCTCACTAAAAAACCGGCAAAAACGTCGGTTTTTTCTGTTTTTCATGCCGCTCAAACAAACATTGAGCGGCATCAGTGACCGTTCTCGTCGCCGGTTCGGGGTTGTACCCCGAACCGAAACGTTTTAAATGTCTTCAGTATTTTAAGGGTTAATACAAATCCCTAAACAACATCACAAACGTTTCGGACTGAGGTACAACCTCACTCCGGCGACGAGACATCCCAAAAAAACTTGACTTTTTATTATAAATAGTGTATACTTTAGTCAGTACTTAGAATTTTAAAACACGCAAAAGAGAGGCAGAAAATATGAATAGGTATTTAATAATATTTGCGACGGTAGTTTTATGCTTAACTTCCGAGGTATCGCAGGCAGAGTGCTACGAAACCAGTTTCTATATCGTCGACAGAGCTTTGGTTGATGAAGGATACCGTGCTGAGGTCGCCGATTGCCACAAACAAGGATTGAAATTTTGCTATCGTGGTACAGTATCACCCGCTCGAGACCAAGGCTGGAATAACGACAATTCCAATGTTGCGGTCACCGCTGTCGACCTTCGCAACGCAGGTCTAAATCCGAAAAATTACGCGCACGAAGCGATATGTACAAAGACGAACTTTAAACTTTGAGCAAATCTCCTCTCCGAGCCCCCGAATGTTCATCGTCCAGGGGTTTATTAAACCCTTTTTTTGCGAAGCAAAAATACTTGACAAAACAAACGCAATAGTGTATACTCGTTTTAGGAGTTCAAAAACGATCCTGTCACCGACAAGGAACGGACAAAAACGTTCTTTTTTTATTAAGGGGAACAAAAATGCAGACTGCACAAAAAAAGCAAGACGACAAACAAGACGACGAACAAGACGACGAACAAGACGACAAACAAGACGGCAAACAGCAAGAAAACGAAGAGACACAAACAACAAACCAAGACCGGCGCAGCATTAACCGGGGGCTATATGATTTTATCCCCGGACCCACCGGAGGCAAAAAATGCGGAAAATGCGGTTCGATGGTCCGTGCTATTTCCGGAGAATGTCCGCATTGCAAATATAGGTAAAATTGGGCTGTATCGATCTTTCGATACAGCTTTTTTAACAAAAAAATTCCGTGTATGCGTCCGTCCCATATACATGGCGGTCGGATATCCCAAGCCAAAACAAGATTTATCATATATAATATAATTATAGAGAATATTTTCTATTTTTCTATTTTTCTATTTTTCTATTTTTCTATTTTTCTATTTTTCTATTTTTCTATTTTTCTATTTTTCTATTTTTCTATTTTTCTATTTTTCTATAAAATTATGTTATGGCGTCCTTCACATAAAATACAGGGGTTGTTGCCGAGTGTATATCTGGCGACGTTTTTTTTGTCGCTTCACTACTCACTCAGCCTCTACGTGGACTCACTCTATCTTTCAAGATTTTTCAGCGAGATCGACGTCAATGTCATTTATTTCGCCGGAGCCGTTGGCACCATTCTCGCACTCGTCTTCGTTCCCAAACTTCTTCGACGATTCGGGAATTACACTATCGCCATTATTTTTGCCATTCTTGAAATTATCTCTCTTCTCTCTCTGACTTTGATCGAGATCCCACTTCTCGTTGCTTTTATTTTTGTCTGCCATGTCGTGACGGTCAGCGTTCTTGCGTACAATCTCGACATTTTCATCGAGCACGGTTCCGAAGATGCCACGACCGGCGAAACGCGCGGACTCTTCCTGACGATAATGAACCTTGCTGTTTTTTTCGGACCGATTATCGCGGGACTCCTGCTCACCGACCATCAATTCTGGAGAATATATACTGTCTCGGCCATTCTCGTACTGCCGGCACTCTTTATCATCGCGAGAAAACTTTCCCTCTTTTGTGACCCGGAGTATCGCGATGTTTCTCTCAAAAATATGCTCATTATCGCATGGAACGACAAGAATATCCGTTTCATATCTCTCGCAAATTTCCTGCTCCAATTTTTCTATTCCTGGATGATCATTTACATGGCCATTTATCTTTCCGAATACATGCATTTCAGTATGAGCGAGATCGGTCTCATTTTTGGGATTATGCTGCTTCCTTTCATCTTTCTGCAATTCCCGCTCGGTGAGATCGCCGACCGACGTTTCGGCGAGAAAGAGATCCTCGTTATAGGCTTTATCGTAATCGCGCTTTCAACGGCGATGCTTTCTTTCTTGGGTCCGCGTACATCGATCCTGATCTGGGCATCGGTTCTTTTCATGACACGCATGGGCGCCGCCGCGATTGAGATTATGACGGAAACGTATTTCTTCAAAAAGATCGAAGCGAGCGACATGAGCCTCATCAGTTTTTTCCGCCACACACGACCGCTCTCGTTCGTCATCGGCACCGCCTCGGCATCCCTCTATCTCGCCTTTTTTGATATAAAATATCTTTTTCTCGTCCTCGCCGTTATTATGCTTTCCGGGGTCTATTTTGCTTTTAAGATTGAGGATACAATGTAGCCAAAAGTCACAAGTCAAAAGTCCGACGAATGTCGCCGGACTTTTTTCTTTGTTTATAAAACCGCGCCCCAATTAGCAACCGAGAGACGGGATTTGCTCGTTACCCCTCATCCGTCATTCCTTTTTTAACTTCCTCAAACTCATTCTCGATCTCCGCAAGCCGCGCCTTGCTCGCCTTAATAAGCTCCGCGCCCTCTTTCACTTTCTTCAATCCCTCCTCAACGTCCACCTCGCGCTGCGAGTCGAACCATGAAGAAATGGCCTCAAGCTTTTTTAACGTTTCGTTCAAATTTATCCCGTTAGAGTTTTTCATAATAATATTTTTATTAAATTTTCAATTTTTAATTTACAATTTTCAATCAATTTTTAAATCTCAATTTTCAATTTGCAAATCCGAATACGGATGTTGTGTTTGAAATTTTTTTATTGGAAATTCATTGAAAATTGCAAAATTGGAAATTGAAAATTATTTAACTTCTGTAATAATTATTCCGTCCCCAACTCTAATACTTACCTCCTCTCCTTTTAAAACATCATCTTTCTTCCTGATTATTTTCCCTTTTGCAAACGCGAGCGAGTAGCCGAGTTTTAACTGTCTCATTGGGTTGTTCGCTATCAGCATTTTTTCGATGTAGATGACTTTTTCTTTGGAACGGCGGATGTCGCCGGTCAGCATATCTGCGAGTGTCTTTTGTGAACGAGCGATCCTTTCTTTGGACCGTGCAAGGGCGCTTCCGATCGCGACGAAATTTCTTTTTACTTTTTCTTCCGCATTTCGGAATCGTTCAAAAATTCTTCGGAATTTTTCTTCGATGTTGTCAGAATATTCTCGAAGAATATCTTTTTTCTCATACAAACGTTCGGAATATTGGTTGAATATTTTCTGCTCCGCGAAACGCACTTTTGCGAGCGCTTGTTCCCATGACGAGTTGAGTAACTTCGCCACTGCCGTCGGTGTGGAACCGGCACGATCGGCAACGAGCGAAACAAGCGGAACGTCTTTGTCATGACCGATACCCACCAGTACAGGAAACGGACAATCCGCAATTTCCCGCACGAGCGTTTCATTATTAAATGCTTGGAGTGATTCGAGTGAACCGCCGCCGCGGATAATTACCAATGTGTCAATTTCCTTTCGTTTCTTAAAATATTTGACCGCAGAAACCAACTCCTTTACCGCCAACGCACCCTCAACGCGAGAGTCATGAAAGGAAATTTTAAAACCGAACTTGCCGATATTATTCAAAAAGTCGTGAATAACCGCACCGGTTGCAGATGTTATAAGCCCGATGTGCTGCGGGTATTCGGGAATCGGTTTTTTTCGTTCTTCCGCGAACAATCCTTCCACATTCAATTTCTTTTTCAACTCATCGTAAGCTTTTTTGAGCGCGCCTTCTCCGACCAACTCCACGCTGTCCGCTTTGAAAGTCATTCGACCGCTCGGTTTGTACATTTCAGGAAATCCGTGCACCGCCACTTCCATTCCTTCTTCAAGAAGAATTCCACTCATTTTGTACGACGACCCCCACATGAAGCACGACAAAAGCGCATTCTCTTTTTTATCTTTAATACTGAGAAAAATATATTTATCCCGAATGTCCAAAGAAGTAATTTCCCCGATAACCTTCGCTTCGAATTGCCGCAATCCCGTATTTAGTATTTCCAAATAATCCGCAACAGTAAAAATCATGTCCTTCGCCGCGCCGTAGCCTTGGGCGAAGGCGGGGCCGTTCTGCCGGTATCCGTCAACGGTTCCATCGTTAGGTGTATCGTCGTCAACGCCGGACGGGGTCTCTGACCCCGTCCGAAACGTTTCGTCGTCATTCCCTTGTTGCTTGTTGCTTGTTGCTTGTTGCTTGTTATCAAACAATCCGGCGACGGTCTCCTCCGTCACAATCGCCAAAATATCTCTCCCGTACGTCTGCCATTTCTTCTCCGCAATCCCTTTTATATCAAGCAGTGCCTCTTTCGTCGTCGGCAAGGTCTCCGCAATCCCGTTCACCGCATCATTCGAAAGCACGCGAAAAAACTCCACACCCTTACGTGCCGCCTCCGCCTCCCGCCATTCCCGAAGCCGTTTCAAAACCCGTCGTTTTTGTTCAATATTTTCCATGTATGATTAAGTATACCAAATTTTCAAAAGCATACAAAAAAACTCCCACGGGCTAACCCGAGGGAGTCTTGTTATGCGACTATTTATTAAAAACGAGGATTGCTACCCCAACAGCAACAGCGATTCCATTATTAAAAGAAAACAGAAAATTTTCCAATGTATGCATCGATATCGTGTACCCGAATGTAACCGCGGATATATTAGTTGACGAACAAACAATCAAACCGGCAATACCGGAAACCAAAATGATTATCGCGAATATTTTTTTTAACATTTGCTTCTCCTTAAAAATAACTACAAAAAACGAGGAACTTAATCCTCGTTTTATAATATCAAATAACTTCATAAATGTCAAATTCGCAGCGTTCGTCGTTCCTGATACTTTTTTATTTCTTCACCACAGTACTTGTCGCTTCCGTACTGGTGCCAGTCAACGTGGAGAGCTCCGGCATAATCTTTTCCATATCTTCCACGCTCTTCCAGCCGTATTCCACGCTTTTGTGAATCACCATTGCAGGAAACTCCGGTTGTACTTTATAAAGAGAAATGAGTGTTTTTTGAGCGGCAAGATCGATATCATAATCAAAAGAGTACACGCGAAGACCCGGGTATTTCTTTCGAAGTTCCGTAAGAACAGCTCCCTCTTTTGCGCAGTCCGGACAAGCGCCTTTTTCATTCGAGTAGAAATACAAAATATAGACCGGTTTTACCTGACATCGTTCCGCAAGCTTCTTCATGAGCACATAATCTTTAATTTCAAGCAGAGAGTAATTTTTTTTAAGCCACAGTACGTCTTCTTTGTTGGAATTCAAATTCACTTCCGCATAAGAAAGCTTCGCACCGAGAGAATCCAGATCTTTTGAGAGCGACGTATCCCCGATTGTTTCGCAGGAAGACTCAGAAAGAAGCGCGAATTGCGTTTCGGAAGAAAGGATATCGATGGAAACACGGTTCTGCGCCGTTTGGATATCTTCTATCTTTTTATTGCCGAGTGTGTCGCTCACAAAAAAAGCCGTCAAAAATATGGCGATCGTTACGAGTAACACATAAAAATATTTGTTCCAATCTGCGGTGTGCATAATGTTTAGGTTTTAGCTTTTAGCTTTTAGCTTTTAGGTTTTAGAGTGACGCACGAGCCGTCAAGTTTTTTGGTTTTTGTCGTGAAGCTAAAACCTAAAACCTAACAGCTAAAAGCTCGTCATCGCCACGTGGTCTTTTTCTTCAACGCGACATTATAGACCGCCTTGAAGAGCCATGCTGGGGCTATAATACCATAGAAGAAGAAAAAGTAAACCATGTTTATATTCGGTTTCATGTTTCCTTCCGAAAGCTTTTTTCCGACTAAAATAACAAAGACAGTGGAAAGCGAGAGCGCGTAGACTACCACGGCGGTCTCGTTCGTGTTCACAAAAAACCAATCAAAGCGCGGCCATTCGAAGCGAAACGGTATCCCAACAGCCTGTATCTCAACAACTTTCCGCCATGCATTTGTAAACAATCGGGTAAGGGCAAGACCGGTAAAAAACAAAGCGGCAAAAATGGAAATGATCGCCGCGGGCAGGGTGAATACTCCAAGGTTTCCATATTTTTTGTTGAATATCATGCTTCGGTAATCCTTGGCGTTCTCAAGAAACCCGTAAACCCAGCGCAAACGTTGTTTGTATAAACCCTTCACAGTTTTCGGAGTGACGGTGTACACATACGAATCGTACACGTTCGCGATCGGATAATGATTTTTGTGCATGCGCATGGCAAACTCCATATCTTCGGTATTGTGTGCCTTTACATACCCGCCGAGCTTATCAAAAACTTCCTTGCGAAAAATGGAGAACGGTCCGGGCGCTACATGGATCGCATTCATAGAACCGTAAACTTTCCTGAGAAAAATTCCCATATCATATTCTACGCTCTGCATTTTTTGAAGGATATTTTCCGGCGTATGGACTTTAATCGCTGGAGTAACCGCCATGACTTTCGGATCCTCAAAACAGCGAACAATGCGGGTTAGCGCGTCTTTATCTACGAACGAGTCAGCATCCAAACATCCGAGAAATTCACCCTTCGCTTTCGAAATTCCCAGATTAACGGCAGTATGCTTCCCCCCATTCGTTTTGGAATATACACGTATCTCGGGATGAGCTTTAAACGAGTTTGCAACTGCCCGCGTGTTATCGGTGCTCCCATCATCAACAATTATGATATCAAGTTTGTCTTTCGGATAATCAAGCGCGAGCAAAGATTTAATCGTTCCTCCAAGGGTTTTCTCCTCGTTCCATACCGGCACAACGACCGTAACGATCGGATATCTTTTAAGTGGGGAATCGTTTCCTCCCCCAGTATTGGCGAATACGCTCTTTTTTTCAAAAAAAGTGAACAGTAAAAGCACCTGGGCGTATAAGGTGATGAAGAGGAGGATATTTGTGATGATAATCAAAAATTCGGACACGATGTTTGGTAATCTTTACTAATTTCTAATTCCTAATATCTAATTTCTAATGAACGACGGCGAATTATTAGAAATTAGGAATTAGATATTAGAAATTTTTCTTCTTTTTTGTAAACCAAAAAGTACGCATATATTAACACATATTAAACAATTATGCAAGCCCCTTCCCATTCTTCCTCCAGATAAACGTCCTCATAAAAAAACTTCCCTGCTTCCACGCCATATCTCTCCAAAAATTTCTGGGCGACGTTGTGTTCTCGAATTTTCCCGAACGGAGCGCGGAAAAGATTGCAGATACGGTCGGTTCCCCGTCCTCAATTTCCACGGTGCAATAATTTGTATCCAAAAAATCAAAAAAATGGGTATCGGAAGTGGAAACAAAAGGCAATCTGTGTTTCTCCGCCATTTGTCGTCCTTTCGTATTCCTGTCAATCATTCGGGAGTAAAACCAAGACTGTTCTATTGCGTCAAACAGGTGGATATATTTTTCCAGCAAACTTTTGAGACAGAAATTTCCGTAAAAATACGGATGCGGCGCCATAATGAACGCTTCGGGGTGCTCTTTTTTATATTGTTCCAGTTCCAAAAAAGTCCGCACCTTTTCCGCTTCCGGCGCTGCGTTCAAAATAAGCACATGAGGTCTTGAATCATCTCTTGTCTCTCCGGTATAAATTTCGATGCCCGGAATAAAAAGAAGTCCTTTGCTCTTTGCGTATCCCGCATACTCCTCTGTCCACGCGTACTTTTGATGGCAGGTTATCGCAAGCGCATGAAATCCAAGCGAAACCGCCTTATCGATTCCCTCTTTCGTCGAATACGAGATCGGATCAGCCGGATCGTCGGCTGTGTGAAAATGAAGGTTCGTTTTTATCTTCATATTCCCTATTATACCGCTTTTCGGGTAAAAAAACGAGGGAGCAAAAAATGCTCCCTTTTTTTATTTATTATTCTCCCTCACCCCTTTTCAGATACCGTGGCGTATAGTAGAAGTATGCAGCAATACTCAATAACGCCATCATCCACGTAAGGAAAAATGACGAAACAAATGTGCTGCCTATCCAATAATACTGAACGATCACGAGATATCCGACAATCCAATGAGCGGTTGACCGAGCTTTCTCTATTATGTGTACCGACAAGTTTCCGCCTTCACTGTACATCCAAAGTACTGTTTCCAAACCCATTACAATCAAGACCGGGAGGCAAACGCGAGAATCGCCGATCATCCAAATATTCATAAGCAGTGCGACTGTTATATACCGATCGCGGAAAATATCCATTTTCTTCCCTATTTTTGTGTGTTCATTGTATTTATCTGCAAGAACGCCATCCCAGCAATCCGACTTAAATGCAATCAAAATAACTACGGGAATAAGAACAACCAGAAAACCGTACCAAAATTGAAAAATATAAAACGTTGTTGCTGCGACACCCAACGCCGTTACCGCATTCGCTCGGGTAACAATTTTATCTGACACTGTAAACGTGTGCGCGTGTCGAGCAATAAATCGATCGCAAATGAACGTCTTAGCTCTGTTGTACAACTTTTTCATCTCTCTTTCCTCCTTCAAAAAGCTCGTTAAATAACTGCCTACAGTATATCAAATATTTGTATATTTGTCAAAAAACTATGAAAAATTGCACTTAGTTGAAATCTGTGTTACTATCGGCTCCATGACTAACATCAGCTTCCCCTTAAGAATTAACAAATTTCTCGCACTGCGCGGCGACTCCACCCGGCGCGGGGCGGATATTCTTGTTGATGACAACAAGGTGACCATAAACGGGCGCCTTGCCCGTCTTGGCGATCAAGTGAATGATGGCGATATAGTCATCGTTAAAGGAGCGAATACGAAAGAATATCTTTATTACGTCTATTACAAACCGCGCGGAATGATTACTCACAGCCCGCAGAACGATGAGGAAAGCATTGAGGAAGCGGTCCGGGGAAAAACAAAAGACGATGTGTTCCCTATCGGTCGGCTCGACAAAGATTCCCACGGCCTTATCATCCTCACGAATGACGGAAGAATTACGGGGAAACTTTTATCGCCGGAGCGCGAACATGAAAAAGAATATATTGTCACGGTAGATAAACCGGTCACTGGAAGATTTTTGAAACAAATGGAGCACGGAGTAGACATCGAAGGATACAAAACGAAACCGACACATGCAAAAGAAGCGGGAAACTGCAAGATTGACATTACCATCACCGAGGGAAAAAAACACCAACTCCGAAGAATGTGCGCCGCGCTCGGGTACACGGTAAAAGATATCAAACGAATACGCATTATGAATATCGTATTAGGCTCTCTGAATCCGAGAGGGTTGAGACAAATAAAAGGGGAAGAACTTGAAAAATTCCTTTTCCTCCTGAATTAATTTTCAATTTACAATTTTGCAATTTTCAATGAATTTTCAAATCAAAATTTTCAAACACGAACGAAGTCGTCAGGTTTGAAAATTTTGTCATTGAAACATTGAAAATTGATTGAAAATTAAAAATTGCAAATTGAAAATTATATAAAAAAGTTTGCTCCGCAGAGCAAACTTTTACCATTCAAACCAACCGAGATTATACTGGGCGTACAAAATAAAGAACAAAAGCCCGACAAAAAACGCAACCAAAAAAACCGAAACAAATAATACTTTTATCCAATAAAAAATATCGCCCCACAAAGAGTTCTCTTCATCTTCCGAATCCGAAAAATGCGAAAAAAGAAATTTTCGAAGATATCTTCCGGTGTTCCGAGAAACAATAAAAAGCGTTGCCGCAAGCAAAAAAAGAAGCAGTACCCGTATCATGTATTGTCCCTCCGTACGACAAATAACCAATCCTACCTCAGTATGAGACATCCCTAAGACAAAAGCAAGCGGTCTACCGAAAGGTAAACCGCTCTTCCTTATTCATGCTTCCTCAGCACGAATATTACCAAAAATTTCAAAAGGGCATAAACACCAAGTACGGCCAACGCACCACCCCATCCGAACGTGCAGATCGAACCACCCAGTATAAACGCAAGAAAAAAAGATTCTACTGTCCCGATACTATATCCCCAACCTTTTCTTCTTTCCCCTCTTCTTTGTTCCACTTTTACCTTTTCCATTGTGCACCTCCTCCTTCACGAATGTGACAATTTTTTACTCCTACTTTAGGTGTATCACAAGATTAAATTTCTGTCAAGAAAAACAGCTCGACCTTCGCCGAGCTGTCAAATCACCTTATTTTTTGTCGTCTTTTTTCCACCAAACGTAGAAATATGGGAGCATTAAAATTCTGTCAATTTTAATGTTTCACCCTTTTCCACCAAGCTTTCCAGCCGAAGATACAATTCCATGCTTTTTTCAAAGAAACGATCGGCCAGACGCCTTCTCCTGTAAGAACCAAAACATAGCTCGTTACGAACCAAAAAATGACAACCGAGAGAAAATACGGTATACCGCGTTCAGCCCATGCGGCAGAGTATAAGTCATATATGATCAAAAGTCCGCAGATAAAATAAATAATGTTATCTTTGATCGGCGACATTACTTCCCTGCACGACAGTGGTCTTCGATATATTTTTTCCATCCATTCGGAAAATGCGACTGGTCCGGAAAGAGAAAGCCCCACAAGAGCAGCCCAACCACACTCGCGTAAAAGTGCTTCCCAATACCCGGCATTGAAGTGGAATAACCACAGATTTGACAACCATTCACCGTCCATACGATACCTCCTTTTTCAAGAAACGAAGTAAACCTAAATTCATATAAGCACATATATTTAATTAATGCAAGACAATATAATAGAAAAATAGAAAGATAAAAAATAGAAAAATTACGACGCTGGTAATCTTTCTATTTTTTTATCTTTCTATTTTTCTATTTTTACGTCATTAAATCTGCCTCAAAATTCATTATCCCCGCAACATCTTTCGAATACTTCGAGATATCCGGAAAATCGAGCGCCATGATCTTTTTGAACACCACTTCGATGAGCGCTTTTGTCCGCGCGGTTTCTTCGTTCGTAATATCCGCGACAAGTTCGTGAATTCTTCCCTTCTTGTCGGGCTCCACAAATTCGAGCGAACCTTCTTCCACACGATATTTCGAATAGTCGCGCGAATTTTCCACAAGAATTTTATAGAACACGAGCTGACGGCGATATTGATACATTTTTATCTTTTCCGCCGGATTCTTCCCCTCCCAATCATCAAAACTTTTTCCCGTTTTGAAATCCACGACTCTCATCGTTCCGTTGTCCTCGGGGATTATTTTATCGATCTTTCCTGTAATGTGCGCATCGCCGAGCAATACTCCCTGATTTTTGAAATTCGTTTCGATCTTGTGCGATGCATCAAAACTGCCGAGCCGTTCTTTTACATATCCGCGGACGGCATCCTGCCCTTGTTTCAAAAAATGACGTTCGTCGCGAGGAGAGAGGCGTTGACTCGAAAGCGCATCTTCAAACCATTCCAAAATGACCCCCTCGTCCGGCAATTTTCCTTCGCGTTTCAAGAACGTGTAAATATTTTCGATCGTCCCATGCACGGCCGTTCCATAGCCACCGGAAGGACTTTTCGCTTTCGGAAACTGTAAAAGATTGTGTTCCAGAAACGCTTGCGGGCCTCCGCGCGAAACATCCAAAAAATTGTTAAGGTGCGTCACGCTCATTTGATATTCTTCGAGAAGCGTACGCAAGAGCGCCATTTCATCGACGATGTAGGGCGGGGCGAGCAATGCGTTCCATTCTTCCTGAAGCAAAATTTCGTCAGACAAAACCCCTTCTTCTTCGTCGTCTGCAGTCTCGGAAAAATATGGCCTATCGTCTTCGGACATAACAATGAATTCGAGAGGTAACGATTCTTTTCCGTCCTCTTTCGTTTCGTACGAAGTTATATACAAATGCCGTTTCGCGCGAGTGAGAGCCACATAGAAAAGACGAAGCTGGTCATCGCGAGTGTCTCCCGCCGGAGCAAGAGCAAGATTTTTCGGGAACGGAAGGTTCGAGTGGAGCCCGCGACCCGCCCAAACATCATTCTGGCAAGACAAAGCAAAAACGTAATCAAATTCCATTCCTTTCGCCTTGTGAGCGGAAAGCAACGTCACTGAATCGGAACCGGAAACAAAAGGACTCGTATCCGCGACCTGTATTTTATTTTTTTCATGCAGATCCACAAATTCCACCAAGTCATCAATGCGAAGCAAAAACCCCTGCTTGTACTCGCGCAGCGCCCCCACAAAAACCCGAAGTGAAGAAAGAAAGATCAGAAACTCCGCCTTATTTTTCTCGAATTTGTCGCGAGAAAAATAATATTCTTTAAACGGCGAAACAAATTTATTCTCATTCTTAGGCTTGCCCCGCGTAGCTCTTTGCGGAGCACTGAGCGAAGTGGGGTCGTCATCTTCATCAAACACCACCGAAACAATCTCGCTCCCAATAAGCTCATCAAGCACTTCTTCAAGTGTATCGCTTCCTGATCGGATTGCGATATCGATAAAAAATTCGGCGATTGATCGCACTTTCGGATCGGAGTGCTCAAGCATCACATCGATCCATTTTTGACGTTTAGAACGCCCACGCTCTGCTTCCCGGGAAATCTCCCAAATGGTTTTTCGGGGAAGAGCCCAGAACGGGAAAGAAAGGATCTCGGGCAAAAGTTCATCTGCTTCATCTCGGTCTTTTCTTGCGAGCGAGACAACGAACTTAGCGAGAATTATTAATTCACGAATGTGTGGTTCTTCAAAAACATTTTGACGGCGTTCATAAGAAACGGGGATTGTTTTTCCATACAACACCGGCACGAGCGCTGCCAATTCTTTATGTTTGCGCGTAATCACGGCAATATCGGAAGGTTTTACGCCGGACTCCGTGAGCCGCCGTATTTCTTTCGCGACATATTCGAATTCATGCACGCGCGTCGGAAAAGTTTTCCGCACGATCGATCCGCCCTCCAAATTTTTATTGCCCGCGCGGAGTTCTTTCACCATCTCGGGAATTTTGTTTTCCAATCGTTCTTCACCTTTCAGTATTACGTGCCGTGCCAAGTCGAGCACCTTTTGCGTTGAACGGTAATTTTCCGTCATGGTGATAAGGACCGGGTCACGGAACATTTCACGGAACGAAAGAATGTTGGAAATTTCCGCTCCTTGAAATTTATAGATCGCCTGATCATCATCGCCGACGACCATAATATTCGGCCGCCCTTCGTGTACGGGCGCATCGGTAAGTAGTCGGATCAACCGCATTTGCGCGTCGTTCGTGTCCTGAAATTCATCAACAAGGATATATTGATATCGTTCCTGCAGTTCATACCTGAGCGCAGGATTTTTTTTGAGCGCCTGCATCACGTCCAATATCATGTCTTCAAAATCGTAATAACCTTCTTTCTGCATCGCCTTTTGATACGCCTCGTAGACGTCGGCAAGCGCGGCCAATTTCGGAAGCGCCGAAGTTCCTTTAAAAACATTGTTGCCGTCATCGTCTTTTTCCACCCATTCTTTTTTCCATTCCGAGACCGGAGTAGTCTTTTCTATCTCTTCCGCCACACCGAGCGCCCGCTTGAGCGATGCTGCAGCGAGTTCGTGAAGCGAGTGCGTATCTTCGGGAATGTTTTTCTGCGAATATGCTTCAAGTTTTTTTACAAGTTCAGCTATTTCTCCAAAACTTTTTTTTGAAAGACGATCGGAAAAAACATCCGTGAGCGGTTTGTTCATCTTCTTGTAAAACTCTCCGTTCAAAGCGAGAACTGCGCGAAAATCATCCGGCGTGAGGCCGCCTTTTTTCAGATGCGAGATCGCGCTTTTCGTATCGCGGATATACACGAACGAACCGTCAAAAACCGATGCGAGCGGGTTATCGTAGGAAAGTTCCGAAAAGATTTTTTCCAAAATAGAGATCGTCGCCAAATCATCGGCGGGCAAAAGCGATGCGCCTCCCCAAAAATATTCCGGATAAGAATTGATGGTCTCAACGCCGAACCCGTGAAAAGTATGAATGGCAACGCGATACGCCGCGTTTCCTATCATTTTTACTAGCCGTTTCCGCATATTCACCGCCGCCGAATCGGTGAAGGTAAGACAAAGAATATTCCCCGGCGACATGTCAGTGAGCCGCAAAATATTCGCGACCCGCAAAGAAAGAATTTCGGTTTTCCCCGACCCCGGTCCCGCCACCACCATCACCGGCCCGTCGATAGTGTCGACCGCCTGTTTCTGAGCGGCATTTAATTTAGTATACGATTCGTCGAATTTTGTTGAAGACATGATAAGATTTATGAATGCGAACTGTCGCCGGACGGGGTTTGTAACCCCGTCCGAAACGTTTGAAATGGTCTTCGAGCCTCTATTTGTGCTATCGAAAAATACGCTTGCTCTTCTCATTTATTCCGTAATTCAAGTATACCATCCGTCGTAATGAGTTGACAAATTATTTTTATTATGCTATACTTCAGTTAGCACTAAATCCCAATTTATTCCAATAAGTGAGGTGTGTTATGATTTTCAGTTCTTTATTAATAGTGTGGATCGTTTTACTTGTGTTGCTAATTTTTGAGTGTGTCAAAGACAAATTCTTTGGAAAATGCCCTTCGTGCGGACGACGCAGTGTATTTACAACCCGCGAATATACAGGTAAAGATCTTTCCAACCCAAGGTTAATTCACCATCTTCGTACTTGGCAATGCCGACGTTGCAGTTACCAAATGGAGCATGATGAGATTCATAACGCTTTTTAATAATCGACAAAATCAAGTATTTCAAAAGCCGCGCTTTATTGCGCGGTTTTTATTTCTTTTCCCCCCCTCCTCCTCTTTCAAAAAGTTTTTCTTTGTTACCACCGAACGTCCAAGCCGTTTTTCCGGTTTCTTTCTTGCTCCGCCGGCGATATCACCGCCGGCTTTTGCATCGGCTTTCAGTTTCGCCACCCCTTTGGAATTTTCCGTTCAGTGAATTTCTGTTGTCGCCCGTTCGCCAAGCATGTTGAAGATAAGTTCAAAATCGTCCATGTGGTCTCGCAAATTCTCGCGTTTCAATCCTTTGAGCTTTTTGTATTCGGCCGGCGTTACGCCAAAAGTTGCTTTTGATATCTCTGCTGTTAAAATTTCGTAATCTCTGTCTTCCTCGGCTCCGCGCGCTTTCCTCCGCCAGCTGGCGGACGTCTGTCAGTTCTTCGCGGATCGCAATTCCGCGCATTCGTTTTTCGATCCAATCTTCGCTGTATCCTTTCAGTTTATACAACATTCTCGTTCGTTTTGTTGCCAATTCCGGATTTTCGATTTCCTGAACGCGTTCATACCCAACTTTTGCGAGCCAGCGTTTAAAAGGTTCCGCTTTCGGTGATGGTATTGATTGAATAAGCCGGAAAATGCCTTCGGTGTTCCAACAATACATTTTTTGCTTGCCACCGATGGTATCCATTTCCAACATAAGGGGTGGTACAAATTGTACCCCTCCTTTATCGGTAAGTTTCGCCAATTCTTCATCCTTTTGTTTTAATCGTTTAAAATACTGCGCAGGATCATTCGAACCGGTGAGCGATTCTATAATATCGTTTATCACAAACCACCACTCGTTAGCATACATAACCCTGCGAACCTCCTTCCCTTTAAATATGACAATTTTTGTATTTTCCATACCGCCAGTATACCATCATTCGCAAATAGTTGACAAATAAGTTTGATTATGCTATTCTTTTTACAGAAGTTTTACATCACAAAACAAAAGGGGAACGTTATGCTTTCACAATTATTTATAGACATTTTGCCGTGTCTGAACGCCCTTGTCGGCGGGATACTGGTCGGAACAATATTCCGCCCACTCTCTCGATACTTGGCACAAAAAGAGGAATTAACCGAAACACAATCTCGCGGGCTGGTACTGCTTTCCGCAAGAAATATCTGCATAATACTCGCTATCGTTTTCACAATTTTGGTATTCACAAAATACGAATTTTCTTTTTATGCGATACTCATGGTAGCATATTTGCTCTTTTTGATATCTTCAATGTTATGGGGAATCATGATGGGTCTGGTAAAACGCTTTGTCACTTCGCAACACGCGATAAAAATTTTTCAAAAACTATGATTTTGAAACCAAAACACAAACGCCGCAAAACTCTAGTTTTGCGGCGAATTTTATATTCTATTATCTATTTTTCATTCTCGTCCGTCATATGTTTATCTTTCTCCACTTTCGACAATATCTTTTTCACGGCTTCCAAACTTTCGTTATCAAGCACAGAGATCGCGAAGGCGTTTTTATTTAATTTTTTGAGCGCGGTGAGTTTCTTTTTGGCTTCGGCGGGGGTGACCGTATCGGTCTTGCTTAAGAAAACGTATTCCGTTTTTTCGAGCATGGTCGGGTTGTATTTTTCGAGTTCTGCCCTCGTCGCTTGGTATTCTTTCACGACATCCTCGGCTTCCGACGAAACAAGATGGAAAAGTACGCGCGTACGTTCCACGTGCCGAAGAAATTTTATGCCGAGTCCCTTCCCTTCCGACGCGCCTTCGATGAGCCCGGGGATGTCGGCGATAATGAGGTCGTAATATGCGCCCAAGTTCGGTTCAAGCGTCGTGAACGGATAGTTCGCCACTTTCGCTTTTGCGCTTGAGAGTTCGTTCAAAAGGCTCGACTTCCCAGCGTTCGGAAAACCGATAAGACCGACATCTGCGATAAGTTTAAGCTCGAAGCGTATGGTAAATTCCTGCCCCGGCAAGCCCGGTTCGAATTCTTTCGGTGTGGTGTTCATCGATGAACGGAAATGAAAATTTCCCCGTCCGCCGCGTCCGCCTTTGGCGATGCAAATTCTTTCACCAACATGCGTAACTTCGACGTCCGCAAGCGTATCCAAATTGTGTATCACCGTCCCCACAGGCACCAGCACTGTCGCGTCTTCCGAATCTTCCCCATCACGGAACTGCGAACGCCCATCCATTCCTTTTTTTGCGGAAATGTCTTTTTTATAGCGAAGCGCGTTCAAAACGCCGAGGTCTGACACCCCTTCCGCGAACACGGAACCGCCCGCGCCCCCCGCCGTCCCTGTCGGTCCATGCGCGAATTTTATCTTCTGAAAAGCCACAGCCCCCCGTCCGCCGTGTCCCGCTTTTATACGAATGGTTACTTCATCAATTAGCATAACTTAACAATAGCACAGTTCAAAGAAAAGGCAACGAAAAAATTTGACAAAAACATAAAAATGGCTTAGTATACAGTACGGCGGTACTTTGTTTGACTAATTTTGTAAAAACATGAGGGTATATAAATGAATGAATTTTTAGCTTTTCTTGGCAGTTTATGTATGTTTCTTTCTCATATTCTTGTATGGACATGCATGTGGTGCGCCACATTTTTTGGAACCTATGACGAATATAAACGTATTAAAACCGCATTTGTCATCGGTCTTGGCACTGTGTTCTTTGCAACGTCGGTTGAGTTATCCGGTTCCGGTCACTCCGGCATATTTTTAAGCTCTGTACTAGCAACTGCTCTAGTAATTCTTGTGATTCGTCTGCTTCACATAGAATGGAGAATACGTAAAATTTCCGAAGTTTTAGTTGACGGTAGAGGAAATCAAAAATTTATTGTTGCCCAAATAATAAGTATTACCGGCTATAAAAAATTGATAGTTCGTACAAACAAAAATGTCCCACTTCATGTAAATATCTTGGAAAAAGTTATCAAAAAGGAAATCGGGGGACTAGTGTCAATTTATTGTATTGGCGGCGGAAGTGTCAATTTCAGCGCAAAAAATAAAACTATTCATATCTATGGAGAGAGCCAAGCCTTTGGAAAAGAACCTGATCGCGAGCTAACGTTCTCAATAATAAAGAGAGCATATCCCGACTTTCAGGTATTTTGTAAATAGCATCGCTCAAATTTATTGAACCATCTAGGGCAAGATGGTTCTTTTTTTGTGAATATAGGTTTAAAGCAGGCATTCCATATCCAAAATTTGTTGGTCGTATTCGTTGCCATTCGTATATTCGTACCCATTCGTATATTGGTATCTGTTAATTGTATTTTAACCGCTCATGTGCTACAATCCTCCCCAGTGTCTTGTTCTTCCACAATTACTACAAGCTCACTAAAACACCAAAAACAAAGATCAAAGGAGATCAACGAATGGTTCCAACAAGCGATTTTTTAACAACTTCAGACCTTCCGACGGTAACAATGGGAAGAAATCAACTTTCCGGACACTGTCTGAAATTTGAAACCGGCGGCGTTCCTCAAGCTCAATATTCACGAAAAGGAGCTATCAGTGTACGCACAGGTAATCTCACCGGACGTTCGCAAGATGCACGCTTTTTCGTTACCGGTTCAAAATATGACGAATTCATCAACTGGGGAGTAAAACTCAACCAGGGGTTTGATCCGACGCTTTTCGAACAGGTGTGGCAAGATGCGCTTCATCATGCGAAGAACGCACCAAACCCGATGTTTTTTTCCAATCTGTACGTTGTCGCAAATCCGAAATATTCAATAAAGTTGAAAGTATACACGCACTATGCGTGGCACATGATATTCGCCAAGAATATGTTCAGAGAAATACAAAAAGGTTTATACCTCAGTGACGCCGACGAATGGACCATCGTGAACGATCCGTCATTTCTGCTCGACGCAAGTTTCGGTGTAAAAGAAGGTCGTGGGATTTTTATCGACTTCACCAATAAGCGTATTCTCCTTGCGGGTATGCACTACGGCGGCGAGATGAAAAAGGCGGTATTCACTGCACTGAATGTTATATTGCTTTTAGAAGGATATCTCACGATGCACTGTGCAGCAAACGTCGGACTTTCCGGTGACACTGCAGACTTTCACGGATTATCCGGGACAGGAAAGACAACCTTGTCCGCTGACGTAAGAAGGTTTTTGATTGGCGATGACGAGCACGTTTGGACACCTGAAGGCGTCTGCAACATTGAAGGCGGCTGCTATGCAAAAGGGATTGGTGTCTCTCACGCGACAGAGCCAACTATTTGGAACGCCATTTACAACGGCGCAATAATCGAGAATGCCGACCTTTCAGACGACAACGAACCAATCTTGCATAATCCTCGGATTGAGAATGTTCGCATCTCTTATGACCTGTCGCACAACAAAAAAGTTATGCCGGGAAGTATGGGCGGGCATCCGAAAAATATCGTCTTCCTTACAAAAGACGCATACGGGGTACTTCCGCCGATATCCATTCTCTCTCTCGAACAGGCGCTCTACCATTTTGCGAATGCTTACACGTCGGAAGGCGCGGGCACGACAATGGGTCAGAAGCAAGGAAAAGTTAAACACAATTTCAGCTTCGGCTACGGTGCGGCGTTCTTCCCTCTTCACTACCGATATTATATAGAGTTGTTCAAAAAGAATCTGGAAACACATCAACCGAAAGTATGGCTGATCAATACCGGTTTCCTTGGAGGAGTAGAAAAAGAGGGCGGACACAGATATCCTCTCGAAGTCACAAGAAACATCCTAAACGCAGCATTAAGCGGTGAACTGGACAATGTTTCTACAAAACATCTTTATGCACTCAATTTGGATATTCCCGTTCATATAGACGGAGTTAGTGATGAGTTACTCGACCCTAAAAATGCATGGGCAAACAAAGATACCTATTGCGAAATCCGTGAAAAGTTGATCGGGTATTTCAAGGCCAATCACGAAGAAAAATTCTCGGATCTTCCCGAAGAAATTCGCGCGGCCGGTCCTCGCGGTACCATATAATTAGACGAGCGTGTCATAATATTCCAACCCGCCGGACAAAATGTTCGGCGGTTTTTTCATCGCAGCAGACCTATGGAGCGAAGGCCTGTTTATAGCTTTTTCACCATGTAAGTATCTTCCAAAGAATACCCCTGCTTTCGGTAATACTCGCGCACTCCGACGCCGGAGATGACGGCGAGTTTTTCGTATCCGACTTTGCGGGCGATATTTTCGGCTTCTTCGAGCAGAAGTTTTCCGAAACCGCGGTGCTGTCCTTGGTCGCCTTCTTTGTGAACCTTTTGTATCTCGGCCATTCTTCCATAAGTGTGAAGCTCACGCACTAGTGCGGCGTTTTTTAGAACAGGAAAAGCTGTCTCGTTTTTTTCTTCCGGCAACCGCAAGCGAATAAAAGAAACGAGAATATCTTTCTTCGTATCTTCGTAACTCAAAAATATTTCCTTGCCGGAAATCGTGCTGTATTCTCGATGAACGAGCGAACAATCGGAAAGTTTTACTTCCCTTTCACGCACTTCGCGACAGCGGATACACTGACATCTCCATCCGAATTTCTTCTGGTCTTCCGCGAGCCACTGACGCATGTTCGATATCTTGCTTCCGGCTTTTACATAATCGGCGGGAATGTCGCGAATGACGCGTAAAATACGCACGTACGGCGGGACGAGTTTTTTCGCCTCGCGAAGAACCTCCATGAGTTCCATATCCGTGTAAGCGCTGAAATTTCCCGCTTTCCAATCCTTGTACAATTCGCTTCCCTCCAAAACCATGCACGGATACATTTTGAGCATATCCGGACAAAGCCCCGAACCGCCCTGGAAAAGTTTCCGGAACATATTGATATCTTTTTTTATATCGCTCCCAGGAAGATTGGGCATCATGTGATAGACCACCTTAAAACCGGCATCGCGGAGAAGTTCGGTAGCGCGCACGACATCCGACTTGGTCATGTTGCGTTTAATTCCCGCGAGGATTTTATCATCCAAATGTTGCACCCCGAGTTCAATTTTTGTCACCCCATATTCACGAAGTTTCCTCACCTCATCAGGAGTAATATAATCCGGCCGAGTTTCAATCGAAAGACCCACGATCCGACACTTCGCCGTTTCGTTTATTTTTTGAAGTTCTTCAAGACTCTCTAGGGCAGCCCTAGCGATACCGTTCGCTAGGGCTGCCCTAGAGGACAGTTCAAATTCGTTGCAGGCGCGAAAACATTCTTTGATAACCCATTCGCGATACGTTGAATGATAAAAACTCCATGTTCCGCCTATGATGATAATTTCAATTTTATCCACCGGATGACCGTTCGTAATAAGCGCTTCAAGCCTCATTCGTATTTGTTTTCCGGGGTCAAAATCATTTGACAAAGCGCGTGCGGCGGCCGGTTCGCGAGAGAGATAACTTTTCGGCATGTTCGCTTCGGTCGGACAATAGGTACATTTTCCGGGACAAGGAAACGGTTTCGTAAGGATGGAAATGACGGCGACACCGGAATTGCTTTTTGTTTTTATTTTTCGGAGTAACTGCTCGACAGATGTATTTGACTCGACTTCCCCAGCCTTAACCATCTCACGATACAGCGCAAGAATTTCCGCGTTGGTCGGCATCATCGATAGCCCCGTATCTCCTCCTCGACGAGAATAACGCAATTCTTTTCGTATTTTTAGGACACGAAGAAGAAGCGCCTCGTCTTTAAGAATGCGCTTTTTCAGTACGTCGACGTCTTTTTCAGAACGGATAGTATCGAAAAGCATAGCAAAAATTTCTAATATCTAATTCCTAATTTCTAACAAAAATCCTATTGCCTGAATTGTTCAAAATATATTCGTTCGTTTAGAAATAAAAGCAGTTTCACTCTTATATTTCTTGCTCTCGCTCGGAAATGTAAGTTGCGACTTCCATTTCTCTCGCTCGTTTAGAAATAAAAGCAGTTTCACTCTTATATTTCTTGC